>SDBV01002703.1_pt1 | contig 26511 bp, 17 predicted proteins | sample 2277081 | NCBI WGS metagenome assembly SDBV01 (sample SAMN10402039, study PRJNA504765) | marine sediment metagenome | isolation source: marine sediment core GS10_PC15, 223 cmbsf | place: Arctic Ocean: Southern Knipovich Ridge | collected 2010 | reverse complement strand
CTCGGCAAGCTTCCTCCGTCCGAAAACGATCCTCCAACTCGATGACCGTTCGTGGATAGTCCTCTCTCATGCCGGCCAACACTACATGTTGTGGTTGGTGGAGTCAATAGGATAACCAACACGTCCGTATATGTCCCCAGCCAGGCATCGCCTGAGAGATCAAGTGGCGAGAATTGCGGCGGGCAGGGCAAGAAGCACCCGCGGCCCGCTGATTGGCGGGCCGTGGGGCGGGAAGACGAATCACGGCGGGGCCCGCTTCCCGGACTGGTTTTCAGGGAGCGGGGAGGCATGCTTTGAGTGATGACGAGGGCTTATTCCGCCGTGAATGCAGGGCTTGTTTCCCCTGTATACTGCCACACAAAGAACTGCGGAAACTGACTGTGGTTGTCCTTTGCCCAGTCGTTTGCCCCTTGCTCACTGTCGAATGATGGGCTAAATACGTTCTCGGCAGCAGTCTGACGGTCCCCCGTGCTCGCATACCACTTTCCTTGGACAAGCGGATCGTTTTGATAAGCAGTCATTGTTCAAACCTCTAATGAGAATGGTGGTTGCCCCAATGCGTTATCCAAACATAGCTCACTAATTAGCCACGGCCTCCCGCTCCCCCCGCCAATGGCGAAAAACTCACCCTAACCCCATAAAAACCAACACGTTACGCCCCGCCCCATGCCACGAAATGGCTGATTCGGCGCGGAAACCGGGGCTCTGGGTGGCGACTTGGAGGCGATCAGCTTGCCGCGCGCACCCTACCCCTTGGCGAGAAACACGGGCCGCCGGACAGCAGCGGTGGGCGGTGCCCACCCTACATGAAACTCTCCAACACCTCCGGCGGGGCGGGGCCGTAGGTGGAGGGCTCCATGGTGCAGGTGGCGCGGCCTTGTGTTAGGCTGCGCATCGCGCCCGAGTAGCCGAAAAGCTTTGCCAGCGGGGCCTGGGCGTCCAACACCGTGTTCTTGCCGCGATGATGGGTCCGCGTGATTGTCGCCCGACGCTTCTGAAGGTCGCTGACGATCTCGCCCAGGCTTTCCTCGGGCGTGGTGACCTCCAGACGCATGACCGGCTCCAGCAGCACGATGCCGCCCTGGCGCAACCCTTTGTCGAACGCGTCGCCGGCGGCGATCCGGAAGGCCAACTCGTTGGACTCGGTCTCGTGGACCTTGCCGCCGAGGATGGTGATCTTCACCTGCATCAGCGGGAAGCCCAACGATCCGCCGCCTTGGCCCTGCTCGGTGAGCACCTCGCTGACGGCGGAAAAAAACGGCTCGGGCAAGTCGTCGGTGGCAAAGCCGAAAACGGTTACCGGCGTGGCCCCTTCGCTAAACGGCTCCATGCGGACGGCGACCTCCGCCGAGATGGTCTGTCCGGCCACGTTGCGGCGGCACTCGCCGGTGACCTCCACGGCGTTTTGGATCGTTTCGCGATAGCTTACCCGAGGAGTGTGGACCTTGACGTCGAGTTGGTAGTCCCGCAACAACCGATGCTTGATCACCTCCAAGTGCAGCTCGCCCATGCCGCTGATGAGCGTCTGGCCGGTTTCCTCGTTTTCGCGGGCCCGGAAGGTGGGGTCCTGGCGTCGCATCATTTCGAGCACGCCGGCCAGTTTTTTTCGCTCGGTGGCGGTTTCCGGCTCGATGGCCATGGAGATCACGGTCTCGGGAAAGGTGATCGACTCCAGCAGGATGGGATGTCGGGTATCGCAGAGGGTGTCGCCGGTGACCGAGTGCCGCAATCCGATCAGACCCACGATGTCGCCGGCGGCCACCCGATCGATCTGCTGGCGGCGGTCGCACTGCACCCGCCAGAGCTGCGGAACGTTTTCCTTCTTGTCTTTGCCCGGGTTGTAGACCCGCGAGTTGGCCTTCAAGGTGCCGGAGTATACCCGTACGTAGTGCAGGTCGCCGTGCCGGTCGGCCTGGATCTTGAAGAGCAGGCCGCAGAAGGGTTCGGCCTCGTCCGGTTTGCGCGTGATCTTGGATTGATCATCGCCGGGGTCGATGCCTTCGACCGGCGGCAGATCGGCCGGGCAGGGTAGATAAGCGGCCACCGCGTCCAGCAACGGCTGGACCCCGATGCCGTCCAGCGCCGAGCCGCACAACACGGGCACCAGCTCGTTGGCCAAGGTGGCCTGGCGAATCACCCGGCGGATCAGGTCTGCGGGGACCGGCTCGTCTTCGAGCAACAACATCATCAGTTCGTCGCTGAAGTAGGAAAGCTGGTCGAGCATTTTTGCCCGCCAGGTCTCGGCCTCGGGTTGCAACTCTTCGGGCATCTCGGCGGTATGGACTTGGCCGCCTTGGCGGTCGTCGGTGAAGGTGAGCATCTTCATCTCGATCAAGTCCAGCACGCCGCGAAAGGCGTCGTCCAGATGGGGCGGGCCGGCGCCGACGGGCAGACTCAGCGGGATCGGATGGGTGCCCAGGCGGGTGCGGATCTCGTCGAGCGTCTCGAAGAAATCGGCCCCCTCGCGGTCCATCTTGTTGATAAACGCCAGCCGTGGGACCCGATACTTGTCGGCCTGGCGCCAGACGGTTTCGCTTTGGGCCTCGACGCCCTCGCGGGCACTGAAGATCACCACGCCGCCGTCGAGCACCCGCAGACTCCGCTCGACCTCGGCGGTGAAGTCGACGTGACCGGGGGTGTCGATCAGGTTGATGGTGACGTCTTTCCAAGGGAAGGTGACGGTGGCCGAGTAGATCGTAATGCCGCGATCCTGTTCCTCGCGGTCGAAGTCGGTTTCGGCGGTGCCGTCGTCGACCCGACCGACGCGATGCTTCTGCCCACAGTAGAACAACATCCGCTCGGTGACCGTGGTTTTGCCGGCGTCGATGTGGGCAATGATGCCGATGTTGCGGAGGTTGGAGAGGCCGTTGGCCATCGTGGCAAGCTGCAAATGTCAGAGGATTGTTTGTGGAGGAAAGAAGAAGGAAGGAAGAAAGGAAGGAAAAAAGGGAAAGGGGAAAAAGGGGAAAGAGAAAAAGAGGAAACGAAAGACTGCCAATCGATTTGAAATGGATAGAGCTGTTCTGTTCTAAGAGGACGCCGGTCTACTGCAAATGGCACTCTAAAAACTCATCAATTCTTTCCCGTTTCTCCTCTTTTTCGTTTTCCCTTTTCCCCGTTTCTTCTTTTTTTATTCTCCCTTTTCCCCCTTTCCCATTTTCCCTTCTCGTTTTTTTCTTTCCCTGCACAACAAGATGCTGCTTAGCGCAAAAGAGCGCCGCACCGGCAGGGGGGGACCGGCGCGGCGCACCACGTCAGTCGGGTTTACCAGGCGAAATGGGCAAACGCCTTGTTGGCTTCAGCCATGCGGTGGACGTTTTCGCGCCGGGTCATGGCGGCCCCTTCGCGGTGGTAGGCGGCCAGCAACTCGTTGGCCAGCTTCTGGTGCGTCGGACGGCCCTTCTTGTCGCGGACCGCCATCAGGATCCAACGGATCGCCAGCGACTGTTGGCGGATCTTGTTCACCTGCATGGGCACTTGATACGACGCCCCGCCGACGCGTTTCGAGCGGACCTCGATGTCCGGCTTGACGTTCGCCACGGCCTGAGTAAAGACGTCGATCGGTTCCGCGTCGGAGATCTTCTTGTTGATCTCATCCAACGCGTCGTAGAAGATCTGCTGGGCGGTACTCTTCTTTCCGTCCCACATCAGGCAGTTGATGAACTTGCTGGCCAGAAGCGACCCGTGCTTGGGATCTCCAATGAGTTGCTTCCTACTGGCGGTGATTCGACCCATAGTTACATGTTTCCCGGTTTCCAAACGAATTACGTCGACTTCTTGGCCCCGTAGCGGCTGCGGGACTGCTTGCGATCCTCGACCCCCAAGGTATCCAAAGCGCCGCGGATCACCTGGTATCGCACCCCCGGCAGGTCGCGGACGCGGCCGCCGCGGACCAGCACGATCGAGTGTTCCTGTAGGCTGTGCCCCTCGCCGGGGATGTAGACGGTGACCTCCTTGCCGTTGGAAAGCCTCACGCGGGTGATCTTCCGCAACGCGGAGTTGGGCTTCTTGGGGGTCATGGTCATGACCTGCAAGCAGACCCCCCGTTTCTGCGGGCAGCGGTCCAATACCGGGGCCTTGGCGAACTTCCGCGGCTTCTTGCGGGCCTTGCGGACAAGTTGGTTGATCGTCGGCAACGGTCGTCTCCGTTGGGGGTTGAAATCCTGTTTGTAGCTGCGAACCCTTTATTTTGCCAAGAATCTAACGGCCGTCAAGGGGGCCTGGCGCGGCCTGCGAGTTTGTGGGCGTAACCACGCCGGTCGCGGCTTTGCGGTTGCTGTCTAGGCGTCAGGTATTTCTGGGGGGGTTTGAAATAATTCCTCAAGCTGTGTGGGGCTGGACTCGGTCGCCGCCTGCGCCTCGGCCGGTTGCGAACCCTCTTCGTGCTGGCCGTCGCCCTGAGCGGTGGTCTGGCCGGCGGTCTCTTCCACCGGACCGTCCAACAACGGGAAGTGGCGGGTCAAGATGCTTTCCTTCTCTACGGCCAAGGCTTCCAGGGCCTGCGGCCGGATGCGAACCTCGGATTGCTGGTAGGTGCGGAAACCGGTTCCCGCGGGCACTAAATGGCCGAGGATCACGTTTTCCTTCAGCCCCACCAGGCGGTCGATCTTTCCGGCCAACGCTGCCTCGGTGAGCACCTTGGTGGTCTCCTGGAAGCTGGCCGCCGAAATGAAGCTGGAGCTTTGCACGGCCGCCTTGGTGATTCCCAACAGTTGGGTGGTGGCGGTGGCTGGTTTAGGCTTGGCGCCCCGGGCCGGGTCACCGCCGAGGGCCTCGATTTGGGCGTTGACCTGATCGAGGCTGTCGATCGGCACGATCGCCTCCTCCTCAAAGTCGCTGTCGCCCTGTTCGGTAATCTTGACGCACTTGGCCAATTCATCGTTGGCTGAGCGGAAATCGATCCGGTCCATCACCGCACCGGGCAACAGGGTCGTGTCGCCGATCGTCTCGACGAGGACCTTGCGGAGCATCTGGGAGACGATGATCTCGATGTGTTTGTCGTTGATCTCCACGCGTTGGCTGCGGTAGACGTTCTGGATTTCGCGGGTGAGGTAATGCTGGACGGCCTCTTCGCCGGAGATCCGCAGAATGTCGTGGGGCACCAGTGGCCCGTCGACCAGGGCTTCGCCCGCCCGCACGAAGTTGCCCGCGTGTACGCGGAGGTGCTTGCCGTGGGCGACCAGGTGCTCGCGTTCGATACCGGCTTCGCTGCGGACGATGATGGTCCTTTTTCCTCGTCGCTTTTCGCCCAGCAGTTCCACCACGCCGTCGATCTCTGCGATGACGGAGGGTTCTTTGGGCTTTCGGGCCTCGAAGATTTCGGTCACCCGGGGCAGACCGCCGGTGATGTCCTGTGTACCGGACACTTCCCGGGGCGTCTTGGCCACCAGCGTGCCGGCGGAGATTTGCTTGCCTTCGGCGACTTCGATGTGGGCCCTCTCGGGCAGGTAGTGGAAGTCGAGGATCTTCCCACTACTGTCTTCCAGGACGATCTGGGGGTGCAGGTCGCCTTTATGCTCCGTGACTAGTTGTCGGATGTGGCCGCTGGGATCCTTTTCCATCCTCATGGTTTCCCCTTCGACCACGTCCTCGTAGCGAACCTTTCCGCCAACCTCGGCGAGGATGGGGATACTGTGGGGGTCCCACTGGCAGAGGACGGTCCCGGCCTCGACCTGCTGGTTCTCTTCCACGCCCAGGTTGGCCCCGGCGGGGATTTCGTATTTTTCCAGGTCGCGTCCCTTGGGATCGAGGATGAGGATTTCGCCGTTTCGCGTCAGCACGATATGCTGGCCTTCGTCGTTGCGGACGACTTTCATGCGGGTGAACTTGACCACTCCGGGTTTCTTGGAGCGGATTTCGCTTTCTTCGACCGCCCGGGCCGCCGTGCCGCCGATGTGGAAGGTCCGCATCGTCAGTTGGGTACCCGGCTCGCCGATGCTCTGGGCGGCGATGATCCCCACGGCCATGCCCTCTTCGACCAGGCTGCTGGTGGAGAGGTCCATGCCGTAGCACAAGGCACAGATTCCCAGCGTGGCGTCGCAGGTCATGGGGCTTCGGACCTGGATCTTTTCCAGGCCCATCTCTTCGATTCTTCGAGCCATTTCGGCGGTGATCAGTTCGTCTTCGCGGACGATCACGTCGTCGGTGATGGGGTTGACGATGTTGGCCCGGCTGACCCGGCCGCGGATCGAGTCGGCCAGGCTGACCTCGACCTTCTCGCCACGATAGATGACGCCCTTGGTGATTCCTTGGGTGGTGCCGCAGTCGTGCTTTGTCACCACGACGTTCTGGGCCACGTCGGCCAGTTTTCGGGTCAAGTAACCGGAGTCGGCCGTTTTCAGGGCGGTATCGGCCAGACCCTTTCGCGCGCCGTGGGTGGAACTGAAGTATTCCAGCACACTGAGGCCCTCGCGGAAGTTCGCCTTGATCGGCGTCTCGATGATCTTGCCCGACGGTTTGGCCATCAGACCTCGCATCCCGGACAACTGGCGGATCTGTTCCACGCCACCGCGGGCGCCGGAGTGTGCCATCAGGAAGATCGGGTTGACGTAGCCGGGGAATCGCCGGTCGTTTTCCAGTTCCTTCATCATTTCGGTGGTGATCTGTTCGCGGGCGTGGGTCCAGGCGTCGAGCACCTGATTGTAGCGTTCGCCCTCGGTAATGATGCCGCGCTGGTAGAGTTTGAGGATTCGCAGCACGGATTTTTCGGCCGCACCAATAATGCGCGCCTTGTTGGGCGGGGTGATCAGGTCGTCGGTGGCGAAGGAAAGTCCGCTGAGCGTGCTTTCGCGGAAGCCCAGCCGGTTCATGTCGTCCAGCAGGTCGATCGTGGCCCGGCGTCCCAGCCGCTCGTAACAGTCGGAGATCACCGTGGCCAGGCTGGAGGATCGCAAGGGGATATTGTAGAAGGGCATCCCCTCCGGCAGCATCGCGTTGAAGGCCACCCGCCCCACGGTCGTTTCGGTCAATCCGCCGCCGGTGGTGGTTTGGTCCTCGCCCCTGACGGGACTCTCGGCGGGCAGCTTGACCTTGATCGTCGCGTGGGTAGCCACCACGCCCAGCGAATGGGCCAGTTGCACTTCGTCGGTCGAGGAGAACACCATGCCGGCGCCTTTGCAGTCCGGAAGCTCCATGGTCATGTAGTAGCAGCCCATCACCACGTCCTGCGACGGGCTGATGATCGGCGCGCCGTTGGCCGGGCTGAAGATGTTGTTGGTCGACATCATCAAGGTATGGGCTTCGACCTGGGCCTCGATCGACAGCGGCAGGTGGACCGCCATCTGGTCGCCGTCGAAATCGGCGTTGAATCCCTTGCAGACCAGCGGGTGGAGCTTGATCGCATGACCCTCGACCAGCACCGGCTCGAAGGCCTGGATCCCCATGCGGTGCAGCGTGGGGGCCCGGTTGAGCATCACCGGATGGTTTTGGATGACTTCTTCCAGGATGTCCCAGACTTCTTCGTCCTTGCGCTCCAGCATCTTCTTGGCGCTTTTGATCGTATCGGCGTGGCCCAGGTCCTTCAGACGCCGGATGATAAACGGCTGGTACAGCTCCAAGGCGATTTTCTTGGGCAAGCCGGTCTGGTGCAGCCGCAAGGCGGGGCCCACCACGATCACGCTGCGGGCCGAGTAATCGACCCGCTTGCCCAGCAGGTTCTCCCGGAATCGGCCCTGTTTGCCCTTGATCATGTCGGTCAGCGACTTCAGCGGCCGGTTGCTGGAGCCCAGCACCGGGCGCTTGCAGCGGTTGTTGTCGAACAGGGCGTCGACCGACTGCTGTAGCATCCGCTTCTCGTTGCGGATGATCACTTCCGGGGCGTTCAGGTCGACCAGTTTCTTCAGCCGGTTGTTGCGGTTGATGATCCGGCGGTAGAGGTCGTTCAGATCGCTGGTGGCGAAGTTTCCCGAGTCCAACAAAACCAGGGGCCGCAAGTCGGGCGGGATCACCGGGATCACGTCCATCACCATCCACTCGGGCCGGTTGTCGCTGTCGCGGATCGCCTCGACGATCTTCAGCCGGTTGATCAGGTCCTTTCGTTTCTGCTTCGACCCGGTCTCGGCCAAATCCTTGCGTAATTTCACCGAAAGCGTCACCAGGTCCAACTCGACCAGCAGCTTGCGGATCGCCTCGGCCCCCATTTCGGCTTCGAAGGGGGCCTCGGGATACTCGGCGCGGGCGGCGCGATACTCTTCTTCGGTCAGCAACTGCTGGGATTTCAACGGGGTGTCGGCCGGGTCGGTGACCACGTAGTCCTGGAAGTAGACCACCTTTTCCAGGCTGGTGGTCTTCATGCTCAACAGGGCCCCCAGCCGGCTCGGCATGGCCTTGAAAAACCAGATGTGCACTACCGGCGCGGCCAGTTCGATGTGCCCCATCCGCTTCCGCCGCACGCGGCTATGGGTGATCTTCACCCCGCAGCGATCGCAGATCATCCCCTTGTATTTCATCCCGCGGTACTTCCCGCAGGAACACTCCCAGTCCTTTTCCGGACCGAAAATCCGCTCGCAGAACAACCCGTCCTTCTCGGGACGGTAGGTGCGGTAATTGATCGTCTCCGGCTTCTTGATTTCGCCGAACGACCAGCTACGGATGTCGTGCGGCCGGGCCAGACTGATCTTGACCGAGGCGTAGTCGTTGATCCGGTCGTAGTTGGCTTCACCGATACTCATTGCTGGCACTCCTTGTGATTGGTTGTCAGCGATCAGGGGTCAGAATCCCTCTTCAAACTCTTGCCTTTTCCAGTTGCATGTTCAGTCCCAGTCCGCGGATTTCGTTGGTCAAGACGTCGAAGCTGGCGGGGGTGCCGGCTTCCAGGGTATTCTCGCCTTTGACCATCGACTCGTAGATCTTGGTGCGGCCTTCGACGTCGTCACTCTTGACGGTCAAAAGCTCCTGGAGGATGTAGGCCGCCCCGTAGGCTTCCAGCGCCCAGACTTCCATCTCTCCGAACCGCTGGCCGCCGAAGCGGGCCTTGCCGCCCAGCGGCTGCTGGGTGATCAGCGAATAGGGTCCCGTGCTTCGGGCGTGGACCTTGTCGTCGACCAGGTGGTGCAGCTTCATCATGTAGATGTATCCGACCGTGGAGAGTTGCTGGAACGGCTCGCCGGTGCGGCCGTCGTAGAGCTGGGCCTTGCCGGAGGCGGGCAGCCCGGCCTCTTTCAAACACTTTTGAATGTCGTCTTCGTCGGCGCCGTCGAAGATGGGCGTCAAGGCCTGAAATCCCAGCTTCGCCCCGGCCCAACCCAAGTGGGTTTCCAGGATCTGGCCCACGTTCATACGACTGGGCACTCCCAGCGGGTTCAGCAGAATCTGCACCGAGGTCCCGTCGGCCAAAAACGGCATGTCTTCCTTCGGCAGGATCTTGGCGATCACGCCCTTGTTGCCGTGCCGGCCGGCCATCTTGTCGCCCACCGAAACTACGCGTTTGGCGGCGATGTACACCTTGACCATTTGCAGTACGCCGCTGCGGAGTTCGTCGCCCCGTTTCATCGAGTTGAGTTGGCGCTCCTTGGCATCGATGGCCGCTTCCACGTTGGGCCAGAGATTCCTGGCAATCTTTTCCACCTCGGCCTTGCGTGCGGCACTCCGGACGTCCAATCGCTCGATGAATCGCTCGACGTTGAGCTGCCGCGCCTGCTCGGCCACGTAGCGATGGTCTTGTCCTTCGAACAGGTGGTTCCCATCCTCGTCGGTAAGCTTTTTCTTGGCCACGCCCTCGCTTTGTCTGACGAGTTCCCCAAAGGCGTTTGCGACCTTGGCGTTACCTTTGGCTTCGGCCTCATTCAGCGAGTTCTCGAACTCCTTGCGTTCTTCTTCAGAAAGGCTCATCCGCCGGGAGAACTTCTGGGTGTTGATCACGATCCCTTCCACGCCGGAGGGGACCTCCAGCGAGTCGTTCTTGACGTCCTCGCCGGCGCGGCCGAAGATGGCGTGCAGCAGCTTTTCCTCGGGCGTGAGTTCCGTCTTCGACTTCGGCGAGACCTTGCCCACCAGAATATCGCTCGGTTCGACGTACGTGCCCACCCGCACGATGCCACTCTCGTCGAGGTTGCGGAGCATTTTCTCGCTGACGTTGGGGATGTCGCGGGTGAACTCCTCACGCCCGAGTTTGGTTTCGCGGATCTCGATGTCGAACTCCTCGATGTGGATCGAGGTGTAGGTGTCGTTCTCCACGAGTTCTTCGCTGATGATGATCGCGTCCTCGAAGTTGAACCCGTCCCAGGCCATGAAGGACACCAACACGTTGCGTCCCAAGGCCAACTCACCGAGGTAAGTGGCGGCCCCGTCGGCGATCACCTGGTTCTTTTCCACCTTTTGGCCGATCGACACGATCGGTTTCTGGTTCTGGCAAGTCCGCTCGTTGAGGCCCACGAATTTCCGCAAGGGGTAGGTTTCACTGCCAATCTCGATTCTCCGGGAGTCGACGTAAGAGACGGTGCCTTTGCGCCGGGCGCAGATCGGCATGCTGGAGTTTCGGGCGGCCTCCTTTTCCATGCCGGTGGCCACCAGCGGCGGCTCGGTGACCAACAGCGGCACGGCTTGGCGTTGCATGTTCGAGCCCATCAGCGCCCGGTTGGCGTCGTCGTGCTCCAAAAACGGGATCAACCCGGCTGAAACGCCCACCATCTGCGACGGTGCCACGTCGATGTACTCCACCTCTTTGGTGGGGATCGTCTCGAGGTCGCCGAAGTGCCGGGCAATGATCGAGTCGCCGACCAACCGCCCTTTCTCCATGGGAGCATCGGCCGGAGCCAGGTAGACCTCGTGCTCCTGGTCCGCCCTCAGCCAATGGATCTCGTCGGTCAGCTTGCCGTTCTTGATCCTCTGATACGGGGTGATCAGGAACCCGTAGTCGTCCACGCCGGCGTAAATCGCCAGGCTGGAAATCAAACCGATGTTGGTCCCTTCCGGGGTCTCGATGGGACAGATCCGGCCGTAGTGTGAAATATGCACGTCGCGGACCTCGAACCCGGCCCGCTTGCGGTTCAAACCCCCCGGGCCCAACGCACTGAGCCGGCGCTCGTGGGTGAGCATCGACAAGGGATTGGTCTGGTCGACTACTTGCGAGAGTTCGCCGCGGCCGAAGAAGTACTCGATGGCCGCGGAAATGCTCTTGGGATTGACCAGGCTGCGGGGCGTCATGTCGTCGACGTCCTTCAGGCTCATCCGCTCCTGGACGGTCCGGCGGAGTTTCAAGAACCCCTTGCGCAGCTCGTCGCAGGCCAACTCGTCGATGGTCCGCAGCCGCCGGTTGCCCAAGTGGTCGATGTCGTCCACTTCCGCTCCCGAGTCGTTGTCCCGCAGCCGCACCAAGTACCGGATCGCCGCAATCAGGTCCTCCGGGCGGAGCGTCATTTCCGTCTCGGGGATATTCAACCCCAGCTTCCGGTTGATGCGGAAACGTCCCACGCGGCCCAGCCGGTAACGGTTCGTATCGTAGAATTTCTCGCCAAACAGCAACCGGGCCTTCTCCAACTGCGGGGGATTGCCGGGACGCAAACGCTGGTAGATTCGCAACAAAGCCTCTTCGTGGCTGGCCGTGCCGTCGTCGTTCAGGGCGTTAACCAACAGCGGATTCTTCGGGGTGGTCATCACCTCCACCTCCTTCAGGCCGGAGGTGCAGATCAATTCGGCGACGTTCTTGGTGATCTTGTGGCCGCATTCCACGAGGATTTCGCCCGCCCGTTCGCTTTCGGCCGGATACACCACGTCGCCGATGGCCAACTTTCCTTCCACTTTCACGACGCTGCGGCCGTCGACAACGGCAATCTTCTCCGTCTCGTAAAACACCCGCAACAGGTCGGCGTCCTGGCTGTATTTCGGGTCCATCGCCCGCAGCAGCGTCATGATCGAGAACTTGCCGCTCTGGTCGATCCGCACCGTAAGGCTATCCTTTCGGGTGACGTTCAACTCGATCCAGCTCCCTCGTTCGGGAATGATCCGGCAACTGTTCAGGCGTCGTTCGCTTACGCCCTCGACGGCCAGCACGAAGTCGACGCCCGGGCTGCGGTGCAACTGGCTGACCACCACCCGCTCGGCGCCGTTGATGATGAACTCCCCGCCGCCGAGCATGATCGGGACGTCGCCCAGGTAGACCTTCTCTTCGACCGGCTCTTCCTTGGTCAGCCGCAACGTGACATGGAACGGTCTGCCGTAGGTCAAGCGCAACTGGCGGCACTCGTCCGGCTCGTAGTGCGGTTTGTCTAACTCGTAGCGGACGTATTCCAGCCGCAACGACTTGTCGTAGCTCTCGATCGGAAAGATCTCCCGCAGCACGCCTTCGATCCCCTGGTCCTCGCGCTTCTGCCAGGGGACGCCGTGTTGCAGAAAACTCGCGTAACTGCGGGTCTGGATATCGGTCAGATCGGGAATCGGGTAAAGGGGTCGAAGGCTGCCAAAAGTGCGGATATCGGTGAGCTCCAAACGTCGTTCAGCGGTGGTAGCCATTAGCAATCAACCTCCTGAGAATGGGAGAATTATCAAGTCGATCGAAGGTTCCGGATAAGGTTGCGCGATTCGGGCAGTTCGGCCGGTTGGGCCCCGGCTGCTACACCGAGAAATCGCGCGGTGTGGCCGCGGCGGCCGAACCGTTTTTTTTCGGAATCACGCAGCCTCATTTGGTACGGGCCCACGCCATCCAAAGGTTTCCCCAAACGGTTTTCGACCGTCGCTGATTCTGCTCGCGCACAGTCTGTCGGCCCTCATCGAGGGCGCTTTATCGGAGAGAAGCGATCTGTTGTTCGTCGGACGCTACTTGATTGCAACGGTCGCACCGGCTTCTTCAAGTTCGGTCTTCAGCTTCTCGGCGTCTTCCTTCGAGAGCCCTTCCTTGACCTTCGCCGGAACTCCTTCGACCAGATCCTTCGCCTCTTTCAGCCCCAACGCGGTCACCTTGCGCACCACTTTGATCACGCCGATCTTCTTTTCGCCGAAGCTTTCCAGCACGACGTCGAACTCGGTTTGCTCCTCTTCGGGCGCCGCGCCGCCGCCGTCGGCCGGAGCGACCATTACCGCCGCCCCACCGGCCGCTGGCTCGATCCCGTGAACCTCTTCAAGGTAGTCGCTCAACTCCTTGGCTTCCTTGAGCGTCAGGCCCACGATCTTCTCGCCCAACTCCTGGGCCTGTGGGGAAAACTCGCGGGTTGCTTCGTCTGTCGCCATCGCAATCACTATCCTTTCTCACACCGGTTCGAAATACTTACTCAACTAGCCGCGAGCGGAAGCCCGCGGACGATCTTCTTGTTTCATGCAGCGTCGTGTTCGTCAGCGCTACTCGCCCGAACTCTCCGGGCCGCCGTCTCCTGCTCCTTCCGCTGCTTCGGCCCCTTGCGGCTCTTCCGCTGCTGCTGTCTCTTCGGCTCCCTCCGCTGCTTCCTCTTCCTCTGCACCTTTGGCGATCTGTTCGATCTGGCTGGCCAGTGCTCCGCCCGGGCCAGTCAACTGGCTGGCCAGGTTGGCCCCCGGACTGAGGATCTGGCCCGACAACAGACTGAGTTGCTCCACACGGCTGGGCCACTTGCTGACCTCGGCAACCTTTTCGGAGTCGAGCAACTCGCCGTCCATCAATCCGCAACGGGTCTCGAATGCCTCGAACTCGGCGTCTTGGGCCAACTGGACGACCTGCTTGGCCAGGCTAACGATGTCTTGGCTGCCCCAACAGATCGCCGCCGTGCCGGTGAGCCCCTCGAACAGCGGCGCCAACGGCGTCCCCTCGGTGGCCCGGGCCGCCAGGCTGTTCTTGACCACCATCAGATTGATGTCTTTGCTCTGGAGTTCCGTCCGCAACCGGTTGTTGGCGTTGGCGTCCAGGCCGACCACGTTGACCAACAGGGCGTCCTCGACGTGTTGAAGTCGCTGGCGCAGATGGTCGGAAATCAGGTTCTTAACGTATTTGCTCATAATCCTGGCACTTCCCGCTCAAGCCGATTGCACTCGTACACTCGGGCTCATGGTGGCCGCGATGACGACCCCCTTGACGTATTGCCCCTTGACGGCGACCGGCTTCAACCCCACCACGAAGTCGGTGAAGGTGCGGATGTTCTGAACCAGCTTGGCCGGCTCAAAGCTCAGCTTCCCCACTACGGCGTGTACGTTGCCGCCGGCGTCGTTGCGAAACTCCACCTTGCCCGCCTTGTACTCCCGGACCATCTTGCCCACTTCCGGCGTCACCGTGCCGGCCCTGGGCGAAGGCATCAGGCCGCGGGGACCGAGGATCCGGCCCAACGGGCCGACGATGCCCATCATGTCCGGGGCCGCAATGCACACGTCGAAATCGGTCCAGCCTTCCTTGATTCGGTCGGCCAACTCCTTGCCGCCGACTTCATCGGCGCCGGCCTCGGCGGCTTCGTCGATCTTGTCGCCCTTGGCGAACACGATCACCCGCAGCGTCCGGCCCAGCCCGTGCGGCAACACGATCGAACTACGGACGATCTGGTCGGCCTGCTTCGGATCGACCCCCAGCCGCATGGCCACCTCGACCGACTGGTCGAATTTCGTATTGTTAAAGCCCTTGAGGATCGCCACCGCCTCTTCCAGCGGCATCGGCGTCTTGTCCGACACTTTTTCATCCAGGCTCTTGATTCGTTTCGATCGCTTTACCATGGTTCGCTTTCCACCCGTAGGCATCGGACGCCGTCGGAGGCGATTCAGTTTCCTTGGCCCTTAATCTTCTACTTCCAGTCCCATGCTGCGGGCGGTTCCTTCGATCATTCGCCGGGCATGGTCCACGTCGCGGGCGTTGAGGTCGGCCATCTTGGCGTTGACGATTTCTTCAACCTGCGCGGCCGTGACCTTCCCCACCTTCTCCTTGTTCGGCACGCCGGAGCCTTTGGCGATCTCGGCCGCCCGCTTCAGCAATTCGGCCGCCGGCGGACTCTTGGTGACGAAATCGAAGCTGCGGTCGCTGTAGACGCGCACCACCACCGGAATGGGGATCCCGCCGGCGTCCTTCGTCCGGTCGTTGAACTGTTGAACGAACTGTCCCAGGTTGATCCCAAAACGGCCCAGCGACGTGCCCACCGGCGGGGCGGGCGTGGCCTGGCCACCGGGAACCTGAAATTTCACTTGTCCTTGCAGTTGTTTTGCCATCGGTCTGCTACATGGCCTCGATTTGCCAATACTCCAGTTCGACGGGCGTACTCCGCCCGAAGATATTGATCATCACCGTCACCCGTCCGCTGGCCTGGTCGATGGTGTCCACCTCGCCCTCGAAATTCTCGAACGTCCCTTCCTTGATCTTCACCTGGTCGCCCGGGTTGAAGGCGATCTTCAGCTTGGGCTGCTTCTCGCTCTTCTCTTCCTGCCGGACCAGGATTCGGGAGACCTCGTGGGGCAACATCGGCGTGGGATGTCCGGCCGCCCCGGTGAAATCACCGATGCCGGGAGTCTCCCGCACCAAAAACCAAGTGTCGTCGTTGATCTCCATCTGCACGACCAGATAGCCGGGGTATAGCTTCCGCTTGGACACCCGCTTCTTGCCCCCCTTGAACTCCGTCACTTTCTCGGTGGGAACGATCACCTCCCCGAAGTATTTTTCCAGCCCGGCAATCGCCACCCGACGGTTCAATCCGTCACGAATCGAGTCCTCGCGGTTGCTCTGCACCTTCAGGATATACCAGTCCATCTTGTCGGACTTCGATTGCTCTTCAGTGGTTTCCGTCGTTTGCTCATCACCTGTTTCTGCCTGCTCCGGCGTTTCCTGCTCCGGTTCGGCCGCGGTTTGTTCCGCCGGGACGCTCACCGCGACGTCACCGGCCGGCTGGTCCGATGCGCCCGCTTCGGCCAACGGCGACGCACCGGCTTGCTCGCTCGAGTTTTCCTCGGGCAGGTCTTGCGGCGGGTCGGTCGAATGGTTGGGCTCGTCAGTCACGCGGACTTCTCACTTCGCTCAGATTCCTTCGTTCAGATTCAGCGCCCGGAAACCTGCAAATGGGCAGCTAATACAGCCCCAAAACGTCGCGGAAAAAGAACCCCCAGAGTAAATCGAAGCTGGCCAGCAGCGCCGCCAGGATAAAGATCGTAAACAGCACCACCAACGAGGCGCGAAACAGTTCGGTTCGCGTCGGCCATGAAACCTTGTTCATTTCGGCTTCCACGGCGATCAGGAAGTCGGCAAAAGCGGGAAGGTTGACGCTGCGGTAGGCGATCCATAATCCGGCCGTCAACAACACAAACGGAACCCCGTAGTAGATGCCCCGGCCGGAGCCGATCAGCAAGTGGCTGAACTGCCAGACCCCCAGCGCAAGGGTGATCGCCATGGCGGCCCAAGTGACCTGCCGGGTAATGCGACCCTGGCTCCGCTTGTAAACGCCGGTATGGATCAATTCGTTGAAAAACGCGCTCACCGGAGAAACTATCTCCTATTGTCATCCGTCGCGGCCCGAAGGCCGAACGTTGTTATTGGTCAGCAGGGGCGGAGGGACTTGAACTCTCAACCGCTGGTTTTGGAGACCAGTGCTCTACCAATTGAGCTACACCCCTGCATGGTTGGGTTATGGACTCCGTCCGCCTTGCGGCCACTACTCGACTACCTTGGTCACTACGCCGGAACCGACGGTCCGGCCCCCTTCGCGAATGGCGAACCGCACGTTCTCGCCCATCGCGATCGGCGACATCAACTCCACGCTCAGCCGCACATTGTCGCCGGGCATGCACATCTCGGCGTCGCCCATCAGGTTGGCCGAGCCGGTCACGTCGGTGGTGCGGAAGTAGAACTGAGGCCGATACCCGCTGAAAAACGGCGTGTGCCGCCCGCCTTCGTCTTTCGACAGGATGTAGACCTCGGCCTCGAACTGGGTATGGGGATTGATCGATTTCGGTTTGGCCAACACCTGGCCCCGCTCGATCTCGTCCCGCTTCACCCCTCGCAACAGAACCCCGACGTTGTCGCCGGCCTGGCCTTCATCCAGCGTCTTGTTGAACATCTCCACACCGGTGCAGACCGTGGTCCGCGACTCTCGAATCCCGACGATCTCCACGTTCTCGCCCGTCTTGACCACTCCCTGCTCGATCCGCCCGGTGGCCACCGTCCCGCGACCTTCGATCGAGAACACGTCCTCGATGGCCATCAAGAACGGCTTATCCCTCTCGCGGGGCGGCTCCGGAATATAGCCGTCGATGGCGTCCATCAGTTCCTGAATGCACTTGCTCTTCTCGGGATCCTCCGGGTTGTTGTAGGCCGACAGCGAATCGCCCTGAATGATCGGGATGTCGTCGCCCGGAAAACCGTAGTTGTCGAGCAATTCGCGGAGTTCCAGCTCGACCAACTCCAGCAGTTCGGGATCGTCGACCAGATCGACCTTGTTGAGGAACACGACCAGCGCCGGCACGTTCACCTGCCGGGCCAACAGGACGTGCTCGCGGGTTTGCGGCATCGGACCGTCGGCCGCCGAGACGACCAGGATGGCCCCGTCCATCTGGGCCGCGCCGGTGATCATGTTCTTGATAAAGTCGGCGTGGCCCGGACAGTCGATATGGGCGTAATGCCGATTGTCGGTCTCGTATTCCACGTGGGCCACCGCGATGGTCACCGTCTTGGTGGCATCCCGTACGGTACCGCCCTTGGCGATGTCCGCGTACGACTTGAATTTCGCAAAACCCTTCTTTTGCTGGACGGCCAAAATGGCCCCGGTCAACGTGGTCTTGCCGTGGTCAATGTGGCCGATGGTGCCCACATTGACGTGGGGTTTGGTTCGTTGAAATACTTCCTTGGCCATTTCTTTCTCTTTCTCCCTGCGTTGTTTCAGGCGTGTTCTTTTGGACTATGAGAAACTGGACGGACCGAATTGCTGATCCAATCTAACCGGACCGGCCGACTAAGGAGCTGCTGATGGGATTCGGACCCATGACCTCGTCCTTACCAAGGAAGCGCTCTACCAACTGAGCTACAGCAGCCAAACAAGGTTCCTTTCACCCCATCTTCCCGAGAAGGCCGCCTCGGGCCGCTCCTGCGACGGTCGGTTGTGTCGATTGCGTCGGTTCTCCTGGCTACGTTTACGTCTTGACTCCGAATATAGGTCCGATGGTTCGTTCCTCCTCCCGCCGCCCGGCAAAGCGGGTGAAGGGTGTCGAACCCTCGTCAATAGCTTGGAAGGCTATGGCTCTACCGTTGAGCTACACCCGCGAACATGGTGATAATGGTGTGCCAGTGGGGGGTGCAGGATTCGAACCTGCGAAGGCTTCGCCATCAGATTTACAGTCTGACCCCTTTGACCGCTCGGGAAACCCCCCCCTGATTCATATCTGAAAATTATCCGTCGACGACCGGCCGTGTCGCCTTGCCTGCTGCCTGCGGCGATTCGCCAAAAGGCCATTTCCCGGGCGAAAAACAAGGGGTTTCCAGTACGAGCTAGCGGAGGGACTTGAACCCACAACCTGCTGATTACAAATCAGCTGCTCTGCCAATTGAGCTACGCTAGCCGGTCGTGCACAATACGCGAACCTCTTAATATATCCAACGTAAAAGTCCACGCAAGGGGGATGAAGGTGAAAAGACCGCAACAAACGGACCGATTTCCAAAAAACGGCATCCTTTCCACCCTTCAGAAGGGAAAATGCCGCTATTTCGCTGGCCCAAAATGAAAACAACCCCAACAAAACCCCCTGGAAGAACCGTGCCGGACGGCCGCGCCCGTCCACGCAAAACGAAGAATTCTACCAAGCACCAGTGAAGAGGGCAACCCTATCGCAGCGGTTCGCCAAAATTGAACCTCGAAAATCCCTTCGATCGGCGATTCTCGACCTTCCCACTGCGATCGACATTTCCTTCCCTCCTTCTCCAGGTTTACTTTCCTCCCCGGCGCAACCGCCAGCGCCCCGACATTCAGGTCGCGTATTGCCGCAGCCAACCGACCTGACGCCAGCAACCATCGGGCGGCGAATAGTTCCTCGATTTCTTGGGTCCGGCGGCAATAACGCCCGGTTTCGGCCGGGGGCGCCGGTTGCCGAAGTCCTTATCCAGCGAGGGATTGCGCGACGGCCCCGACGTTGCCGAGCAGCTCGAAACGGATTAGTTCGCCGCGGCAAGCCCAACCGGTCGCGGCGGCCACCGCGGCCCGGATTCTCGTAAGGCCTTGTCATCGATCGGGTTCGGGTGGCTTGCCCCCGATTGACACAACCGGCGCTGACGCCGAAACGGAGGGGTTTTTCTGTTGGTGTAAGTCATTGGGTACCTTCAGGTTGCGGCGTTGTTCCACAGTTTTCGCCGATTTCGCGTTTTCGCAGGGAAAAAAGGGGACGGGCGGCTTTTTCGCCTGAGACCGCAGAACCCTGGCACCGACTCAACGCGAAAAAGCGCCCCGTCCCCTTTTTTTGTCCCGGGAAGGTCCCATATACAAATATATAGTAATCGCCTGGGGCGTCAAGCGGAAGATTTGGCCGCGGGGGAGGCCGGTATAACACGTTAATCAATCCCAGGTTAATCGGATTCCAAACGGGGGGTTAACCGGGAACGACAACTTCTCCGTCGCCCGGAGAAACCCGTAGCTCTTCGATACGAATCAGATCCGCCTTGGCAAGCCAGCTTAGAGTCCGCAACATGGTCTGATGCTGCTCTTTGGAAACATCTTCCAGCACATCGGCCACTCGGCACGCTCCCTTGCGCAGCCGCTCGAGCACGACCCCACACTGATCTGGCGATGCCAGGACCGCCTGGGCAAAATTCATCATCGGCGTGTCCAGCATCTGCTGGAGATACTCGTTGCGGTGACGTGGTGAAAGACGGATCGTGCTGTCCGCAGCCAGCGCCGCCGTAGGATAGCTGGCGAACGCCGCAAACGGGTCTTCGTGCAATGGGTGGGGCGGCGCGTGCGGTCGCCGCGGGGCCCACTCCTGGGCTCGCGTGCGTTGCCGGGCCAGCTCTCGCCACAGCTCCTGGTAAGCCTTGATGATCACCGCCCAATCAAAGCATTCTCGCGCCCGTTGCCGGGCGGCGTCCCCCATCTTGCGTCTCAGCGGAGCGTTGCCGATCAACTCAGTGAACGCCTCGACGCAGCGGGCCACGTCCACGGCGGTGGCCTGGCTGGCGCACCCCGTGAATTCGTGATAGCTATCCCGGCTGAAATAATACCGTCTCGCCAGTTCCTCGCCGGCTCCGGGCGGCGGCATCACGGTGGGAACCCGGAACCCGTCGATGCCGTGACGGACCGTGTCGCGATATCCGTTCCAATCGCTCACCACTTGGGGCAATCCCGCCGCCATCGCTTCGATCGGTGTCAAGCCAAACGTTTCCTGGATATTGTCCGACAAGGAAACGAAGACGTCGGCTGCCTGCCAGGCCAAGGGCAACTCGCTGCCTCGCCCATCGATCAAGTGCATCGTCACCGAGCGGCACCACTGTCGCGCGGCCGCCTCGAATTCCGCCTCGGTTTCATCATCGGGAAACCATCCCGCCTCAATCAGATGGACTCGCTTACCGGTGCGCTGCGCGGCGGCTTCCAACGCCAGGTACATCGGCAGCGGATGCGCCTTGGCGTGATACGTCAGCCGGCCCACGTAGAGCACGGCCACCTCGTCCGCGCCGATCTGAAGCTGCCGGCGCATCTCTTGGCGGGACTTCTCATGCCCGGCCGGGTTGTCGTAGGCATCGCAATCGACCCCCAAGGGAATCACCGGCAACTGCAGCGGCAAACTCGCTTCGGCCTTCATCCGGCAGGCCAGATACTCTGCCCATTGATCCAGCAGGTGCTCGATCGCCGCCTTGGCCGCCTGCGAGGTGCAGATCAACGCGTCCCACGGCTGCACCGGCGCCACCAGCAGCGCCCCGAGCACGTTCATCGCCCGCGACGAGCAGATCGTGTGGTTCACACCGCAGACGCTGTAGGCCCTTTGGGCGGCGAACCGACGGTCCCAGGCCGCCGCGGCGACTCGGGGGTCCGGACGGTAGAGACACCCCGGCTCGCCGATCGCTTCGATGCAGTGGTGTGGAATCCAGCGGGCCGGCGTGCTCGACGTTCCCAGGCTCGACACCGTCTTGGTGAATTCGCAGAAGTGCTCCAGCTTTCGGCTGACGCAATAGAACGTGTCGACCCCGCTGTGGCGCAGGAAACCCGACAGGAAGCCCTTGCCCGCCGACATCCGGCCCAAGATCCGCTTCTTGTCCAGAGTGTACGGCTCCGGATCATAGGCGATCGCACAGTTGGGCGCCGAACGCTCAACCATCGACTCCTCCTCGACGGATGCTCCACATGTCGCCCATCACCTGAAGCTCCCCGCAGCCGTTCTGCACAACCGCTCCCAACGCGCGCTGAAGAGGCGGCCAATGCCAGTGGTTTCCCAACAGCACGGCGTCGGGAAAAAGCTCCCTCGCAAGACGAACATCGGATGCCACGGCGGCCGAACCGTTGGCCGACATATACACCACGTCCGGACTGATTCCGCGGGCGTGCACCTCTTTCAGGCCGCCGGCCGTCGACCCCGGCAGCGGAATCACTCGATCCCGATCCGCCCAGCAGTTGACCAAGAACCTTTCGTAGACCTCCGGCGTCATCGCCTTGAAGTCCACCATCGCGTGCGGGCCCGGTGGCCGCTTCCACGGATCGACGGCAATCACCCGGGCGCCGGGAGCCTGCTGGGCGATCAGCCGCGTGGTCAGTCCGATCCACGCTCCCGTCTCAACCACCACCTCCGTGTCTCCGCCCAGAACGTCTGCAAGCATCTTGCGGTGCGCCGGCCGCACAAGGCCATCGGCCTCGCAGCAGGCCAGGCCGGGCTTTTGCGCGGGCCACGGGTGCTGCCGGGCCAGCCCCTGGAGACCGTCGGCCCTCGAATCGCAGACCGTCGATCCCGCCTCGGCGACCTCGGTCGGCGAGTCCCCCCCGGGCGACGATCCGCTCACCGTACGTTGATACAGGTCGAGCATCTTCGGCGCGATCGCCCGCAGGCTGTACCGGCGGTGGATCATCTCCACGGCCGCTTCCCCCAGCGAGCCATAGGCCTGGGGATCGTCGAGCACCTGAAGCGCCAGGGCGACAAAGCCCTCCACGTCGTAAAACGGCGCCAGCAGCCCGTTTACGCCGTGATGGATCACCTCCCGCACCGGCTCCGTGTCGGACGCCAGCACCGTGCAGCCGCAGGCCAGCGCGTTGATCACCGACCAACTCAATACGAACGGGACGGTCAAGTAGACGTGCAGGTCGCTGAGGCTGAGGATCCCGGCCAGTTCACGCGTCGGGACCCGGCCGGTAAACAGGAAACGGTCCAGATCGAACTCGTCCTGCTCGAGCACGTATTTTCGAAAGGACCGGCCGCCGGTAAACTCGCCGTCGGCGCCGTAGCGGCACTCGTCGGTTCCCACGCAAACGAACACCACGTCCGCCCGCTGCTGGCAGATCCGCTTGGCAATCTGCATGAAGATATCGAAACCCCGCATCGATTCGAATCCCCGCGAGACGTAGGTCACGACTGGCGTGCCGGGCGGTATCTCCCGATCGCCGATCCGCCGGGCGGCCCCGGGCGGCGCCACCCGCCGCCGCCAGAGGTCGGTGTCCACGCCGTCGAAGATCGTTTCCACCTTGTGGTGATACGGCCGCGGCAGTCGGCTCCGCTGCCAGTTCGTGGGACTGTACCCCGCCGTACAACACTCCAAATCCGCCAGCAGCGCCGCGTTGCGCATCCGGCCGCGCAGCGGATTGAGCTCGTCGGCGGGAAACTCGCTGCGAAAATCCGTTTCGCCGCCCGGCCCGTAATACCACTCGCAGAAATTGATAATCGGACAATCGTAAAGCTCCGCCAGAAACAGCGTGGAGCCGAAGCCGCTGTGGCCGACGACCAAATCGGGCTTGACCTCCCGGTGGGCCTTCATGGTCTCGTAGACCGCGTGGCTGTGCCAGGTGAAGTTCTCCAGGCTTCGGCTGCAATAGTGCGTCTTGGCGTGGGCCCCGCCGCAGACCTTGTACTGAATCTGCCGAATCCGCCCCGACGCTCGCGGCGGGCGCTGGGAGACGAACGTACACTGAAACCCCTCGTGCTCGATCAGGTACTCGGCAAGGTGCCCGAACTGGGCGGGGAAATTCTTGTGGACGTACAACACGTGCATCCCGCACCCCCGCCGCGTAGGTTATGCTTCAGCATAGTTCTCCCCACTGAACAAACAAGCGGACAGGTCCGACCGCCGTAATTGGACCTTGCCACCGATCAGTTTGACCCGGGTTCGGCCGTTCTTGGCGGGGACCTTCTCCCATTGGCAGACGATCCGGGATACCATCCGCTGGAATATCTCCCGGAGAGTAGCTGAGTCGCCGTCTGTGAGCCGTTCGATGAAGTCCGCCACTGTATCGGCGATTCGCTCGGCTTCGCTCTGTAGGTCCTCTGCCGTCCCGTGGTGGACGATCTGAGACAGGGCCGCTTTGACCCGATCCCGCTCGGCCTTAGCGTCGGCCAACTCCTGCGCCAACTCAGGCAATTCGACGGTGCGAATTGCCTTGACCAGCCGGCCGATTTCGTGGTCCAACTCGCCGGTCCTCTTTTCCAACCGCTTCAAGTCGCCTTTGCCTGTCTTGGCGCCGGCTCGTAGCTCGCCCTTGATCTCCAGGACCAACTGTTCGCGACCAGGTCCCAACAATGCCTTTTTCAGCGCCCGGGTGAGCCATTGTTGGATCGCGTCCGACCCGACCCGAAAGTGACCGCAGCCGGTGGCGTTGCGGGTGCCTCTCGCGTTGTACGTGGGGCAGAGATACGAAGCGTAGGAATAGCTCGATTGACCACTGCGGTCTTTCCGGCGGACAGCGGACCCGTGCATCGGCTGATTGCAGCATCCGCAGTAGATCAGTCCGGACAGCGGGTAGTCGGCCCTGGCGGGGATCCGCTTCTCGTACCGCTTGGTGATCTTCCGTTGGATTCGATCAAACAGCCTGGCGGGGATGATCCCAGCGCCGCCGTTTACCCGGATCGAATCCTCGATCGGCTTGCGGATACGGTCCTTCCCCTTGGCGATGGGGACGATCGAATCACCTTGATTCGTGTGGTACTGGGCTGCGGTTCTGACGCCCCACCGGGTCACGCCGCGATAGATCGGGTTGCGGAGGATCGCCGAAACCGTCGCTTGCCCCCAGCCGTTGCCGCGGGGGCTCGGGAAACCTTTGTCGTTCAACTCGAAAGCCAGGGTCCGATAGCTGATCTGCGATTCGTCGAACCGCTTGAAAAGGTACTGCAGCGCCGCCAGCTTGTCTTTGTCTTCCGTGGGGACATGGCGGACGTGGTGGCCGGTCATGCGGACGGTTTCGCCGGGTGCCAACCGCCGGACGATCTCGCCGGACGGATCGACCAGCACGCGATCCATGCCGAATCGGGGCGGCGCGCCGGTGGAATGGCCGGCCGTAGCGCTGTCGATCAGGCCGCGGGTAACCTTGCGGGAAAGGTCGCGTAAGAATGCGTGGCGGCCCTCCTGGCGGACGGTGTGGACAACCCGGCCCTCGAATGAGTTTAGGTCGATCTCGCCGTCAGAACAGGTCACGATGCGGATACCGGCTGATCTAAGGCGGTTGTAGAACTCAGCCCCGGCGAGACTGTCGAACCGGCCGATCCGGTCGCCGTTCTCGACAAGCAGGACCTTGAAGAGGCCTTGCTCGGCTGCCTCCAGTAGATCCCGGAACCCGGGCCGTTGCTCGGGCCCCGAGTCGCCAGTGATTGCCGAGTCCTGGAACCACAAGTCGACCCGGCAGCGTTCGGTCTTGGCGAGTTTGAGTATCTCGCCTTTCTGTTGGGCAGGGGATCGTTCCTGTTTGCCTGAACTCATCCGGATGTAGCCGGCCGCTGAAAGAAGTGTAGCAATCATGGTAGTTTTCCTTTCTGCAAGTCTCAAACGCCCGCTGGCCGCCGATCGCTGGCAGCCAGGCGGGCGGGGTTACGTGGGGTTACGGAAATCGGTCGACCATTTCCATTGCGGCGTCAACCGCTCCCATGCGCCGACGCAACAGACCGGCCACGTTGACCATAATGGCCGACAAACGCCCCCGGTCACTCGTCCGAGGGAATGGTGCCTGGAGGCTGGCGAGCCGTTCGATCAACTCGACCAGCCTCAACGCACGCTGCCGGGCGATCAGTTTCCGTAGTTTGTCCAGCCCGAACCCCGTCCGGGCGCCTTTGAGCTGGTTGCAGGTGCTGCAAGCCGGCACTAGGTTTTCCACGGTGGTTGGGCCGCCTGCAGCCCGGGGCTTCAGGTGGTCGAACGTGGCCGACAGCAAAGCATCCAGACCGGCAAGGAAATCGAAATCGCAGTAGGCACAGCGGTAGTCGTGGCGGGCCAGTACGTCCACGCGCAGGGCCCGCCTTGAATCCGGCGGGTACACGCCCTTCCAGCGGTCCATGGACGACTCAGCCGCAGACTCGGCCGGCTGATCGGGGACGGTAAGAGCCGCATCCGGGCGGCGGGTGCCTTCCGTGGAGGACAACGGTTGACAAATCATCGTAAGCCTCCCAAGAACGCACAAGCCCGCCCCGGTCCTGGAGACGCGGCCTAAAGACCACGCCGGGTGCCTTACGGCGACCACGGGCCGGGGCGGGGTTGTGCTTTGCGTTGTGAAACGCATGGGAAAGATCCTTTAGGTGCCTTGCGGCTTTCTCCGCCCGCATTCTCCCGCACGGCCGTCAATCCGTCAACCCTCAAATTCCGCGACCGGCCGATTTGCGGGGATCCGCGGCCCCCCCCTGTAAGTCCTGTCCTCGAAAGTCTTCAACCAGAAACTCCGTCATTTTGACGGAGTTTCTGGTTGTTTCGGCATGTTTCGGCTGTAGATGCTCAAATGCCGCTAGCGGCATCGTCCTATCCTCAAGAACTGCAACAACTTCGGATGATCGCTTCCATCGATTTACCGTTGCGGTGTTTCTCGCTTGGCCTGCCATTTGACGAGTTCGGGCGCGCCCTTGTCGACGACCTTGGCGGCCTGACGGTAGGTATCTTTGTTTCCGAACCCGGCTCGCTTAGCGGCAATCTGATCTGTTCGCTCCCCCGGCTCAACCTCGTCTAAATTTAGACAAGGTTCGCTTTCGTCAGGGTCATCAAGGTCAGTCCTCTCGCCTTGGCCGAATCAGCCGTTTCGTGGTCCGGGGCGGGGCGTAAAGTGCTTGGTTTCATGGGGTTGGGGCTGAGCTGGTGTTTTTGGCTGCCTCGTCCACTGACATAGAATCAACGGCAAGATTTTGCTCTTGCTTGCTCTTGCGATCCCCGCCATGCGTGAACGTGGCAAATGTTTCCACAATCGCCACCCGCTCGGACGTGGTGAAGTCCTTGCGGATTTGATTCTCCGCATACTCGCCGGCCGCGATGGACGTGACGTTGACCGCCTCGCCGGCCTTGTCGCGGGCATCGCCTTTACTTCCCGGTAAATTTTCCGGAATGTTCGGCTTCAAATCTGTCCGCGTGCCCTGCCGCTCCTTCGCCTCGCTGTCGTACTTCTCCTCGTACTCGCGCAGCCGGGCGTGGACGAACGCCCAGCCCGTATTCGTGAGGTGTCGGCGAGGGCCGTTTTCCGACCACACGAAGTCGATCACGGTGCCCTCGCCGGCCTTGTCGCGGGC
>SDBV01002702.1_pt1 | contig 26512 bp, 21 predicted proteins | sample 2277081 | NCBI WGS metagenome assembly SDBV01 (sample SAMN10402039, study PRJNA504765) | marine sediment metagenome | isolation source: marine sediment core GS10_PC15, 223 cmbsf | place: Arctic Ocean: Southern Knipovich Ridge | collected 2010 | reverse complement strand
CTGTTGGACCATCACCATCCGTCCAAACTCGATCATTCCGAAGACCAACAGGAAGAAGACCGGCGCGATGACGGCAAACTCGACGGCAGCCGCCCCTCGTCGATTTCTTCGGCACGGTCGACAAACTCTCTCCAGTTTAACCCCGCCTCGCGACCCGATTCGTGATCGCGAATCTCGCTCCCGGTAAGAACGGCTTCGTAAACTGCGTAGCTTGAGTAGGGTGGGCATTCTCATAGTAGCATTCCTGTCCAGATGAAGTAAGCAATCGTCCCAATAGCTATCGGAATACCATACGGTAAGAGCATCATTGAGCCTTTGCGCTCGGCGGCGATTTCCGAGAGTTGGGTCGGGCTTCGGACCATCATGATCTCGGTCATGATCTCCCCGAAGCGTAGCCTGTGTTGCCACCACTGCCCTCGGCAGAGGATCATCACCAACGCAATCACCCCGCCGATGATGCCCGACAGACAGAAGGCATAGAAAGTCACCGTACCCCAGACCCAAGCGCCTACGCCGGCCAGCAGTTTCACGTCGCCGGCTCCCATGCCGCCGATGGAATACATCGGCAGCAGCAAGGCCAGGCCCACGGCCGTACCGACCAGGCTCCACCCCAGTCCGGGCCAGCCGAAAAAGGAGAAACTGTAGATCCAGCCGCTAAAGACCATCGGGAAGGTGATCCAGTTGGGAACCTTCAGTTTCCAACCGTCGATCACGGCCGCCACCACCAATACCGCACTGACCAACCAGATAGGCCAGTTTTCTACCAAGCCGCCGAACAGGGCGTTGGTTTCCGTCATGATCGACTTCTCCGCTGCTAGGGGGGGTATTTTGGTCGCCCCGGTCACCAGGGGCCGGATGTCACGACTAGGCCCGGGCGGTCCACATCAAGCTCAGCAGCGCCCCCACGGCAGTGAGGAAAAAGACCGCCAGCTCGATGGCTCCGCTGATCATTTCGGCGGGGATGACCGGAGGCATTGCAAGGCTCCTTGGGTGGGCTGCCCGAACTCTATTGAATGTATAGGTCAAGAAAGTCCCCTCGGCACCGAAACTGTTCGAGTGCCGAGGGGGGTCGTCCGGTTTTAACGGTGATCACGATCTGGCCGAGTGGTCCAGGCCAGACGTCACCAGGCAAGCGGCATTTCCAGCCGGCTGCCTAGGTACTAATGGTCGTGGTGCCACCGATCGATTGCTGAACGTTGTCGAACGCAATGTTCGCCCGTGTTCCAATCGCTGTGATCGCCGTCAGGCACACAACGATAATCAAAGCCAGCATCACCGCGTACTCGACCGCAGTGGGTCCATCCTCTGAAACGAGGAAACGATGCACCTTCTTAGCAAACAACTTCATGAGTATTCCTCTCATTCCAGTACTGGTCCCCTAATCGCGAAGACCAACCGGAAAAAAAACCTTTGGGCACCTTTGGCTACAACGTCGAACTTGACGATCAACGCCGGCCTGTGGCGTAACTTCCGGGCCCTCGATTTGAAATGAAAAACCTCCCCCTCATCGCTCACCGAACATTTTCACACCGCCGGTTCACGACCCGGCGGGATCACCCTTTCGGCAGCCAGGCTTCCGGCGGACTGATTCCCGCCGGCCCTTGGCTTTGCGCCCCGGCCTTGCGACCGCGTTGCCCTTGTCGAGGATGAAGAGGCTACAGGCCTTAGTACATCGCAGCCTCTCGGCCGCGTTGTTAAGGCTGACGCTACTACGTTTCGCCTCTGTATACAAACTTAGGTCACGGACGCCGAATGTCAAATTACAAAGTTTAGCGAATCTGAGAATTTTCCGTAGATTTCTCCGAGCACGCTTCCGATCGTGATCTTGCTGCATCGCCGGTAGTTCGTTTTTCAGGTTCGGCGGAAGTCGCTTCTTGGCTGCGGAGGTCGTCGGAGAATAGCCGGATACGGCCCGTGGCCTATCTTTGTTTTGGGTGATCTTCCCGGATCATCGCTCCCAAAACCAGCACGATCTGCAACGGCAACTCGGATGTCGCAGCCAGTCAACGAATCGGCCCCATCACCGATACACCAATCACCGGCAACCCGCACGCAGCGTCAGATGTTCGCCTGGTCGCTGCTGGCCGCGGTGGTGTTGCTCGGCGCGCTGGCGGGTCCCTTTTTCGCCGGGCGGGTCTACACGCGGGACGACCTCGGGGCCTTCCATCTGCCGACCCGGGCCTTTTACGCCGAGCAACTCGCCCGCGGCGAACCGTTCGATTGGATGCCGCACCTCTACTGCGGCTTCTATCTGACCGGCGAAGGCCAGGCCGGCACGTACCATCCGTGGCACTGGATGCTCTATCGCTATCTGCCGCTTCCAGCGGCCACCGGTTGTGAATGGCTGGCGGCCTATCCGGCGATGCTGGCCGGCACCTGGTTTTTTCTGGTTCGCCTGTTGCGGCGCCGCGACGCCGCCATGCTGGGCAGTTTGCTGTTCACCTTCTCCGGATTCAATCTGCTGCACTTCCTCCATCCCAACGCCATCGCCGTGGTGGCCCACGTTCCTTGGCTGTTGTGGGCCATCGACGTCGCGCTGGTCGATTCGCGGCGGCGCAACAGGTCGCGGGCCCGGGCCGCCGTCGCCCTGTTGACCGGTTCCCAACTGCTGCTGGGATACCCGCAATACGTCTGGTTCTCGCTGCTGGCCGAGTGCGCCTACGTCGTTTTCGTGCTGGTCGACCGAAGACACGCCGCTGGCAACGACTGCGGCGAGTCCGTCGGGCGCACCGAACGGCCCTGGACCGGTTTGATCGTCGCCAAGGGCTGCGGCCTGCTGTTGGGCGGGGTCCAACTCTTGCCCACCGTCGATGCCCTGGCCCACAGCTCGCGACAATCGGTCGACGCCACGTTCGCCCAATCCGGCTCGCTGCACCCGTGGAACCTGGTCCAACTGGTGGCCCCTTACACGCTGGCCAGCCGCGTAGTCGGACAGAACACCCACGAGCTGGGACTCTATGCCGGGGCCGTGCCGCTGATGCTTGCGGTCTGGCTGCTGGTTGACCGGCGTCGGCTGGGCCGGCTCAAACACCTGACCTGGGCCACCGGTGGGTTCGCCGTGGGCGCCTTGCTGCTGGCCTTCGGCAAGTACGGGTGGCCCTATCGGCTGCAACAGTATGTTCCGCTGGTCAACCGGTTCCGTTTCCCTTGCCGATACGTCGTGCTGTTTCACTTGGCGATGGCCGTGCTGGCGGCCGTCGGCTTCGCGCTGCTGGCGCGAGAACACCAACGCAGCCGCCTCCGGCTCGGCAACCTTCCACCGCAGCACGCTACGCCGCGCCCGACGATACCCTGGCGCCGCTTCGGACCGTTGTGGGCGGTAGTCGGCCTCAGCGTCGTGGTGGCCCTGATGGGACTGCTGCTGCAAGGTCGTTGGTGGATGGCTTCGGTGCCGGCCGTTTTGGCCGGACCGGTGCTGTTGGGCACGGCGGCCGTCTTGGTCGCGCTAGCCGCCCGCGGAGGTCGCCCGGCCTTGGTGGGATTGGTCCTGTTTGCCGCGGCGGACCTGGGCGTGTACGGGCTGAGCTACTCCGTCTATCCCCACGCCGCCCGGCTTCAGCAGTTCATCGCCACGGTGAGCACGCCGCCAGGCGTGGCAGAGGGTCGTGTGATGGCGTCGCTGCCGAGAACTTCCGGCCGTCAGGCGCTTCGCGTCGGCAACCAGATCACGCTGGCCGGGTGGCATCGGGCCGACGGCTACGCCGGACTTCAGCCACAGCAGCAACTCGACTACCGCCGGCTGCCGGCCCTGCGGGTGGCCTCGGTCCGCTGGGTCCGACGCGGCCCGACCGCCGCCCAGATCCGGGGGCTGCAGCCCTACGATGACCGCTGGCTGCAAGTCCCCCAGCCGCTGCCGCGGGTGCGACTGGTCAGCCGGACCAAGGCGAGCAACGATCCGGCTCGGGACCTGCCGCGGATCGACGTCGACTCGACCGCCCTGACCGAGGTCCCGCTGGAACTGCCGGCGGCCGAGCCCGGCACGGCCACGCTGCTGTCGGCCCGTCCCGGCCGGCTGCAGATTCGCTGCCAGTGCACCACACCCCAACTGCTGGTGGTCTCCGAGAGCTTCCACTCCGGTTGGCAAGCTATAGTTGACCATCAACCGCAGAAGGTATTGCGCGTCAACGGCGACTTTATCGGCTGTCTGGTCGGGCCGGGCCGGCACCAGGTAGTGCTGCAATTCCGGCCGCGCAGCTTGTCCCGCGGACGGATCGCTTCGTGCGTGGGGCTGGGACTGATCGCCGTCTGCTTCGTCGGCTGCGGGCTCCGACGCAGGCCACGGCCTCTCGAGGATCGGGTTTCATGAGCGAGCACATCATCCCCGACAGGCCGCCGCCGCCGGAAACGCTGATCAGCGTCGTCCTGCCCGTCTACAACGAAGCCGAAGTGTTGCCGGAGCTGTTGCAACGCGTCACCGAGGCCATCGCGGGCACCGGGGCCGATTGCGAAATCATCTTCGTCAACGACGGCTCGCAGGACAACAGCCCACAAGTGCTCGACCGGCTGGCTGCCGAAGACCCTCGCGCCGGCGTGATCCACCTTTCCCGCAACTTCGGCCACCAGGCCGCGATCCAGGCGGGCATCGTCCATGCCCGCGGCGACGCGGTGGTGCTGATGGACTCCGACCTGCAGGACGCGCCGGAGGCCATTGGGCGGTTCGTCGAGCAGTGGCGGGCCGGCTCGGACGTGGTCTACGCCGTCCGCACGCAGCGGAAGGAACGCTGGTGGAAGCGGCTGATGTTTGCGGCCTTTCATCGACTGATGTCCGCCGTGGCGACGGTGCCCATCCCCACCGACGCCGGAAACTTCGGCCTGGTCGACCGCCGCGTGGCCCGAGAGATCGTCGCGCTGGGCGAAAGCGACCGCTACTTCCCGGGGCTGCGTTGTTGGGTCGGGTTCGAGCAGCAAGGAGTCGAAGTTCGCCGCGACGCCCGCTACGACGACAGCACCCGGGTGTCGCTCGGCGGCCTGTTCCGGCTGGCCAAGACGGCCATCTTCTCCTTCTCTTCCTTCCCGCTGATGATCTTCTACGCAATTGGGCTGCTGGCCACGGGACTGTTCATCTCGTTGAGCGGTTTCTCGCTCTTCTGCAAGCTGTTTACCGATCAGGCCGTGCCCGGCTGGACCTCGCACATTTTGGCAAGCAGCTTCTTCGGCGCGCTCAATGCCCTGGGAATCTGCATCCTCGGCGAGTACGTAATCCGCATCTACGACCAGGTCCGCGACCGGCCGTTGTACCTGATCGACCGCACGGTGAACCTGCAACCGGGCAACCTGCAACCGGACGACGTGCAAGGCGGCGCCGAGACCGCCGGGGAAGCCGACCGTAGCGGCGACGCGGCTTACCTGGAACTGATGGAAGAAGCGGTGCGTTTGCTCGAAGCCGGTACGATTCGCGAAACCCCAACCGTGTCCGACGAATCCGCCAGCGAACCATGCGAACCGGTGATCTTCCCGCTGAACGACGACTGAGCGGGCAATTGGGGACCGTTTAGCCGCCGCGGCCACGCGGCGTATTCTCCGGCGTGGCCACCGGGGCTAAGGATCGACCGAAAAACAACTTCCGCCGTTTAGCTGCCGCCGGCACGGCGGCTTGACGCACAACACGCCAGATCAACGAAGCCGCCGTGCCGGCGGCAGCTAAACGATCGTGCCACCCGATTCAGCCGCACCGGATCAAGCATGCGCCGCCGAGAAAGTCGGCTGCTGCGAAAAGGCCGCTCGGCACAAATCTCGCAACGACGCCGGGAATCGCACTACCCCGAAACACAACAGCGGCGCCATCAGCGAGCCCCAGTACTGGTTGAACTCCTGGCCGCCGATCGCAAACGCCGTCACGTACAGGCACGCCGTCAGCCCGCACCGCTGTCCCAGCGGCGTGTTCCAGCCGGCGAACCCCAACAGCGCCGCCACCAGGTACAACGCCGTGAACCATTGCGGAAACAAGAGCAGATAGGCGTTCATCTGGGCCATGGCGACTACCAACGCCGCACCGCCGAATTGGACCCAGCCTTCCGCATGGACCCGATCGGCCGGCGTGATCCGCAGGGCCGCCTGATGACAGTGCCACGCAAAGAACGCCAGCCAGGCAGCCAGGCCGAGGATCCAGAGCCCCAGTTCCCCCCGCCGCCGATTCCACCAGGCGATCGCCACGGCCACCGCGCAATACGGCATGGCCAGCTCGCGGAAGAAGACGGCCGTCAATCCCAGGGCCACGCCCAGCCGCGGACGGTTCAGGCCGTAGGCGCAGATCGACAGGGCGATCCAAATCCCGGCCCAGAGCACGGGCATCACGAACAGATCGCCCAGCACACAGGGCATCAACGGGCCGATCAACAACAGCCCGCAGGCGATGCCACGGCGGATGACGTTGTCTTCTTCCCGGGCCAACACCTCGAAGGCCGCCAGCAGCAGCGCCAAGGCCAGGCCGCAAAGTAGGGCCTTGCCCAGCACCACGGCCGGCATCCGGCCGATCACCCAAAACGGCGTCGGCATCCGCCAGTTGAACACGCTTCCGGTGGGGTACCCTCGCCGGCGCAACTCGACGCCGGCCGCCTCGTAATAGCCCTGGCCGGCGTGAATCCGATCCACCTCGCCCCGGTACAACTGGACGTCCCCTTCGGCGAACCGCCGCGGCTTGTCGGCGAACCCCCGGGCCAAGGGCGAGACGGTGACTCCGACGCAAAACACGCCGACCAACCCCCAGGCCGCCAGCGCTAGGCGGGCTTGTCGTCGAGTCAGGCGGGCATAGGCGGTCGGGCGCGAAGTCCGGGCCATGGTCCATCTCGCGGCGTGGGATTATCGGGATCGTAGCGAAGGGGCCAACGGCCCCAGAAAAGTCTAGCTCAATCCCAGCCGCTTGCGGCTTCGCAGCCCAATCACGCTCCGGCGCGTTTTGCAGCCCATAGTAGCCATCTCGCTCCGCGAGATGAGGCCTCGTCTCGCGGAGCGAGACGGCTACTATTCTTGCCCGATCACTCTTCCTGCGGCTTGTCGCGAAAGCCCAAGGCGAACACCAGGAACACACACGCTGCGAAACCGGAAGGCCAGAGCCATATTGGCGCCCATTGGACCGATTGGGACGCCACCCACTGTTTCCGAGTTACGCCGATCTGGCCCTCGGTGGCCGGGCCGCCGCCGTCTTCGCCGGTCTTTTGCAGGGCGGCGATTTCCTTGACCACCTTGACCAAGTCATCCCGCTTGTAGTGGAAGTCACCGATTCTCAGCCCCTCGTCGGGGATTGCGTTGACTTCGTCCACGGTGATCGTACCGTTTCCGTCCGTGTCCACCGCCTGGCCGAAATCCTTCTGAATCACTTTGCCATCCTCGTCCCTCGCCTCCTCTTTCTTCTCCTCGGACCAGAGGCCCTTGATCGTGCTCTCGAGGTCGAGGTACCGCCAGGCGCTTTCGGCCGCCTTCGGATCGCTCCAGGTGGGCAGCGCCACGGTGCCGGCTGGTCGGGTGCCTCCGATGGCGTACTTTATGGCCTCGATACCGCCCACCTGGGCCGGAAACTGCTCCATCATCAGACCGGCTCCCTTCGCCCCCAGAAGATAGCCCACGCCCAGCAAGAGAAACGCCAGCAGGCTCTGCGCACTGGTTTTCAGCTCGGCCGGCGCCCGACGGTCTACGTACATGTACGCCCCGACGTAGAAGAAACTGTAGCAGAAGCCGTGCAGGATCAAGCCGACGATGGCCATGGAGAACTCGGGGGAGGCGAAAAACACGTAGCGGAGGACCCAGGCCGCCATGCCGATCAGCAGGACCCGTTTCAACCCCAGCTTGGCCACGAACAGGGGCATGCTGAACATGAACACCAACTCGGCAAACTGGTTCAGCGACGTCAACGCCAACGGAGACGGATAATCCCGTTGTTGAAGCATCGGCACCATCAGCGTGAAGAAGTAACCACAGGCCGGAATGCTGAACAGAAACACGCACACGATGAAGATCAGGAAGGTCGGATCTCGGAACAACTTCAAGGCGCTGAGGCCAAACATGTCGCCACCGCCTCCCGCCCCTTTCGGCGGTGTGTCGGGCAGCGTCAACGCGTACAAGGCCATCGTCAGGCTGCCGGCGCCCCCTAAGAACAGGAAGTTGGGTACGCCCGCTCCGCCGAGAAACACCGAAGCCACCAACACCGCCACGATCCAACCAACGGTACCCAGCACGGCGATCCGCGGAAACATATCGGGATCCGGAATGTGCCGAAACGTCACCGAGTTGACCAGGGCGATCGTGGGCATAAAGGCCAAACCGTTCAACAGCATGGCCACCATTAACAGCGGGAAGCTGTCCTGAAACCCGGCCGCGATCAGACACGCGCCGCCAAGGAGGTGCAGCACGCAAAGCATCTTCTGTGCCGGGAAGAACCGGTCCGCGATCAGCCCCACGAACAGCGGCGAAATGATCGCCCCGATGGCCGGAACGGCTCCCAGCCAGCCGATCTGCGACTTCTCGAAATTCAGATTGGCGGCGTAGCCGGTGATGGCGACTCCCCAACTACCCCACACGAAAAACTCCAGAAACATCATGATCGAAAGTCGAGTACGCACGAGCGGGGGGTGGCTGGACTCCATCACTTACTCCTTTAGACCTAGGTACAGAGGCAGAAAACTCGCCACCGGCACGCCTTGCCATCAAGCCGGCAACGCATGCGCGTGGCCGCATTGTAAGCGACCGCGGCGAAAAAAAAAGGCTGTTCGCCAGAATTTGTGGCTGAATAGCCCAAACGGGGGTTGCGACGTTTGCGTCGCGAACGAAGGCCTGGCCGCAGGAGGCTCATGCCCACGAGCGTTTACGGCCCTTGGCTCGGGCCACGCTCCGTCGGGCAAGTTCCGCGTCCTCCTCGACTTGAAAGTCGAACATGCCTACGCAAATGAAGTCGGCGCCGCTGTCAAACGCATCCTGGAACCCGTCCTCGGGCGGGATGGCCCCGGCGGCCAAAACCTTGAAGGCGATCCAGGGGACTTTGGTAGCTTGCATAAACGCCACCGTCTCGTCGTGGTTGTTGCAGAACAGGTTGTCGTGGTATTTCGCGTGGTCGGGGGAGTCTTTCTCGTACATTTCCATGAACCGCCGGTTCTCTTTCGGATGGGCCGACCAGTATCGGTCGTGGTGCAGCGTCTTGATGTAGAAGTCGGGCACGAGCCCTTCCTTTTCACAAAATGCGACCGGCTCCAAGCGATGGGCCCCGATGCCGACGGGGATCTTGTACTTCTTCATGATCTCGAAGGCCTTGACGATATTATTTTGCTGCTTGCGATAATACCAGATGTCGCTGGCGCCGCCCCACAGATAGGCCGCCGACGCTCCCAGTTCGAGATGTTCCACCAGGAGCTTTTCGTACTGGTTGATGTCGGTGGTGATCACGTCGGCGATCCATTGCATCTTGCCGCCCCACTGCTCCCAGTACTTCGATAGCCGGAAGTGTCTGAAATTGTGGTTCTTCAGCACGATCGTGTTGATTCCGTGTTCCTCGCATTTCTTCATCGTCATGAAGATTCGTTCTTCGGTGTTGTAATTGGCCGCCAAGGTACGCACGTAGTCCAGATCCCGCGAGTGCATGTTCATGCTGATCAGATTACTGCCGCTGATCAGCCGGCCGACGCAAAGGTCGCCGATCTTCCCGACGGGCATCTTTTTTTGCTTGGCAACGCTTTCCGGATCGGTCAAATCGAGGTCTTTGAGTCTGGCGTATTCCTTGGTATCCGACCGCGTCACGAACGTGGGGCGGGTTACCGCGTCTACCTTCTCTTGTTTCTCTTGTGCTTTACCCTTGGAAGGCCACGAGAACAAGCCCAGGACGGGCAAGACGCCCAGAGTGCCGAGCAGTTCTCTCCGGCCCGGTTTGCGTGCTGAAGGCGTCCGCTGCGGCGTCTGCCGACCGACACGACCAATCTTCGCCCGCAACCATCTCCAGACGGACCATCGCTTATCAGACATCCGATCTACCTCCTGCTTTGGCTTCGTAGGTTGTGTTTCAGCTTCGTCGGTGATGCTTCAGCATATCCACCCAATCTGAAACGCAACTCCTGATCCTACATCGCAAGTCAGTATCCCCCGCCGGATTCGAACCTGCAACCATCGGCCCGCAGCCAGGCGATCAAACCATCCACCCCGGTAGCGAAAAAGTCCGGGCACGTTCGATGGCGCCACCTAGGCGCCGGCCGTTCTCGTCAGCCGCTAAGTCGCCTCGTGACAAAGACTTACGTCGCCCAAAGCCGGTCAACCCGGCATCTCATGTCAATCGACGCGGGTTGATTTGCATCTAACCGGGGGTTTCTCATCCTCGGGATATCCGGCTATGATTGAGATAGAGCACTGGCCGATGGGCGTTGCCTATCCCCAGGGCCGGACCACGGCAAAGGCCGGAGGCAATGACGATGGTTGCCACGATCAGGTTTGAAGAGCAGATCGAGATCCCGCTGGACATCCGCTCGCTGGCGGAGTTCCGCCGTTGGGCCGCGTCGGAGGGTTTTCCCGAGTGCGGCCGTATCGATTTCCTTTCCGGTTCGATCGAGGTTGAAATGTCACCTGAAGATGTGTTTTGTCACGGCGCGCTCAAGGGAGAGATCTATGCCACGCTGCATCACCGGGTGAAGCGTGATCGACTGGGCCACGTGTTTGTAGATCGCACCCGGGTGTCGTGCCCCGAGACCGGGCTGTCGGTCGAGCCCGACGTGGTCTTCGTGTCGTCCGAGTCCCGCGCCCAGGGCCGCATCCGGATGGTCCCCAAGCCGGGCGGCCAGTCGGGCCGCTACGTGGAATTGGAGGGTCCGCCCGACTTGATCGTAGAGATCGTCAGCGACGCCTCGGTGACCAAAGACACGCGACGATTGCCCGAGGCCTACACCCGCGCCGGCGTGGCCGAGTTCTGGCTGGCCGACGCCCGCGGCCAGGAACTGTTATTCCGGGTCCACCATCTCACCGACAACGGGTATCAGGCCGCAGACGTCGACGGAGAAGGCTATCAACCCTCCACGATCTTCAACAGCCGCTTCCGCCTCGACGGTCAACGCAATGAAAAGGGCGAATGGAGCTTTGACCTGCGGGAGAAGTAGGGTGCGTGAAACGCGCCAAAATTGCGGGGGGAGGCTGGTGTGTCCTTCAGCTCGGCGTGCGGGGTGGTGTTTTGCTGAAGCACAACCTATGGCGGCCGGACCAAACGGAGCAACGGCTGCGGATTGCACTCCTCCAATAGGCACTGATTGGCCTCTCGCCTTGATTGGAGTACAATCGCACTTGGCGTCGTCGGAGGAGGTACCGACCGTGTCCGAATCGACCGCGAAAGACCGAACTGCATCCACCGTGCCGGTGACGGCGAACGCAGGCCGCGTCCCCTATGTGGGCATGGTCTGTGCGGCGGCCTTGGCCGGCGGGTTCCTGTATGGCTTTGCCCTGGCGATCCCCGAGACCAAAGGGAAATCGCTCGAAGAGATCCAAGCCATCTGGTCCGGCGGCCGAAACCGTTGAAATCTAACCGAGGGTGTCCGGGGATTCAAAACGCTGGAAACCGCTGTAGGGAACGGCCTCCGTGCCGTTCCGTGGAGCCACCGATCGCACCAAAACGGCACGGAGGCCGTTCCCTACAGCCTTGAATTCCCGGACACCCTCATCTAACCACGAAGAGGAACCCCTGAGACTGACGGTTCTCCAGGAAGAAGGAGTCGGCAGGATCGACCGGGCCGCGCGGCGTATCCTCGAGCGCACGGGGGTCGAGATCCCTCACCAGCAAATGCTGAGTCTCTTCGGCAAAGCCGGGGCGAGTGTAGACACCTCGAGCCATCGCGTTCGCATCCCTTCGGGCCTGGTGGACGAGTGCCTCGAGTCGGCCGGGAAGACCTTCACCCTTTATGGCCGCGACCGCAGCCGGCAGGCCCCGTTCGGCGTCGGGAAACGGAACTACAATACCACCGCCGGGCAGGCCTATTGGGTCGAAGAATCCGGGCAGCGCCGTTTCGCGTGCCTCGACGACGTCGTCGCAGCGGCCAGCCTCGCCGACGTCCTGCCGATGATCAATATCGCAGGCGCCATGTCCGACCCCCATGAACTCGATGTCTCGTGGCGCTGCGTGGAGGTGGCGGCGACCTTGCTGCGGACCACCACCAAACCGGTCATGTTCTGGTTTCATGATCGGCCCAGCGCGGCGTACATCGTCGAGTTGCTCGAGATGGTCACCGGCGGGCAGACCGGGCAGTTTCCGCCGGCCCATCCGTTGCTGGAGCCCATCAGCCCGCTGCGTTTCCCCAGCCATGGGATAGACGTGCTATTGGAGACCTGCAAAGTCCCACCCCCTACCCGACGGCGTGGATCGCCAGGTTCGAGACCTGGTAGCACGGGCAAAGCGGGATTTGGGCGAGATCAACTACTTCGCCGCCCGCGGTTGAAGCAGCGCAAAGCCGCAAGCGTCGTCTTTGATCCGTGTGGCCTCCGCGCCGACGATCTCGTAGAGGATCACCTCGCCGACCAGCCAGGTGGTCACGCCCGGGCGAAGGCAGCCGGTCAGCGTGGCGCCCGAGCGGCCCAGCGCGGCGTGGATGTGCAAGATCGGCTGGCCGTCTTCGCCGGGCGCGAGCACGCCGACGCCGAGCACTTCGTGGGCGCCGTCAACGGGCAACAGCATGGGCTCGGGCGGCATCACCTCGGAGCTGCGGGGGCCCACCACCACCTGGCCGCCGCCGATGCCGCCCACTAAAACGACGTGGGCGATGGAAATCTCCCGCTCGGCGGCGAACTGTTCGATGCACTGCGGAACCGGATCGCCATTCTCCAAACGGATTACAAAGACGCGTCCAATTCGTCCTTCGGATACTTTCATTTTCGGGCTCCTGAAGATGAGTAGTTGTGAATTCTTTGGAGTGCGGTGACTCGTCACCGCTTTCTTTTTCCGTTATCGGTCCAAACCGGCGAGAATCTGCTGGGCGACGTCCTCCAAGGCGAATTCGGCGTAGCGATTGACCTGGCGGCGCTGAACCTTGAGCAAGGCCACGGTGGCGGGCGCGGCGGATGCCGCTATCCGGCGGTCGAAGTCCTGGGCCGTGTTTCGCGAATCGGCCCGGCCCCGCTGGTAGTGTTCGTTGGCCGTCGGGCCGCGGGCGGTCACGGCGGCGTCGAGCGCATCGAGCAACTGCGCCGGAGGCCGTTGCGACTCCTTGGGGATAAAGTCCACAAATTCACGCAGTTGTCCCGCCCAATGGAAGATCTCCTGGTGCTCGGGCCGATAGGGATCGGCCGGCGTTTTCGGCCGGGGGATGATGGATACCAGGTCCAGCAGCTCGCCCACGCCCGACTTGTACGACTTGGCCTCGAAATGGGCCCACGCCATCGACTGCACGGGAAGCAGCAGTTGGGGGTGGTCGACCTTCAATTCGGCGAACTGCACCAAGGCGTCGTTGCGGAGCCGGGCCTTCAACAGCAGCAGCCCGTGGAGCAGTTTCGGTTCTGGTTCCCGGCCGGCGAGTTGTTCGGCGGCGGCAACCTGCTGACCGACGGCTTCGACGTCGAGCCGAGACGATCGCAAGGAGGCTGCCAGGTGACGGATGGCCTTCTTGGCGTCCTCGCTCAGCCGGGGCGGGCGGTCGTCGGGGAGGAACAGGTGGGGCAACTGCTCGCCGCCAAGCTGGCCGCTGGCGGTGGCCATCGCCGCCGCGAGAAACTCGACCAACTCGGTCGGCTCGAGTCGGCTGTCGCGGTTCTTGTCGGCGTCGCCGCGGTAGGCTTCCGCCAGCAGCCACGCAAACATGCCGTGGCCCTTGGCCCCCCAAGGCAAACCGCGCTGGCCGGCCCGGCAACTGACCACCGCGGTGATCGTCCGCAATGGGGACCGGCCGGGCGTGGCCGAGAGCGCGTCGACCATCTCGGCCGTCGAGGGCTGCCGCGCCAGGTCGGCCCCCGAGCCGGCGTGGCTGCAATCCAACAGCAGCAGCTTCTCTTTGGCCGCGCACTGTTCGAGCTGGTCGACCAGCCACCGCAGCGGCAACCCCGTCGTGGCGATGCGCTTCAGGTCGAAGTTCTTCGGCGCCAAGTAGACCTGCTGGCCGTCGCGGCGGTAGGCGTGCCCGGCGAAGTACACGATCACCTTGCCTTCGGGGCCGATCTTGCCCAGCCACTCGGGCACAACTTGCTCCAGCCGGACCTGGCTTTCGTCGGTGAGCAGCTTGGCGTTTTGACGGGGCACCGCGTAGCGCTTGATCAGCACGTCCTGAAGTAACTCGGCGTCGGCCACCGGATGGACCAACCGGCTGAGGGTCTTGTCTTCGTAGTCTTGGATGCCGATCAGCAGAGCCCAACGGCTGGAGTCGGGCCCGCGGACGGCCCTCACGCTGATGGCGTTGCGGCGAGTTGCCCCGGGTGAGTCGTGGGTAATGTCCACTCGGTCGCCGTCGCGCAGACCGGTCAGTTCCGCCGGCTCGCCGGCCAGCGTCACCTCGCACTCCGGACCGATGAAGTACGTGATCATCTCCCCGCTGTCCTGTAGAATCACGTCCAGCGTACGGGCGTCGAAATGGACCTGTTGGATCTTGCCGCCGTCGCCCTCGATGCGATTCGCGTGCACGCGGACCACTTGGGTGTCGTGGTCGATCCTCACCTCGTCGCCGGTCTTCAGATTGGCCGACTTCAGTAGCTTCCCACTGATGAACCGCTGGCTATTGATCGTGACTTCGCAATCGGGGGCAAAGGGCAGCTTCAGCAGTTCCGCACGAGGCCCTTCGCCGACGGCCACCGTAAGACTCTTGGCGTCCAGGTCCCGGATAATCCCCTCCACGGTGACCACGCGTTGGACGGTCAACCCCCTCGCCACCCGGCCCGACTCGCCGCCGGCATGATGCACGACCACGCGGTCGCCCTTCTTCAGGTCGGCCAGCCTGACCGGTTTGCCGGAGACGTTCTCGCGGCCGTTCAGTAGGATTCTCTGATCGACCGGGACCGAGATCGGCAGCTCATCTCCTTGGTGGTCCCCTTCGCCGATCATGAGGATGAAATAGCCCTCATCGGCGACCAGTTTCTTGATTTGACCGCTGTGGACTTCCGGCCGAGAGGCGCGCACTTCCTTGATACGCCGTCCCGAGTCGTCGCGGGCCTGCTTGATGACCACGGTATCTTCGGCCCGCAGGTCCCGCAGATTGCACGATTGGTTGTTGAGGAAGATCTGGTCGAAGCGCGTCAAGGAGATCTCGCTGGCCTTGCCGTCTTCAGCGGACCGCAGTGCCAGTCTCCACTCGTCCGGGTAGACGTGGGTGACCGCTGCGCGGGTCGGCGGGGGCGGCCCCACGGGTTGAGGCGTCTTTTTTTTCGGCAGAAACTGGGCCACGCAGAGCATCAACGAAAGGGCACACGCCACAATCGCCACCCAACGGAGCCGCCGTTTCTTCTTGGCGGCGGCCTCCGCGGCCGCCAGCGACTGGGGGTCCTCTTCCTCGGGCGGTTGATCGGCCAATCGCGGATCGGTTCTCAGGTCGCGCAAGGCGTCGCTGGCCGACTGGTACCGCCGGGCCTGGTCCTTGACGACCAGCTTCTGGACCACGCGCTTCAGATCTTCCGGCACGCCTTCCAGCACGCGGTCGATTTCGGGCAGCTTCCGGTCGGCCGCCGCGTGCCACATCATCCAGGCGATCTGCTTGTCGCGGCCGAAGCTCGACAGGCCGGGAAACAGCGATTCGAACTGCTCGCCGCACATCAATTCGTACGCCGAGAATCCCAGCGAATAGAGGTCGCTGGCCGGGCCGACCGCGCCGAACTGGTTGGAGACCAACTCCGGGGCCATGTATTTGGTCGTCCCTTTCAAGAGGCTTCCTTCCTCGTTGCTGGCGCGTCGGGCCAGGCCGAAATCACCCAACACCACCCGGTTGCGGGCGTCGACCAGCAAGTTGCTCGGTTTCACGTCGCCGTGGATCACGCCGTTGGTGTGCAGGAACTGCAGGCCGCCCAGACAGCCCACCAAGGCCAGCCGCAAGAAGTCCAGGTCCAGCGGCCGACCTCCGCTGCGGTCCTTCAAGCTCCCCTGCATCAACTCCAGGATCAGCCAACCCCGGCTGCGGACGACGTCGTAGATGGTCAGCACGTTCGGGTGCTGCAGCGACGCCAGCAGTTGGGCCTCTTGCCAATAGCGGGCCAATTGTTGCCGGTCGCTGAGAAACTGCTGGTGGATCTGCTTCACGGCGACCTCGCGTCCCAACTCGCGATCGCGGGCCCGATAGACGGTGGCGAAATCGCCGGTGGCGATGGTGTCCAGTATTTCGTAACGCGACGAAAGATCCATCCGGCGCTCCTTGTGCGCGGTCGTTAGGTAGGGTGGGTGCTTGCACCCACGCGCCTTTCCATCTCGGCCTTTTTTCTCGCGTGGGTGCAAGCACCCACCCTACTTCTTCTATCGGTTGCTCAAAAGAACGGAAATATGTTCCTCTAGCTGCTGATCGCGGCCGCGACTTCCGGTCAGTCCGCCGGCGTGCTCGGGCCGCTCTGATCGAAGCAGCCGGAGCACGCTGCGGTACAGCTCCCGCTGGGACTTGAAGTCTCCCTGGGTGTGGGCCCGCTGGGCTTTGCGAAGATTGATCTGGTACGGCTTCAGCGGGTCCTTGCCGCCCATTTCACCGAAGTAGTTCCCTTCGATCGCCAGTCGGGCCGCCTGCTTTGCCCGAGTGTTGGAGTCCCCGGCCGAGCCGGGTTCGTACAGCACGGCGATGATCGAAAATACCACGCTCATCGCGAGCACGCCGAAAAGGACCAACGGGTTGACCGTAGAGCCTTTCTCCTCTTTCTCTTCCTTCTTCTTGTCGCCTTCCTGCAACTGCAATTCGGGAAGCTGGCCGTCCTCGGCGGCCTTCAGCGGGGATTGTGCGGCCTCGGCCGAGATGAAGCGGGCCACCTTGCGACCCGAGGCGGGGGAACTCGGCGTGGGGGCCGGCGGCGAGACGTCTTGCGGCGAAGAGACCCTGGCGGTGCTGCGCATGGAGGCCGGGCTGGGGCCCATTGGCGGCGAAGAGGGACCCGGCGGCGAAGTAGGATCCGAGGGGGCGGCAGGCATCGGCGGCGATTCGGCGACCGCTGGAGTGGTCGCCTTGCCGGCGGGCGTTTCCTGCGGCACCCAGAAGCGGCCGTCGCACTGCGGACAATTCGCGTATCCGCCGGCCTTCTTGCTGGGAACCGACAGCGGCTTCTTGCAACGGGGACAGTCTATCTTGATTGGCATGGGTCGCGTCGCAATCCTACATCCACAAATCAAAGCTCAAGTAGTCGAACATGAACGGACCGATAATGATCAGCACGGTGGCGACCATGATCAGTATGCCCGGCAGCAGCATATTCACCCCCGCCTCGCCGGCGACGGTCTCCGCCCGCTGGGTCCGCTTGATCCGCAATACGTCGGCCTGGGCGCGGAACACCTTGGCCAACGGGGTGCCCAGTTTCTCGCCCTGGAGGATCGAGCCCACGATACTGGTAATCTCATCGTCCGCCAGCCGATGCTGCATTGCCCGAAATGCCTCCATCCGCGTCTTGCCCATGTTGACGTCGGCCAGCACGCGGCCAAACTCGGCGGCCACCGGATGGTCCTCGAATTCCTCGACGGCCTGGTTCAGCGCAGCGAGAAACGTCGAGCCGGCCTCCATCAGCAAGGTCAGCAGATCGAGCAGAAAGGGCATGCGGCGTTTGATCTGCCGCAGCCGGTGCCTTGCCCGGGCGGCCAATCGGCGACGCAGCAGCCAGGCCGTCAGCAGCACCGCCCCGGCGGCCGCCGGCAGCCCGCCGGTGCCCCACCAGCCGAAGCACAAATAGACGTAGACCGGGGTGCCGAACAGGGCGATGAGCTGGCATCGGGCAAGGTACTCTTCGGCCAGCCAGAACCGCGGCAGGCCGGCCGCCTGGATCTCCCGGTGAATCGCCGACAGGCCCTCGCGAAAGACGGCCCGATTCGCGCGGGCGAACATCCCGATCACCGGCTGAAACACGCGATACAACACGTCCAGCCGCCGCAACTCGTTGATCCGGCTGACGTCGTAACGCCACTCGACCCCCTGCTCGAGATCCTCGCTGCGCAGCACCTCGATCAGCCACCAGATAAACACGCCTACCGACACGCCCAACACCACGCTGGCCATCACCTGGGGAGCCAGCGGCCCGGCGGCAAGCGGGAGAATCGTCATCGCACCGATCGAAATGGAATGAATCATAAAACTCTCTTAGGACCAACCGGAAAACAACCTCCCGGTTTCGACAATTAACCGTTTAGCTGCCGCCGGCACGGCGGCTTCGTTGGCAGAAGCGTATTATGCGTCAAGCCGCCGTGCCGGCGGCAGCTAAACGGGGGAAATTATTAATCGGCCGTCCTTAAATATCTGGATTGAGGATCACCCGGGCCCAAAGATACGCGATCACGTTCAACACCACGGCGGTGGCCAGCAGGAGTTGTCCGACCGGTTCGGTAAACAGCCGGGTGGTGTTGATCGGGTCGACGAAGTACCACACCGTCAGAATAAACGCCGGGGCCATGGCCATGTAGACGGCCGACTTGCGCGCCTGGGCCGTTTCGGAAATGATCTTTCGCTCCAGACGTTGCATTTCCAGCACCGATTGGGCAATGCGTTCGACGGTTTCGTTCAGTCGCCCGCCGCTTTCATGACTGGCCAGCAGGGCGGCGGCGAACAGGGCGAAGTTCTCGCTGCGAAGCCGCCCCTTGGCCTCGACCAGCGTTTGCTGAAGCGGCTTGCCCAGCTTGTATTCGGCCACGATCTGGTGGAATTCGGCGTTGATCGGCTTGGGACATTGGGTGGCCAGGATCTCCAGCGATTGGGCCAGCGACAGGCCCGCCCGCACCGCGTTGGCCAAGGTGACCATGGCGTCGGCCAACTGGTCCTCGATCTTCCGCCGGTGGCGCTCGGCCATGCGGCGCAACAAGTACCAGGGCGCCGAACACAAGAACACCGAGATCAGCACGGCGAAGATCGGACTGTCCAGACCGATAAACAGAACCAGGAACGTGCACGCCGTGGCGATCAACCACCCGATCAGGTACTTCCGCAGGTGCTTGCTCGAAGCCCGCAGCCGCCGGAGCTTCTCGGCCACGTCGCGCTCGACACCGTCCAGCGCCCGGGCGAAGTACGGCCGGCCGGAGTAGCTCAGCACGCCGGTGGCAATGCCCGTACACAGGCTGCCCAGCCAGATCATTTCCGTGTAGGAGCCCATGGTGAATTCACAATTCGTTCGATAGGGAAAAATGGGAAAGGGGGAAAAAGGGAAGAAGGAAGAAAAAAAGGAAGCCCGGCGAGTTAGGATGAACCGCAGAGTGACTTCAACATTCTGCGAAGAAACAACGATCCACAACGGAATATCGAATATCGAACAAGGAATGTCGAAGTGCGAACGGGGCCTTCTTCACAATCGCTCATCCTTCGTAATTCCTTGTTCGACATTCGACATTCAGGAAAGAGACTCGGTCGAACCACGGCACTGCCAACTACTTCCTTCTTTTCCATTTCTCCCCTTTTCCTTCTTCCCCAACCTGTCTTCTGCCAAACTCTCCTAGGGATTGGTCCCCGGCGGCGGCGGCGGGGCGGGGATGTTCGCGCCGGCCGGGGGGTTCTCACGGCCGTAGAGGAATTCCAGGTCCAACAACTCCTTGTCCACCAACGAATCGACGAACGACGGCAGGTAGCCGGTGGGCCGCAGCTCGACGCCGTTGCGGAAGTTGAAAATGTCGTTGATGACGATCTGTTTCTCGTCCGTGTCGTATCGCATCAGTTCCGAAACCTGCGTCACCACCCGGGCCCCGCCCGGCATGCGGCTGATGTGGACGATCAGGTCGATCGCCGAAGTAAGCTGGCGATGGATCGAGACGATCGGCAGGTCGGCCGCCATCAGCACCAGCACTTCCAGCCGCTCGATCACTTCCCGCGCGCTGTTGGCGTGCACCGTGGTCATCGAGCCGTCGTGGCCGGTATTCATGGCCTGGATCATGTCCAGCGCTTCGGGCCCGCGGCACTCGCCCACCAGGATCCGGTCGGGCCGCATCCGCAAGGCGTTGCGGACCAGGTCGCGAACCGTGTATTCGCCGGCCCCTTCGATATTCGGCGGCTTCGTCTCCAGCGTGACCACGTGTTCCTGGTGCAGCCGCAACTCGGTGGTGTCCTCGATCGTGACCACGCGCTGCTTGAACGGGATGAAGCTGCTGAGCACGTTCAACAGGGTGGTCTTTCCGCTGCCGGTGCCGCCGCTGACCAGAACGTTCCGCCGGTCGATCACGCACGCCCGCAGGAACGTGGCCGCCGAGCGGCTGACGCTGCCCAACTCGATCAGGTCGTCCATGGTCATCCGCTGGGCGGGAAACTTCCGTATCGTCAGGCAAGGACCCTTGACCGCCAGCGGCGGAATGATCGCGTTGACCCGGGAGCCGTCGGGCAGCCGGGCGTCGACCAGCGGCTGGCTCTTGTCGATCCGCCGGCCCACCTCGGCCACGATCCGCTCGATGATCGATTCGGTCACCTCGTCGGAAATGAACCGCCGCCCCGAACGCTCGATCACCCCGCCTTGCTCCACGTAGATCTGGTCGCTGCTGACCACCATGATTTCGGTGACCGTCGGCGCCCGCAGCAGGTCCTGCAACGGGCCGAAGCCGAAGATCGTGTCCTTCAGGTCCTTCTTCAGCGTCCGCAGGATCAGGTACTTGCGCAGCTCCTGGTGCAGGTGCGGACGCACCAGGTGGAAGATCTCGTTGAAACGGCTCTCCACCCGGGTGACCTGCTGGCTGATGTCGCGGCACTCGGAGAGGTTCAACCGATCGCGGCAGAATTGCAGCAGGCCGTGCAGCTCCGCCTCGCGCTCCGGCACCAGGGTCGCCGGGACGTCGAATTCGTTGGACGTCAACGCCGCCAGGTCGAAATACTCCTCGGTGCCGGTTTCCATGATCAGTTGGTTGACCAAGTGGTCGCGGAGCGTCAAGCCGGTGATCTCCTCCAACAGGCTCTCGTTGGCCGGGCCGAACACGTCCAGCTCGCGGCAGACGTCCTCGATATTGTTCTCCAACAGCAGGATGCTCTCGGTGTCGCCGGCCCGATTGGCCTCGAACTCGTAGAGGTCCAGACGCTCCAGCAGCTTGCCGTGGATCCGCAGTTCCAACTGGGCCACGGTCTCGCGGAGATGGGCCTCCAGTTCGCTGCGGGTGACCACCGCCGCCTTCTCGGCCTCGAAGGTGAGCGAAAACGGCCAGATGCGGACCTTGGTGCCGGGATCGAACACCGCCGTCTGACCGCCCAGCACCTCTTCGTCGCCCACCAGGCAACTGTTCAGCCCCACGTTCTGAAGGTGCAGCTTGCCGTCGTCGAGTCGCACCACGGCGTGGTGCCGCGAGACCAACGGGCTTTGCAGGCAGACGCCGTTGGACGGGTCGCGGCCGATGGTCACGTCGGAGTCGTCCACCTCGACCATCGACCGCCGGCTTTCGTTGATCTTGTTGTACCAGATCTTCATGGGGCGCAGCGGTTCACTTGCTCTTTCTTCCTTGCGGAAGGTGCAGGATGCCGACCTGCCGGAAACTCGTCGCGTGCAGCAGGTCGACGAGCTTCTGGGCTTTGGGGTCCGCCAGCTTGTAGTCCTTGCCGACTTTCACGCGAATCGTCATCACGTTGCCCTGGAACTGGGGGATTCGGTTGGCCTTCATCACCTCGGTCGTGCCCAACCGGTTTCCCAAGGAAAGGACCGTGAACGGCCCGATCGTTTCGGTGGCCCCGGGCGTTTGCGGCGCGCTCGACACGCCCGGGCCACTCGGGTCGTCGATTGGCTGCGGATCGTCCGGATTGGGGCGGACCGCGGGTATGGGCGTATTGGCTAGCCACTTGGAAACCAAGAAGGAAACCTGGTCGCCGGGGTCCACCAAGGTAATCGGGTAGGCCCTGCTGTCGACGGGGATCCCGATGGCCCCTTCGTCCTCGTTGAGTTCCAGCGCCGGTGGCGGCGTCTTCAGGTCGTCGCGCAGCAGCAGCGAGCCGCCCTTGAGCATCCGCCAGACCCGCTGGTCGATGACCGTGGAACGGTCCTTGTCGCGTATGCCGAAGTCATCCAAGTTGCCGACCCAACGCTCGGGCACGCCTACCTTGACGAGGTGACTTTCGTGGAGACGTTCCCCGGGCGCTACGGTTGTTTCGGGGCCGATGCCCACGAAGTAGACCCGTTCGACGTCCCGCGACTTCATCGACAAGTAGACAAAATTGAAGATCGCGGCTGCGATGCCCAAGGTGATTGCGATCACGAGGCCGTAGACGCCTTTCATGAGTTCTAATGCCCTTTCTCCGGTGCCACGGGAGTCACTACGATCAATCCGGTCAGTCGGCCGTGCCCATCGCCGCCGAGATGAAGGTCAACGCACCGGTCGACCCCTCTATCGGTGTAGTGATACCGCCCGTTCCATTGGTTTCCGTAGTGTCGCCATCCCCCCACCGCGCCGCGGCCGTGCGCTGAGAACCACTCATCGTAGAATTCTACCGCACTTTTTGCCCGCCGGGGACCCTCGAAGGCAACCGTGGTCCCGCCCGAGACCACCCTCAACGCGAGCGTTCTCCGGCATCCGGGTGGAAGTGGAACATCCTTTTGGGTTGCTTTCGCTCGCTCGCTCCGAGACTCGGGCTGAAAAGTATACACGGTCCATGCCTGCGGTCCGTTGGGGATGGCCAATCCCAAGGTCGCCATGATCTGGTGGCTGCTGTGGGAGGCGCTGTCAACGGGCTGTTCGCCTACCTCCCGATTTGCCCTGGTCCCCACGACCAGCGGAAAGGCCTCGCTGAGTTCATAGATCCGCCACTTTCCCGACTCCTGCTGGACCGGTTTTTGCGTGGTGAGGCGGGCCAACAGTTCTCTCTCGGCCTTCCCTGGGCAAAAAGGGGTCAGGAGTCTTTTGTGCGAAGCACCCTTCGGGCCGTTCCGGTAAAAGAGTCCTGACCCCTTTTTGCCGGCCTCCGTGAGCGCTTGGCGGCAGTTCGCCCGCAACGCCGTCACTGCCGCCGGTTTGTCGCCCGTGATCGCCTGGCGGCGGATGGACCAGGACTGGTCGCCGAACTGCATCACGTGCATCCTGGCGGGATCTCCCAGGGCGTCGACGCCGGCCGGTGGCAACGCCGCCCCGGATTCGGCCGGATCGGCTGCCCACCACCGCAGGACCTGTCGGCCGAATCCCAGTCCGGCGATCAGGATGATCGCCGTCAGCAGGCAGTTGGTAGTGATCGCAGAGATTCGTCGGGCAAGCCGGCCGAAGCCCGGCATTGGCTGCGGGGGATTAGGGTCAGTTGCCATCGGTGCTCCGCAGCATCGCCAGGAACTGCCGGAGGACGTCGATCTTCGCTTCCAGTTGGCCAATCCGCGCGGTCAGGTCCGCCACCTCCCCCGGCGTCATGCCCGAGGTATCCAGGGACTCAAACGCCCGAAGGACTCGCCGGTAAAGCCTGATGAATCGATCGGCCATTCGCTCGGCCACGCTGGGGATCCGCCGCGCACTGCCCTGGGCGGCCTTGCCGCGGATGCGGTCAACGAGTTGTTCGACGCGCCCACGGGCCACCTCGAGGTCCAGGCTGCAGAACTCTTGCAGCCGGGGATGAAAGTCGGGCGCTCCTCCTCCCCAGCCGAAAAGAAGGGAGTAGTAAATGAACTCGTCGTCGCGATCCAAGGGGTCCAGTTGGGCCCGAAACGGCGCTTCCAGGATTTGCCGTGCTGCGTTGACGTGGGCCATGCCGAAACTTGGCGGGGCCTTGGCCAAGGCATAGATCACCGGGATCCGCCGTTGCAGGTTGCTGTACAGTCGGTACCCTTGCTCCGGCCATTTCATTCGCAGGTACTGCCACTTGTCGTCGAGCAGGTGCGTTCGGGATTGCAAGTCGTATGGGCCCAGCCTGGCCAGCAAGGGGAATTCGCGGGTAATGCTCGCCGAACCGCGGCGGAGTCCCCTGGTCGGGTCGAGCAGCTCCTCGTGAACGGTGGTTCCCAAGGGCAACGAAGGTCCCCGGGCCACGGGCCGGTCGACGCGCGGGTCGTCCAGGGCCGGGACTTCTCCGGCGGCGTTCTCGCCCACGCCGGCCGTTGGGGGCCAGTAGCCGGGCCGGGGGTTGCTGCCTCCGGTTCGCGGCCAGCGAGTGGACCACACCGCCTCGCGGGCCATCGACAGTGCGCGGACCTTCCAGCAGGCCACCGTGGCGAAGTTCACCATCAGCGCCATCACGAACAACAGGATCGGCAGGCTCAGCACCATTTCCAGGGTCGCCAGGCCCCGCCGCCGCACCGGTAGTGGATCTCGGATCATCGGGCCAATTCTCGATTCTTGTGAATCTTTGGAGTGCGGTGACTTGTCACCGCTTTCTTTTTCCAGCCGATTCGCAGTAGTAAGGTTCATTCATGGGGAAAGACGGTCGGAAACCACTGGAGGGAACGGCCTCTGTGCCGTTCCGTGGAACCACGGATCGCACCCGAACGGCACGGAGGCCGTTCCCTACAACCTGGAATTCCCGGACACGCTCAGTTATCCATTGTTTAATGCGGGCTGATCCTCCGGATGTCTTCGGACGTCAGGCTCCCCAAACTCGGCAGGGCCACGTCGTCGCCGCCGAGCGCCGGCCGCGTCTGAAGGATCTGGGCCATGGTGGCCTGCGTGGCGGGGACCAATTGGCAAGTCCAACGCTGGTTCAACAGGTCCCAGTGCGTCGGCACGCTCTGCCGGCCGACGTGCCAGTGGCCGGTGCCGTCGTCGATCGGCTCCGGTTCCTCCCCCACGGGCAACCCGATGGGCTCGCCCGGCACGCCCGCGAGAATCTCATCCTGGCGTCGCTGCGGGTGGTGATACTTCCATACCAGCCGCCGCCGGGGAATGAACATCCGCGTCTCGGCAAAGGCTACCGAATCGCCGTCGAGGGGATTGCGAAACAGCCCCGGCATCATTTCGGGCAGCTTGTCCCAATAGACGGTGGCGATGAACGTGAAATTCTCCTGCAGGTGCCGGTTGGGATCGCCGACTTCGCGTGCTTCGGTGCGGATCACGTGCGGCAGGTTCACGTAGGGATAATCCTCTTCGAGCAACTTCTCCAACTGCCCGCAGGTGAAGCTCCGCCACAGACCGGCGAACTGGCCCATCTTGCCCTCGCGGTCGAAGACGTTCATCGATTGCCGGTTCCATTGGCCAAGATAGCGGTGGGCCAGGCGTCGGCGTTGCGCCCGGGCGGTGCGGACGTATCGCTGCCGGTTGGGCAGGGTAGTCACCGCGGGGTCGACGACGGGGAACGTGGGGTCGGCCCATTCGTCGATGCCGCCTACCGGTTGGCCGGACGCCCGCCAGAGGGCCGCCCGCATCTCGCCCCGCCCGCGATTCGGCCGGCCATTGATCCGCGCCACCTCCAGGGCGGCCATCTGGGCGACGTCCGGAAAGGCCTCCACCACCGCCCGCTGGTACTGGGGAATCAACTCTTCCTCGAGAATTTCTTCCAACAGCGGCAGCACCCGCTCGCTGGTCGCCGCCGCCCACTCGCCATAGGTGGTCACCAGATTCTGTTCCAGCGGAACCTTTTGCAGGATGGCGGGCCCCAACTCCATGAACTTGGGAAACTCCGACATGGAAAACTTCGGGGCCACTTCGGACCAGGCCGCCAGCACGTCGGGCACGAACGATTCGGCCTGGCGGTCGCGGGCTTCGCGCATGAAGGCCGTCAGGGCGAACACGTCGGCCAGCAGGTGATTGGTAAACGCCAGCGTGTTCATCCCCCGGGCCAGCACGACGGAGCCGGAGTAGGCCGCGGCGTCGGCCGAATTCTGCAGGCGGATCTTGCCGTCGATCTGGCGGCCGACGTTCATCACCATACCCAACAGCATGGTCAGCACCATCACCACGAAGACCGAGATGATGCTGATCGTGCCGCGCTGGTCGCGGTGAAGGCGGCCCGGCAAGCGGAGCACCGCCGCGGCAAGTTGCTCGAGCACGTTAGTCGATCCGGTAAGCATAAGGGATCACCGATTTCTGGCCTTCGTTGCTCAACGTGGCCGACGCCTCTAAGGGGTAGATGTACACACGGCCGTTGTGCCCGATCCGCGGGCTGACGGTGTCGGGCGACCCGTCGGGGCCGACCACCCGCCGGGCCAACATGCGGCCCGGCCCCGGCAGCAGGGCCAGGTTGTGTTTCACCTTCACCGTGACCTGGTCCTGCCAGCCCAGCTCGTTGAATTGGAACTCCGGCCGCAGCCGGATCCGCGGGGGCGGCGGCCCGAACCGGTAGTCGTAGTCGAACTCGGCAAGATGCTCATAGGTCACCAGCGGCGGCTCGCTATTTTTGTGATAGAAGCGGATCTTCACCGTCGTGTTTTGGATTGAGTAGGCCAGCTTGTTTTCCAGCCGAATGGGGATTCTCGCGTTTTGGCGGGCGCCGGGAACCATCGCCTCGTAGGCCGACTTGAGAATCTCCGCGGTCGCCGATCCGTCGCCCGGCAGATCCAAGCCCAGATCGCGGGAGGGAGAGATGGGCATGCAAGCCAGCACGGCCGCCGAGGCGATTTT
>SDBV01002701.1_pt1 | contig 26520 bp, 36 predicted proteins | sample 2277081 | NCBI WGS metagenome assembly SDBV01 (sample SAMN10402039, study PRJNA504765) | marine sediment metagenome | isolation source: marine sediment core GS10_PC15, 223 cmbsf | place: Arctic Ocean: Southern Knipovich Ridge | collected 2010 | reverse complement strand
GCTCGCGGTCGGGGAGAGATTCAACTATCACAAGTGGTGGCGACCAGCTGTCTTCGAGCATGAGTACAGCTTCGATTTGCGACTCCGGATGGGATTCTACAACCGGACTGGCCCGAACAGTAGGCGAGCCTTCTTGAACGAGCTCGGGATCGAGTTGACCGACGGCATCAACCTGCTGTGGCCGAGCCCGGTTTGTGGGTACTGGAACCCGCGAGAGGCGAAGACCGTGGTCGGGTACCTGTACCCAGAGACCAAGAGATACGACGCCGTCTTGCTGTTCGGCAAGCGGGTGTGCGAGGCGTTCGGCGTCAAGTACGTGCCGTTGCAGCGAGTGGGAGCCTACGTGCCGCTGCCGCACCCCAGCGGACGGTGCAGGACGTGGAACGACTGTCAATTCTTGGGACGAGTCAGGAGGTTCTTCAAATGTTGAGAGACTGGATGCGAAGATACGAACGAGAGATCATTGTACGGACGCTGGTGAGATACAAGAACAACAAGAAGATGACGGCGCGACACTTGGGCATGGACGTCAGCACGTTGTACCGGAAGATAAAAGAACACGGGATACGTTTATGAAATGGGCTCCTAAAAAATATCGCGAATCGAATTTGCGTGTCACGACGGGTCGAGATCTGACGCCCGAGGAGACGACAGCTTTGCGAGACGGCGAGGTGATTCCCGTCACTGGACGCGACGTCGCGTTGCTGATGGACAGCTATGACCAGATTCGCGAAGGAATAATTTTCTTGCCAATCGCGCCGCGACCACCGGGAGTAATTTTACCAATAATTTTAGGATACGAAAGGATACCAAAATCGTGAACGACGACAGCAGACTGGGCTTGAGCGACGACCCGCCAAAGACCAAATGGGAATGTACAGAATGTGACATCCGACGACCGAAAGCGTGTACTGCTTTTTGTGAGTCTGAGCCGACGCTCTGTTCTGCTCGACCGCCGGACCGACAAGGAGACACGTCACCAAAATGGAGACCAAAGGTGTTCAAGTGCGAGTCAATGTTCGCCGACGAACTCCGGCTCATCCGTGACCGCGACGCCCGAGAGTTCGTGGTGGGCGTCTTCGAGACTATCTGTCCCGACACGTTCTGGACACAGCCCGCCAGCACGACGGGCAAGTATCACCCGCGGGTGAGCGTCGGGGAGGGCGGCCTGGCGCGGCACACTAAGCTTGCCGTCTGGTGGGGCGTGGAGCTGGCGAAGGCGCTTGAGATGGAGGACTTGAACGACGAGACAGTCACGACCCTGTTGTTGCACGACGTGCTGAAACGAGACGACAACGTCGGGACGCACGGGTTGGAAATGGCCCACGCGGTTCGTGAGCACGTGCGGCGGCTCTGCAACGAGGGCGACTCCTGCGACGGGTGCCTGAACCGAGACAATTTCGTGAACAGGGTCGTCGATGGGATCGCGTACCACATGGGCCGGTGGACACAGGGTGGGACTGAGTCCGTGCCAGAAGAGCACGGGGATTTTTGTCAACTGGTTCACTTGACCGACTACTGTGCTAGTCGCAAGGTGGACGAAAAACTAAAGGAATTATTAAAATGAACGCATACGAAAAATGTACACATTGTGACGCACCTATTTCACGATTCAGGAGTCTTTGTCCAGAATGTCCGTACGAGAGTCTAAAGACTTTTTGGAACGAATTGACCTTAATAAGAAACACCGATCTCAGGTACTGGGTCGTCGACGCCTTCGAGAGACTCTGTCCCGACACGTTCTGGAAAGAAGGACTCGTACAGCACACTAAGCTCGTCGTATGGTGGGGCCTGGAACTGGCGAAAGCTTTTGAATTAGAAGACAAGACCAGTCTCATCGTAGCGACCCTGTTGTTGCACGACGTGCTGAAACGAGACGACAACGTCGGGACGCACGGGTTGGAAATGGCCCACGCCCTTCCCTACGTTCCCTTCGTCACCGAAGGAATCGCGTACCACATGGGGCGATGGACGAAGGGCGTCCATAAAGACGACCCGACGTATCTTATCTTCTGTAACTTAGTACATTTGGCCGACTACTGTGCCAGTCGCAAGACGGACGAGAAACTGACAAAATTAGGAAAGGAGACTGACAAATGAGACTGGTAAGACCGAGCACGAAATTCTTGAACATGAGTGACAATCCGCTCGAAGTCATAGAAGCGGCGGGTCGAACTTGTTACAAGTCTGAAGAATTGATAACTCCAGACTCAGCCTACGAGTTCGTACACAAGCTCATCCGGCGAGGTCACCTGGCGATGATCGAGCACGCGTGGATGAGCTACCGGGTGGTCTGTGACCGTGGAGTGACCCATGAGATCGTGAGGCACCGGCTCTTCAGCTACGCCCAAGAGAGCACCCGGTACTGCGACTACAGCGGCGGGGTGACGTTCGTGATACCGCCGTGGATTAAAATAGAGTCGGGTGAATATCATGAAAATATGACTACCTATTTCACGGATCCGTCGTGCGAGCTCAGTTGGCTTCGGTTCATGTTGAAGTCTGAAGCGACTTACATCGAGTTGTTAAGTAACGGCTGGTCACCGCAACTCGCTCGTGGGGTGCTGCCCAACGCATTAAAGACCGAGATAGTGATGACCGGGAACCTGCGAGAGTGGCGACACTTCTTCACGCTGCGTACTGCGAAGACGGCTCACCCGCAGATGCGGGAGGTGGCTGACATGATATTAAAAGACGCCCGGGGCAGAGTGGCCGTGGTGTTCGAGAATTTGGGAGGTGACAGGTGAGCTTCAAAAATAAAATTTTCAATGAAAATTGTTTATTCATTATGAATAAGATGCCAAGTGAATTAGTCGATTTAACAGTTACGTCTCCTCCGTATGACAATTTAAGAAACTATACCGGTTATATTTTTGATTTTGAATCTATTGCGAGAGAATTATATCGAGTCACAAAAGAAGGAGGAGTCGTAGTTTGGGTAATCGGAGACGCGACGATCAAAGGTGACGAAACAGGTACGAGTTTTCGACACGCTTTGTTTTTCAAAGAAATTGGATTTAATCTACACGATACGATGATCTATCAAAAAGCTCAAGCTTGTTTTGGAAGTAATAAATGTTATTTTCAGTCGTTTGAGTACATGTTTGTCTTTAGTAAAGGCGTACCGCGTAGCATAAATCTTATCTATGATCGTGAAAATAAACGTACTGGGATTCAAAGTATATCTGAATCTGGTTCAAACGCCGACGGACAAAGAGGAGAGAAAGTTTTTATACGATTAAAAAAATATGGTCGAAGAAAAAATATTTGGGAATTTGGCGTAGGAGGTGGCGTTACTGGTCACCCTGCTGTAATGCCAGAAAAATTAGCTCGAGATCATATTATCAGTTGGAGTAACGTAGGTGATATTGTATTTGATCCTATGTGCGGAAGCGGAACTACTTGTGTAGCAGCAAAGAAACTTCGTCGTAAATACATAGGCGTAGATACATCAAAAAAATATTGTGAAATGACGAGAGAACGATTAAAATGAGCTTCAACACGGAGAGCGCGTTCAGCCGGTGGTACTGTGAGATGGTCACGGCTGCCGGGGCGGAGACGGTGGCCTTCGTGGGCAGCCGCATGCAGCAGTCAGGGATCACCGACCGGTACGTGTGCCACCCGACGTTCCGTGGGTGGGTCGAGAGCAAGCGCGGGAGCAACGCTCTCAAGCTGCACCAGAAGCTGTTCATGAAGCGCCTGCTGGCCAAGGGAGACTGCTGCATGGTGATCAGGCACCACCCGCGAAACGACACTGTGGAATTCGAGGACGCGGACGGGCACGAGCTCGGTTGGCTGAACCTGCGGACGCTGCGGGGAGTCAGCGACGCGGAGTGCGGGAGGACGCTGCTCGAGGCGTTCGCGAAGGCTTGGAGAATGACAAATGAATAAGTACGAACGACGAGCCCTGTTAGATGAACTCGTTCCTGACCAAATATGTCCGGTTTGTGACAAGAGGCGCCCAGTCAAGCAAGGAAGTTATGACACGCGGGAATGGGTGCCTCTTACTCCGTATCAGATGCAAATTTTAGAGTCAAAGACCGGAAAAAGTCATCGGATAGTGTGCAAAGAATGTTATCGAAAAATTATGAGCAAGAATTAACTATAACCTATAATTGTCTTCAATTCCCTACGAGGTTAGAATATTGAAAAGTTAATTTATCTCTCTTTATAATAATAATAATAAGACTATAGAAGTGTTTTAAGTTATTATTATATAAAGGGTTATACATATATTGAGATAAATTAAATATTTGAATTATTGACCGGATTGTAGAGTGAAGACAATTATAGGTTATAGTTAATCATTTTAAGTTATCCACTTTAACATTTGGAACAATTATGAAGAAAATCGAAGACTTGTTCAAAGAACTTGGCCCGGCGGGAAAGGGCGAACTGCTCACCGTCCCGAAGAAATTCGTGGGCCCAACGAGCAAGAAGACGTTCAGGGACGCGAGAAGGACGCTCGACGAGCGACAGGGACGTGGCCCACGGGAGTTGGCCAAGGATTATAACGAGACGTGGAACGAGTACGTGAAGAGGATTCAATACGACCGTCGAGAAGCTATATTACTGAAGGCAGTTCCTGAGCGACGGTGTGCGAAGTGTGGAGAGACTCGAGTAAAGTCTCGACAGTGGGTCATCCTTCGTGGAGACGCTCTCAAGTACTTTGAGCCATTGACCTGCGTGTGCAGGTCCTGCTACCGCCGGCTCTACGTCAACGGCCACTGCGCCGGGGACGCGGGAGGACGGCCGAGGAAGAAGGGACGGAGGAAAATGTTATGAGACTCGGAGACAAGTTATACGACAAAGTCTCAGGCTTCGAGGGCGTGGCAGTCAGCAAGCAAGAGACAGTATCTGGCTCGACCAGCTTCGCCCTACAGCCGAAGATAAGCGACAAGGGAGAACTCCCGAAGAAGGAATGGTTTGACGAAAACAGGCTTGAAGTCTGTGAAAATAATAGAGCCGGTTTTAACTAATCAAGGAGAACGATATGAGAGAACAAGTGGGATGGTACGACCCAAAAAACAAGACGTTTTGTGACTATTATAAAAAGTTTGAGTCGAGGTTGCTTGACTTACATATGGTGCCGGTGTACACGGACGAGCCAGAAGTGGTCCCGATGCCGCCGTGCAAGGAGCCTCGCGTCGAAGACCCGCACGAGGCCAGGTGTAGAAAGCTGTCCCACGACGCCAAGCTGTGGCGTGAGATCCAGCTGCAGGTCTTGGAGAACCAGTGCGCGATGTTGTTCGCGATGCGCATGCAACACGATCTTCGTCTTAATATACAAGAAAACTTAATCAACGAGAGAAGAATCTCGATAGACTTGCTCGAGAAAGGAAAGGAACTAATAGAATGAAGACCACGCTCATTAACCTCAGAACGTATCGCGGCCCGACGGACTTCGTGCTCATTGACCGACGGACGCCGTACGGAAACCACAAGTATAAGATCGGCGCGTGGAACGAGAGACTCGGTCGCAAGCTGACTCGCGAAGACTCTGTAGAGCTGTTCAAAGTTGAGTTTTGGTGTAGGATAAACGAGGATACTATTTATTGCTTCGACGTGGAGAGGCTTCGTGGCAAGAAACTGGCATGCTGGTGCACGCCGCTCGCCTGCCACGGCGACGTGTACGTGGAGTACTTTGAAGGGACTGAAGACGATGACAAATAGAACTAAGGCTTGGATAATTTTTGCGTGTCTCGGATGGATGTATCCGTTTTGGTTACTCGGTCGACGAGTCAATAATTTTGTCTTTGGCTCAGTCGACTTGATTGAGCGACGTTTACACAATTGGAACACGAAAATTGATGACGACTAATACGCCTGTTGAAAGGACACCTGATGACGATCTTCGAGCTACACGACCGGAGGTACCGGGTCGACGGCAGGGAGCTGGCGAGGGCCCGGGCGAAGACCGGCCTCGACATGAGTGAGTTCGCGTACCGGTGCGGGTGGTCTTGCTCGTACCAGTGGCAGCTGGAGAACGACCGCGTGGAGACCGTGGCCGAGGCCACGAAGAACGTGGTGGAAGGGGTGCTGCGAGAATGAACGAGCAAGACGAAGATTTTTCCTATCATTCTGTTGCTCAGAGAAAGAATTTGGGCTGGTTCTTGCCGCGGCCAAACAAAAGCAAGTATAGGGGAGGGATGCCGCTGTATTGTGAGAAGTGGTTAGTCGAATTGGCGCTTGACATACTCTGTGAACGAGACGAAGAAGTCAAGATTCTTAATTTATTTTGTGGCATGAATCAATACGGGACGCGAGTAGATCTGAATCCGGAAGTCGAACCTGATTATTTGTTAGACTCACACGAGTGTAGTGAAGTTTTGTTAAAAGAGGAGGGAAAATACGACGTTATCTTGGCCGACCCTCCATATTCTAACAAGGAAGCGAATATGTTATATCCCGACGTGAAATTGCCTAAGTTAGATTATGAGTCGTGGACGTACGAGTGTCAAAGACTTTTGCGTCCCGGCGGACTTTTAATAATATATCACAAGTATTTGGTACCTAATCCTAATTGGGCGAGATTTAGGATAGTCAAGCGAGTGTTCATCGCCTCGAGAATATTACACGTGCCCAGGGTGGCGATATACTTTCAAATGAAAAAATAGAAATGATCCCCTTCCCAGACAAGAAGTACCGGATAATATACGCCGACCCGCCGTGGCACTTCGGTAGCAGGTTCAGGAGCACCAGAAGCGACTGTGACACTGGCGACGGACAGCGAGCATTGATTTATAATACGATGACGACTCCAGAGATACGGGTGCTTCCGGTCGGCGACATCAGCTTGCCGAACTCGGTGCTGTTCTTGTGGACGACGGACGCCCATCTCGAGCAAGCGTGCTGGGTCATCAACAGTTGGGGCTTCAAGTACAAGACCGTCGCGTTCGTCTGGAACAAGCGTAGAAGCAATCCCGGCAACTGGACGGTGAAGGGCAGCGAGCTGTGTTTGCTCGGGGCGCGTGGACGGGCGCACGCGTTTCTTGAGTCATATTCTGAGCGACAGTCGGTCGAGGCCAGACGTGGGCGACACTCCGCCAAGCCGGACGAGGTGCGGTCACGGATCGAGCGGATGTTCGGCGACGCCGGTCCAAGAATTGAGCTCTTCGCCCGGGAGAGACACGCAGGGTGGGACGCGTGGGGAGACGAACTATGAGCTGGGCCCCGTTTCCTGATGAGAAGTACCAAATCATATACGCCGATCCGCCGTGGAAATACGGAGGCAGTGGTGGTACGAAGTGGAGACGGGCGGACGAGTATTACGAGACGATGACCTTCGACGAGTTAGAAAGACTTCCAGTATCGAAGATAACTGACAAGAAGTGTTTATTATTTATGTGGGTGGTTAGTCCTAAGCTCAAGGAGTGCATAAAAGTAGGTGAGTCGTGGGGCTTCAAATATGTCACTGTGGCGTTTGTGTGGTACAAAGAACGAGCGAACTGTGGTAACTATACGATGTCGGGATGCGAGTTGTGTCTCGTGTTTAAGAAATATCAAATACCCGAGGACAGGATTCGCAATCCAGGCACGAAGCAATTCTATGCTGAACCAATATCAGGACATTCCAGAAAACCTGAAGAATTTAGGAAGCGGATAAAGCATCTTTTTCCAAAGTCGAAGAAAATTGAATTATTTTCTACTGAGAAGCATGAAGGATGGGTCGCGTGGGGCGACGAGTCGAAATTCGGCAATCCGTTTCAGACGATGGCAGAGATAAAGAAACTAGCGAGAAAGTCCTGAACACTTCGGTATAAAACTCACGGAACTTTACCGTTGACATTCACACGCCTCCAGTATATAATCCAACCTTTGACAAACGACTGAAAGTCATTGAAGGAAATTTGCCATGACAGGATAAACTATGCCAGGCGCTCCGCCAGAGGGACACGAGAACCAGTGCCGGGCGCCGTCGCTGAGGACGAGACAACGATGCAGACGATGGGCGCTACGCGGCAGCAAGTATTGCCAGTTTCACGGCGGTCGCCGGGCGGCGGCTCTGTATTGCAAGGCAGGAAAGAGACGGATGTCGACTTTTTACTCGAAGCACCTGGGACCGAAGCTGAGCGAGCGGGTGCGGGAGCTTCTCGACCACCCGCACGACGTGCAGATAAGTCTGTACGAAGAGCTCGCGGTCGCTCGGGCCAGTGCTTGCGAGGCGTTCAAGCTTTGTCAACCGTTGTGGGACGACAAGGTGACCCTCAAGGATGAGACCCGGGCGCTGATGATAGACACGCTCGGGACGGCGATGACCAACGTGAAGGAACTGGTGCTCGCCGCCTCGAAGCTTGAGAAGGACGCCGGCGACAAGGTCAGCGTCAAGGTGATAAACTTGGTGGTGATGCAGATAGTGATGGCGATTAATGACGTGTGTGGCACGGAGCACCTGGCTCTCGCCGAGGCCATTGGAAGGTCTATCGACGAGCGGGTGCGGTTGCCGATGAACGAGAAACTGAACCCGACGATACGCGTGCAGATAGGTTCGCGCGAGGTGACGGACGAATGAAACAGAAAGAAATGATACCAAATAAGAAATATAAAAATGTGATTGTTGAAGGGTGTAAATTTGCTTGGGTGAAGTTAATCCAAAGGCCTATGCGCAAGGGTGATAAGATAAAATGATTACTCTCGACGTACAGTGTCCAGATCATTTGCGGGTCGTGTTCGACCCGGGCGCGTTCCTACGGGTCACGAACGACGCGGGTCACCAGGCCAGGGACTCACTGCTCATGTGGCTGGTGGGCGGCAAGAACGGCCTGTGGCTGAGTGACCACCCGGACGACGCCGAGCAGGCGCTGCGGGACAGGTTCGTCCTGTACCCGAGGGTGAATTTTGGGCACGTGGTCTTCACCAAGCCGAGCAAACTGACCAGGACGACTTGGCAGCGGTGCGTGGTGGAGGACGTGGACTTCGACGTGAAGATGCTCGACGTCGCTGAGGTTAGGGTGCTGGAGCGGGAGCACGACGACGTCACTTCGGTCGACTCACTCGGGTTCTCGTTCGAGGACAGGATGGAGTTGCTCAAGGAGATACGGCTGGGCTCGAGTACCAACTACGACGAGTACGAAGTGCTGGCCAGCGTGACGAGGGAGCACTACTTCACGTTCGTCAAGGAGTTCTGGGGACAGATCATCGCGGAGACTCCCGTCTGGAACTGGCACATCGAGTTCATCGCCGACGAGTTGCAGGCGCTGGCAGAACGGGTCTTCAAAGGGCAGGTCAAGTTGTACGACCTGGTCATCAACGTCCCGCCGGGCTCGACCAAGTCGACGCTGTGTTCGATAATGGTGTCCCCGTGGACTTGGACCCGGATGCCTTCTTTTCGGTTTCTCGGCGGCAGTTATGCGGCCAACTTAGCGATGGACCTGTCTCGGAAGAACAGGGACGTCGTATTGAGTGAGAAATATCGCCGGACGTTTCCTGAGATAGTGTTGAGTCCTGACCAGAAGGCCAAGGCCCACTTCGTGAACACAAAGGGCGGGAGCCGGTACAGTTTCGGGATGCAGGGTACGGTGACGGGCATGCACGCTCATTTTATAAGTATCGACGACCCGTTGAATCCTGAGAAAGCGGTCAGTGAAGTCGAGCTTGAGAAAGCCAACCGGGTGATGAGCGAGACGTTGTTCACTCGCAAAGTAGACAAGGACGTCACTCCTACGGTGCTGATAATGCAGAGGCTGCACCAGAACGACTGTACGCAGCACATGAAGGACACGTACGAGAACGTCAGACACATTTGCTTGCCCGCCGAGGACGTCGATCCCATCAAGCCTGAAGAGTTAAAGGCGAAGTACGTCAACGGGTTGTTAGACCCGCAGCGGTTGTCTGGCAAAACGCTCAAAGGAATGTTCAAGGCGCTCGGCGAGTACGGCTACGCCGGACAGATCAGACAGATGCCGGCGCCGCGTGGCGGGGCGATGTTCAAGCCGGGGCGGATCACTATCGACGTCCCACCCGCTGACGCGTTCTTCAAGATGATCATCAGGTACTGGGACAAGGCTGGCACGCAGGGCGGCGGGGCTTATACTGCTGGCGTGAAGATGGGTCTTGACAAGCGAGGCAGATATTGGTGGCTCGACGTGGTGAGGGGCCAGTGGGCGATGGACGAGCGAGAGGCTACCATAAAGAACACGGCAGCGTTGGACGGGCATGGCGTGTTCGTCTGGGTGGAGCAGGAGCCGGGGAGCGGCGGCAAGGACCAGGCACTGTACACGGTGAAGAATCTCGCTGGGTATCGCATCCAAGTTGACCCAGTGGGAGCGTCGAGTGGCAACAAGACAGTGCGATGCGGACCACTCGCTGACCAAGTGAACGCCGGCAACACTTACATGGCGAAAGCCAACTGGAACAAGCCACTGCTGGACGAGTTGCGGTACTTTCCTGGAAGCAAATACAAGGACCAGGCGGACGGTTCAAGCGGCGCGTTCAACAAGTTGACGAAGGGCGTGATAAGGGTAGGAGCACTGTGACCGAGAACGAAGAGAAACGAATGCTGACGAACGCCTTCACGATGAGGCGTGAGCTCATCCAGAAATTATTGGACGACACTCGCGATCTCGATGTGGAGTGTGGGTACCCGTCGGCCATTTCTGTGGCCGACTACCACAACACGTACGACCGCAACGGGATAGGCACCCGGGTCGTGGAGCTCTGGCCCGACGAGTGCTGGAACGTCACGCCTGAGATAGTCGAGGGTGAGGAGAAAACCGAGTCCAAGTTTGAGAAAGAATGGAAAGAGCTCGAGAAGAAATTTCATCTTTGCAGTTACTTGCGAAGAGTCGACGTGCTCAGCGGCATCGGCCGGTACGGGGTGTTATTGATAGGAGTCAACGACGGTAAGAAACTCAGCGAAGAGGTCGCGGGCAAGAAGCACGAGCTGACGTATCTGAAGCCGATGTGTGAGTACGTCATCGAAGTCAAGGACAAGGAGACGGACGTCACGAAGCCTCGCTTCGGGTTGCCGACGAAGTATTCCATCAAGACGGAGGCCATTGGTGGTGAGACGAGTGCCGGTGAGACGGAGGTACACTGGACGCGGGTGTTGCACGTGGCCGACAACCGTGGCGTGAGTGAGACGTACGGCAGACCTCGACTCCAGGCGGTGTACAATTACGTGCTCGACCTGAAGAAGACTCTCGGCGGGAGTGCCGAGATGTTCTGGAAGGGTGGGTTCCCGGGCTACGTGTTCGAGATTAACAAGGAGAGAAGTGATCCGCTGACCACGGAGGAGAAAGCTTCTCTCAAGGAAGAATTCTTGAACTTCTCTAACAAGCTACAACGGTACATCGCGCTCGTGGGCATCACGGCGAAGTCACTCACTCCGCAGATAGCAGACCCGAGTAGCCAGTTCACGACACAGCTGAAGGCGATTTGCATAACGCTCGGGGTACCTTACCGGGTGTTCATGGGAACGGAAGAGGCGAAGCTCGCGGGTGCTCAAGACTCGAAGGCATGGAACAGGCGAATAGTCAAGAGACAGAACGACTACGTGACGCCGATGATAATCCGGCCGTTCGTTGACCGGCTGATGGAGCTGGGCGTCTTGCCAGAGTCCAAGGACTACGAAGTCAAGTGGCCCAATCTCGAGGAGCTCGACCCGAAGGAGGCCGCCGAGGTCGCGAAGAACAAGACCGAGGCGATGGTGAAGTACGCGGCGGGCGGGGCGGAGTCCGTGATGGCGCCGTTCCACTTCCTGACGCTGGTGCTGGGATATACTGACGACGAGGCGAAGGAGATAATGGAGCAGGCGGAGACGTGGGTGGATGACCATCTGGAGGAGAGGGACTTAGAAGAACCGCCGGAGAACGACAATGAATAAATTATTATCAATAGAATCTAAATTAGGTTTCGTTAATCTTCCATTTGCTATAAATTTTCCTAATGGATCTCTTGAACAAAATGGAACTTGTGAATTTATGACAGAACAATGTAGAAAATTTTGTCATGATGAATATAAGAGTGATTTATTTGAATTTAACACTTATGCCTTTTTTAAGAAATTTACTACAACTGAAATTTATCAAGAGTTACAAAAGTGTAAAATCGAAGCTCCTTTAGTATGGTTCGCTGAATCTGGGGACTGTCCGACGTTGATAGAAACGAAAATTTTAGAAGTGATGAAATTTTTGTCAAATATAGGAATTCTTCAAAACGGATTTACTCGAAATAAAAGCTTTTGGTCTCAAGCTAATGAGATAAAAGAAGTGCGAATTTTCTTGACAGTGGAAGACATGAACGCTGTTCAAGAGTTGAATAAATTAGGTCCAGTTGCGTATCCTCTATACGGGACAGAACAAGTAAGACTTTATATAAAAAACGCTATTTGGTTATGTGGCGGAGGAAGTCTTACTGGAATATGTGGACAAGGAGAAGTAGAAATAGGGGATGATATGAAGCATCCCGAAAGTTGTATAAATTGTTGTGAAGTGAAAATTGGATGTTATGCCTAATCTACAAATAACAAGACTCGGTATTATTAAGGGTGGTAATTGTGAAAGGTGGTTCAAAGCTCGAAGTAAAAGAGAGTACGGTGTTAGGTTAGCAATAGACTGGCTCCTCAATCATAATTGTATCACTATAAGCAAAGGTTGGTGCAAGATAGTCAAATTGCCTCTGAAGTTATTAGCTTTGAGGTGGGTTATAGATAACGTATGCCATCTATATGGAGGGGACGTTGAGATAGGTTGGCGTAGGTTTATCTCTGAAATTGCAAGGCCTCTATATAAAAAAGGTGAGAAGTTTCGTTTGACTCATTTAAAGAAATGGGGTGCTGACAAGGCGGCTTTGGAGTTTGCAGTGACTTCTACTTTCAAGCATCATAAATTGTGTTACGCTAAACCGCATAGAGACGAAATATATAAAAAGTGGCAAAAAAGTAATTAAAAACGATGCCTAATTTTGAAGAAGATTTTGAGTCCAGTTTAGCGACGGCGACGGTCAACAGGACCCGTGACTTCAGGGAGGGTGACACGTTCGTCGGTAATCCGTCAGTTCGTGACGCAGTCTTTAGTTCAAAGCATGAATCTCGGGTAGTGACCCACCAGCGACGAATACAAGCCGGCCTGCGGGCGCTCAAGCGTGACCCGTCCCGGACGACGCTGCTCAGGCGGAGACTCGCCAACGCGATGAAGACCAGGTTCCGGAGACTGAGGCAAGCGATCCGAGAGCTGGTGGTCACGGACGACGCGCTCGGGCTAGTACTGGGGACTCCCGTCGAGATGCAGGTGCGACAGGCGTGGCGCTTCCAAACAGATTCTAACAAAGTAATATCGTATCGCAAGTGGCTGCAGGGGCAAGTCGACGAGAAGATTCTGACGGTGGGTGGGGTCGACGGCAAGCCGTGGACCTCGGACTACGTCGAGCACGCCTACAAGAAGGGCATGGGCCGGGCGTACGGTGACGTGACCAGGCTCGAGGCCGGGATATTCGAGGGAACTCGAGAACAGTTCTTGCAGGACGCGTTCAACGCTCCTGAGATGCTCAGCAAGATAGAGCTCGTGTCGACGCGGGCGTTCACGCAACTGCGGGGCGTCACGGACGCGATGAGCCAACAGATGAGCAGGATTCTCGCGGACGGACTCGCGGCGGGCAAAGGCCCGGCGGCGGTGGCGAGAGAATTGACGGACAACGTGACCAAGCTCACGAACACGCGGGCACTGGTGCTCGCCCGCACCGAGATAATTCACGCCCACGCCGAGGGACAACTCGACGGGTTCGAGAGACTGGGCGTCAAGGAGGTCGGCATAGAGGCGGAGCTCAGCACCGCGGGCGACGACCTGGTCTGTGAGCGGTGTTCCGCCGTGGAGTCGGACGGGCCGTATCTCGTTAAAAAGGCGAGAGGGATGATCCCCGTGCATCCGAACTGCCGGTGCGCGTGGGTGCCCGTGACTGAGAGAAAGAAAAAGAAGGACGAGGTGCTCGAGTACAGGTTACCGGAGCTCCCGGACACGGCCGAGGCCAAGGCGCTGCTGGCGACGGAGAAGACGCTGCGGGCAGAGACCGCGGCGCTCCGGAAGGCGTACCGGGCAGGTGACAAGTCACTGCGGAAACAGTTGCTCCTGTCGAAGGAACAGTTGCAAGCGGCGAGGACTAAGATAGACGACTTGGCGAGGGGCGTGACGCCAACGCCAACGCCGACGCCGGTGACGCCGGTGACGCCGGACGTGTCTAAAAGTTTAACTAAAATGAATTCGGCTATCGACGACATGATTCGTAAGGCACCGCCGCATGAGATTCCTCTCGAGTGTCACCAACGGGTGGCGGAGCTTGAGAAAATATTCGGCGACATGCTTGGCAAGCAGAAGATAGAATACTACTATTTCGACGAACTCAAGGGCGACGTCATCGAGAAAGCAATGCGAGCGAGTCCTTTCAAGACTAAGAGCCAAGTAATCAAGAACTTGATAGAAGATATGAACGACGGTACGGTCAACGGCCACAGTTTCATAAGGGTAGGTAACAAGGGAATCGATCCGTATCTCCGTTCGTTGAAAGTCACGCAACGCGAAATAGATAAGTTTGACAGTTATCTTGCCAAAATTTATGACGACGTCGCTCGCGTCAAAAAACCACCTTCAGTCGTTCCGCCTCCTGCCCCGGCCGGCGTCTCGGGCACTAAGTTCGCGACCGCGGAGGACTACCGGCAGTACTTGTTGCAGCAGGTCGAGGCGGCGAAGACTCCTGTTCGAGAGCGACTGATAAACGAGCTTATTCAAAAGCAGAAGGACGCTGCTGATTTTTGGATGAAGATGGGTGGTAAACACAAATTCGCATCACCAGAGGGCAGGTCTGCCGCTCGGGCGTTGGATAAAATCAACAAAGAGTTAAGAAATGTTCGAAACGTTTTTAAGCTCGATGTCGAAGTACAGAGACAGTTGCTCGACGAAGTAAGTAACAAGATCGGGCAGTGTAAGCTTATAGCTGGTAAAGCCGAGACTAAAGCTCTCCAAGAGGTTCACGACAGTATTCTACGTTGGATTCCTGGAAAACGTAAAGTACAATATGACTTTCAATACGTCGACGTGCAAAGTGTCAGGAGAGGACAAATTGAATTGACGGCTTCTTATAGCGTCAGGAATCGTGTCATAAAGATGACGACTAAGGGAAAACAAATTTATGCCCACGAGTTTGGTCACCACGTTTCATACCAACTTAAAGATTTTATGCGAGCGCAGACTCAATTCTTTAAGCAACGAACAATTGGCGACAAGCTAATTGATTATGGTAGTTTTCAAGGTAAGAAAGACAAGTGGAAAACGCTCGACGTGTATGCGGGACGGGTGTACAAGGACGGACGCGTTCCCGAAGTCGCGAGCATCGGCATTGAACACTTGTGGAAGAACCCGGCCGCGTTTGCTAAGAAAGATCCTGAGTGGTTCAACATGATAGTGTCGCAGCTCAAGGGGATCCCGACCAAGGCCGGGGCCAAGCTGGCACCCGTCGGCGAGGCCGCACGAGTGGGACGCGGCGTGGTGGGGAAAGTGGCGAAGGTCAAGAAAGTCGTTCCGAAGAAAATCTCTAAAGTATCTAAAGCAGTAGATATTTTGACTAAAAAAATTGAGCCCTTGAACCAAGAAATGCGAAATTTGACGAAAGAACTGAACAAGTTCGTTCGTAAAAGGGATTTTGGCAAAGGTTACCAAGACGTTCTTAACAAACAGTTAGGAATCAATAAGTACGTGATAAAATTGAGGGAAGAAATCAAGGCCTTGAAAGTGGCTGAGAAAGCCGGAGCTTTACCTTTGAAAAAGATTCCCGTAATTAAGCCAGGAAAGACACTTAAAATTCCGACACGTCCTAAAGTAAAGCAAGCACCGACTTTTGAAAAATGGCTCAAGGACTTAAAACCGTTTGAGAAAAAAGCTCTTAAACGTTGGACGAGTGAAGATTATTCATATATGGCAAGAGCTTACGACGACTTTTTGAAAGGAAACACTTCTAAGTTTAATTCAAGAGGTTGGGACTACGTCAAGAAAATGCAAGCGATAGAAAATGCACTTGACAAATCGCCGGGCGTCAAGGGCCAATTATGGCGAGGCGTATGGACAGAAATAGACAGTCCTCAATACAAGAGCATAATGCCGGCCATGAAAAAAGGCAAGGTGTTCCAGTTGCCTCGGATCACGAGTTTTACGAGCAACGAGCAGATAGCGATAGAATACGCGGACTGGGCCACTGTAACGCCGAAAAAACGACACTTAAAAATGACCCGTATCAAGTTCGTGTTGAAAAAAGCTCCTCAACGAAGCGCCTCAGTCGATCCGTTCACTATCAGTGGTGGCGAGAGTGAGGTGTTAGTCGGTGGCGGAACAAAATTCAGGGTCATAAAAATCGTTCGTGACAAGACTGCTCCTGATATTAAGATGGAAGTGTTCTTAGAGGTGGTAAAATGAGTAAGTCACTTGAAGGTGACATGGTCGTCGTTCTTGACGAAGACGAGATGTTAGAAGTCGAAGAACGAATAGAATTATTGAAGAGTCTGGATCTTCCAGAATATGAGTCATGATAAAGATCAAGTTTGGTAAAAATCTCGAGGCGACGTTCAGCGGGTCAAGCTGGAAGTCAGACGACCGAGACGTCGCGAAGATGCTGAACGGCTTCCTGGACCTGGACGAGGTCTCCGTGAGCGACGCGTACCGGTCGAGCGAGTACGACTCGACGGTACACGGACTCGACGCGAAGGCACTCGACAGCGTCGCGTTCCTGGAGCTCGAGGTCACCGAGTACGTCGCCGACGAGATACCAGCAGAGGAAGAGGGAGTGGTGGTATGAGACAAGATAGCATCCTCCGCATATCAAGGACGCCCTCGCTGAGAGGGACGCAAGGTCAAGGACGACCTGACGATTTTAAGGAGGTGACCGGTGCCGGCTCACGAGGGAAGTGACAGCAAAGGTCCCTACATACAGTGGGGAAGCCAGAAGAAGTATTACTACAAGAAGAACGACAAGAAATCGAAGGCGGCCGCGTGGAAGAAGGCGACGGCCCAAGGCTCGGCCATCAAGCGTGCCGGCTACAAGGGGAACGACATGAAGATACAGAAAATGCTCGTAAATTTTACTGGCAGCATCCGGTACGATGAGATGATGGGTAGGAAATATCTGGTTGCTCCGATGTCGATGATAACTGAGGGCGTGCACGCGGGAAGCGACGGCCCGCTGTTCTACCCCAGCGAGGAGCTGTTCAAGACGCCGCAGGTGTGGAATCACAAGCCCGTGGTCGTGTATCACCCGGGAAAGAACGGCGAGGGCGTCAGCGCCTGTGACCCCGTCATTCTCAGCAATCGCCAAGTGGGCGTGATAATGAACGCTCGCAAGGGCGAGGTGACGGTCGACGGCGAGAAGGTTCCAGCATTGCTGGCCGAGGCGTGGCTGGAAGAGGAACGGATGGACAAAGTGGACGAGCGGATAGCTGAGGCCGTCGAAAAAAATCAGATGATGGAGCTCTCGACGGGGTTGTTCACGGACAACGAGAGAGCGGAGAAAGGTGCTGAGTGGAACGGCGAAAAGTACGACGCAGTCGCTCGCAACTATCGACCGGATCATCTCGCCCTGCTTCCCGACTTGAAGGGCGCCTGCTCCATTGAAGACGGCGCCGGGTTTCTCCGGTTGAACGCCCTGCCGGGTAAGATCGTCGTCACAGGAAACGCGATGAGTCACGGCAACGTCCGTTCGCTCCTTAACAGTTGGTTGCAAGACAAGGACACGGGGGGAGAAGTCTACGACACGTACGTGGAGGCGGTGTACGACGACTTCTTCATCTATTTAGACGGCGGAAAATATTACAAGTACGACTACTCCTTGAAAGACAACCAAGTCGTCGTCGAGGGATCGGCCGAGGAGGTGGTCAGGGTCACGGAGTTTAGAACCAAGACCGGCGAATTCGTCGGAAACAAGAACAATGTTAACGAAAGAAAGGAAAGTATCATGACTAAGAAGAAAATAGTCGACGCCCTAATCAAGAGCAACGGCAACAGCTGGGGCGAAGACGACCGCGAGACCCTCACGAGTTTGGACGACGGGGTGCTCGAGAAGATGCAGGCTTCGGAGAAGGTGGCAGCCGACGCCGCGGTCGAGAACGCGGTCGAGAAGTACAGGGCCGACGAGAAAGCGAAAGCGGACAAGATCGAGGCCGACAAGTTGACGGCCAACGCGAACACGGCTAACAAGCCCAAGACCTTGAAGGAGCACGTCGCGAGCTTGCCGAAAGAGGTGCAAGCGCCTTTGCAAAACATGATGAAGTCGTACGACGCCATCAAGACGGCTCTCGTCAAGCGTCTCACGGACAACGAGAAGTGCCAGTTCTCTGAGGAGCAGCTCAAGACGAAGGAAGTCGACGAGCTGAGACGCCTGGTGGCGCTCGCCTCGACTGGGGAGCCGGAAGTTCCCGACGAGTTGGACTTTTCAGGCCAGGGCATCGAGCCTACGGGGAACGTCGAGAACGTCGAACCGTTATTGATGCCGGCAGTCATGGGAGCGACTCCGGTGAAATCAGAGTAAGAGTAGTCAGACAGGAAATAGTACGACGTGACGAACCGAAAATTTAAATGTCCAAATTGAAAGGAATTGTATCATGGCTCACGCAGTCACTAACAGGATTCACGCAAAGGGCCCGTTCGAGTACGAAGAGTATAACGCGGACGAGGCGGGCATCATGCCCGGCCACTTGGTGAAGCTCAACACCTCGGGTAACATCATCCGACACGACGTGCCAGAGGGTCGGGGCGAGAGGATGTTTGCCCAGGAAGACGCCCTCCAGGGTAAGACAATCGACGACGTATACGCGAACGGCGCCCTCGCCGGCGTCATCCTCCCGGGCATCGGCTCGCAGGTCATCGCGTGGCTCTCCGACAACCAGGTTTGTGAGATCGGCGACCACCTCGTCAGCAACGGTGACGGCACCTTGAGAATAGAGGACGCGGGAAGCGGTTTCACTGACACCAACATAGTCGCGGTGGCGATGGAGAACGTTGACACGCTCAACGACTCAGCGACGTCGAACGCCGCGAGGATACGCGTACGAGCGTGCGCATAAGACGTCATACAAGAGACAGGAGACAGGAGACAGCACGACGTGACGAATCAAGAATCTAAATGTCCAAATTGAAAGGAAGACTACTATGAATTTGTTACAAAAGTATATCCAAGACGGGACGCTGGAAGGTGATCCCGCGGATAGACTGCTCGCGGCCAACGGCGACGTGGGAGTCCTTCGTCCTTTTCTCATGCCCGACGGTAACTCGTACGTCACCGTCTGGAACCAATTCAAGGGCAAGCACGAGACTCTCAAGACGAACACCCACGCCACGCTCCGAAAGGACGACTGGAAGCTCATGGACGACTCGATCGTCAAGGCTTCCCAAGAGCGCCTGAAACTCGTGAACTTTTTGAGAGGCCGGGGTCTCACGTTCACCATCCCGCAGGGGATGGGAAAGACGATCCTGGAGACTGAGACGATGGGTAACGTCAACGACGCGGTCATCAGCATGGACGGGTTGCGAGAGAGCGTCGACGACCGGCCTGAGTTCGAGCCAAGCTCGATACCGCTGCCCATCACGCACAAGGACTTCCAGTTCAGTGCTCGCCAGATCTTGGTGTCAAGGAACGGCGGGTCGCCACTCGACACCACCTCGAGTGAGATGTCGGCTCGCAAGGTCGCTGAGTCGATTGAACGCCTCGCGCTCGGTCGTAACGCTTCTTTTACGTACGGCGGCGGGACCATTTACGGTTTGCTCAACTTCCCGAGTCGCATGACTCGTGTCATTACGACCCCGGTCGGGGTTGGTATCGGGGCAGGACTCCAGTTCATGACGGACGTCCTCGCGATGAGGCAACAGAGTCTGAACGCTTTTCACTACGGTCCCTGGGTGCTTTTCACGGCTCCAAACTGGGCAGTGTATCTTGACTACGACTTCAAGGCCAACGGCGACAAGTCAGTGCGAGAGAGGGTCAAGACGATTGACGGCCTGGTCGACATCATCACGCTCGACTACATGCAAAACTACGACGTCTTGCTCGTCCAACTGACGAACGACATCGTACGGATGATCCTTGGGATGGACATTACGACGCTGCAGTGGGACACCAAGGGTGGCATGCAGAAGAACTTCAAAGTGATGGCCATCACCGTCCCACAGCTCCGGGCGGACTTCAACAGTCGTACGGGTATCGTACACGGCTCAGTTTAGTGACTCGGTAGTTTAGTCGACGAAAGCGAAACGATCAGTTTAAGATTTGGAAAGGACGATTGAGATGGGTATTTTTAAGCTATTACCAAAGACCGGCGAGCACGAAGAACGCGACGCGAGCGGCGCGGCATTTACTTACAAGGCCGGAGACGTGTTGGAGTCTGACAAGAACTTGGTCACGCTTTTTCCGAACAAGTTTCTTCGAGTGGACACAGAAGTGGCGCTGGGCGGGGGAGTACCCCAACCCGCTATCCCCGTCCCGCACCGATTTATCAAAGACGACGTTTTGGTCGAACCGACAGACGGCGTAGGTGACGCGAAGCCGGGTGAGACTGGTGACGCGAAGCCGAGTGAGACTGGCGACGCTAAGCCCGGTGAGAAAGTCGCGGGCAAGGACTTCGTATAGGCGATGCCGCGTTGGAGACCGACAGCAAAGTGGGAAGGTCTCGACGTCTTCGTCATAGGCGGCGGTACCTCCTTGGAGCGTTTTGACTGGAGCTTGCTCAAAGACGAGTGCACGGTCGGGTGCAACGACGCCTATCTCTTGGGCGTAGAGACGTGTAAGATCTGTGTCTTCGGTGACCCGAAGTGGTTCAAGCTACACCAGCACAGGCTCGTGAAGTACGACGGACTGCTGTTTACGAACCACGGTGAGTTTCAACGAACCAAGCTCGACTGGTTATGGACGCTGCCTCGCAAGGTCAACGGCCTCGCGACTGACGCGCTCGCGTGGAACACCAGCACGGGCGCCGTCGCGGTGAACCTCGCGTTGATTCTCGGGGCCAAGAGGACGATTCTCTTGGGCTTCGACATGTGCCTGTCTAACGGACGGCAGAATTGGCACGAGAATTTACTCAACCAGCCGGACGCAAAGGTGTACAAGAAATTCGTCGAAGGATTTGGAAAATTAGCAAAGGACTTGGGACGAGTGTTTCCAGGAAGAGAGATCATTAACGTCACGGACGACAGCAGACTGGATTGTTTTCCAAAAGTCGGCTGTGACACGTTTTGGAACGAAAGGAAAAGATCATGAATTTTATTAAAATCAGATGGCTTGATATCAAATGGATGATATTGGTATTGATTATGTTGTTAATTAGCACGTCAGGATGCTACGAGCTCATAGCAACTAATAACAAGACCACCATCATTACCGGAATAGAGGCTCTGATGACTCGAGTCGATGAGTTTCAAGACGTTTTTAGTGAAGCTGCTGCGGCAGATTTAATCAACGTTGAAGAGACTCAAAAGAGAAACGAGAGCATAGATAAAATCCAAAAATTCGTCGTGATCGCGAACGAAGCCATCAAAGAGTCACCTACCCTGATAGAGGCCGCGATAAAGACTAACCAAGCATCATCGCCGGTGAATCCTTACGCCGGATTGATAGACGTAGTGTTGAAGATAATAGCTGGAACTGGAACGGCAGGTGTCATCGGCTTAGGCGTCAAGACGTTGAAAGACAACAAGACTAAGAAAGAGTTTGTGAAAGAAAATGATCTCGTGAAGAGAAAGTACACTGCTGAGAAAAGAGGATTGGAAAGACTACGAATAGAAAATCCTGGGTCGTTTGAAAAGAGTTATGAGTACGTTGGTGACATTCGGAAAGCTTTGGGAGTCGGATAATCATGGCCAGAACTACGTCAGTAGCGGTCGCGTTGATCATCGAGGTCGACGACGACATCAGTCTCACGCCGTTCATAGAGATTGCGAACGCGTTCGTGACCGAGTGTTGCAGCACGGACGACTACGACGCGACGAGACTGGAGCTCATCGAGCGGTGGCTCGCCGCCCACTGTTACACCGTCCGGGACATGCGGGCAGAGGCCGAGGGTGCGAAGGGCATGACAGAGAAGAAGCAGTCCAAAGTCGATTTGGGATTTGATTCTTCTCACTACGGCCAGACGGCCATGCGACTGGACACGGCTGGGGGACTGGCCGCCCTGAACGAACAGACTAAGCGAGGTCGACGAGCCCTGATAGGCGTCAGCTGGCTCGGTACCGAGGACGCAGAGATCGAGGACTAAGACTATGGCACTTGACGAAGGCGACAAAGCAATAATAGCGGAAATTTCTGGAGCCATCATAGAGAAGGTCTTGAAGATGCACGTGGACACTTGTCCTCACGGAATAACTCTACGAATAAAAAAGGCCCAACTAATGGCCTTCGTCGCAGGCGTAGTCATCGTCAGCGGCGCCTCTTCTGGAGGCATCGTCATCGCTATCATAAAGATATTTGGAATGAACTAACAATGAGCATCATCAAACGAATGCGAAAACAGACCGCGGTCTACTGGGCGATGGCCGCGTCGGAGAGTGCCGGCGAAGACTTCGACGACCACGGCCAGCCGCAGTGGGCGAGTCCCGTCGAGATAAAGTGCAGGTGGGAAGACGTCAGTAAAGAGTTCGTAGATCCTAAAGGAACGACGCGAGTGTCTCGCTCGATAGTGTACGCGGACAGGGACTTGGTCGTCGGCGGGGTGTTAATGTTGGGTGAACTGACTGACGTGGACGAGGAAGAGAACGTGTTGGAGAACGATGGTGCTTGGGAGATACGAAGGTTCGATAAGATACCGAACCTGAAAGCCACCGAGTTCTTGAGAATGGCGTACTTGTAATGGCAAAATTGACTAACGTTACCGGATTGAATAGCGTCCTGCAAAACTTGTCTAAAGCTAAGACAGTCTTGGCAGCGGGGGTGGGTCGAGGACTTAAGAAGGGCGGACTGCACTTGTTGAAAGCCACCGACAAGTACACCCCAGTCCAGTTAGGCAACTTAAGAAACAGCAAGTTCGTTCGCAACGTCGGCGGCAGCGGGTTCGACGTCGACGTGATCGTCGGGTTCACGGCAGATTACGCGGCCGTCGTTCACGAGGACATGGAGAAGGCGCACGGCGAGAAGTTCAACATCCGACACGCGGAGGAGATAGCGGCCGCGGCCGGGACGCCACGAGGCACAGCTAAGGGCGGGATGTTCGCGAGGGGCGAGCACCAGCAGGCGAAGTTTTTGGAGAGGCCTGCTCGCGAAGAGAAAAAGAGAATAATTAGAATAATCCAAAGGGAGGCAAGGATATAATGTCTCTAACATTGGTTGAGTTAAAAGTTGAATCAGACAAAATTTACAAAGACCTGACTCTCCAGGACTGGAAGGACAAGTCTGATTATCGGGGCATTACAAAGCGTTCCCAGAAGGACTTCGACAATCTTATCCCGATGTACGTTAAGAAGATAGATAATATTCGAGAGCAGCTTCGAGGCGATTGGTCTGCAATCTTAACTCCTATTGTTAATGATAAGCTCAAAACTCCCTTGGAATTAGGCAATGAGCTTACGGAGCAACTACAATATCTTCTTGAAAAAGAAACCCGTTTGATAGATAAATTTGCTACTTGCGTAAAAGAAGTTGAGATTCGAAAAGATGGTGATGTAATCCGCACAGACCTGCACGACCAGGCAGTATATTATATTGATTACGGTCAAGCTGATGATACTGGTGATGGTCTGACAACCGGTAACGCCTATAAAACAATCACTAAATATACTACAACAGAAATTCGCACAGCGGGTGACGTGGCATATCTTCGAGCAAATGTTACATGGTTACAAGGCACTCAGGCCGTTGATATTATATTTGATGAAGATGGAACGATTGATGATTACATCAAAATTATTGGCTGTGATTCTGTGACTAACGACCCCTGGAATGATGATTCTGATGTCAAGCCTATTATTGATTTTGAGGACGCCAGTTATCAATTTCTTATGAATGGTGACCACTACTGGTATTTTGAAAGGCTTGATGTAAGGCAAGGTACTGATATTTTCGGAATGTTCCGTGTATATCAATCTTTTGAAGCATATTTTCAAGCTTGTGATTTTAGTGATTCAGTCGATATATATTTGGTAAGAGTTGACCTTAGTGCTTCAGCACATTTCAATTCTTGCACTTTCAAGGATAGTGGTATAATGGGAAATATGTATATGTCCAGTAGTTATGTAACATTAAATAATTGCACTCTTGATGGGGGTGCTGTTAGAGGCTCACAATCCGGAATAAGTATTAATGGTGCTACATGTGATATTTTGAATAGTTCTTTAGGGGAAACTGTTAATTTTACTCTTGCTTGTATTTATACTTCAGAAGGTGGTGCTGCAGAAGTGCGTTTAAGAAATTGCACTTATGCTGGTACGTTTTCTTATGGTGCATCCTTATACCCTGGTATTTCTGTTCACTCAGAAGACCATGATGGAACTTTTGAATCACACATATCACAATTCTTTACTGGCACAATAATACGAGGCACAACTTCACCTCGTGCTGGAGGAGCGGACTCATTTGCAATAATGACTCCTAGCGCGAAGTGTGGGCCGAACAATCCTTTTATTCTTGGTGATAGATTATCAGGTTTTGCTCGTATATGGGCCACGAAGAATGTTCAGATAAATCTGTCCGTCTATGCCCGTGTAGATAGTGCCTGGGATAGTGCTTTAACTGTGGCGGAATGTTATGCGAAATTCTCATACTTGAATAATGCTGCGAGTGCTGCCCGAACTGAGGTTGATTCGACTGAGCAGATAACAAACGATGCTGCGTGGACTGAATTGACATCAGGAAACTTCACACCGTTACAAACGGGATGGGTGTATGTCTGGTTATATCTGGAAGAGTATGAAGATGCTACAGAGAAGGTGGATGTGGATTTGAAGGTGACTTAATGGCACAGTACGAATGGATACTTGGACAACCTGCTGAGACTCAAACAGTCTATGAATGGATGTTGGGTGAACCGGAAGTTAATTATGATAATACTGCGGCACCACCGGCAAATATCGTTATTTTACGAAGAAGAATAGAGGGCGAATAGATGCAAGGTGTACACCTTAGAAAATATGGAGTCGAGGCCAAGGTTGACTTTGAGCTTTACGAAATTGACGGTGTTGATTTTAGGACTGATTGGACTCCTGCCGCTGGTGACGTGTTTATGATGAGGGACGAGGCGGCAGAGGAGCAGGTGACTAATGCTGCTGGTAATGCTGACCTTTCGACTTTAGTAACGGATGAAGGTCGTGCTTATTCTATAACACTTGCCCTCGAAGATATGCAAGCCGCTCGTGTAGTCGTGTATCTTGTTGACCAAGCAACGAAAGCATTTCTTGATAAGTGTTTGATTATTGAGACCTACGGTAACGCCTCGGCGATGCACGCCTTTGATTTGGATACTGCTTCTGCTGCACAGACGGCTGATAATGAGACTCGACTTAATACAATAGAAACAGATACAAATGAAATTCAAGGTAAATTACCGACAAATAAATTTATGGGTAGTTCCGATGGAGCGGATGATGATGGTACATTAGATACTATCAACACAAATGCAGCACGATTAACAGCTGCAAGAGCTGGTGTTTTGACTGATTGGATAAATGATGGAAGACTTGATGCCCTTCTTGATTTAATTTTGGAAGATACTGCTGCACAAGATACTACCACTAAAATAAGAACACTTTTAACAGGAGCGGACACACCGGTATGTAAAGATTCGACACCTAATACTACTGTTCCAGATGCTTCCGGGACCGCGGCAGGATTACACGGCACGACTGACGGGAAGATAGACGCGCTCAACGACTTCGACGCGGCAGCTACCCCAGTTGAGATTCGTGCGACTGGGGGAACGGCGGGTAAGAACGCTGCCGAACTCGTTGACGACGTCTGCGACGAGGACATATCGAAGGGACAGCACAACGTCGCTAACTCACTTGCTAAGAAGATACGCCAAATGGAGAACGTTTTTATCCAACACGAAGGAACGGCTCGAGGGGACGGCGGCGGAAATAATACGATTGAGTTAGCAGCAGGGGCAAACGCGAATGACGAATGGTACCACGAATCTTGGGTCGTACTTATTGAAAATACGGGCGCTGGACAGATAAAGCACGTTGATTCTTACGACGGCGGTACTCAGATCGCGACAATGCACGGCGATTGGATTACTAAGCCTGACAATACTACTGACTATATCATAATAGGCCGTAGCGCTATTCATGTTGATTATCTTCATTCAAACGCGCTTGCTCAAATAAACACAGAAGTCGATACTGCTCTCGAGGACGCCGGTCTCGACAAGCTCAACAGCATGATAGAGGAGGAGAGTGCCGGCAACAAGTTCACGACTGCCGCGTTGCAAGAGGCTCCGGTCGCCGAAGGATTTAACACGACCGTGCCAGACGCTGCTGGAACCGCGGCGGGACTGCACGGCACGACTGACAGTTTGATTGGAGCACTTAATAATTTATCGCCAGCTAACGCAAAGGCCCAAGCGGACGCGGC
>SDBV01002700.1_pt1 | contig 26521 bp, 21 predicted proteins | sample 2277081 | NCBI WGS metagenome assembly SDBV01 (sample SAMN10402039, study PRJNA504765) | marine sediment metagenome | isolation source: marine sediment core GS10_PC15, 223 cmbsf | place: Arctic Ocean: Southern Knipovich Ridge | collected 2010 | reverse complement strand
GAAAGCGAGGGGTTGGGAAAACCACCTGCTTAAAGCCCAAGTATCCGCCCATTCTTCATTTAACATCCCAAGAATTAGACCATCTTTCGGAGATAATGGCTCACTAAGGTTTTAGGACCTTAGCTTCGCCGCGGCTAACACTCAAGATTACGTTTCACAAGATCAATTTGGCGCTTCAGCATCTCATCCTCTTTGATCTTCTGCTCGATTGTCTTACAAGCATGCAAGATGGTTGAGTGCGTTTTATTGAAATAGACTCCTAATGACATCAGCGAATCATTCACCAACATTTTAGCCAAATACATGGCCACTTGACGGGCAATGGCGACACTTTTAGTTCTCGTCGCACTCTTTAAATCACTGACTCGGACTTGGAAAATAGTCGCGACGCTTTTCAAAACCTGTTCCACAGTGATCAAATTCTTCGGCGACTGCTGGAACATTTCACCCATAGTATTGACAACAAGATCTCGTGTAATTTGTGTATTCAATAGCCGGCAGTGGGCATTCAAGCGGTTGACAGCCCCTTCTAATTGCCTAACATTATTATACAAATGCTCGGCGATGAAGAAGGCAATCTCATTCGGGAGATCCAACCCTTTTTGTTCAGCTTTGTGCTTCATGATCGCCACACGGGTCTCAAGATCAGGGACTCCCATATGAGCCACAAGACCCCACTCCATACGCGCCTTCATCCGTTCCGACAGCTTAAGTTGAGACGGAGGTTTGTCACAGGTCAACACAACCTGCTTTCCATTGTTTGCGTAGTGATCGAGAAGGATGCAAAACTCTTCTTCGAAATTCAATCGATTTTGCAAAAATTGGATATCATCGATCAACAAGACATCAATTTCAGAGCGATAAAATCGCTTCATCTTATCCACTGTCTTGCGACGAAGATTGTCCACTAAATCATTGATGAACCCTTCAGTCGTGATCATCTGAATACGCATATTTTTCTGGTTGTCAGCAATATGATGCCCGATGCTGTGGAGAATGTGTGTTTTCCCTAGTCCCACACCCCCATGAATAAATAGCGGATTATAAGATTTACCAGGTCGGTCGGCGACTCCAATTGCCGCAGACTTAATAAATTGATTGGAAGCTCCTTCAATGAAACTCGAAAACTTGTAACGGTGGTTTAGCTTCACTTCGTAAAAATTCGTCGGTGGAGAAGGGGGAGGTACTGTCTTCGGAAGATTCGCTGGCATAGGGATCGGTTCTTTTTTAGGTGCCTTGATTTCGAAATTGACCGCTGGAGATCCATCTTCATGCACCGGAAGAAACATGCATAATTCTTTGTGGTAATTTGAAAGGAGATATTCCTGAACGAAAATATTGGGCACTTCTAAGGTTATCTCGTCTTCAGCCCCTTCCTTTACCATAATCGGTGCCAACCAATTTCCAAATGCAGTGGCAGAGCAGCGGTCTTTGACGTATTCGAGAAATTGTGTCCAACATTCTTGAGTTTCACATACTAGCATAGTTTCGGTCCTTGAATCTAATGAGGCTATTCGCTGATTCAGCAATCTTGACAGGTCTGTGAGACAAAAAGACACCCCAACGTCATCTGTTGGTGTGCAGTTGTTCGTAGAGCAGTTTAGAACTCTATTAAGCTGTCTTGGATGATCTGTTTTTGAGCCTCGTATTAAAGTTATATGTCTTTTGTCTCGACTTTGTACAAAATCGAGTCTTGCTAATTCACAACTTTTTTTTGTTTTTCTTCAAAAAAACCTTGAAGTAAAAATCATTGGTGAGTTATGAACAATGTTTCCACAGCCTACTCTCAGGCCGTTCAATCAAGAATCTATCATTTGATTGCTTACGTTGCAACAAAAAATCGATCAGTTTTTTTGCGTTGAAAACTAAGTCTCTGATACTCAAATCAAGCTTGTGAAAAAAAAATGAAATTCACTTCGTGTTCCCATTTTTAGGAGTATAGACAGCTTAGTATGCCCAAGAATTGATTGGGATATTTTGTATAAGACACTTAGGTTTAAAGGACACTTTCTTCGGAAAGGTATTGGAGTTTTGAATAAGGTCCTTGAACACGCGCTACCTTCACTTGTTGTGGATCCAATAACTCGTTATCGACAGAACTCCGAATGCAATTTTGTTTGAGATCTAAATAGAATCCATGATCCGCAGGGAAAACATTGATGTTGTTTTTGTCCTCCCGAATCTGCTGAACAAATTCAAGCCTCAAATCACCCAAATGTCCCGAAAATTCGGTGCATAATAAGACTTGAGGACTCAACTGTTCAAGTAATGAATAGACACCATTGTATCCTAAACAGTCAGAGAGATACTTGCTCCTTTCATAATCCTCGTTATTGGTCGTGCCGATTCCGACACATAGAATCTGGCAGTCTTTGAGGTGTATTGGGAGCATTGGAGACCAGGCACATCCAGAGACATATCCGATTTTATGCCCTGGAAAATCAAGCACAATACCCAAGGTACATTTCTTACTGTCCTCTTTAGTTGAAGAACAGGTAGAGAAGTAATGAAGTGAGATCTCTTCATCAAGGGGAGCAGTCTCTCTATCTGGAGAGTCCAAGAAAATTTCTAGGGAATGGAGTTTAAACCTTTCTTGTTTGTATTGAGGTTGTAAGAAGGGTGAAATTTCCTGGTGCACTTTTTGATTGAGATAGTAGTGAATCGTATGACGATTGGGGGATATCTCATTTAATTGTTCGTTTAATTGATGGATTGCCATGACATCATGGTAACTTTCAGGGCAACACTGAGTGACGATGATAAAGTCGATGTCCTCGATCACATACCCAGCCTGATGAAAAGCATCCAGAAAGTGTCGGCCTGGATTGATGACAATCCCTCGGTTTTTCCAACGAATGAAGATACCAGTACGAGTTTCTTTCAGGCAATTAGTTGTGATGGGATCGGAAAAGGAGCTCCCTTCCATTTTCCCCCAACCATTCAGGATGGTGAGAAAGTTCTCTTTGGGAGAAGTCCTTAATTCAAGGTGTTCTCGGTAATGCTTAATCGCACTTTCGTGGGATTTTTGAAATTCTTGGAGCTTTTGCGAGATCAATGAGGGCTGTTTTTCCTGGTTTGTGGGAGCTCCCAACACAGGAATGGGGTCGCAAGGCTTCTCTTCTTGAAAGAGAGTATTTGTGGGCTCGTGGTCTTTGAATATATGATGAAGTTCATCAGTTGCATCATTTGAGGGAGCATCCGATAGCTGATTAAAAATGTAAATCGTCGAGGGATCTTTTGGGTAAAATGTTAGGGCTTTTTGAGCGTAGCACATCGCTTGGTCGTGTTGACCCAGTTTTTTCGAGATAAAAGCTGATGCGCGGAAACAGAAAAACTGAAATGCAGGAACGTTTTTGGCTTCAAGATATTTTTTGAGAGCCGTCTCATAGTCTTTTTCCCAAAAAGATCTCTCTCCCTCCAACAACTGCTGATAATCGGGGTTGTCTGCGTATTTTGCATGATAGGCGTCTATCAGCTGTCCGATAGCATGGGAATCCTCAGAATTTCCTAGTAATTCTTGAACTGCATTGATGTAATGATCTAGTAATGCTTGTGGTTCCATGTAAGCTGATTATATTCAAAGTGTTTTTTTGGATCCACATGAAAGATTCTGGAAAACAGTATGAATAGGATAGTCAGAGGCTGTTTGCAAATTTCGAATGGCTTTATTTGAGATTATTTTCTCCCTTGGAGGCCACGGAATCGCAAGGGCAATATTAACCCAATATTGCCCTTGCGATTCCGTGGCCTCCAAGGGGGAAAAGAACTCAAATTAAGCTGATTCCAAATTTGTAAACAGCCTCTTAGGATGGACAGGATATTTTTACCATCCTGTCTATCTTAAATATCCTATTCATCCTGTTTTCCAAAATTCAGAAATCGGCTATACTCACAGACATGTCCAAAAAGTTTCTTCATTACGCCAATCAGTCCATCAATGCCGATGACATCAAGGCTGTCGGTAAGGCTCTTAAAAGTGACTCAATCACTCGCGGTCCCTTGGTCCAAGAGTTCGAGAAAGCCATCGCGGAATTTTCCGGGGCAAACTATGCCGTCGCCTTTAATAGCGGCACCACTGCTCTTGACGCTGCCAGCTACGCGGCTGAAATCCAGCCTTATGACAGGGTGATCACGACTCCCAATTCGTTTGTTGGAACCATCACTGGAGTCATCAAGCGTGGGGCGACTCCGACATTTATCGATATCGATCCCAAGACAGGCAATATCGACTTGGAAAAATTGGCACTCAATATCAATCAGCCTTCTAGTCGGGGAAAAGAGGTCATCATGCCTGTCCATTATGCAGGGATTCCTGTTGATATGGAGCGGTTGAATAAAATGATTTGTCGTATGGACACGGTCATTATCGAAGATGCTGCCCACGCTCTCGGTTCTATATACTCCAAAGGAAAACCGGTTGGATGTTGCGAGTGGAGTGACATGACGGTGTTCAGCTTTCATCCGGCCAAACATGTGACTACAGGTGAAGGCGGATGTGTCCTGACAAATGATGAGTCTCTTTACAAACGGCTTCTTCTTTATCGGAACAATGGCATTATACGATCTGAAGATGCTTGGATGTATCAAGTGACAGACATTACGGGGAATTATAATTTTACTGATATTCAGGCCGCTCTTGGTTTGAGCCAGCTCAAGCGCGTCAAAGATTTTATCAAAATCCGAAAGAAGCTCGTCAAAAAGTATCGTAAAGAGCTCCAAGATGTTCCATCACTCGAAATGTTCCCCGAAGAATGTGATGAAAAGACTAGCTATCATATTTTTGTGGTGAAAATTGATTTTGAAAATCTGAATATCACACGTCAAGAGCTGATGCAGAAATTGCATGAAGAGGGTATTGGCACTCAGGTTCATTATATCCCTCTTTATCAACATCCCTTTATGGATGGCGCCAAATTAGGGCAATATTTTCCGGGAATGGAAGAATTTTATGCCAAGGCGCTGACCTTGCCGCTTCACTGTAATATGGATGACAAAGATGTTGTCCGCGTCTGTGGTTTATTGAAGACATTTCTTAAGCCATAAGGCTAATCTTAATTCTGAGTATGTCCCTTACAATGAAAGGTTTACATAAATCGATCACTCTTTGCATCTTATAAAAGAGAGCCGGATAATTATAATAAGTTATTAATTATCAATAACATAAAATATAATATATAATTAATTATTTTTTCTGGAGATCATGGTATCAGTGAGGTAACAGGCAGTATGCCGTTTATGGCATGCAGAGCCCTAAACTCAACTATAATTGAGGAGAATCTTATGAAAAAATTTCATGTTTTTTTAGCCCTCGCGCTTGTTTGCAATTTCGGATTGTATGGCGCAAGGGGATCTTATGAAAATTCTTCAGATTCACATCAAAGATATTTTCAACCCAGCTATGAATCACAGTATAAAGATCGACAGATCAAGAATAATGTTCAGTATCATCTGCAAAGACATCCAGGCTACAGAAATACTCTGTTTGACTTTAGTGTTAATGGAGGGGTTGTTACAATTCTCGGGACTACAGATTCAGAAACAACAAAAGCAGAAATTAGCCGAGACTTAAGAAGAATTACCGGGGTTAAAAGAGTTCAAAATGACTTAAAAGTTGATCGAAATTCAGCTCGTATGAATCAAAGCAGCAGCAACACTCAAAAAACCAGAAAAACTCAAAGAACCAGATCATAATCGTCTACAATAGCCGCTTGTTAAATCCAACAAGCGGCGCATCAATTTTACCTCTTCATTCAATAAGGCCAAATTTTAACGCAAAGAAGCAAAGACACAAAGACGCAAAGAATGACGTCTTTGCGTCTTTGCCCCTTTGCGTTAAAAAAAAATACTAAGACAGTTTTGCACTTTCTGAGTTAATCTGCGTCTTTTTTCTTCGGAGGAGAAAACGCCAGCAAAAGAGCCTTCGCCTGACTCGAGATCATCGGATTTTTATCCTTCTTTAAGATCTCCGCAAGCTTCAACCCTTCGTCCATTTTTTTTGCCACGAAAAGCGCTTTGCATAAGTTGATCAAAGTCGGAGTATGATCCCCTTCAAGTTTTAACGCATTTTCAAGAGCTTTGATGGCATCTTCAGATTGGTCTAATTGAACATAGATGGCGCCCAGAGTTTGGGCATCGTAAATGTCGTTCGGATTCAGAACCGTTAAGGCTTTAAAAAAATCCAGGGCGATATCGTATTTGCCCTGGCGAATATAGGCGTAGCCTGTAAAACGCAGCTCTTCGATCTGATCCTCGTTCCACCCTAATTTTTCAAGCCAATTGATATTTCCCATGCGTCTTGGATTATCCCTGTAAGAGCTGTCCAACTCGTCCTATTATATATCCCAGCCATTCATTTATTGTACGCAATTGTTTGAGACATTTTTTGAGAACCTCTTTCTCCTCATTTTCCTTAGGAGAATGCGTTTGGATCGCATCGAGAATTTCTTCATCTTCCTCCTCTTCAGAAGCGATTGAAGGCGAAATCTTCGATTTGGTAAAGGGAGATTTTCGTGCAAATGTAAAGAGTTTGGGTGGAAAGAAATAGGCCCATGGAGCGTATGATCGAGCGACACCAAGTAGAAGGTCTAGCTCCAAAAGCTTAGGGGACAGGTCGGTTACAGAGGTTTGAGGTGGAATGGTTGAGCTTTCCTCAAGATGGATCTGACGACTAAACTCCTCTACGTACTGAGTTCGCCTGGCATACTGGATATATACGCCTAGATCTAATTTATCTATGGTAGCCATGTTTACCCCCGTTAAAACTTAATTATATCACACTTTGACTTTTTATTCGAATCTCGCTCAATATAGGCCGAAAAGGATGATTATGCCTGTTGTCAAGGATGAACCAACATTTGTTTCCCCGTATTATACAAGAAATGTCAAATTCGCCAGAAGGGTGGGAGATGACTTCCTCGCTGAAGCCAGAGAACGGGTGATGGCTGAATTTAAGCATCGCGGAATTTCGACCAATGCGAATTGGGAAATGAAACTGAAGACCTTGATGGTCCTCACCCTCTATATTGGGACGGTGATCGCGATTTATTCGAACTATTTTGGTATCGCTGGAGTGCTTTGCTTCTACGTCTTTATGGGGTTTGTGTCGACTTTGAATGGTTTAAATATAGCGCATGATTCGTTGCATGGATCCTATTTTAAATCGCCAAAATTGAATCGGTATTTGGGTTATTTCTTTGATTTTAACAGTACCAGTTCGTTTATATGGCGAGTTTCCCATAACACCCATCACCATATCTATACCAATATCCCAGGATTGGATTTTGATATTGACAAAGGGAGTATCCTCCGTTTCCAACCGACTGATGAGCTCCGAAAATTTCATTATTGGCAAAACTGGTACGTCCTTCCTCTGTATTGCATATCGACAATCAACTGGGCTTTTAATTCTGATATCGTCTGGTTTGTCCGAGACTACCGTAAAGGGACGATCCCCTTTATGGATGCGTTTCGCTTTTTTTCTTTTAAAGCCGCCAATCTTTGTTTTTTTGTGTTGATCCCGATGATCATTCTTTCAGTGCCGTGGTGGGTACCCCTTTTGGGATACATATTCCTTCATATGATGGCAGGAATTACCTCGGCAATCGTCTTTCAGTTGGCGCATTTAGTGGAGGGAGTTGAATTTATCGTCCCCAATAAGGAGGGGGAACTCCCCTATGATTGGGCGCTGCATGAAATGTTGACGACGTCAAATTTCTGCACAAAGAGCCGTTGGGTCACTTTTTGGGTCGGAGGCCTCAATTTCCAAATTGAGCACCACCTGTTTCCCGAGATTTGTCACGTGCATTACTTTTGGATTAGTGATATAGTAAAAGAAACAGCAGAAAAATATAATTTTCCTTATAAAGAAATCCCAACTTTTTGGGGGGCTGTTGCTTCTCATTTTCGGACGCTGATGAAGTTGGGACGCCAAAAAAACTGGACATGAAAGAATCTCACATTCCTGTTCTTGCCAATGAGTGGCTTAGCTTTCTTCCCGAAGATTCATTGAAAATATATGTTGATGGAACTCTTGGGGCGGGAGGCCACGCTCTTTGCGTCTTAGAAAATCATCCCGAAATTGAACGTTTCATTGGGATTGATCAAGATACTAATGCTTTGGAGATCGCTAAAGAAAAAATTATCAAGTGGAGCGATAAGGTGACCTTTGTCCATCGGAATTTCTCTGAAATCAATCAGGTTCTCGAAGAATTAGGAATTGAGAAGGTGGATGGAATTCTTCTGGATTTAGGGGTTTCCTCTATGCAGCTGGATGTGGGAGAGCGAGGATTCAGTTTTCAACAAACCGGCCCTCTTGATATGCGGATGAATCGTGAGAATGAGTTAAGCGCTGAAATCATCGTGAATACGTGGTCGGAAGAAGAGCTTGGGCGGATTTTTCGCGATTACGGGGAAGAGTGGCAATGGAGAAGGGCGGCAAGGAAGCTCGTTCAAGAGAGAAGTCAGAGAAAAATTGTGACGACAAAGGATCTCGTCGAGGTGTTGAGTCCTGTTTTGAAATCGAGAAAAGTGGGGATTCATCCCGTCACAAAAGTGTTTCAGGCTCTCCGTATCTGCGTCAATAGTGAGCTAGAGGTTCTGCAACAGGTTTTGCCTCAGGCCATAAATTGTTTAAATCCAAGAGGGGTGTTAGGTGTGATTACATTTCATAGCCTTGAGGACCGGATTGTCAAAAACTTTTTTCGTCACGAGGCCAGCAATAAACAAGATACCTCTGGTTTGTCAGGACTTTTTTTAGAAAAGCCTTCAACTGTGACATTGCTGAATAAGAAACCCATTACGGCGACTGATGAAGAGATCGAGCTCAATCCACGAAGTCGCAGTGCGAAACTGAGGGTAGTAGAGAAAAAATGAACAGAGGCTTGATACGAGTTCTGTTTTGTGTTTTTATTGGGGGCGTCACCCTCTACGCCTACGTAGAAAAGCAGAATCAACTGACTCGAATGAGACTCGAGATTCCTTCTCTAGAAAAAGAGGTGCGGGGGTTCGAGGAGGAGAATCGAAGAATGTGGTATGAGATTGAACAGTTTGAAAATCCGGTTCATTTGATTGAACTGTTAAATAAACCAGAATTCAGACACCTCAAACACCCTAACCTTGATGAGATTACAGTTTTATACCCATTACAGTTCAAGAGTTGAAATTTTGGCTTTGAGAAAGCCCCGGGATTAAACGATTTTAAGCTGCCTTATATTATTAATATTAGTCAGCTTAAAATCGTTTAATCGCGGGAGCTTTCTCTTTGCCAAAAATCAACTTTTGAACTGTAATGGGTATAGATGAAAAGAAAATCGGATGATAAAAAACGGGTCGTAGGAGTCGCGCTGGCCGCAGTTTTTTTGTTCTCTATTTTGATGGCTCATTTTTTCTATATCCAAGTTGTGCAGGGGGAGTACTGGAGCTCTAGAGCGCGTCGCCAACATTATTTTTCTGTCCGCGAGCCTTTTATTCGAGGAACATTTTATTCGAACTCTTCTATTAAAAAGGGGCATCCGGAAAAACCACAAAGATTCGTCACGGATGTCCAGAAATTTCATCTTCATATTGATCCCCTTTCTATCCCACATGAAGCTAGGCCCGGAATCGTCGAATTTCTTTCGAATGATCTCGAATTATCACCGATAGTAATTCAAGAACAGATTGAAAAAAATAGCCGTAACCGATTGTTGAAGATGTGGAACGAAGAGGAGACGAAAGATCGTGTTTTGGGGTGGTGGCGAGATTATGCGCGGGCTCATGAGATCCCACGAAATGCTCTTTTTTTTGTCAGCGATTATCGACGTTCTTATCCCTTTGGAAAAATGCTGGGACAGGTCCTTCATACGGTGCAAAACCGTCGGGATGAAGAGACCAAACAAGCGATGCCAACTGGTGGATTGGAGCTCTCATTGAATTCTTATCTGCAGGGCAAGTTGGGAAAAAGAATGCTTATGAGATCTCCGCGCCACTCCATGGAACTGGGCGAGGTCTTGGAGCCTCCTGAAAACGGAGCCGATGTTTATCTGACCATCAATCACTATCTTCAGGCCATTGTGGAAGAAGAGTTGGCAAAAGGAGTGATCAAATCGAAGGCGAAAGGAGGCTGGGCCGTTTTGATGGATCCGCACTCTGGGGAGATCCTAGCGCTGGCTCAATACCCCTTCTTCCATCCACCGAATTACAAAGAGTACTTTAATGATCCCCAAAAAATGGGAGATACTCGTGTTCACGCATTATCTGATCTTAGTGAACCAGGTTCGGTTATCAAGCCTTTTACTTTGATCACAGCCTTGCTGGCCAACGAAGATTTGGCGAAACAGGGAAAAGCCCCTATATTTGATTTGGACAAAAAAGTTCCCTGTCATGACGGCACGCTGCCTGGGCGAAGAGAACCAATGAAGGATGTGGGGAATCACAAATACCTCAATATGGCCATGGCCATGCAAAAGTCTTCCAATATTTATATGGCAAAAGCGATTGATCAAGTGATGGGAGCCATGGGAAGAGAGTGGTATCGGGATGTGTTGACAGAGGTCTTTGGATTTGGAAGGCCGACGGGGCTTGAGCTCCCTGCAGAAAGTTATGGGCTTGTTCCACAACCTGGAAAGTACCATCCGAATGGGAAAGCGGAGTGGTCAGTGCCAACGCCATATTCCCTTGCCATCGGATACAACTTACAAGTCAACAGTATCCAACTTATGCGGGCTTGGTCATTGATTGCCAATGGAGGATATGAAGTCCACCCCACTCTCATTCGAAAAATTGTGAAAGATGATCACATTCTCGTCGACCATATAACCCCAAAACAACCAAAGCGTTTAGTGAGCTCAAAGATCATTGAACAGGTCCGTGAAGTGATGAGGTACGGGACGTTGCCCGGAGGAACAGGAACCCGTGCGAACATCCCGGGCTATACAGAAGTGGGAAAAAGTGGAACGGCACGGAAGCTTGTCGAGGGTGTTTACTCTTCAAAAAAACATACCGTCACCTTCATCGGGTTTGCTCCGGCCGAAAAGCCCAAGTTTGTTCTCCTTGTGACACTTGATGAGCCCGGAGTGTTCTACATTCCCGGAGTTGGCCATAATAATCATGGCGGAGTCTGTGCGGCGCCGATTTTCCGGGAAATTGCGAAGAAAACGCTTGAGTATCTGGGAGTTCCCCCCGACGACCCCTTTGGATATCCTAAAGGTGATCCGCGGTACGACCCCGATCAAGCTGTGTGGATGAAAGAAACTCGGCTATTGATTCAAAAGTATGATTCGTGGAATAAATAAGGGATGAAGTTAGTAAAATTATTAAAAGATCTAAAAGTTCAAGAGGTTCATGGGTCTAAATCAATTGAGATTACGGGAATCTCCAATCATTCTCAAAAAGTGAGCCCGGGCAACCTCTTTATTGCGAAACAAGGTGCAGTGACCGACGGGAACTTGTATACTCCCGAAGCTGTGGTATCCGGAGCTGTGGCGATCGTCACTGACATGTATGATCCTTCACAAAAAAATGTCACCCAAATCGTTCATCCCAATGTGAAAGAAATAGAAGGACAGCTTGTCGCCCGCTATTATGAGCAACCAGCAGAAGAACTTTTAATGATTGGCATCACTGGAACAAAAGGAAAAACCACCACATCCTATTTGATTCATCACCTTTTAGAATCTTTGGGATGTCGCTCAGGACTCATGGGAACGGTGGAATATCTTGTCGGTGAACATCGATACCCCGCTTCTCATACGACTCCTGATGTTTTGACGAATCACCGAATGCTTCGCGAAATGATTCAACAAAATTGCAAAGGAGCTGTGATGGAAGTCTCTTCACATGCTCTTGATCAGAACCGAGTTCAATGCATTGATTTTGATATCGCTGTCTTTACGAATCTCACTCCCGATCATCTCGATTACCATAAAGACATGGACCATTACATCGCCTCAAAAAGAAAACTGTTTGCTTCACTCAAAGAAAGTGGAACAGCTGTTTATAACGCTGACAGCCCCTTATGGGAACAGATTTTAGAAGAGTGCTCCGCAAAGAAAATTTCCTACGCCATACAGAATCCCGCGGATGTGAAAGCCTCAGATATTAAACTGACACCATTGGGAAGCACCTTCATTATCCACACTCAAAACCAACAAGTGACTTGTCAATCCACCTTAGTTGGATTGCATAATGTTAGCAATATACTTTCAACTATAGCAACGGCATTAGCATGTGGATATTCTTTGGAAGAGAGCGTCGCAGCTCTCAAAGGCTTCCAACAAGTCCCCGGAAGACTTGAATTTGTGAAAAACAATTTGGGACTTAAAGTTTATGTGGATTACGCCCATTCAGGGGAGTCCTTAGCAGCGGTTCTTCAGGGGTTGCATGAACTTAAAACCGGAAGAATTCTCACAGTTTTTGGTTGTGGTGGCGATCGTGATATGGAGCGTCGTATGGGGATGGCTCGTGCAGCGGAAAAATATTCCGACATCTCTATAGTGACCACAGACAATCCTCGCTCTGAAGATCCTACAGTGATTATTGAAGATATTTTAAGAGGGTTTACGAATCTGGACAATGTCGTTGTGGAAGCGGATAGGAGAAAAGCGATTGAGAAAGCCATCAAAATGGCGAAAGAAGACGATTTGATTCTGATCGCTGGCAAGGGGCATGAAAGATTTCAGATATTTGTAAATATAATGGTGGAGTTCGATGATCGGGTGGTTGTTGCCGAGGTTTGTCAGAGTCAATTGGCATCGGTTTAGTTTATTCTTTTTAGCTATGGGGCTCTTCACAGCCTGTTCTCATCCTCGGTATATTGAGGAACAGGAACCCATTGCGATGGAGATGCCTCAATTTCAGCAGGGACCGGTGATTGTGATTGATGCGGGGCACGGGGGAAAAGATCTCGGTACAAATTCAAAATCTCCCCATTACGAAGAAAAGATTCTGACGCTTGACACCGCCTTTCTCGTTGAACATTACTTGCAAAGAATGGGGTACCGCACGGTACTCACCCGAACGGAAGATGTGTCCATTCCCTTAGAGAAGCGATCGAGTATTGCCAATGACTTGGGATCAAAGGTCTTTGTGAGTGTTCATTATAATTCTGCTCCCAGTGCCCAAGCACATGGCATAGAAGTCTTTTATTTCAACTCGGAAAAAAACAGAGGCCGAGCGCGTGAATCCAAAGTGTTGGCGCAGCAAGTTTTGAATCAAGTGATTGATGTCACGAAAGCAAAATCGCGTGGCGTCAAGCACGGAAACCTTTCCGTTGTGCGGGAGACCGCGATGCCGGCTGTGTTGATTGAGGGTGGATTCTTGACCAATTCAGGGGAAAGGCAGAAGATCTTCCAGACAAATTACAGAAGACAATTGGCATGGGGTGTGGCTAGCGGAATCGACAAGTATCTGAAAGGCCATTAGCCGCTGTGTTTATCTGCGTCTAAATACTGCAATCTAAGAATGTTATGCCCCCGGCGCGATTCGAACGCGCGACCTATCGCTTAGGAGGCGATCGCTCTATCCAGCTGAGCTACGGGGACGAAGATTATTCATCCTAAAGGGTATACCCATAAAACTTCAAGATTTGGTTTTTGGCAAAGAGAAAGCTCCCGCGATTAAACGATTGTAAGTTGCCTAATATTAATAATATAAGGCAACTTACAATCGTTTAATCCCGGGGCTTTCTCAAAGCCAAAATCCCAAATCTTGAAGTTTTATGGGTATATATGTCTTTTTAATCAAGAATTGTTTCCTTATTCAAAATCGGTTATTCTAAGGGTATCAGATAAAGGTTTTTCAAAGAGGTATTTTTATGGCAAATGCTGACATTGGTTTAATCGGTCTTGCTGTTATGGGACAAAATTTAGTCCTGAACATGAATGATCACGGGTTTACTGTCGCGGTGTTTAACCGGACAACTTCCAAAGTCGACGACTTTATGAACGGGCCTGCAAAGGGAACGAATGTTATCGGAACTCATGACCTCAAAGAATTTGTTTCACAACTCAAACGACCACGACGTGTGATGCTTATGATAAGAGCAGGTCAAGCGGTGGATGATTTCATCGATAAACTAGTCCCCCTTCTTGAAAAGGGCGATATCATCATTGACGGTGGTAACAGTCACTTCACCGATACAAATCGCCGATGCCAAGACCTCAAAAAGAAAGGAATTCTTTTTGTGGGAACTGGGATTTCAGGTGGTGAAGAGGGCGCCCGTCACGGTCCTTCAATCATGCCCGGGGGAAATCATGAGGCGTGGCCCCATGTAAAAGGTATCCTGCAATCAATTGCAGCAAAAGCGGACACTGGGGAACCTTGTGCCGATTGGGTCGGAGAAAATGGCGCTGGTCACTACGTGAAGATGGTGCACAACGGAATCGAGTATGGTGATATGCAGATCATTTGTGAAGCGTATCAACTTCTCAATCAAAGTTTAGGTCTGACTGCAGATGAACTCCATGATGTGTTCGTCAAATGGAACGAAGGAGTCTTAAGCAGCTACCTCATCGAAATTGCCAGCCACGTGTTTTCTCATGTCGACGAAGATGGACAACCATTAGTGGATAAAATCTTGGATGTCGCAGGACAAAAAGGGACAGGAAAATGGGCTTGTATGAGTGCGCTAGACCTGGGATTTCCACTAACGTTGATATCTGAAGCCGTGTTCTCTCGTTGCTTATCTTCATTGAAGGAGGAACGGGTGAGAGCTAGCCGTATTCTGAAAGGGCCAGATTCCTTTTTCTCTGGGGATCGGGATGAATTCTTCAACGATCTGAGGGATGCGCTATATGCCTCAAAAATTGTGAGCTACGCTCAAGGTTTCATGCTGATGCGTGAAGCTTCCAAGGAATATAATTGGAATATCAATTATGGAAGTGTGGCCTTGATGTGGCGAGAAGGATGTATCATTCGCAGTAAGTTTCTTGGCAATATCAAAGATGCTTTCGAAAAGAATCCCGAGCTGGATAGCTTGCTGTTGGATGATTTCTTCCACAGCGCGATTATCAAAGCGCAAGATGGCTGGCGTCGTGTATTGATTAAGTCAATTGAGTTAGGTGTGCCGACTCCTGCTTTTGGAACGGCTCTGGCGTTTTACGATGGGTATCGCACTGCGAGACTGCCGGCGAATCTGTTGCAGGGATTGCGTGATTATTTCGGTGCGCATACGTACGAGCGAGTCGACCAGCCACGCGGCAAGTTCTTCCACACCAACTGGACAGGAACTGGTGGTAAGGTGAGCGCAACTTCGTATACGGTTTGACAGGCGCAGATGACGCAGATTTGTCGAAGATGACAAATCTGCGTTTCATAGATGATTTTTTACTTAAATTTTACATTCAGGACATCCCGAAAGTAATGAAGATTATCCTCAAAGACTGGTCTAAATTCCGATAATAAATCTCTAATAGTTTGAACTTTATCTTTGTAATTCACCTTATAAATTTCTACTTGTTTTATGCTGAGATTATCTCGTAAAAATTTCCCAAGGTTTTTCCAATTTTCTTTGTTTTCTTGATACTGGAAATGGAGTCTTTCCGGAGGAGAACAAGCTTCGAGATGAATATTAGGTCGTCCATCATAATATTTTTTGCATACCGCAAAAAATTTGTTGTTTCTGTCCATATGTGCTTCAGGCATATAGGATCTATTTTCTAACTTATTTTTAAAATTATATTTCAAATGAAAGTGCGTATTGGGAAGTATTTCAGACAGATAAAAAATATCCTCATCAGTTAATGTTGAACCATATTCAATATTGATGTTTTTAATAAAATCCATTTTTGAATGAAATAAAGCGGCACTTTGTAAAATAAGAGATCGGTCAAATTCATTCCCTCTTCGAATCCTAATCTCACCAAGATACGTCCGAATGATTTCACCAATATGTGTTTCAGCAAGCGTTCTGTTAAGATATTCAGCTGGTACAATGAATCGACCATTGTCTTGAATGATATTTAGTTTCTCGATTTTGAAAATTTGCACAAGAGTTTCAACAATGAATTTCTGCTTATCAAAATCAGATAGAGGAGATAAAACATTTAGAAATCTGTAGAAATTGAGAAATGTTGTTTTATCGGTAACCCTAGATGATAGTGAGAATGCACATTGTAGACATATCTTTATTAGAGAATTATGAATGGTTGAATCTGAAGGCATGGAAGTAAACGTGGATGTGCTAATTAAAACATCACTAAATTCCCAAAAGCATTCATCTTGACTTGCAGCGACAACAGCTGTTAGGTAAATCTCTAACCAGCGATTTGAAATCTCTCCGTGTTCTTCCTTCTTGAGTTCCATAACCTCTTTGAGATCAAGTACTAATTTAACACTTGTGGTTGTCTTTACCTTTTCGATCAATACTTTGAAAATGTGATCATGAAACTGACTATTTTTTCTGGAATAGGCAAGATCAAGAAGGTCAAAAAGAGCTTGATAATCCTCTTTTGAATCAATTGGGGTTTTATAATAAATATAGTCCTTTAATAACTCGATAGAATGTAGAGAATATTCTGTTAAATCAATTTCATTTTTTTTGTGACTTGTTGAATGAGCTTCTATTTGATCAAAGAAACCTGAAGATTCAAATGCAGTTTCGTTAATCAAAACAACTTCACCCTCTTGAGTTTTTAATCGGAAATTTTCAGGCAGTCCAGGATTTGAAAAGATTTTCGTCTTAGAGCATATGTCTTGAATTCGGGTCGTGAGTTCAACCAGTTTAGGATTCGATTGAGAGCGATGATTCAAGATGGATAATATCTGAAAACAGACCTTTGGTTGATGTTTAAACAGCGGGTCCTTTTCTGATAATAATTCAAAATATTTTAAAATCTCGGTTGGAATTGTCTCCATTTTGTCTATTTCTTTCAATTTCTCAATCGTAAGAAAAGGGGTATAATTCATTGGTATTTCTTTTGGTTTTTCCATATTTGACTCCTTTTTTAAGTGCCTGGAGAAAAAGTATAGCATCTTGGAGAATATTTGAATAGGATAATGAACATAGTTATTCAAAATGTACAAATTGTGTTTTAAAGAAATAATCATTAGATTTGATTGTTCTGTATTTCATTAAAGTATTACATATAGTCTTTCCTATTGCTGACGTGTTAACACATTTTATTTTTAAATGATGAATAGAGGGATTGTCACGGACAAATTTTCCAACATGATCCAAGTTCATAATCTTGAGTAATTCAATTGTATCTGGTGTTGAAAGTGATTCGATGGATATATTGGCGCACGAATCATAGTAATGTTCCATGATTTTAGAAAGATCCTCGTTGCCTTTTTTAAGAGTTGTCCAGTCATCATAGGAATCTCTAAAACGATTAGACGAATGGTGAATGATTTTAGCTTTTAATGTTAGATGTAAATCAAGTTTTAAATGGAATCTTGTTTCGGGTAGCTTTTTGGCAAGAAATAAAATTTCTTGATCTGAAAGAGCGGTTGGGTTTTCGATATAAATATCTGTTATCCGCAGCATCTCCTTCAGATAAAAAGCTGTGGCAAATTTAATTTGAGATCGATCCCATTCATTTTTTCTTCTGACCACGATACCACCTAAAAATTTTTGAATGATTTCGGTAAGGGGTCGATCTGTGATGATCAAGTCTAGATGTTCAACCGGTATAATGAGCAACTTGTTGAGTTGACGAATGTCAATACCTTGGGATTTGAGAAGGGAGAAAAGAGTATAGAAAATCAAGGCTTGTTTTTCATCGTACGATAATGGCTTCAGAAAATTGACAAATTTTTGAAATTCTAGAAATTTTTGCTCGTTGTCGACTCGTTCAGAAAGAGAAAGAGCGACATTATGACAGAGGTCTTGTAAAGACTTTGGCCAAGTGGGCGCTTTAAAATTGGGAAGGTCAATAAGTGGATCGATATTCTCCCAAAACCTGTCATCTTGGCTGGCAGCTTCGAAGGCGATGAAATAGATTTCTAACCAGGCTTCTCGGATCTCATCCTGTTTAGCTTCCATAATTTCTCGGAGCACTTTCATATCTTCAAGAGTGGAAATTGATTTCGCCTTTTCTTTGATGACTGTTTGAATTTGCTTCTGGAGGAGAGACTCTTCCATTTTTTCGGATAAAATCCAGAGATCGTATAGATCGATAAAGGATTCAGTCTCTTCGATAGGGGATCTCGTATAAATATAGGATTTTAATAATTCAATGGACCCTTTTGAATAGTCTTTGACTTTAAATGTCCCCGTATCTTCAAATCGAGTACCCAATTGAAAGTAAGTATTAAAAGTTTCGAGTGCTAACCGATTGATCTTAACATCGCCTTCTTTTGTGGATAAGATATGATTTTCAGTGAGATCGATGTTGGCAAAGACTCCTGTGACCGAACAAATTTCCGCGATACGTTTTGTAAGTTTGAATTGTTTAGAATTTTTCAGCAGAGACAAGAGCTTGTAGCAGCATAATGGATCTGCAGTAAAAACAGGATCTTCTTTTGATAGGAATTCGATAACAGGTAATAGACTCGAGGGAATTTTCTCCATGGCATCCAGTTTTTCAACCGTTAGGAATAAGGAGTATGGGGAGAGTGCAGATGTTTTCATAAGATTCTCCGTAATCTATGTAGTTTTTCCAGAATGACTTCCCTGCTTTGAACAGGTTGATAGAATTTCTTTAATCAAAGCGAATAAAATGCCTACCATCAAAATAAGTTCCATCTGAAGTGCACGTTCTGTATTTTTTTAACAATTTAACGACGTCCTTTCGCTCATCACAGTCACTATTATGTATCTCCAATTCTTTGATACAACGATTGTCATGTAAAAATAATCCAAGTGATTGCCAATCTTCATAGCAACTGACATCGACAACTCGTATCTCTTTATGAGTCGACTGTAATATAAACGAAATATTTGAAGGGAGTTTTTTGAAATTATTTATTTTCGTGATGAAGTCTTGAGTATAGTCGGAAAGAGTTATCCGGTCATCGAGTTCGGAACATAGGGTGTCTGATAAATTCACCAAGACAGTGAATTTGGTATCTGGGAGATATCTTCTCAGAAAATTGAGTTCATTATCAGAAAGTGTGGCATCGACTTCAATGGTCACATTCTTGATCAATTGCATTTTGTTTTGATGCAGCACAGTGGCAAATTTGAATTGAGAACGGTCATGTTCATTTTTTGTACGAATGACGATAGATCCTACCAATTCGTGAATCTTGATCAATGCGGAAACGGGAGTGTTTTGAATAATGAGGTTGAGATGTTGGGCAGGAATTATTAGCTTGCCGTCTTTGCGACGAAGATCTATCCCCTGAGAGGTATAAAGAGAAAAAATGGTGTCAAAAATCATGGTTTCCTTTTCTTTCCCAGATAGGGGGTTTAATCGATTGATCAATTTATAAAAAGAAAGGAATTTTTTTTCTGTGTTGACTCCTTTGGAAAGGGAATCGGCTACGCTGCGACAGATTCTAATGAAAGATTTTTGCCACTTAGGCCCAGTTAAATAAAAATTAAACAGGCTCAGGTCAATCAGAAGATCCATTTGCTCCCAACACGTTTCATCATGGCTTGCCGCTTTTAAGGCTATGAAATAGAACTCCATCCAATAGTCTCTGATTTCATCCTGTCTACTTTCCATGATCTCCCGGACAATGATCATTTCATGGAAAGTCGAAATGGATTCGGCCTTATTCTTAATGATTCTTTTTAGGTGGTTGTGTAAGGGTTTATACTCCATTTTTTCGGAAAGAATCAGGAGTTCGAACAGCTCTCTAAAGCCTTCGGTTGGTTCAATATCCGAGCGAGTATAGATGTAGGATTTTAACAGTTCGATGGCCCCATTCGAATAATACTGCAACTTAAATATGCCTTTATTCTCAAAACGGGTGGCCACTCGAAAGTATTGAACGAATGATTCTAAGGCGACCCGGTTAATCATGACTTCTCCGTCAGCTGTGATCAATTTGTAGTCTTCAACCAGAGTAATATTTGAAAAGACACCTGTTTGTGCGCAAATTTTAGAGATCCGTTTTGTGAGATTAAATAACTTGGGATCAGTTTGTGAGTGGAAATGGAGCAAGTACAATAATTTGTAAGCGATTTCAGGCGCCTCTGTAAAAATAGGGTCTTTATTAGATAAAAACTTAAAAACGGACAGCACATTAGAGGGAATTGTCTCCATTGTGTTCAGAACTTCAGTAGTAAGAAAAGACGTGTAGGGGGATATCTCAGTGGGTTTTTCCATGATGACCTCCATGTTTTGGACAGAAGTTAACATAATGGAATTTTTTTGGAAGTAGATTTCTATTTCAGAGAAACTTATTCACAGAGAACACAGAGTATAGCATAGAGGGGCACAGAGGTTTTTATTAAATCCAAACTCCGTGTCCCTCTGTAAAGGATTTTCTATCCATCAAAATTTGATGACATTAGATACAGGATTCTTAAGTTAATCCTGTCCATCCTTAGAGGCTGTTTACAAATTTCGAATGGCTTTATTTGAGATTATTTTCTCCCTTGGGGGCCACGGAATCGCAAGGGTAATATTGGGTTAATATTACCCTTGCGATTCCGTGGCCCCCAAGGGGAAAAGAACTCAAATTAAGCTGATTCCAAATTTGTAAACAGCCTCTTACTATCCTGTTACCTTTATAGGGATCGCTTATGACGGTCCTTGCACTCCAAGGCTCTGTTGACAACGTCCTCGCAGGAAAGATCCGATGTGTCAATGATGTAAGCATCATTTGCAGCTTTCAAAGGGGAAACTTTACGCGTTGTGTCAATCTCATCTCGCTTGGTTAAATTTTCAAGAACTGCTTCCGGCGTGAGCTCATCGGCCATCTCAGGAAATTTTTCCCTTAACTCCTTTAAGCGACGCTCTGCTCTCACTTCTGTACGTCCAGTGAGGAAGATTTTTAAGTCAGCTTTGGGAAAGACTACCGTCCCCATATCGCGTCCTTCAAAGACAGCGTTGACTCCGGTCGCTAACTCTTTTTGTATTTCCACCAACTTCTCTCTTACAATGGGGATGGCGGCAACATCAGAGACTTTTTGGGTGACCTCAAGACCGCGAATGATCTCGGTGACATCTTCACCTTCCACATAATAAAGCTTCTCCCCCCGTTTAATCTTCATATCAAAATCAAAAGTGTCTAAATATGCCTTGAGTTTCTTTTCGTTATTGATGTCGATGTTCTTTTTAATGAGGCCATATGTCAGGGAACGGTACATGGCACCTGTATCAAAGAAGATGTATCCGAGTGAAAGGGCAAGGCCTCTAGCCACTGAGCTTTTTCCGGTAGCGACGGCTCCGTCAATTGTGATAATCATAACTTATATCTCCATGAACTTAATGTAACCATAAACAAAAGGGAGTGTGAAAACAAGGGAATCCACGACGTCCAATAACCCTCCAAGTCCTGGCAGAGAATTGCTGTCCTTAATTTTTGCATCCCGTTTGAGCAACGATTCCGCAGCGTCACCAAATTGCGCTAAAGTACCAATACAAAAACCGAGAATCAGGGAATCTAACAGATTTAAATTCAAAAATGTACTGAAGGTTAAACTGGTTAACATGCTGATAGTTAAACCAGATATCGCCCCTTCATAAGTCTTTAGCGGGCTGATAGTGGGAGTCAACGGGTGCTTTCCGAATAATTTTCCTCCAAAATAGGCCCCGATGTCATTAAACTTCGTTACCACGATGGCATACAACAACCATAAGCGACTATCTGGAAAGTGATTGTGAATCAATACCAAACATCCCAAGGGGAGGGCTAAGTAGACGATTCCAAAGTATGTGGTGGATAAATTGATCAGGGGGTCGGTCCCCATTGCCAGAAAGTACCCAAATCCCCAAACTAGCGATAGACCAAGAATGATAAAAGGGAAAAAAGGATGATCAATTGCGTAGAAAAGGGAAAGTATAAACGCGGCTCCAGTGAGGACTCCGATTTTATCAAGGGGATCACATCCCTTGGCGATTGGCAGACGGTAAAATTCCCACAAAACAATTCCGATAAAGAAGGCATACGCAAATGCTAAAAATGGTTTGAAAGGTTCTGCATTTGATAAGAAAATCCACAAAAGTGTGATCAGAATCAATCCCGAACCGACAAAAAGCCTCTGTATGAATTGTGTCATGATCCTCCCATCCTTCTCTCACGTTTTTGATAATCCATGATCGCTTCCAAAAAGTCATTTGGCCTAAATTCAGGCCAGTAGGTGTCTGTTAGGTAGATTTCTGAGTATGATAACTGCCACAGGAGATAATTGCTAATCCGTTTTTCACCGCTTGTCCGAATCAACAGCTCGGGGTCGGGGAATTGCGAGGTATCCAGATAACGGCTGACCATCTCTTCGTTGACCGCTCCCTTGTCAAGCTTACCCTGCTCCACTTCGGACAGTATTTTCTTAAAGGCCCGTGTGATTTCTTCTCGACTTCCGTAATTCAGCGCTAAGATAAGATGAATTTTGTCGCAGTTTTGTGTGGCCTCTTTGCATTTGTGAACGACCTCTTTGATATCTTCAGGAAGAGGCGTTAGGTCTCCAATAGTTAATAATTTGACTCCCTTATCAATCATTCTGGGCAATTGGTCAGTCAGGTAAACTTTGAGCAGCGCCATCAAAGTGTCCACCTCAAACTTTGATCGTTTCCAATTATCTGTCGAAAAAGTATAGAGCGTGAGGTACTCGACGTCGATGTCTGATGCGGCTTCCACAATATCCAATAAAATATCGCAGCCAGTTTTGTGACCAAAAGCAGCATCCTGTTTTTGGAGCGAGGCCCATCGACGGTTTCCATCAGGGATGATGGCCACATGCCGGGGAATATTTTTCCGGTTAAGGCTGGATAACTGTTCCTGTGTATAAAAAACCGACACTAAACCCCCAACTTTTGGCCAATGGGTGAGTAGACAACAACAATTTGCTCTCGTTCAGGTCCCACAGAGATCATGGAGATGGGCGTTTGACAAAGCTCTGAAATACGATTGAGATACTTTTTCGCGTTGTCAGGAAGTTGCTCGTAATTTGTGATGTGTGTGGTCGGCGACTTCCAGCCTGGGAGAGTTTCGTATTGTGGTTTGATTTGGTCCCAAAGGTGGATTTCGGGCGGTGGAGTCAGATGGATTTTCCCCTGAAATTCATAACCGACACAGATCTTGATCTCATCAAATTGATCGAGAATGTCTAGCTTGGTCATGGCGAGTGAAGAAATTCCATTGATATTGACTGACGCTTTGGCTAACACTGCGTCAAACCATCCCATTCGTCTTTGCCTGCCAGTGGTAGTTCCCATTTCTCGTGCGTCCATCGGATTGAAGTAGGGGTGCGAGCTGATTTCGGTTGGAAATGGTCCGTTTCCGACGCGAGTGGAATAAACTTTCATGACACCCAATACGTGGTCAATGGTGTTCGGGCCGATTTCTGCTCCCGAACAAATGCCAGCAGCCGTAGTATTCGACGAGGTGACGTAAGGATAGGTTCCCGATGTGACATCGAGGAAAGTTCCTTGGGCTCCTTCAAAAAGGATGGTTTTATGGGATTCCGTTTCTTTGTGTAACATGGGATTGATGTCGCGAACATAAGGGCGAAGAATCTCGGCAAGCGCCATATATTCCTCATACACTTCTTTGAAGGCGAGCGGTTCTTTGCTGTAGAGTTTTGTGAGCTCTTCGTTTTTTAGTTTCAAGACTGATGTGAGTATGGTTTCGAATTGTTTAGAGTCAACAAGGTCACACATCCGTATGCCGATACGATTGATTTTGTCGCAATAACAGGGGCCGATTCCTCGTTTTGTGGTTCCGATGGCCACGTTTCCTTTACGTTTTTCTTGGAGGGTATCCATGATCTTGTGGTAGGGCATGATGATGTGTGCGCTGGGTGATATCCAAAACCGATTTTCGAAAGTAATCCCTCGAGTCTGAAGAGTTTTCATTTCTTCCACCAACACAATAGGGTCAATAACCGTTCCAGCAGCAATAGCACACTTCGTGTTGGTTTGTAAGATTCCGGTGGGAATGAGATGGAGCTTGTATTCTTGAGTGCCGATCACAATCGTATGACCCGCATTGTTTCCTCCCTGCGAACGAACAATCCATTCTGACTCTTGAGCCAGAATGTCGATGATTTTTCCCTTCCCTTCATCTCCCCATTGGGAGCCCACAACTAAGATTCTCGGCATGATGTTTCCCCTTAGAGGTTGTTTACAAATTTGGAATCAGCTTAATTTGAGTTCTTTTCCCCTTGGGGGCCACGGAAAAAAATAATCTCAAATAAAGCCATTCGAAATTTGTAAACAGCCTCTTAATCCGTTTTGAGCATCTTGATGAAGGCTTCTTGTGGAATGCGGACCTTCCCGATCCCCATCTCCTTCATCTTCTTTTTCCCTTTTTTCTGCTTTTCCCAAAGCTTTCGCTTTCGACTGATGTCACCTCCGTAACACTTTGCTGTCACGTTTTTGCTCAAAGCCGATATCGTTTCACGTGCGACAATTTTTCCTCCAATCGCCGCTTGAATCGGAATCTTGAACAACTGCCTTGGAATCACCTCTTTCAACTTGGCGCAGATATCTCTTCCTTTCGCCAACGCTTTATCTTTGTGCACCAAACAAGAAAACGGATCGACTGGTTCTTCATTCACCCGTACTTCAAGCTTGATGACCGCACTTTCTTCATAACAATCAAACTCGTAATCAAATGAACCGTAGCCTCGGGTAATCGACTTGAGTTTGTCGTTGAAATCGGAAATGATCTCTGATAACGGCAACCGATAAGTCAGTAACAGGTGATGTTCATCCAATGTTTCTGTGTGTTCACAAACGCCCCGCTTCTCTATTCCAAGGTTCATCATCACCCCGAGGTAATCCTTTGGGATCATGACATGAACCTTTACCCAAGGCTCTTCTACCCATTCGATGATCGACGGATCGGGGTAATGGGCAGGGTTGTCGACCTCCTTTACCGTACCGTCAGATAAAGTGAAACGGTAGACAACGCTAGGGGCTGTCATGATAATGTCGAGATCGAATTCGCGTTGCAATCTCTGGAAAATAATTTCTAAATGCAAGAGGCCTAAAAATCCGCAACGGAACCCAAACCCAAGAGCTTGGCTGGTCTCTTGCTCGATGTGAAGAGCGGCATCATTTAGCTGTAATTTCACCAGCGCATCTTTCAAAGTTTCGTAATCAGAGGTGTCAATGGGATAAATCCCTGCAAACACAACGGGCTTGATGAGCTTAAATCCTGGAAGAGGTTTTTGTGCAGGATGCTTTTTATGTGTGACTGTGTCCCCAATTTTCACATCAGCAGTGTTTTTAATATTGCATGCCAAATAACCCACCTCACCTGGACGAAGTGAATCGACAGGTTTTTGGTGCGGAGCAAATATTCCCGTTTCAAGAACTTCGTACTCATGACCCGTAGCCATCATCTTGATTTGGTCACGTTTCTTGATTTCACCGCTAATCACCCGTACATACACCATTGCTCCGCGATAAGTATCGTAGTGGGAGTCGAAGATTAGCCCACGGAGAATATCATCTTCTGGTTCTTTCGGAGGAGGGATGTCCTGAATCACTCGTTCAAGAATCAGGTCGGTTCCCGTCCCAAGCTTAGCCGAACAACCGATCATATTCGTGGTATCCAGACCGATCACATCTTCAATTTGCCGGCGGACCTCTTCAAAATCTGCGGTCGGAAGATCAATCTTATTGATCAAAGGAATGATTTCTAAATCGCGTTCAATTGCCAGGTGGACATTCGCCATTGTTTGCGCCTGGACACCCTGTCCTGCATCGACCACCAATAACGCCCCTTCACAAGCCGAAAGAGAGCGGGACACTTCATAGGTAAAGTCCACATGCCCAGGAGTATCGATTAAATTGATCTGATAGATCTCACCATCTTCTGCTTTATAATACATGGTGACAGGATGAGCCTTGATTGTGATCCCACGCTCACGCTCAAGTTCCATATCATCAAGCACTTGCTCCTTCATTTCCCGCTTCTCGAGAGTGTGCGTTAATTCGAGCAAACGGTCTGCAATCGTCGATTTCCCATGGTCAATATGGGCAATGATGCTGAAATTTCTAATTTTCTTTGTGTCGTACTTAAACATAGAGCTGAATTGTAGCAAATTTCGGGCTATTTCGTAAGGAATTTTACAGGATGGTTAGGATGAAAAGGATGTACAGGATACTTTTATTCATTGAGGTCTATAAATTAAAGTTTAAAATATTGATGTTGAGTTATTTAATGTCATTCGGTGTAAGAAGATAGTTTGGTGTTGTGGGTCTTAGGGGATTGAATGGTGTTAACCGGGTTGTACGGGAAATTCTGAACATGATGCTCCAAAGATTTAAATGGATTATCATCGATCCCTCTTTTAAAAAAATACTTTTTGGAGTGCGCAGGCTTGCCCTTACAATTTAACACATCTTTTTACGTTCTTCTCTAAAACGTTTAATATTAGAAACATAAGGCTTTAATTGACAATCTATTAATTTCAAATGTTTTGGTAAAAATATCAGGATTAACAGGATCGTAAACGACAGGATAAACAGGATATAGGAGA
>SDBV01002699.1_pt1 | contig 26522 bp, 21 predicted proteins | sample 2277081 | NCBI WGS metagenome assembly SDBV01 (sample SAMN10402039, study PRJNA504765) | marine sediment metagenome | isolation source: marine sediment core GS10_PC15, 223 cmbsf | place: Arctic Ocean: Southern Knipovich Ridge | collected 2010 | reverse complement strand
TCAACGACCAGTTCGGCAACATCCCGTGGACCGACGCCGACCGCGTCCACAAGCTGATCACCGAGGAGATCCCAGCCAAGGTCGCCGCCGACACAGCCTATCAGAACGCCAAGAAACACTCAGACAAGCAAAACGCAAGAATCGAGCACGACAAGGCCCTGGGCCGAGTGATCATCGAACTGATGAAGGACGACACCGAGCTATTCAAACAGTTCAGCGACAACGAAGGCTTCCGCAGATGGGTGACCGATACGGTATTCGGCTTGACGTATGAAGAAACAGCAGCGTGATCGGGCCCGGAACTGGCACGCCCCTGTGGCAGACACGTCCGAGGGGCGATAGACTGCACGGGTTGCCGCTGTGGGCAGCGCGAAAACGAAGGGGAGCCGGTCCGGCGGAATGGGATGTGACTTGTGAACCGGCTCCCCGGTCCGCCATTGAATGCTACTGCCGGGCCGACCCGCGGACAATAGACCGGCCTTGGGGGACAAGGGGGTCGGTGCGCGTCGAGACCGGCAAGCGTTGGCGTGTTGTAACATACAACCGGGCAGGGTGCCGACGGGTGCCCAAGTGACCGGGTGGGCGTCGGTGGCTTCTCGACCTGCCACGGGCGTCTACTCGGCCAACCCGGCAGAAAGGTCGAGCTATGGCAACGGATTCTAGGTACTACTTGAGCGCCCGCATTCCCGAATATGACACTATGTTCAAGTGGTGGTATCCGGGCTGGAAGCTCTTCTACAGCGTTGAGGGCCTCACTCCCGACGAACTCGACCTGCTCCTGGCTACACTGCGGTCGAAGTATTCTTCTGCCGATGATGAGTGTCCTGTGCCACCGACCGAGTTTCGGGCCGAACGAGAGGTGAAGGCGCTCGTCGATTCCGTGAAGTACCTCCGAATGAGGCAGGATTGGGACGAAGCCAAAGAGAACCTTGACACCAGCGAAAGCTGGAGAACGGGCGCCCTCAACCGCGAAGTTGAGCGACTGGTCCAGCACATCATCGAGATGCGCGGCAAGATGGGAGCCAGCAATCGAGACAAACCTGCGCCACACGATTATGCCTTGTTGTGGAAGGCTGCTCGCAAGGTCCTGAAGGAAACGGATAGTCTGCGAACTGCGATCAAGGCTCTACTTACTAAAGTACCGTCAGAAAAGATAGTTGAACCGAAGTTTGCATGGAATGAGACAAGTTGCGAAGTTGATACTTTTGAATACGTCGCCAGTGAAGAAACAAGACTTGATAAACGCTGCAAGAGTGAGTACGACGCTGTTCGAAGGGGGGTACTTGAACTGAATAAGGCAACAGAAGATTCAGCAGTTCATTGGTTTCCAGGAGGGCCACACTGGCCGAAGGAAGTTGGCAATGTGCTTGCATGTTGTCACGGCATAGAGTCTCTAATTGCCAATGTCCTTTATGATGTCAGCCAAGACAAGACCCTGGCATCTGAATACTGGCTTGAGGTAGATCAGATACTTGCAGCGAATGGCCTTCGAGAGTCTCTCGACCTGCTGCCAAAAGAGAACCTTCAGATGTCGCTTCTGCTGAGCACGGGGCTTGCGAAAGAGTACGTGGAAAGCGAACTTTCAACGGAAGCAACAAGGGACGCTGCCTGTGTCACGCCCGCGCTACCTAAGCAAGACAACGATACAGAGTCAATCGGAAGCAACGAAGCCACCGATGACGGCCAGTCGAAGGAAACCGAGAATACCGGCAACGGCCGGGGCCGTCGCACAACGATTGACCGCGACTTGGAACTGCTTAACGAATTCGAGAAGGGCACAAAGGACGACGAGTACCCCACGCAAGCCTACTTTGCCGAACAGAAGGGCATGGCACCCGATGCTATGAACAAGGCCCTCAAGCGAGCCCGCGATTGCCTGGACCTGCTCAAAGAATTCGAGAGGGGCCAGGAAGCCGGTGAATACCCCACGGAAGCCTACTTTGCCGAACAGAAGGGCATGGCACCCGATGCTATGAACAAGCTCCTAGAGTTAGCCCGTGACCACCGCGATTCATTGAAAGAATAGCCCGCCCGAATTGATTCAATTCGGCGCTTTCCGGATTCGGAAAAGTTTCTTGCCCGCAACGCCCAGCGTTTTGCGGGTTTTTTCGTGCGATGCGCGAGAATTCTTGAGGAATCAATTCGGCTCTTGGATTGATTCAATTATTCCCCTGTAGAACTGTCTTTGTTCTCAGTAAGCAAACGACGGTCCTGATTCAAGGGGAAACGAAAACATGGAAGACATCAACCTGCTTTCGGTAGGCGAAGCGGCTTCGCTCTTGTCGGCCGAGTTAGGCGAGCCGGTGCAACCGCGGTGGATTACGCGGTTGTTGTACGACCGGCAATTACGGGAAGACTATTGCCCGATGGTGGGCGGCCGGCGGCTGATTCGCCGCGAGTATCTGCCGGAAGTGGCCCGGGCGCTGCGGCTGCACGGAAAGATTCCGCGGCTGCCGAAAGGGGGTGCATCGTGAGTGTGACGCAAGCGCGGGTGGAAAAGTGGCTGCACACCTACGTGGGCGAATTGGTGGCCATCGGTTGGCAAGGTTATCGAGTCGACGGGCCGGGTATCGTCTACGTGTTTGCTCAACCGGTCATCGTGAACGGGCGAAGTGGCGTGGGCTATGCGGTGAACTACATTCCGCAAGACGCCATTCCAACGGCCGGCGGCTTCATTTCTCCGCGGAAGTGCGAAGCGTACAACCCGGAAACGGAAATCATGGTGGTGGCCGCATGGCCAACGGGTGGCGACGGTGGCGAAGTGCTGCATGAGGTCATCGCGCCCACCCGGTCGCTTGCCGACCTGCACGAAGAATTCAAGCATCGTCTCCAAACACGGCGATGGCTGTTCAACTGACCCTGTTTGCTGGAAGGAAGAATCGTGAGCGAGCAAAAAGCACTTCTGTTGAGTGTCAAGCAAGTGGCGGACCTGCTGGCCATGTCATCGCGGACCGTGTGGCGGCTCGTTTCGGCTGGCGAGTTACCCCAGCCGGTTCGCATCGGCCGGGCGGCCCGGTGGCGACAGGAAGACATCGAGGAGTTTGTCGTCGAGTTGTAAACTGCGGCCCGGCGACGTGTCGCGAAACATGAATCGAAAGGAGTACGAGCGATGGCGAGAAAGAAGAAACGGCCGTCACGACGGCGCAAGGGGCCACGGCCCCAACCGTATGATGCCCAGATGATTCGCGATTTTCTGGAACACCTGATGTGGGAGGTTCGGATTAGTCACTTCGAAACAGTTTCTTCTCCGGGCACTATTAACCCGGAACTGGTGCAGCAGCTTACCAAGTACATGGCAAAACGTCGCGCAGCCCTTCTGCCAATTATCGTTTCCCGCAAGGCCGTGTTGAGCACCGACACGTTCATGGCGGAATTCAACGAAATGATGCGAACGAAACGGGAAAAGGAAATGGAGCATCTTGAGGCTTTGCAGGACTTGTTCGATCAAGCGTTAGGCTGTATCGAGGCGGCCAATGCTGCGTAACACGTTCCCCGGCACCGGTCACCACGAAGGCACCGCACGGAAGGCGGCCGGAAGCCGGAGATTCAAAGGGAATCGAAAATGAGCAAGAAGTCAGCACTTGAACACGCGTTGTGGTATGCCGCGATGGGCTGGCCAGTCTTCCCGGTTCACGCGAACAGGAACGGGGCCTGTACTTGCCGGCAGGGTTCACAATGCCCGAACACGGCAAAGCACCCCAGAACGCGGAACGGGTTCAAGGCGGCCACGATCGACGCGAAGCGGATTAGGGCATGGTGGAAGAAGTGGCCGGACGCGAACATCGGGATTGCCACCGGCGAGCCGAGCGGCCTGGTGGTGATCGACGTGGACGGACCCGAAGGGAGCGAGAGCATGAAAGCGGCCCTAGAGCGGCTCGGAAAGCTGCCCAGCGGCCCGGTGGCGAAGACGGGCGGCGGTGGCTGGCATTTGCTGCTGAAGCGGCCTGACAGGCCCGTGCGGAGCCGTACGGGCGTTGTGGCGGGCATCGACGTTCGAGCCGACGGCGGCTACATCGTGGCCCCGCCCTCGACGCACGCCAGCGGCGAAACCTACCGATGGCACGTCCAGCCCGAAGAACGCGGACCGCCCGAACTGCCGGAGGCGTGGCTCGATTGGCTTGCCGGTCGCCATGTTACACAGAGCGCACCCGGTGTTACACAGAACACCCAGGAACAACCAGGAACCCCAAGGAACAAGAAGAACAGGCATGTTGTTAAGTCAGAGGCAAAAGACACCGTCGGCATTTCGGCGAACGGAGCCGTTCGGGAAGCCATCGAGAAGACGCTGCCGACGGGACCGAGACAAAGGAACGACCTGCTGTTTCTGCTGGCAAGGCGGTTGAAGGCAATTCCCGAACTGGCGAACCGACCCGTCCGAGAACTGAGGCCGTACGTCCGAGAATGGCACAAGCGGGCGCTGCCGTACACTCGCGTGAAAAGCTGGGATACACTTTGGGAACTGTTTACCTATGGATGGGCCAATGTCAAATACCCTTGGGGGACCGATGTGATGACCGAAATCTTCGAACGAGCGAGCACGAACGAACTGCCGGCGGTGGCGCTCGAATATGAAACGCCGGAACTGCGGCTGCTGGTGGGGCTGTGCCGTGAATTGCAGCAACACGCTGGAGAAGAACCGTTTTTCCTATCGACGCACAAGGCGGGCGAATTGCTAGGCGGCTTGCCGGCCATGACTGTCTGGCGATGGCTCAACGGCCTGTGTCGCGATGACGTGTTGGTGCTGGTGACCAAGGGTAGCCGGCACCTAGCCAGCGAGTACCGGTACATCGGCGGCGACTGAAGGGAAGGGGGTTTCATCGCTGGGGCTCCGGCGCAGGGGACCGTCCGTGCCCGGTCGCGTGTTCTTCCGCGAGTTAAGGGGGGTGGGGTATGCGAGTTCGGAATCATCGCGGACCACGGAGGCCCGCCTATCGACAGACCCAGGGCGGAAATGCCCGAGAAGTGACCCGACGGCGCAAAGAAAAGGCCGCGACCCAAAACAAGCACATCTCGACAGTGGGTCGCGGCCGGCGGCTCCATGAAAATCAACAAACTCACTATCACCCTTTGCGGAGCCTTCAATCTTGAGCCTAGCAAGGACTCGCAGAAAAAGCCAGCAATTTGCTAGATATTTAGACGGCACGGGGCGATTGTGGTTCCAACGGGGTTGACACGGCCCCTTGCCTTGGTAGAATCACCCCGTTCAAATTGCTATTACAAACCGTGAGGATATGATGAAACAAAAAGGCCGCAACCCTCGGCAACCGTGCGCTAGTGGTGACACAGCGCGGGTATTCTCACGGATGCCTGAACAACGATTGCCGGGGGCTGCGGCTTTTTTGTGCGCAGAAGAAAGGTGACACACGATGGCCACGATTACCAAACTGACCTACACGCGGGGCATTCCCAAGGGTGCCAATCTGGTCACGAAGAACGGCGAGCAGTTCGCCCGGTTCAAACGCAATGGCCGAACCATCGACGCGCCGCTTACCGAGGACGGCAAGAAGTGCCGGGTCGAAACGGCCGAATGGTACGTTCGCCACAAAGGCGTAGACGGCAAGTGGCACCGGAAGAAAGGATACACCGACCGGCAAGCCACCGAGAAGCTGGCCGTCGAGATCCAGCAACGTATCGACCGACATCAAAGCGGCCATGCCGATCCGTTCGAGGAACACCACAAGCGACCGTTGACGGAACACCTGGAAGACTTTCGGGCGGCTTTGGCCGTTAAGGGCTGCGAAAAGCACGTCAGGCAAGTGGTCAATCAGGCACGCAAAGTGATTGACGGTTGCCGGTTCAAACGAATTGCCGACTTCCAAGCATCGCGAGTGCAGGTTTACCTTGGCGAATTACGGGAAACTGGCCTCTCGATTCAGACCTGCAAGCACTATTTGCGAGCAATGAAGCAGTTCTGTCGGTGGCTCGTCAAAGACCGTCGCACGAATGACAACCCGATATTTCACTTGGAGCCGGGCAACGTCGAAACAGACCGGCGGCGAATTCGGCGAGCACTCACCAGCGACGAAATCGAGAGGCTGCTTGTCGTGACTGCGAAGAGCGACGACACGTTCCTCGGATTGGATGGTGCCGACCGATTCGTTTTGTATTACGTGGCCTTCGGAAGCGGCTTGCGGGCGGCTGAAGTAGCTTCCCTGACGCCGGAGAGCTTCGACTTGGACAGCGACACGCCAATGGTGATCGTGGAAGCCGGTACGTCGAAGCGGCGAAGGCGAGAGGAACACCCGTTACAGCCCGACGTGGCGGCCGTGGTGCGGGAATACATCCGCGACAAGCAAGCCGGCCAGCGTATCTGGCCCGGTTCCTGGTGGCGCGTGGGGGCGAAGATGCTACGCGTCGACCTGGAAGCCGCGGACATCCCGTACGTGGATGCGTCCGGTCATTATGCCGACTTCCACGCCGCACGGCACACGTACATCACGATAGCCGCGAAACACCTGCCACCGAAGATGGCCCAAGCGTTGGCCCGTCATTCGACGCCGACATTGACCGAGCGTTACACACACTTGGAACTCCACGACACGGCAGCCGCGGCGGCGCAACTCCCGCCCCTTATGCCCAGCGGCAAGCACGAAGCCCCAACCCTTGCGGCCACGGGAACGGATGATGCACAGCGGACGCCGCCCGGAAATCGCTGGACACACACTTGCCATAAACGGGACTTTTCAGGGCATTCTGGGGCACAACAGGGCACGCCAAGCCCTTGTGACAAGCCCTCGACACAAGATGCGCAAACCGTTAAACTGCAAAGAGTTGACTCGCCTAGGCACGGTGAGTCACTGCCACGGATGGGTGGCCGAGTGGACTAAGGCGGCAGTCTTGAAAACTGCTGTACGTTTGCGCGTACCGGGGGTTCGAATCCCTCCCCATCCGCTTCAGCGTCTACTTGGACTGTAGACGCCGGATGCCATGGCCACGCCAACTTGGGAGGAACCACGGATAACTCGGATGGCACGGATGAATTGCCGACCTGGAGGAATCCCGAGTCTGCTTGCGCTGATCCGTGTCATCGGTGTTATCCGTGGTTACAACTCTTGCCCGCACGAGCCTACTTGCCTGCATGCAAAACGAACTGCGCACAAAAAAGCCGCGACCCTGGGGCAGGGAGGGCCACGGCAATCACGGAAGCCAAAAACTTCCGGTATTTGCGCACGAGTGTCTGAGAATACATCGACACACGGGGCGAGGTGACCTAAGTTGGCTTGGTCGGAGAGCGTATCGGGGAGTTCCCTACGAAGGCGGTGGAGAATCGAGCCACCTTCTCGTTTCGCTGGAGCTGTCGTAGCCCAGGACGCAACGCGGCCGTCAAGTCGACGGCGCGGGCTACAATTCCCGCAGCCATAACACCTACTGCCTCGGTATTGTGGCCGGAGGGCGGCAAGGCAACCGACCCCTGCCGTCCTCGCTTTCTATGATACGCTCCCGGAACGTCAGGGCGTCCGCCTCTTTCGCCACCAGCCGACGGTGATGCCCAGGGCTCCGAGCAACGACCAGATGATGAGGGTGGAGGGCTCGGGGACGCCTTCAGGTGGCGGAGCCGCCTCATCGATGTAGAACTCGTCCATCCCGAAGCAAAACACGTCGCCACCAATTGCGTCAATGGAAAACGACACCATGTCGACGGCGTCGAACTCAGAGCCCAGATAGATCTGAGGATCGTTCTGAAGCGGACCCGGATTGTGAACGCCGTCCCAACCCCAACTCTCAGGATCCAACAACTGGGAATAGGTGTTGACTCCACCCACCCATGCGTTGATGTAGGCTAGTTCGGTACCTTGCGCATCACCGCCCCCAATAATTGTGTTGGAGGTCAGGATGAAGTAATTCAAGTCGAACGTACCGCCGCCCACTTTGGTGATCTCGACAGCGGTCATGGTACCGTGATTGGGCGCCCAATGTCCATGGATGACATCGTTCCAATTGCCGCTCGCGTCCGGGCCGTAGTAGTCTCCGATAAACTCGCCAGCGCTCGCAACAGAATTGATGAAATCGAGCTTGAACCCGTTCTCGACGTAGAAGTCTGTGGGCACATACAAGTCATTGCCACTAGTGGTAACAAAGGGGCCAGTACCATCGGCCATGGTGACGGTTCCGCCCGTGAAGTCGATGACGGCTCCAGACGAAGCGGCCACTGTCGCCATCACGATGCCCAAACCGGCAAGACTAACAATAAAAAGACTTTTCATTTCTGTATCCTCCCACAAAAAAAATCCACGAACTGGAAACCGATGCCAAACGAGCGTCACTACCCTCTATAGGCCGCCGATCCCCGAATCCTGACAGCCAAAAAAGAAAAAAGGCGAAAAAAACGTCGTTCGGCTCGTTACAGCGCCTTTTCGCAGAGAACTCGCCCGCCGTGGGAGGGGCTTGGAGTTCGAAGCACGAGAATTCCCGGTGCGGTAGATAACTACTCTTATGACGGGCTAGTGGCCACCGGGCTGCAGGGACGCAGAGAAGAGATCCCCCAAGAGACTCCGCGTCCGGGCGTCTCGGCACGCGATTCGTTTTTTGCCCAGCCGCTACGAGGTGGTGACTTTTCCGATGATCGCGTCTTCATTCCCGAAATAGCCGGTCCACGCGGTCGACAGCAAGTCCTTGCTCAAGGTGACCGGCTGCCCGTCATAGTGGCAGATGTCCTGCACGCGCTGGATCAGGTATCTCGGTTCGCAACAGCTCATCGCGCGGTTCTCGGCGCGGTAGCGATCCAGCAGCCAGGGGATCACCTCGGCGGGCACTTCCAGATCACACAGTGCGGCGTAGTCTTGGAAGATCTGCGTGAATTGTTCCGGCGAGGGATGGTCCAAGAAGACGCGATAGCCCATGCGTCGCAACAGGGCCGGCGAGATCACTTCTTGCGGCTTGATATTGGTCGAGACGATCAGCATCTGCTGGAACGGCACCTGGATCTTTTGGCCGGTGCGCAAGGTAAGGTAATCGATGTGGCGGTCCAAAGGAACGATCCAACGATTCAAGAGTTGGTGCGGTTCGGCCCGCTGGCAGCCGAAATCGTCCAGCAAGAACACACCGCCGTTGGCCTTGAAGTGAAGCGGCGCTTCGTAGTACCCGCGCTCGGTACTGTAGTTCAAATCCAGGGCTTCGAGCGTCAGTTCGCCGCCGACGACGATAAACGGGCGCTCGATGCGAACCCAACGTCGATCGTGCTGCTGTTCGATCTGCAAGGGGACGTGCCCCGTGGCCCGCTCGTGAGACTGCATATCGAATACGCGAATGATCTGGTTGTCGATCGCGATGCAGTGCGGAATCCAGAGTTCCCCCCGCATGGCCCGATGCAACAACGTGCCGATGCTCGTTTTGCCGTTGCCCGGCGGGCCGTACAGGAACAAGCTCCGTCGCGAGGAAGCCGCCAATCCGGCCATGTGAATCGCATGATCCGGCAGGACCAGCTCTTCGATCGCCCGGGCGACGTTCTCGGAAGTCGCGTCGGGCAAGCGGGCCAGTTGCCACTCGAGCATGGCCGTGTAGGCTTCCAGTGAGACGGGCGCCGGGCCCACGTAACCCGAGATGGTCATCAGTCGGGCGGCTTGCTCGCGGCCCTGATGGGTGATCGCGTAACGGTAGCCGAACGGTCCCGACTGGCCGAGGATCTCGACCATCTTTTCCACGCGAAGTTGCTCGAGCAACTCGGTGATGATGGGCCCGGGCAGGCAAAGCTGTTCGGAAGCCGACTCGGTCGTGAACTGCGGTACCGTATAGGCCAGTCTCAGCGCCAGGTTGGCCAGGACATCGCGATCGATGCCCGTCTCCTGAATGTTCAAGGGCATCTCGGGCGCGACCACGCCGTCGACTTCGATCAACTTGCGCGGACTATCGGGGCCATAGGTTTCGTCGAGTGATTCGGGAGTCAAAAGTTCGCTGGAAGATACCATACCAGTCGGCCTCCTTCGGACGCAGTGTTTAGCCTACAAAACGAACGTCGGTTCTCAGTACCCCAGGCCAGCATGATGGACTCCGGGGCCTCGCAAGTGTAGCTCACACCAGGCAAGAAGGAGAACTGGCCACCAGAAATCGGTGGGGTAGGCGTAAACGGCCCCTTTCGCCATACGGGAAACCCTTGTCTTCTCGGGTGAAACCAGCCTCCGCCGAAGCCCATCCCCTGGGATTCTCGCGATTGTGAGACTTGCACCGCGGGGTCTCGGCGGTCTTCCGTGCATCCTTGCCGTGACGGTGGCGGTCCGATATATTGGGGGCTCTTCAAGCGGTGATGAATCGTAACTCGAACGGGAGACCCATTATGAGAATTCTGCTGCGAAGTGGTTTGGCCGTGGCGTTGCTGCTATCGGCGACGGGAGCTTTTGCTGTCGAGGGTGTCGATGTTTCGCCCGACGTGGTCTATGGACACAAGCACGGCATGGCGCTGACGTTCGACGTCTTCACGCCCAAGGAGGATGCCAAGGGCGTGGGTATCTTGTTCATGGTCAGTGGCGGATGGCATTCCAGTTGGTGGCCGACCGAGCAGTCGGCGGCCTACTTCAAGCCGCTGCTGGACAAGGGGTTTACCGTCTTCGCGGTGCGGCACGGCAGCAGCCCGAAGTTCAAGATTCCCGAAGTTGTCGACGACGTGCGCCGGGCCGTCCGGTTCGTGCGCCACAAGGCCGAGAAGTTCGGCGTCGATCCCGAGCGGCTGGGCGTCTACGGCGGTAGCGCGGGCGGACACCTCTCGCTGATGCTGGGAACCACGGGCGATGACGGGTTTCCGGAAGCCAAGATCGAAATGTTCCGCAAGAGCGACCGCGTGGCGGCCGTGGTGGCGCTCTATCCGCCGACCGACCTGCGACCCTGGGTCGGTCCGGATACGAAGATGGGTAAGGACTATCCCGCCTTGCAGTTCGACCCCGAAAAGGCCGACGACTGCTCACCCCTGTTGCAGGTGACCGAGGACGATGCCCCCACCCTGTTGATCCACGGTGATAAGGACACGCTGGTCACCTTGGACCACAGCGAAAAGATATTGGTCGAACTGGAGAAGAAGAAAGTTCCCAGCAAGTTGATCGTCATCGAAGGCGCCGGCCATGGCTTCCGGGGTGAAGACGGAGTGCGTGCCAACAAGGCCATGGTCGACTGGTTCGAGAAGCACTTGGCCGACAAATAGGATTCACGGCCGATGCTTGTTATAAAGCCGCGACCGCTGGTCGCGACGAGGGAGGCGCGACCAACGGTCGCGGCTTTATAGTGGAAATTGTTCATCACAAGACGGCCGAAGAATTCCTCGACCGGGCCACTCCCTTGCTCGAGAAGGCTCAGGCCGAGAATAATCTGATCTGGGGCCTGGCAGCCGAGATGGTCCGCTGGCCCAAGTCACACCCGGGTGCGCCGGTATGGCTGAGCATCGAGCGTCAAGGCATCGCGGTGGCGGCCGCCCTGATGAGCCCTCCGCGCAGACTGATCGTCACGCGACTGCCCGACGACGCCGCAGAACGCTTGGCCGACCACTTGCACCGGCTCGACGTGTCACTGCCCGGGGCGGTGGGCCCCTCGCCGGACACGCAACGCTTTGTCCGCCGCTGGGTCGAACTTCGCGGCGCGACCTGCCGACTCGACATGCACCAGATCGTCTACCAGTGTGAGCGTGTCGTGTGGGGGCACTCCGCGGTGGGGCGATTGCGGGAGGCCAACGCCGAGGATCTACCCCGGCTGGTTCCCTGGTACGACCAGTTCTTTCGCGACATCCGTCTTGACCGAGCCCAACTTGACGGGCCCCATACTACCGAGAGTATTCTACGGGAACAGATCGATCGCGGGCGGCTCTACGTGTGGGAAAACGGGCAAGTGACCAGCATGGTGGCGTGGGCCCGCCAGATGGCCCAGGGCGTGGCTGTCAATTTGGTCTACACGCCGCCTCAGTTCCGCCGAAGCGGATACGCCACCGCGTGCGTGGCCGCGATGACCGGGCATCTGTTGGACTGCGGCCACCCAAGATGCTTCCTCCACGCCGATTTGCAGAATTCGACGTCCAACGGCATCTACCAAAAAATCGGCTACCGCGGGGTGTGCGAGTTCGAAGATTGGTCGTTTGGGAATTTGTAGTTGTAAGTCATAAGTTATGAGTTCTTGAGAAACACGGCCACCAAGAAACTTACAACTTACAACTCATAACTTACAACTCATAACTTACAACTCACAACTCATAACTAACCACTGCTGCGTTCGAGGTTGCCTTTGCGGAAGGCGTCGGCCATGGCCAGGGGAACTTCGGCCTCGGCCAAGACTACCATGGCCCGATTCTTCGCCACGGCGGCCGTCATCTCCTGCTCTCGGGCGGTGGCCAACGCGCGACGTTCCTCGGCCCTGGCCCGGGCTACGCGCGTGTCGGCCTCGGCCTGGTCGGCCTGCAACCGGGCACCGATGTTCTGGCCCACGTCGATGTCGGCAATGTCGATCGAAACGATCTCGAACGCCGTCTGAGCGTCCAGACCGCGATTCAGCACGGCCGCGGAGATCTTGTTGGGGTTCTTCATCACGGCCAAATGGCTGTCGGTCGACCCGATCGACGTGATGATTCCTTCACCGACCCGGGCGATGATCGTCTCTTCCGTCGCGCCGCCGATGAGTTGCTCGAGGTTGGTTCGCACGGTCACCCGAGCTCGCACTTTGAGTTCCACGCCGTTTTTAGCGATGGCGCTTAAGGTCGACTTGTGCGATCGTTTCGGATCGGGGCAGTCGATCACCTTAGGATACACGCTGGTCTGCACGGCGTCGAGCACGTCGCGGCCGGCCAGATCGATGGCGGCGGCCCGATCGAAATCCAAGTTGAGGTCGGCCCGATGCGCCGCGATGATCGCGCGGATCACGTTCGGCACGTTACCACCGGCCAGATAATGGGCTTCGAGCCGCCGCGTGCTGACGCCCGTTTCGCGTTCCGACCCGATGCCCGACTGAATGGCCATGATCTTCGCTTGCACGATGACCCGCGCTTTGACCTGCCGGAAACTCATTCCGACCAGACTCAGCAGGCTTATGTTGGCATTGGACATGTAGGCCTGGAACCAGATGCCGCCATAGGTAAATGCGATGACCACGGCCACGACCACGAACAGCGCCAGCAAAGCGCCTCCGATAATCATGGGCCCGGCATCCAACGCCAGCAGTGCCAATCCGCAATTCATAATCCCCTCCTGTCGATCACGGCCCAAAGCTTCCTATTTCGAGGCTTCCCCCAATAGCCCACCCCAAACTTCCCCGTAGCATAGCGAATCTTCTCAAATTGCAATAGCTACATGGCAACGTTTTTGAGAATGCGGGAAACCGTCCTTGGCCAGCGCCCCCGTGTGGGGGGCCTGCTCATGGTCGGCGCTCAGCGAAACCGGCGATCGGCGGCCGGGGATTGGGCCTTCCGCACCTGCTCGGAATCAGACCGATTGAAGACCCAGCTAGCTGGGTCTTCGGTCCCGTCAAGTCGCCTCGGAACCGAGGTCGTGCTGTCGTCCGTTGCCGGTTCCGGGGCCGGCGTGTCGATTTCTTCGGTGTGGATCTCTTCTGGCAGGGACTGCGGACTGAAGTCGATCACTGGCCCGGGGCTTACTCCCAAGGGCGGCCCCACAGGCTGCCGATGGAAGGTCGGTTCCGTCGGTACCGGGTGGAATCTCGGGTGGACATAGAAAGCGGCCTCTTCCGTCACGCCACCTTCCGGACCGCCACCGGGAGACCAACCGCAGCCTCGGCAAACCAGCGGGCGAGCGCAAAGGGGCTGCGACGGAGTGCAAGCCGCCTGGCCGCAGTTGCCGCATTCTTCGCAGCTTTCCTCGATAATCACCTGACACACCGGCACACAACCGCATCCCACCATGCAACCCAGCATCATGGAACCGGCAACCACGGCCGCCATCGATCGTTGACTAGAGATTCTCACACCGCGCAATATCGGCAACTGGGAACCGGAAAAACAGGAATAATCGGAAAAAACCTCCCGATTAGCCCATTTTAGCACGCCACGCCTGGGGCTGGTCGCTTCAGCGACCATGCAGCCCCACCGCAAACGGCTCCAACTGCTCCAAGCCCAGCGCCTCAGTCCTCGTAGATCACCCCTTCACGAAACCGGGCCCAGGCCGTCTCGAACCAAAGCTCGCTCTCGGGCAACGGGCGGCGGTCGACCCAACGGCTCTCGGCATGCCCGCCCGGGCCAGCGGTCGTTTCGAGAACTTTTTCTTCGAAGGCATCGTTCGGCGACGCGACGTGCCACGTGTCGTCCAACTTCGGATGGATCTTGGTGCCGGCGGAGTCCAGCGCCATGGCCGAACCGCGACTTCCGACGCCACTTTCGACCGCAAACTGCACGGCCTGGAGATAGACCGCATGGGCCAGGCAGAGTTGTCGATTTCGCAAGGGCTCGACCAGATCCGCCTTGTCCGAACAGCGGCAACCTTGAGTTTCGATCCGCTCGACCTGTTGCCGGGCTTCGATCACGGCCGTTCGAAGTTCCTTGGCCGAACGGATGTGGGCCCCTGCGCGCGACATTCGCCGCTGAAACTCGTCTCGCTCTTGTTGCCATGAGCGGTCGGCCGCAGGGCACTTTTGCTGGGCCCAGGCGGTCAACTCTGCCGCGGCATCGATCGCGGCCTGCCGGACGGCTTCCTGTTCGATCGACCAATCGGCGTACCGGTTGGCGATATACTCGGCGGCCCGAAATCCACCCACCTGTCCCGAGTTCAAGGCCGCCCCGCCGGGTCGATAGACGCCGTGCGAGCCGTTCACTTCGCCGATGGGAAACAGGTGCTTGACGTTGACCGATTCCCACCAGTGATTCGCGGCCAACCCACCGTTGTTATGCTGGGCGCAGACGGCAATCTCCAACGGTTCGGCCGCCAGGTCGATGCCATGCGCGGCGTAGTGCTCGATCGCCTGCGGATTCATCGCGCGAAGACGCTCCAGTGGGGTCTCCTGCAAGGCATTCGATTTGCTCAGGTACTGCCTCGCTTCCTCACTGAGTTGCTCGACACGAAAACCTTCGGGGTTGCGGCGATAGTCGAGAAACACGCGTCGGTTCTTCAGGACCGTCTCGATATGGACCAGGATATCGACCAACGAGGAACCGCCGATTACGTTGCGAGAATCGAACGGCCACTGGTAACCTTTCAGGAACACCCGCGAGTTCATTTCACCCGGGCTGTCGAAGTATTCCCGCAAGAACTCCCGTTCGTCACGGCCATCCTGGTCCATGCTGATCATCCGGGGCACGACCTGCATGTAGGTTCCGGAGACGTTCCAGCGGTACTTGATCGAAGCCATGCCGTATTGTGACTCGGGCAGGTTTTGTGCCATGGCCCCGACTTGCAAGGCCAGGCCGATGGCGCCGGTGTGGACCTCGGGATAGACGCTCGTCTTGTATAGTCCGCCCGGCCCGCCGACGGCAAAGACCACGTTTTCGGCCCCGATTGCTTCAAGCGTTCCGTCCTGGTTGATAACGATCGCTCCGGCAATTCGCTTGTTGCCGTTTTCCTCGACTCTCAGCAGCCGTACGGCGTTTCGGTCTTCTCGAATAGGAATCTCCAGTTCCTCGACCCGACGGATCAGTGCCCGGCACATCTCCTGGGCCGTATAGGGCCCGATCGAGGTTGCCCGTTGTCGTGGGTCGTGGTCGGTTTTGTAGCCGATGAATTGCCCGAAGGCGTCGCGTGGAAACGGCACACCCAGGTTGACCAGATGGAGAAAGGCCCTGGCGGAAAGTGCCGCCTCGACCAGGGCCAGATCGCCGTGCATTCCGCCGCCGGCGAAGTAGGTCTCGGCCAGCATCCGTGGCGAGTCGGCCTGATCGCCGCACAAAGAGAGTTTATAGTAAGTCTGCTTATCGGCGCCCGTGTTGATCGAGGTGCCCATTTGCAGGCCCTCGGTCACGATCAACAGGTCGTCGACCCCATTGGCCCGAAGCTGCACCGCCGCATTCAATCCGGCCGCTCCACTGCCGAGGATCAACGTGTGGACCCAAGTAATCGGCAGGGCGATATCAGTACTTGTAAGCTGCTCTTCTCGCATGATGTGACTGTTTCGTAGCAGATGGTGCGTTTCACGCACCCTACAATGTTCGGATATGAAACCCGCCGTCGACGTCGATTCGGCTGCCGGTCGTAAACGGAAAATGATCGGTCACGATGGCGGCCACCGCTTTGGCGACGTCCTCCGGTTTGCCCCAGCGGCGGATGGGCCAGAGCCCTTCGGCGATCAGTCGGTCGTACTTCTCTCGGACGGGGGCCGTCATGTCGCTTTCGATCACGCCGGGACAGACCTCCATCACCTGGATCCCTTCGTCGGCCAGCCGCACGGCAAACTGCCGGGTCATCATACCCAGGGCGGCCTTGGTCATGCAGTAGTCGGCCCGATCGGTCGAGACGGCATACGCGGAAATCGACGAGATGTTGATGATCTTCCCGCCGGGGATCTTCTCGTCCTGGATCAAGCGGATCATCTCCCGGGCGGCCAGTTGCGACAAGAAGAACGGGCCCTTGAGATTCGTATCGAAGACCTTGTCCCAACTCGCTTCGGTCGCTTCGAGCAGATCCTGACGTCCTTGCGACGTGATGCCCGCGTTGTTGACCAGCACATCGAGTCGCCCAAACGCGTCGAGAGTCTGCCGAACCAGAGCCTTCCGATCGTCGGCCGACCCCACATCGCCGCCGAGGGCCAAAGCCTTTGATCCGGCCGCGGTAATTTCCGCAACGACTTCTTCAGCCGCGTCAACCCGGCTGGCATAGTTGACCACCACGGCGTATCCCAATCGGCCCAACTCAACCGAGATGGCCCGACCAATTCCTCGGGACCCGCCAGTCACCAACGCCGCCGGCAATTGACCCATCAGCCTTCGCCCCACCAAACCACACTTTGCAATTTACAATCTTCAATTTGCAATCTTCAATACCCCCCACACTCGCGAAGCGTCTCGACCATGGCCAGCAGATTCTCCGGTTTGACCGACGAGTGAATACTGTTCGAGCTGGACAGACAATATCCGCCGCCCGGTTTGGCGATCTCGATCGTCTCGCGGGTCACCTTGCGAACTTCTTCGACCGGGGCCTGGCTGAGGATATAGCCGCAGTCGATGTTCCCGACCAGCGCGATCCGGTCACCGTACTTTTCCTTGATGAGCCCGATGTCCATGCCGGCTTGCGGTTCGAGCGGGTTCAGGCCGTCGATGCCCGTGTCGATGATCATGTCGATCACGCCCATGATGTTGCCGTCGGTATGTTTGACGACATAGGCGCCGGCTTCATGGGCGGCGTCGACGCATCGTTTCAGGCCCGGCAGGATGAACTCTTTGAAATGTTTCGGCGACATCATGGTCGAGTTCTTGTCGGCGTAGTCGTCGCCGAAGACCACCACGTCGACGCCCGCCTTGACCATCCGCACCATGGCCGGGATGTCGTAGCTGAGCGCCACTTCGATCAGTTCGTGTACGAACTTGGGCCGTTCGACCATGTCCATCAGGAACTCGGTCGTGCCGCGGAGGAAGGCCGGGTTGAAGAACGCATCGCGGCAGATGGCGGTGATGGCCTTCTTGCCCTTGTAGCGATCGACGATCTCGGGGATGCTGCCCAGCACGTCGTCGGCGTCCGGGTCGGGCGGTTGGTAGGTCTTCAAGTCCTCGGGCCGTTTGATGGGACCTTCGATCGGCACGGGCGTACTCTCGGGTCCGAACGCCCGGATCACACCCCACTTGTCGCGGAAGTAACCTTTCTCTTCGTCGATGATCTCGACGTTGTCCTTGCTCCACGAGCTGCGATTCTGGCTGACGTTATCCTGCCCGATCCACTCGTTGAACTGGAAGTAGTCGGCCCCGGGCAACATGGCCTCGATCACCCGTTCGTCGATCGCACATTCGAAAAACGGCACCCGATCCGGTTGTTTATGTTCCAGAGCAGTCGTAATCCGCTGCAGAGAGTTCATAACCGCATTTCCACCCAAGAATGTCCCGCGAATACCAATCCGCGACCGTCGGTCGCGCCAAACCCCTGATTGTATACGACAATCCGCCTACGGCAACCGCCCCGGCTGGCGGACGTTTTTGCCTTGGCGCTTGGTCAGCGAGTCGCCCAGGTCGTCGCGGGCCACCTCGGCCAGGGCCTGTAGGTGCTGGACCACCTCGGGGTTCGCGTCGGCGACGTTGGTCGTCTCGGCGATGTCGGTGTCGAGGTTGAATAGCTCCAGGCCGATATTCTTTTGCATGATGGGGCTCGGATTGCCGCCGGAGCCGGGCTGGCCCTTGAGGGCGTAGTAGGCGTGCGGGAAGTGGAGCTTCCAGGGGCCGCTGCGGACGGCTTGTAGCTCGCGATTCCAATAGAAATAGTAGGCCTCGTGCGGTGTCTTCGCGCCCGGCTCGGCCGACATCAACGGCCATATATCGCGGCCGTCAATGATGCGGTCCTGGGGTAACTCGACGCCCGCGAGTCGGGCGACCGTCGGCAGAATGTCGATCGTAGCGGCCAGTTCACTGCACACGCGGCCGGCGGGAATCTTGCCGGGGAAACGCATGATGCACGCCTCGCGACAACCGCCGTCGAACATCGTGGCTTTGCCTTCGCGCAACGGCAACGCACAACCGCCATGGTCGCCGTAGGCAAGCCACGGGCCGTTGTCCGAGGTGAAGATCACCAGCGTGTTGTCGTCCAGATCATGTCGCTTCAGCGCATCGAGGATCTGGCCGACCGACCAGTCGATCTCCATGATCACATCGCCGTAGATGCCGCGCTTCGACTTGCCGCGGAACTTCTCGGACACATACAGCGGCACGTGCGGCATACTGTGTGGCAGGTAGACCAGGAACGGGCGGTCCTTATTCTGTTCGATGAACTTCACGGCCCGCTCGGTGTACCAGGTGGTCAGGTGCGTCTGGTCCTCGGCGGTGACGTTCGCGTTGACGATAGTTTCCTTGTCGATCAACGGCAGCGGCGGGAATTGTTTTCCAAACGTGGGATGATTGGGCCACATGTCGTTCGAGTAGGGCAACCCGAAGTAGTCGTCGAACCCATGCCGGGTCGGCAGGAACTGCGGATGATGGCCCAAGTGCCACTTGCCGTAGCAGGCCGTGGCGTAGCCGCGTTGCTTGACCACCTCGGCGATGGTCAATTCGTCGGCATGGATGCCGTGTTTGGCGCCGGGAAACAGGGCCCCGAGGATGCCGATCCGGTTCGAATAGCAGCCGGTCATCAGGGCCGCCCTGGAGGCCGAGCAAACCGCCTGGGCCACGTAGAAGTTGGTAAACTTCATCCCCTCCCGGGCCATGCGGTCGAGGTGAGGCGTTTCGATATCGGGCGACCCGAAGCAGCCGACGTCCTGATAGCCCTGGTCGTCGGTGAAAATGATCACGATGTTGGGACGGTTGTCTACCTCGGCCGCGGACGCCTCGGCAGCACAGGGCACGCACCACAAGGCCCAAACGGCGAGAACCGCGTATGTGGTTATTTTGTGTAGCGAACTGAGTCGCACGAACGAGCGGACTGGGGCCATCTTTGGCTGGACGGATCGGCGCATGGTTTACATTCTCCCGGGACATGCCTCGTACAAGTTTGGGCGGCGGCCATGAAACGATTGCAGCCGCGTGTGCCTGAGTATCCTGGCTGCCGCGGTCGAAGTCAATGATTTGGGCGTGTAACGGGCTATTTCCTAAGAAAACGGCCGATCTACGGGTTTTGCCGTTGACATCTACGGTTTAAGCCGTAGAATGTCGGGCAGGAGAGAATCACCGGCCCACCCGAGCAGGAAAGGAATTGCCCATGGCCCGACCCAAACACGAACATCCCACGCCGGGCGAGTTGGAGGTTATGAAGATCCTTTGGGATCGAGGACCTTCGACGGTCCGAGAAGTGATGCAATGGCTGAACCGGCAGCGTCCTCGGGCGTACACGTCGGTGATGAGTCTGCTAAATGTGATGACCGACAAAGGGCTTCTGGGGCGGACCGCCATGGGGCGAGCGTTCGTCTATCAAGCCGAGATCAGCCGCGAGAAGACCTTGGGCCGCATGGTCGGCGACCTGTTGGGCCGGGCGTTCGAAGGTTCGGCCAGTGCCCTGGTGGCCCATTTGCTCGAAGAGTCCAACCCTTCGCCGCAGGAGTTGGACGAAATCCGTCAAGCGATCGAAAGCCATCTTCAGCAACAAGGAGAAAACTAATGTGGAGCGTCGACACACTAAGCGATCCGATCTGGCAGCGTCTCACCTGGACGCTGGCCCATTTTCTCTGGCAAGGGTTGTTGATTGCCGTCGTCTTGCAGGCGGCACAATGGCTATTGGGCACGCGGCGACCCCAAACCCGTTACACGCTATGTCTGTTGGCGATGCTGACGATGGCCGCTTGCCCGCCGGTCACATTCGCGCTGCTGGGAAACGATGCACCCATGGTGGTGTCAGAAGCGGTCCCGTTTTCCTCCGCACCGCAGCAAGCAGTGGAGCCCATTGCACTGCCTGCCGATCTGCAGCCTGCGATCATCACCACGACGAGCCCTGCGAAGGGGCCGTTAGCAACGCCGCTTCCGCCGCACGAACCACGGCTTGCCGACTACGTTCGATCGACTCAGCCGTATTTGCTGGTCGGCTGGCTTGGCGGCGTGTGCCTGCTCAGTCTTCGGTTGCTGTTGGGAATGGTCGGTGTACAGCGGCTGCGGTTCAGCCGGATGGCCGTGCCGGAAACATTGATCGCCTCGGCAAACCGGATAGGCAGTCGTCTCGCTTTGCGTTCGATCCCGCGGGTATTCGCCTCGGACAAGGTTCGTGAAGCGGTGGCCGTGGGATTGGTCAGACCGATCGTGCTGTTGCCGCTCTCGTGGCTCACAGAGATGCCGCCCGAGGTGCTCGAAGCGGTGCTTGCCCACGAGTTGGCCCATATCCGACGTTGGGACCTTTGGGTGAATATGTTTCAGCGTCTGATGGAGACGTTCTTGTTCTATCACCCGGCCGTCTGGTGGCTCTCGCGCCGGATCCGTCAGGAGCGAGAAATGTGTTGCGACGAGTTGGCCGTCGCGGCGACCGGCAATCGAACAACCTACGCAACCGCCCTGGAAACGGTCGCCCGGAGGCGTCTTAGCCATATCGAGCCCACCCTGGCGTCGGCCATTGGCGGAAGCAAAACGGCCCTGTTGGACCGCGTCCGCAACATTTTGGGTATCTCCTCCACGAACGGTCGCGCGCGATGGTGGCCGGCCGGTGCGATTTCCCTGTTGGCGTTGCTGACCATTTGGCTGGTCTCGACCACCGTTGCACAGCAGCGGGAGCCACAAGAGAATCCCGCTTCCGTTGGTCATCCTCCAGCGACGAACGAGGACTCTGGGAGCAAGGGTTCTCACTTGAGCATATCTGAAGCTCAAGAGGCAACCGTGGCCGGCCACGATGCGAAAAAAGCTGAGGGGATACGGCCGTTGGATGTTCTAAGGATTCAGGCCACCGGCACGCCGGTGGAATTCCCGATCGACGACTTGTTTCTGGTCGAACCGAGCGGGCAGATTGCATTGGGACCCCTCTATGGGCGCCTTGAAGTGAAAACCCTGACAATCGAAGCGGCCGAGCAGAGAATCCAGAAGCATCTTCGTCGTGTTTTGACGGCCCCGATGATTCAGGTAGTCGCCGCGGGTCGTGTGACGAAATGGCGGCGCGCCTTGTTGCCGGAATCGCCGTACCACATCCGTGCCAGGGACGCACTCTCCATCCATGTCATCGGCACGCTGGCAGATCAACCCATTGAAGGAATCTATCACGTCGAGCCGAGTGGTCGTGTTCCTCTGGGGCCAGCCTACGGACGCGTCAGCGTGGCTGGGCTAATGCTTGGCTCGGCCGAGAATGCAATCGAACAACATCTCAAGCAGCTTCTGGCTGATCCGGTGGCTTCGGTGGCCTTCGCACACTGGGACACCATGGAACACGATGTGCGTACTCTCAAGGCTCCCTACCGAATTGGCCCCGGCGACCTGCTGGATGTTCACGTCGCGGGAACGATTCAAGAGCATTCTATCCAAGGAACGCATCTTGTCGAGCCAAGCGGTCAGGTCCTCTTGGGTCCGTTCTATGGGCGAGTCGAATTGAAAGGGCTGACTCTCGAAGAGGCAGAAGCGGCCACGAAGGAACATCTCTTGGGAGTTTTGGCGGCACCGGAAATCTCGATCACGCTGGGCGGCTGGAAAGATGAAGGCGGAGTGTTCAAGGAGGCGTCGGGTAACGTCCTCATGAAACAGCAGTGGACGAACATAGTGTATGTCATGGGCTCGGTCGCCGCACCGGGGGCCTATGAACTGCCGCGAGGTGCCAGTTCGTTGTTGAATGCTTTGGTAGCGGCCGGTGGTCTAAGTGAAGAAGCCGGCACCTTCGTGGAGATCCGCAGCATAAGGGACGGCAAGCCTAAGCTCGTTCGCCTGAATCTTGCAGACCAGCGTGAACCAGCCAAAGGCGCCCACGCGTTGCGCGACGGTGACACAGTAAGCGTGGAACGGCGGGAACCAAAACCCCAACCTTCGGATCTTGCACATCTGCGCCACACGGCCCGGCTGTTGGCCGAGCAGGCCATGATTGTCGAACACTGGGAGAAGTTAGGGAGTAACGGGTATCGCCAGATGATTCAAGAGGTAGGAAAGGGATTCGTCAAGCAAACGTACGAGGCACACTTCATTTTGCCTGAAGCTCGCGATGAAAAGCAACGCCCGGAGGACCAGTTCGAAAAAGATGTGCTGAAACGCTTCCCAACGCACAAGCCGGGTGAGACGACCGGGTCCCAGCGGCCCGACTACACCGAGCGGGTGCTGTCCGAAACGAATCAATACCAGTACTACCAGCCGATCTACGCCGAGTCAGGGGTTTGTGTCACGTGCCACAATGCTTTGGGAAGGGAACTGACACCACTGAAAGAACGTGACCTCATGGCCGTGATTCGGCTGACGCTTCCTTGGCCCCAGACTACCGAGCAGTAATCGACGTACCGCTCACGGACGGCACTGCTTCTGCGAAGCAGTGGCACACGCTTCTTCAACGGCCGTTCCGGGCGTACGAAACATCGATTCGCAGGAGATCCGCAAAGTCGCTCGGGTGGCACGTCCCTGAGGTACGAAGGGCGTGGGGGACACCGCAAAAGCCACGCCCTTCGTGCCTCAGGGACGTGCCACCCGAAACATCCCTTCCACGAAAACCGACTTTGCAGATCTCCTGCATCGATTCGGCGTCGTGTTGACACGACCGACTGTCACGGCGACAATGAGGCAACGGTGTGGCCGGCCATCTTGAGGCGGCCGTGAATCTACAGATCTCGCTCGAACAACCCTTGGCAGAACTCTCCCTTGAAACGATTCGTTCTCTTACTGCTCTACGCCTTGACGATCACCCTTCCCACGGTGGCCGAGGCGGCCGATCGGCTGGATTGGGCCGTCATCCTGCACGGTGGGGCGGGTAGCTTGAAGCGAGATGGGGACCCCGCGCATATCGAGGCCTGCCGCCAAGGCCTTGCCGATGCCTTGACGATCGGCCGGGACATGCTCAGCGGAGGACGGCCCAGCTTGGAGGTGGTCGAGGCGGTTGTGCAAAACCTCGAAGACAATCCGGTCTTCAACGCCGGACGTGGGGCCGTGCTGAACCATGACGGCGAGCACGAACTTGACGCCTCGATCATGGACGGCCGCACGCTGGCCTGCGGGGCGGTTGGTGGGGTTCGGACGGTCAAGAATCCGATCGCCCTGGCCCGATTGGTGATGGAAAACACACGACACATCCTCTTGGTCGGTCCGGGGGCGGACAAGTTTGCCGCCGAGATGGACGTCCAGCAGGTCCAACAGAGCTACTTCTCGACCCCCCGACGCCGCAAGCAACTCGATGAGTTTCTCGAAAAGGAGAAGAATCCCCAGGGTTCCTTGCGGCAGGGTGAAAAAGAGCTGATCTACGGAACCGTGGGGTGCGTGGCCTTGGATCGGCAAGGGAATATCGCGGCCGCCACGTCGACCGGAGGGCTGACCGGCAAGAAGTTCGGCCGGATCGGCGATTCGCCCCTCATCGCGGCCGGGACGTATGCCGACAACCGTACGTGTGGCATCTCGGGAACCGGGATCGGCGAACAGTTCATCCGCCATGCGGTCGCGTTTCAGATTTCGTCGTTGATGGACCAACGTGGCATGTCGCTGGCCGAGGCGGCCGAGTTCGTGATGCACAAGCGGCTCAAGAAGGGTGACGGCGGCGTGATCGGTCTCGATCGCAACGGTCGGACCAGTAGTGTGTTCACCACGCCGGCCATGCTGCGGGCCGCCGCGGATTCCAGCGGTCTCTCCGAGGTCAAGTTGTGGAAGCAGTAGAGAGGCAGGTGGTCTCAGGCAAGCTCATCGCGGGGTGGCTGGCGGCTGAGCGGACCGAAGACCCAGATATACTGTAAGGACGTCGGGCGAGCCCCGGCCACTAAACGGATTTCCCATGAGTATCTTGCCCGAGTTGAAGACTCGTTTTCGCCATGCCTTGGCCGAGTTGACCGACGACGCCGAGGAGCTGCTGGGGCTGATCCGGCCGAGTACGGACCCCAAGTTCGGCGATTACCAGGCCAATTTCGCCATGTCGCTGGGTAAACGGCTTGGCCGACCGCCGCGAGACATTGCCGCCGAGGTCATCGAGCGGCTCGACGTGGCCGACTTTTGCGACCAGCCGGAAATCGCCGGGCCGGGGTTTATCAACGTGCGGATCAAAGACGCTTCGCTGGTCGAGATGCTCTCGGCCGCCGTGGACGACGACCGCCTGGGCGTGCCGGCGGTGGACCGACCGCGTACATTTGTGGTCGACTACTCGGCCCCCAATGTGGCCAAGCCGATGCACGTGGGCCATATCCGCTCGACCGTGATTGGCGACTCGCTCTGCCGCACGCTGCGGTTCCTTGGCCATCGGGTGATCAGCGACAACCACCTTGGCGACTGGGGTACCCAGTTCGGCATGATCATCTACGGTTACCGCCACTTCCGCGATGAAGAGGCCTACCGGCAGACTCCGGTCGACGAGTTGGCCCGGCTATATCGGCTGGTGCGTCAGGTGATGGACTGTCACGAGGGCAAATCACAACTGCCCGAGTTGCGGCAGAAGCTCGACCAACAAGAGTCGGCCCTGAAGGCCAACGAAGCGTCGGCCGGCGAGAAGCCCGACAAGCGGGCGGCCAAGGCCTTGCGGCGTACCCGGGCCGATTTGGACAAGACTCGGGAAGAACTGCAGGCCTTGGAGGCCAAGCTGGCGGCCGTCGAGAGCGACCCGGCACTCTCGAAGCTGGTTCAAGAACATGCCCAAATCGGCACGGCCGTGTTGGAAGAGACGGCCAAGCTGCACGCCGGCGACGAGGAAAACCTGCGGCTATGGCGGGAATTCCTGCCGCCTTGCGAGGATGAAATCGAACGGGTCTACGGCCGCCTGAGCGTGACGTTCGACCATACGCTGGGTGAAAGCTTCTATCACGACCGGCTCGGACCGATCGTCGACGAACTGCTGCAGAAGGGGATCGCCCGGGAGAGCGATGGGGCCGTTTGTGTCTTCTTCGACGGGCAGGACGTGCCGATGCTGATCCGCAAGCAGGACGGGGCCTTCCTCTACGCCACGACCGATCTGGCCACGATCCGCTATCGCATGGAACAATGGAGCCCTGACGCGATCCTCTACGTGGTCGATCATCGGCAGAGTCTGCACTTCGAGCACCTCTTCGCCACGGCCGGACAATTCGGCTACGAGGACCTCGAGTTGACCCACGTCAGCTTCGGTACCGTGCTGGGAGGCGACGGGCGACCGTTCAAAACGCGTTCCGGCGACACGGTCGGGCTGGAAGGGCTGCTCGACGAGGCGGTCCGGCGTGCCGGGAAGATCGTCAGCGACAACGACGACGCCAAGCCCAAGGGGGCCGAACTCTCCCCCGAGCAACGCGATCAGGTGGCCGAGACGGTCGGCATTGCGGCCTTGAAATACGCCGACCTCTCACAAAACCGGACCAGCGACTACGTGTTCAGCTACGACAAGATGCTGGCCATGAACGGTAACACGGCCACCTACATGCAATATGCCTACGCCCGGGTGCGGAGCATCTTCGCCAAAGGCGGGCTCGATGCCCGGTCGGTCCGGCAAAGCGGGGCCAAGCTGCTGCTGGACACCCCGGCCGAACGGGCCTTGGCCCTGGAATTGCTGCGGCTGAGCGAAGCGCTCGAACTGGCCGCGGCCGACTACCGGCCCAACCAGTTGACCTCGTATCTGTTCGAACTGGCCAACCGCTACTCGACCTTCTTCGAGCAATGTCCCGTGCTCAAGGCCCAGACCGACGAACTCCGCCAAAGCCGCCTGTTGCTCTGCGACCTAACGGCCCGCACGATCGCCAAAGGATTGGAGTTGCTGGGGATCGACGTGGTTCAGAAGATGTGAGGGAAGCAGTTGTGAGTTTTAAGTTGTAAGTTCTTAGTTATGACTGGACTTTTGCAATCTTTCAAACGGCATTGTGAAAATGGGCTATTTCGTGTCTAATCTCTGCGATTTCGGATGGCGCACAACGACCAGGGAGGGTCAAACCATGCCAGGTATCGTGGAGTT
>SDBV01002698.1_pt1 | contig 26523 bp, 21 predicted proteins | sample 2277081 | NCBI WGS metagenome assembly SDBV01 (sample SAMN10402039, study PRJNA504765) | marine sediment metagenome | isolation source: marine sediment core GS10_PC15, 223 cmbsf | place: Arctic Ocean: Southern Knipovich Ridge | collected 2010 | reverse complement strand
TCAAACTTTCCTATAAAATCCGATGCAATGTGGATAATGTCCGCTTTAACACCTGCGGCAGCAGCAACATCTTCATAAATCTGGTTCCAGGTTAGAATTTCATCCGATGTAATATGAAAAGCATGGCCAATTGCCTGTTCATTACCCAAAAGACCGATAAAGCCTTTTGCAAAATCTTCTGCATGTGTAATTGTCCACAAGGATGTTCCGTCTCCGTGAACAATAATTTTTTTTCCTTTTTTCATGCGATCCACAACTGTATATTCCTTCCATCCTCCTATTGCCACAGGAATTACTGTATCATAAGTATGAGACGGCCTGACGATTGTTATTGGAAAGCCTTCTTCTCTATATGCTTTATTTAACCTTTCTTCGCAGGCTATCTTGTCTCTTGAATATTGCCAGTAAGGATTAGCAAGTGGTGTGGACTCTGTTACAACAGGATAAGTTAAGGGTTTTTGATAAGCAGAAGCGGAACTAATAAAAATATATTGTTTTGTTTTACCTTTAAATATTTTAATGTCCCTGTTTATATCCTCTTCTGTAAATGCTATCCAGTTAACAACAACATCCCAGTCCTGCGAACCTATTGAATTAATAAAACTCTTCGGATTGTTGATATCACCTACAATTGTAGAAGCCCCGGGAATCTCAATTCCTGATATTCCCCTGTTAAGTAGAAATAGTTCCAACCCTAAAGAAACTGCAAGCCGGCTTACAGGTGTACTAATATTTCCTGTTCCCCCAATAAATAATATTTTCATTTTTTCTCCTGTTGTGGGATTCTTTATTTTTCATTTATGAGATGATTAACGGTATTATTTAAATCATCAATATCATATGGTTTTATTAAAGTGCCTGAAAAACCGTAATCTATATAATTTGACATAATTGGATCATTTGAATATCCGCTGGAAACAATTACTTTTACTTCCGAATTAATTTTCTTCAGTATTTTAATTGTCTCCTTCCCTCCCATTCCGCCGGGAACAGTCAAATCCAAAATAAGAAGATCATAAGAAGCTCCGGATTTTAATGCTTTATTATAAAGTTCTATTGCCTCTTTTCCGTCTTTTGCAGATTCCACGGTAAAACCCAGACTATTTAAATTCATGCATACTACTTCTCTAATTGTTTCATCATCATCCATTACTAATATTTTCCCCTTTCTTACAGCTGTTGTATTCTCTTCTTTTTCCTTTTCCTCTGGTATTTGTTCTTCGGAGGCTGGAATATAGATGTGAAATACTGTTCCTTTTTCCAGTTCTGATTCAACTGAGATATGGCCTTTATGTTTTTTAATAATTGAATATACAGTTGTAAGCCCAAGGCCGCTTCCTTTTTGCTTTGTTGAATAATAAGGATCAAAAATATTCCGGAGATGATCTGAAGGGATACCAATGCCTTTATCCGCGATAGATATTTTAATATAGTTGCCTTTATTTAATGAAAATATCTCGTTATTCTCTTTAAGTGTAATATTTTCACAGTTTATTTTTAGTATCCCTCCTTTTGGCATGGCCTGAATAGCATTTATGCAGATATTACTGATAACCTGATCCATCTGTCCTCCATCTACATCTGCGAACAAGGGCTTCGGCGGGATTGAAAATTCTAAACTTACATGGGAACCCCTCAAGGAGAAAATAGCAGATTCTCTTACAAGTTTTTCCATAGAAATGGTTTTCTTAACAGGTTCTCCGCCCCTGGAAAATGTTAGTAGCTGGTTAGATAAATCTTTTGCTCTTAAAGATGCATTTTCTGCAGAAGTAAGGCTTTTTTCTTTTTTCTCTAAATCTTTAGTAGTTCTTGCAAATGATAAATTTGCAAGAATACCTGTTAGAATATTATTAAAATCATGCGCAATTCCTCCTGCAAGAATTCCAATTGATTCAAGTTTCTGGAATTTATTTAATTCTTCTTCTGCTTTTTTTATTTCTGAAATATCTGCACCTATTACAATATATAACTCATCATTTTTTATTTTTATTGGTTTGCCGGATACGGCTACCGGGATTCTCTGTCCGTTTTTACCAAGCCAGAGTGTTTCTATGTGAAAACATCCCCTATCCTTAACCTGCGAGGTCCAATCCTTTATTGTTTCTTCCAGCACTTCCGGAGCTATTATGGCACTACTTCCGAGTTTTTTGATTTCTTCTATTGTATATCCTGTTATCTGCGACATAGCATTATTAACTTCTGAAATTTCTCCATCCGCTTTTGAAAGCATCATGGCATTGGGAGAAAGATGGAATAAAGTTCTGTATTTTTCTTCACTTTCCAGGAATTCAGCAGTCTTGTCTATAAATTTCCTTTCAAGCTTGTTATGAGCAAATTCGAGTTCTTTAGTTTGTATATAAATTACAGCAGTCCTTTTTGTGACTTCACGTTTTAATAAAATACTTGTTCCACCAAGAAGCAAAACGAGAAAAGATATTGCTATTATTACCCATTTTAACCATTCCGGAAAAACGACTCTTTCTATTAAATTTGTTTCCAGCCATCTATCCAGGGCTTCGTAGAATATAGAATTCGGATCTGCTTTAAGTTCTTTTATATGACGGTCTATTGCAGCCCGGATATCTGCGTTCTTGGATTTTGTAGTTGCAAAATATAGGTTTATAGGATTAAAAATTATAGAAGTTTTTTTTACATTAGCATACTCATCCATATATTTTAAAATATTTAATCTGTTGGAAATTCCTGCTGTTACTTCTCCTTTATTTATAAGGTTAAACAGAATATCATAATCGTCGACTTCAACTATATCACAATGAACATCAAATTCGTTTAATAATTCAATAAACTTTATAGAATGAATATTTCCTTTAACTATAGCAATTGAATTATTTTGAAGTTCTATTATGTTTTCTATATTAAAGTCTGAGTATTGTAATAATTGGCCCCAGTTGTTTATTACCGCCTCTTCTGTAAAATCGAATATGACCTCTCTTTCTTCAGATCGTGAAATAGACATAACTATATCTATTTCACCATTTGCCAGCCTGTCCAGGCATTCTTTCCATGTGCCGGGTACAAACTGTAGATTCCATGATTCTTCTTCTGCTATGTAATTAAGTATATCTACCAAAAACCCGCCTGGCTCGCCATTCTCATCTGTAAAAACAAGCGGCGCATTAACAGAAAGGCTTACTTTTAAAGTCCGAGTATCTTCTGCTGATAAAGTGGGAATAGAGATTAAAAGAATTAGAACTAAAATAATTATGTATCTGGATTTATTAAATAAATACATGCTTTTACCTTCACTATTTAGAAAATGCGGCCTTATATCATTGCTGCTATCAATTATGAAAATAGAATATTATATTATTCTACATTTCTTAGATTCAAATACAATAAAAATTATAAGTTATAAATATTATTTTTTCAAATTATTTTAAGAATTATTTTAAATATAATTATTTATTCTTCTTTTGCAGCATTACTTCTCCAATAAGCTGTTCCATTTTAACCAGTTTTTCAAGTATATAATCAACATTATGTTCTTAAATTTCATTATCAGCTATCTCAGAGCCCCATCCTGTAAGTATAGTAATTTTTTTTCCCTTATGCTCCTGTATAATACTATAGGCAACGCTCATACCAAGTCCCTTTCCTGCATTAAATCTTTTTGTTGTGTAAAACGGGCTCGAAAATTCTTTTTGCGGTTTCTTCATCCATTCCAGTGCCTTTTCTGCCTGCTTGCGCTCTGTTATATCATGCAGGGCCCAAAGAATAATGAATATGAAAACAGAGGAAGACAGTCCTATAATATAGAACTTTAGAAAAAAATTAATTTTATAAAAGTGATAATAAATATTTCTTTTCATCAAGTTAATAACCTCTTTCTGTATATATTAACGTACAAAACCACTCAAAGAAAATTATTTATCTCACTCCACTCCCCCGCCATAACCAAACAACACAAAAGGCGCCCAGTAAACCGGATGCGGGGATTCACCGTACAATTTTTTCTGTGCCATTACAACAGCCATCTTCGGACTGTAATCATAATTTGTTATATAATCATGAAGAATAATAGAGTACCTGTTAGTTTCAATAACATATACATCCCATAAGGTAGAAAGTATAGATCTGGCCCCTGCATAAAAAAATGCCTGGTTCATTCCGTAAAGTCCTTCGCCATAAATATCTTTTCCAAGCCCGGATGAACATGCAGTTAAAATTAAAAGCTCAGGGTTCATTTTTAAATTAAATATTTCCTCTAAAATAAGACGGCTATCATAGCTTCCATATTCATCTTCATTAAACAATAAGCCGTTAGAATTAAAATGACTGTAATCATTAAATGAAAATCCATGCAGTAAAAACTGGATTGTTTTGTAGGGAGTTAAGTCCATAGTCCTTAAAGTGGATTCTTTTGCATCTGTATAAAAATAATATTCCGGACTATTATAATAACTGATTATTGCCTCTGCATCCTGTCCGTAACCGAAATATAAACTAAAATCAGGTAAAGCAAAAAATAAGAAATCTTTTGAGGCTAAATTATTTTGTTTAAGTTTTTGTGTAATATATACTGTACTTGAATGTGAATAAGAAATATAAATATCTTCTTCAATTAAAAAGTTATCATCTTCATTAACAAGAGCGTTAAAAGGAAGATAGTACAATTTTTTGTCCGGAATTATAATCCAGTTAGTTCTTTTAACTGCATCATTATAATCCGGAGATAATAGAGTTTCGAACAGGTTTTTACCTACAGTTCTTATTGAGTTTAAAGAATATTGCTCTTTAATCATATCTCTATAATAATCTGCATTTTCTTCTATTTTAATAGTACTGTTATAATCATTAAATATTTCACTAAGGAATTTATTTGCCTGTGTTAAAACTCTGCATGTAATACTATTATTTGTTAATATAAAAAGGTACAGATCGTTCTGAACAATACCATATTCAAGTATTATTTCATTATCATTTAAATTATTCTGTATAACTTCTGCAGAAAAAACTTTTGCACTTTCTATTTCATAAGCATACGGAACTTCTAATTCTATCTGTCTTTCTATTTCTTTAAGCTGATAATCCAGTTGTTCTATATTGTTCATAACCGTCTCAGAATATCCGGACATAAATAGATCTTTACTTAAATTATTTCTTAGTTTTATTATATAATTTCTTTCATTTAATAATTCTTCCGGTATTAAGTTTTCTATATTAACAGAATTAATAGAAAGGCTTTCTAACAGGTTTCTTGCTTTTGTTTTTTCCAGATAATAGAATGCCCTTGCATATTCACCCTGTTCTACAAGAAGTTTAATAAGATATTCAAGAACATAGCTGTATTCCTCTCTGTAGTTGGTTTCTGCATCTTCTCCAACTACAGATATACCAATAGCATCATTAATCTGAGCTGCTTCCTCCAGATACTCAATTGCTTCCAATTCTCTATCCAGATTTATCAGCACTATAGCAAGTGAATAGCAGGTTTTAGCCTGATTTTTTAAGTCAGTATATTCCATAAAATATTCTCTTGCCGCATTAAGACTGTTATATGCCTGCTCATAGTCCTGCAGGTCAGAATATATTCTTCCTTTAAAATATTCTATTTCCGCATTAATTATATTAGAAGATTTTAGATTTACAACAGAAGATGTTTTTCTAATTTCAGATAGAGCAGCTTCCAGATCATTTTGCAGATAATAACATCTGGAAATATTTAAATATATTTCGGCTTTAATTTTATAAGTATTCTCGCATAACAGCAACCCTTTATTATATAAAGATAAAGCATCTTCCACATGCCCTGTAATACGCTTTATGTTCCCGATATTATTATAAATTACTGCTAATTCTTCTTTATTTGTTTCTTCATTTTGTTCAAGTAATACCATGGCTCTATTAAAATACTCATAAGATCTGTCGTATTCCAGCTCAAGGTAATAAACAACTGCAAGATTATTATAGCACTCCGATATTTTTACAGTAGCGCCTAATTCATCAAAGATACTTAATGCGTTTAGTAAATAGTTCTCTGCTTCCTTATAGTTTCCAAGCACTCTGCTTATAGATCCTGAAAAACTTAGTATATTTGCATATATCTCTTTTTCATCCAGCTCTTTATAATACTCCTCGCACTTTAAAAAGACAGCACTTGCTTCTAAATACTGCGCCATTTTATAGATTGATATTCCATATTGATAGTAACTTCTATAATATAATGATTCAATATTTAACTGATCAAATATGTCTGCAGACTTATGAAAGTACTCTGCTGCAGGTTCCCAGTAATTATTATCTTTTTCTATACCACCAAGCATGTATTGTATCTGTGCTGTATTTTTTATCTGGCTGTTCTCTAATGTTATTAGTAATATTTCTAAAAGGAAATCTCTTAAGCCTTCGGTGTTAGATAAATATCCTGTTTCAAAAGCTCTTATTCCAATTTTAACTTTCCAGTATGGAGTAAGCTCATAAGTATCCAGTATTATTTTAAACTCTTCAAAACGTACGGTTTTACCTTCTATTAATCTTATACAAATAGAATAATAATCTATAAAAAACGCAATATCATCTTCTTTATTTAATTCTTTAAAAACACCGCCACATTCTTCCAGATAGAATAAACTGTTTGTTAAATCATTTGCACTTATATAGCTTTCTATTATCAACTCATACATAGAAACAGGCAGATAATAGTTTTTATTTTCCAACTCCTGGTTATTTTCTATTTCCAGTAAGATTGAATCATGTAAGGATTTTGCTTGTAAAATTGCATTATGAATATCATTAGAATTTAAGGAATAATAACCTTTCTGCAATTCAATTAAATAGAGCATTTCTTTATTGCCGATATCTGTTATATTATCCAGAATTGATAGTGATAGGCTGCTGTATCCCTGCCTGAGCTTTAAGTAGGCTTTATAAATATCTAACTCGGTTTTTTGTTCTTTACTAAGGTTATCATATTCAAGTTCCAATTCTGTTAAAATACCGCTTGCTTCTGTATATTTCCCGTTATCAATATTTAACTTTAAATTTAATAATTTTACATTAATAGATGCTGAACAGGAAATCAGAAAAAAACTTATACTAAAATATAAAAGAATATTACTCTTCCGGCAGTTCAACCTGAACTCCCTCTGAAATATTTCCTTTTATATCAACAGATTTAATAAGATAGTGAAGGGCTTCATTACTATCTTTGTCTATATACATATTTAAATTACCTGCATAAACCAGAATAAAATCTTCTTTATTTATAAACTTCTCTATCTTCACTTCTTTAAATGATTCGTCATCAGGATTTTCCCAGCTTAATATTATTCCGCCTGAAGTGGTTTTAATAGCAGCATTACTTACTTCTTCCGCGTATACATCTGTTGCCTGCTCTGAATTATTATTATCTTCGGATAATAAGATGTTCGCTCTTTGCTCATTATTTTCTACCTGAGTTTCTGCTATTGTATTATCCTCTCCTTTAATATTAGAAAAAATATACATCATAGAAAATACTGCAACAACCACTGCGGCAATACCAAAAGCAAATGCCGGCCTAAAAAAAAAGACAGGTTTTTTAATTTTTCTACTTTCAGCTGAAATCTGTTTTATAGCTAAAAGATTTTTCCTGTCCAGTTCTTCCTGTATCTTAATGTTTATACCTTTTTCTAATAAATTAATTATATCTGAGCCCTTTTTCATTTAAGTCATGAACCTGTTCTAAAGTGGAAAACATAGTTTCTAATGCAAGCCCTATATCCGTATAATTGTGCGTTGGCCTGTATGATTTTACTGTAGTCTGAATTTCCAGCTTTTTAAAAGAAAAGATATCTATTTCATCGGAATAATTTACAGAAGCATCCGTACCGAATTCAATATAAAAGAAATAATCACCTCCGTTTAAAAGCGGGATAATATTATAAATTATATGCTGCTTGACTTCTTCAAAATAATCAGTCATGGATGTTGAATGGTCAACCACAAGGATAATGTTTGCATTATCCCAGGAATAACAATTTAAGCCTGTTAAAAGGATTAGTATAATTACAAAAAACCTAAAATATTTCATGTATTACTCCTGTTTTTCTAAGTTTTATTGACTCTTTATTTATAGAACGTTAAAAAAGAAATAACTACTTATATTTTTTTGGGAAAAAACGAAAAGTAGTAAGGCAATAGCTTCGGCTTCTCCATCATCTAATAAAGTTTGTAAATAATTAATATATTCAGGCGCAGATGTCAATTTGTATAGTAATTCCGGGTGGACAGCATTATATGAGGCTGCTGCTGTAGGTCACTTTGAAATAGTTAATATTCTTATAACTGCTGGGGCAGAGGTTAATATTGAAGATAATGAAGGCATTTCAATTTTGGCGTTTACTGTTCTTAAAGGTCATTCTGGCGTAGTGAAATTGCTTATAGAAGCTGGTGCGGTTGTGAATTGGAAAGATTGGTATTCTGGTGATACAGACTTAATGATTGCCATTGAAAAAGGGCATACAGAAATTGTGGAATTACTGAAAGCTGCAGGTGCTGTGGAGTAAATATTATTAGCAGCAAATAGTTTTCACACAGTCTGTTGGAGGACAATTTGTCAAACAGTTTGATGTTTAATGATTTACAAAAGAAACTTATAGAACGAGGCTTTGCATATAATGACATTGATAGAATAGTCACAGAGCTTTTGGACCATAAGAAAGATATAGTTTGTGATTTAGTAGAATCCGGATATGATTTAAATACTGCAGCAAAGGAAGCAGACAACAGGTTGGGCGATTCAGAAGAATTATCTGCCTTAAATATTATATACCAGCAATGATTAGGTTTTTCAGGGCAAACCTTATATATCTGTCAGGCCAAATCGTAATTATAAATCATGTTTATAATTATAAATTTTCGTTGTTATTTATAAAGCGTTGCCTTATAATTTTTAGTATCAGAAAATATTACAAAAGGATTGTAAAAAGGTAAAATTTCACCGTAACATGAATTAAAAAAATTAGGAGGTTATTATGAAAATATCAGATTGGAAAATCAGTAAAAAAATATTGGGAGGTTTTTTGCTTGTTTCCGCACTTGTAGCCATCGCCGGTATTATCGGAATTGTAATGGTTACAGTTATTGGTTCGGAAATGGATACTATTTTATTTGAAAAGATGCCTTTTAAAGATATATCTATGGAAGCTATTATTGCATTAATTTCTACAAGAGATGCATCTGCAGAATACCTGTTAAATACAGAAGGGCTGGAAGAAATAAAAATTGAGGTTAATGAAGGAATAGAAGATTTTGAAATGTGGATCTCGATGGTACGATATGGTACGGAAAGTTCGGAGTTTAAAGAAAGTAATGCTGGTATGATGTATATCCAGGATGGGTTGGATATAAAATGCAGTCAAGGAACGCCGGAAATGATAGCTTTTGCTATTAAATCTGATAATTTACATGAAGATTTTTCAGATAAATTATATGAATTATTATCAGCACGAGATGAAGAGCTTGCTTCTTATGATATGTTAAATATTGCTATGGAGAATTTTGATTCTATATTTGTTGAGCTTGATAATTCATTAGTTGAATTAGAGGAAGCAGCAAGTAATTTTTCATATAGAGATGCTTTTATGGAAACAATGATTATTGTAAGCAAGCAGAAGGCTGTTATTGAAGAATATGGAGGGCTCTCTGGAAGTGATGAGAATATACAAAATGAATTAAGTACAGAATATGAAGAATTATATGAATCTTTTTTATTTTATACCGCGTATTTTGCAGATAGTATGGAGCAAATGTATAATCAATATTATGAACAGGGATTGGAGATAATAGTACACAAAAAACATGCTTTAACAAGTACAGATGAAACTAAAGCAATTATGGAATTTGCAGATCTAAAATCTACAGAAATAGAAGACATACTTGCGCAGCTGGAAACATTAGTTGATTCTGATATGCGTATTGCTATGGATAATGCGGATTTTGTACAGTTTCTGGCCTGGGCTATACTTATTACAACATCTATTGTTTGTATTATTCTTGCTTTAATAATTGGAATAAAAATAAGTAAAAGTATAAAAGAACCATTGGAAAAGTGTGTAATTACTTTAAATAAACTTGCTTTAGGAGATATACACCAGGAGGTAGTTGTAGACAGGAAAGATGAAATAGGCCAGTTACTGGAATCCATACAGAATATGATTAAGAATTTAAAAAACACTGTTGTAATGGCAGAAAAAATGTCGTTAGGAGAACTTGATGTTGATATAAAGGTTTTATCGGAAAAAGATGTTCTTGGAGAAGGCTTAAACAAAATGGTGAATAATTTAAAAGAAACAGTTAAAATGGCAGAGGCAATAGCAGGCGGAGACCTTACTGTTAGTGTTAATATTCTATCAGATAAAGACAGCCTTGGTATTGCATTAAACCAGATGATAGAAAAACTCAGTTCCATTGTCGATAATGTAAAGGGTTCTTCCGGAAATGTTTCTTCAGGAAGCCAGGAAATGAGTTCTACTGCACAGCAGATGTCTCAGGGAGCAACAGAACAGGCAGCAGCAACAGAGGAAGTATCATCCTCTATGGAAGAGATGGGCGCGAATATAAACCAGAATTCGGAAAACGCAATGCAAACCGAAAAGATTGCATTAAAAGCTGCAATTGATGCGGAAGAAAGCGGTAAAGCGGTATTAGAAGCTGTTAAAGCAATGACAGATATTTCAAATAAAATATCTATTATAGAGGAAATTGCCAGACAGACTAATCTGCTTGCTTTAAATGCAGCAATAGAAGCTGCAAGAGCAGGAGAGCATGGTAAAGGATTTGCTGTTGTTGCATCCGAAGTAAGAAAATTAGCAGAAAGAAGCCAGGTAGCAGCAGGCGAGATAAGTGAATTGTCTGTTTCCAGTGTGAATATATCTGATAAAGCAGGTAAAATGCTTGCTGAATTAGTACCGGACATTAAAAAAACTGCGGAACTTGTACAGGAAATAAGCGCTGCAAGCAAAGAGCAGAACAATGGAGTAAAACAGATTAATAGGGCAATTCTTCAGCTTGACCAGGTAGTACAGCAGAATGCAGCTGCATCAGAAGAAATGGCATCTACATCGGAAGAACTGGCCGGACAATCTGAGCAAATGCAGTCAACTATGGAATATTTTACAACAAGTAGTTTTGTAAAACAAATAGATACTAAAGAAAAACACAAGAAGATTGCACAGATTAAGCACATAAAAAAAGAAAAACCGGATGCACCTAAAGTTTTTGTAGATACAAAGACAATGGAAAAAGATAATAATATTGAATCGGATTTGGAAAAAAAAATAAACCAGGATAAACTTGATTCGGAATTTGAGAGCTTTTAGTCCTATTGTATAGCTATGTTTCTTAAAGTTCTAATATTCTCGCTCTCTATTTTTATTACATCGAAGGTAAACATTATTATAATCAATTAGTTCTTGATTGTTTGCCTGGCCATAAGAATATATGATTATAACCTGGTCTATCGGATACTGTTAATCCCGGACAATAGCAATATCAATTTGATTAAAATGTTTCATAGTTGATAACCTTATAAATTTATTACTAAGAATAAGTATAAGGCAGAAATTAAGGAAAATCCAATTTTTTTATATCCATTTTTTATTATACTTATTTAAGAAATATTAATTCCTTCTACTAAAGCATACGGTGTATGGATAGTAGGTTCTATATCACTGCTTAAAATAACATTGTTTTTAAAGATTTCATAAATATTTCCGGAAAGCATAACGTTTTTAATGCGGCCTGTTATTTTTCCGTTTTGAATCCTGAAACCTAAGCCGAGGTTGCATGAAAAATCCCCATTAATAATATTAGACTGGCCAAAACCGATTAGGCCGTCTATATATATACCCTCATCAATCTGAGAGATTAGCTCATCACTGGATTTTTTTCCTGCCGGAATAATTGTGTTATACGGTTCACATGAATTATGTCCTGTTGGTTCCGTATTGTCTATTGCAGCGGAGTCCAGATCATATAAAAAACTTTTTAGAACTCCGTTTTCTATTAATGGAGTGATTTTAGACGGTACTCCCTCGTTGCTCATAGGACATGCTCCCCTGGAAAAATCTATATGAGGATTATCTACAATTGTCAGGTTTTTACAGAAGATTTTCTCACCGATTCTTCCTTTTAAAGGTGAATCACCTTTTACTATGTTTCTGCCGTTTATACCAAGGAAGAAACCGTATAGCATCATGTTAAGCATATAAGGTGTAAGAAATGCAGGAACATTACCTTTTTTAGGTTCTGTATGAACCTTACTGTATTCAATAAGTTTGATAGTCTTGCCTGAGAGCAATTCTGAATCATAATAGTCATTAAGTTCACGCCATGCTCTGCTGTAACCTGCAAAAAGCATGTCTGTATTATCTGTTTTCTGGATAAAACCGGACAATCCCCAGCTTGTATTTCTGATTACTTCACTTACTCCGGAGCTGGTAATTATGAGTTTTTCGGATTCTGACCTTTCCGCGCCGGCTGATATAAAAAGCTCAGGATCATATTCTTTTAATTTTTCGGAATATGTTTTGCAGGTTTCAATTATTGCTTCCCTGGATAAAGAAGCTGTTTTTTCAGAGTATGTTTTTACTTTGCTGACTTGTGCGGGTTCAGAGTAATCTGTGAAGTGTGAAATGCTCCCGATTTTAGCAAGAGAAATTGCTTTCTCTGTAATAGAATCCAGGTCATCTATATTATTTCCGAAAGCTACTCCCTTTTTATTGTTAACAATAGCATCAACCCTGTAATATAAGTTCTGTTTTGAACCTGTTGATTTTAACCTTCCATTTTCAAAATTGCAGTCTATATTTTCTGTCTGATAAAAAACAATTCTCGAGGATTGTGAATTCATCCGCTTTGCCCTGGCTATGCATGCCGGCGCGGCCGTTTTTGCAATTTCTAATATTGAATTCTGCATATAGTTATTTACCTCCGATTGTTATATCTCTTATTCTTAAATGAGGGGAGCCGAAAGTTACAGGTACTCCCTGGCCATATTTTCCGCATGCGCCCGGAAGTTCGCATATTTTTGAATCATTTCCAAATCCGTCTATCGAATGGAGGGTCTCAAAAACATTTCCCATAAGGGTTATGTCTCTTATAAGTTCACCTAACTGGCCGTTTTCTATTCTATACCCGTAGCCTGCAGAAAAAGTAAACATTTCCATTTCTGTCATGCCGCCTATATTATCACACGCGTAAATGCCATTATCTATATCTTTAATAAGGTCATTAAAGTTTATATTGCCGCTTTCTATGTAAGTATTGGTCATTCTGACAATCGGCTCGAATGTCCTGTTCGCAGCCCTTGCATTACCTGTCGGCTCCGCTTTCATTTTAGCAGCGGTTTCTCTGGAATGCAGGTGCCCTGTGAGTATACCGTTTTTTATTAAATAGTTTTTTCTTGTCGGAGTTCCTTCATCATCATAAGCATGAGTGCCAAGTAAATTACCTAAAGAGCTGTCATCTACAATATTTAAGTCCGGTGTACCCATTTCTCTTCCAATATGCATGAGCTTCAGCATTTTATCATTTTCATATAAGAAATCCGCCTCGGATAAATGTCCGAATGCTTCATGCGCAAAAACTCCGGCTAAAGGTTGATTAAGCAATACTGTAAACTTTCCGCCTTTGCATACAGGCGCTTTTAATAAGTCCGAAGCTCTTTTCGCTATTGCTGCAACTTTATCATCAAGTCCTAAAACAACATTATAATCTGTCGAGGATGCAACACCGTCAAAGGCCCTCTGAATTAAAGAGCCGTCTTTTGCTACAGCCCGGAAGCTTAGTGAGATATAAGGCCGTTCTTCTGAAAAATATGTTCCAGTGGATGAGGCAAAATAAACTGTGCGGAATTTTTCGCTGTAGCCGATACTGGATGTTGCTATTGATGGAGCAGATTTTAATAATAAGTTATTATATTTTTCCAGTAATTTTATTTTTGAATCAAGGTCGATCCCTCTAAAATCATTTGATAATTCTGCATGTATTGTTTTTTCTTCCGGCTTTATTTCCGCAAGCTCTGTTTTATCTTTTCCTACAAGTTTTGCGCAGTTGTACGATTCACTTACCTGATGGTTAAGGCCTTCTAAAGAATCGAAAACAGAAAGTCCCCAACCGCCATTTACACAGGTTCTTACAATACCGCCATCGAATTTGTTAAAAGCCACATCTTCAAGTTCCGGGCCTCTGTATGAAAGCATATTGGATTCTTCTGTTTCAAAGCGAATTTCTGTATAGTCCGCTTTACTATTTTTAAGGGCATTAAATAAAATATCTTTCATAAGCGCTCCTTTCAGTATAAATTAACACAATAATAATTTCAATGATACACACTATCGGTTCAATCAGCAATTATAAATTTGTGTCTGATTATTTAAACTATTATGATGTAGTATAATAATATAGTTCATAATAATCCATATTTAGAATTCCTGCAGTTCGATTTGGCAAATTGATTTATTAAATTATCTTTTTCTTTACGGGTCAGCTGCTTTATTTCAAATTCACGTTTTAAAGCATCGCTTTTTGTCATTTTTTCTGACTTGTATACGAGCGTTACAGGTCTTCGATGGGGAGTTATATATTTTGAGCCTTTTCCATTATTATGTGTATTAATTCGTTTTTCTATATTGTTTGTTATTCCGGTATAGTATGTATCATCATTACAAAGAACGATGTATACTATCCATTCTGTTTTCTTTTTAGAAATACAGCTGCCTCCTTTGTGAGCTTTGTGCTTTCGTGAGAAATTTATTACATAAGCATTGTTAGTATTTTCAGTTTAGCTCTCTTTCATTCATATGTTATAATTAGCTTTTATCAAATTCGTCTCTTAAAATCATAAGGCCTTCCATCATTTTCGGAAAACCTGCAGTTGGAGCAACTAATAGTATGGCATGCTCAATTTCTTCTCTTGAACAGCCTTTTTTTTTGGCTTTCTGGAGATGAGTTCTCAAGGCATATGGATATTCACAGACAGTTGAAATAACTACTTTTATTAGCCACCGGGTTTTTTCATCCAGCGGTCCGCCCCTTGTGTGAAGCAACGATCCGTAATTACTATATGCTTCATAAATATCTCCATATTTTTGCTTGAAATATTCAAAGTTTTTTTCTATGGCTTTCATTATATTTTTCTCCTTTCTGTATTCTATTGCTATATAATATTCTATTTTGTTGACAGGAAAATAGCAAATGCCTTTATTGGTAAATATAACCTGACAAATGGTATGGTTCATACTAATATATAGCATAGTTATACAAACAAATTTTCCAAATTCGTTTGTTCCGGAGGATATAGGAGAGGTAATTATGTCGTCGATTGATCTAATAATATTAGGACTACTAAAAAAAGGACCAATGAGTGCCTATGAACTAATTAAATTTGCCGATTCCATTCAGATTAAAAAATGCAGATATTGGTGTTGGTTTTTTTCTTCCCGGACCCATGCAGACAGCTTTTCAAGCTAAAAGAAGGGAGAACAATTTAAGAATCCCGGAGCAGAGCTGCGAGGTATTCCAGCTGCCAGAATAAAAACCCAAAATAACAAATGAATTATGCTTGATGCTTGTTGGCCGCGTAAAATTAGTAAATTCTCTGGAGAACTGGAGAAACATTCCATAGCCCCGCAGGATATTATCTTACCAATACTTACACATTGCCATTTTGATCATGCAGGTTCGTAATAGATAGAGGAAAGATAAAAGAAATATTAGAAAGGTATTTTTATATTTAAGTCTTTCCATTCAAAGCCTGATAATCTTTAAACAATTTTATCAGAGTCTTATACTTTAAAATCTCCGCATAACGCATTGCTGTCATTCCAAGCACATCTTTAATTTCTACTTCTGCGCCTGCTTCAAGCAGCAGTCTTGTATTGTTTTCGTTACCACGTCCAACTGCAAGCATTAAAGCAGTCTGTTCGTTTTTGCTCTGCACATTAAGGTCACTTCCCAATTCTATTAACAGTCTGACTATTTCTGTATTATTATTTGCAGCGGCATCCATTAAGGCATTATTATTATTATCACCGCTCTGAATATTTATATTACAATCCGATTCTATTAAGAGTTTTGCAATTTCATTATTATTGAGGCGGACTGCGTGGCAAAGACCTGTCACACCCTGTTCATCCTTAACATCAGGCTGCATATCTGCTGTCATATATAGTTCTATAGCATCATATTTGTTTTCTCTAATACAATAAAAAAAATGGAATACACTAAAGAACAAACCTGCGCTTTCAAGTTCATCTTTTGCGCATTGTATAATCATCTTTTGTTTCCAGAGCTTACTCTCTTTAGAAAAAAAATCTTTTAAGAATTCTTCGCTTGCACCGGTTTTTGCAAAATACAGATATGTAGGAAGAGGAACATTATCCTTATATAAATGTAAATACAGACAGCGTTTATTACCCATGCAGTAACCTGAAATAAATTTTATCCAGCTTGAAAATATATTCTTCGGTGTAGCAATGACAATAAAATACTCAATTTCAGAAATAAGATTTATAAAATCCTTATTTTCTTCCCATTTTCCCTGCATAGAAAACGGCACAATATCTATTTTAAGTTCTTTAAATATTTCAATAAATTTATTTATAGGTTCATTACTATCATATAAAAAAATTACCTTCATAATATATAAATGTAATGTAATTGTACTATTTAATTCCATGCTTTTTTTCCTTGACTTCGAAAATTTATTCTATATAGTTAGATTTATTACGGAGTAAAATATGAAAATAAATATTGCTATTATTGGATTAGGAAGAATTGGCTCTGTATTACTGCAACAAATGCTTAATTATAAGGACAAGGGAGTAACTATTTCCGCGGTAGCTGAAATTTCAGAAACACCAGGAAAAATACTTGCAAGAGAACATAAAATTAAAATAAAAAACCTGGATGAAATTATTAACCTTGGGAAAAATGTTGATATTATTTTTGAGTTAACAGGACAGTATGAAGTACGTCAGGAACTCCGGCATAAACTGATGGATAATAAGAACTTTCATTCTGTGATTGCGCCGGAAACCATAGCCTTCCTTATCTGCCTAATGCTCACCAATAAAGAGATGCCGGATGTGCACTTGCATACAGGGTATTAGTCTATTTTTTATTAAATAATAATTTAATGTAACTTCAAAAAACAATTTACCCCATAAAACTACAAATACTGCCTGATTTTACACCGTATAGCCATTAATTTATAAATATTAACCCCAAAAAACAATACACAGTCTTGTAAAATCCACACGAAATAAAAAAAATCTTAATAACTTAAAAAATAAATCTGCACTTCTATCTTCCCACCCCACCAAAAAAAAGCTTTTTGGGATGTTAAAATAGTTATTATGCTATCAGCGGAAAAACACATACCGCCGGCATAAGGTATGTGTTTTGCAGCCTAATATCTTCATTTAGGCTAACATCGCAAATAACTCATTATGATACTCCCTTGACTAAAATACCCTTTTAATTGTAAATTAATAGATATTCCTTGTGGGAGGGGAATTTTGTCCGAACAATTAATTGTAAAAAATCTTCCTTTTATAAAGGTTCTGCCATACTGGGCACAGGAATTATCCTATAAATACCTGTCAAAAACAACAAACCTCTACCTTGTTCATGGCAATATTATGGACTTCCTGCCTCATAAGATGAAAGAAGGCGAATTTAATTTCACTAAAATCCAAAATTACATTTCTGAAGTACTATTTGGAAACAGGGATATTATTTTCTTTTATGACAGATCCTCCGGAATATCATTCTGCACATCGGAAATGAAAGATGAGTATATATCAAATATAAACCTTAATGAAGAAAAAGAAATCGACCTTTTATCTACAGATCCGGTTGTAGCATTTAGTTCAATAGAAAAATATATTTACAATAATATAAAAAAGAACCAGCGAATTGTAATTATAATTGATTATGCAGAAACAATAATTCCAAATGCAGATATTACGCGCTATTCAGAAGAAGACAGGTTCTGTCTTGTTACTTTAAGCAGATGGGCACGGGACCCGATTTTTACTCACGGAGACGTTTCTATAATACTTTTAACAGAAACTTTAAGTGATATAAGCCCGAGAATTGTTCGCTCTCCGGCAACTGTAAAAGTAAGCATTCCTCTTCCCGACTTTAAAGTGCGGACGAGTTTCCTCGATTTTTTGGACAGACATGAACAATTACTTTTAACCAGTAGAATCTCCACAAGAGAAGTCGGGAAAATTACTAGTGGATTAAACCTTGTGAATTTGAACCAGATAGCCGCAGAATCGTATCAGGAAATGCGGGAAATAGACTTCGAGTATTTAAGAAAAAAGAAAAAGGAAATAATAGAAGCAGAAGCAATTGGATTACTGGAGTTTATAGAATCCGAACATGACCTTTCTATGATTTCCGGACATGACTTTGTTAAAAAGAGATTTAGAAGCGCGGCAAGAGCTATTAAACAGGGAAGACTCGATGTACTTCCGATGGGTTACCTTATTGCAGGGCCCGTTGGAACAGGTAAATCCTTTATGGTTACTGCTTTTGCCGGAGATATAGGTATTCCAATAGTTAAATTCCAGAATTTCCGATCAAAATGGCAGGGTGTATCAGAATCAAATTTAGAAAAGATATTAAACATATTAAAAGCAATGGCCCCTGTGGGTGTAATGATAGATGAAGCAGACGCATTTTTAGGAACCAGGAACCAGGGAGGCGATTCCGGCACAAGCAACAGAATATTCGCTCAAATTGCCTCATTTATGGGAAATACAGAATACAGAGGCAAAATTATATGGTTTTTAATTACCTGCCGCCCGGACCTTCTGCCAATAGATATTAAACGCCAGGGAAGAGCAGAAGAACACCTCGCTCTTTTTTATCCGGATACTCTGGAAGAAAAAGAACAACTTTTTTATACCTTAGTAAGAAAACTAAAATTAAAAGTCCAGAAAATAAATATTTCCGATCTTTTTAAAAAGCATAGTTTTGATTTTTCCGGCGCAGACATAGAATCAATCTTAATAAGGGCTAAATTTCTGGCTACTATGAACAATCATATTATTGTTACCAAAGAAGATATAGAAGACACAATGAACGATTTTGTCCCTCCAAGCTATCCTCATGAGATTGAGCTCCAGAACCTTGTTGCAGTCTTAGAATGCACAAGCAGGGAAATGGTGCCAAAGAAGTTCCAGAACCTGGACCGTACAAAACTCGTATTGGAAATTAAGCAGCTTAAAGTGCTATTAAGTGAAAAAGATTAGGTATTATTAATACTAAATAATTGATATTAAATTTAACAACAAATGGTTATGATAATTATTTGTATTATTTAGTTATTTTAACCGGATGCGAACCTAATGGCGAATCTAAAATTCAATTCTATCTTAATTCATCAATTAATCGAGTTGTTTCTTCCACCATATAAAGAGGGAGCGAGAGTAATGGAAAGGAGAATTTTATTTTTTTTCCGTTATCGACTACAATATGGTCCGCTTCCTGAAACGAAGGTTTATTGAGATCGAATCGTATGGCTATTTTACCTTTTTTAGCCATAAAAAATTGAAAAAGAGATTTTAAACTTCCTTTCTTTCCAGCTTTCACTTCTACCGGAATTATCCAGTCGCTTTGCGAAAATACAAAATCCACTTCGGCATTTCTTTTCTTTTCTTCTCTTAACCAGTAAAATAGATCAGGATTTCTTAAACCCTTAAATCTATAAAGCAAATGTTGTCCAATAAACTGTTCTGCTAAAGAGCCCTCATTTACTAATTTGATTTCATTATATGATGAAATTGTTAACCAATCCAATCCGCATTTGTGATTTACCAATCCGCTATCAAGAAAAAGTAGTTTAAAGTGTCTTTGATTAATCTCTGATTGAATTGGAATACCGGAGCAACGGCTGTGAAAAACAGGACTGCAAATTCTTGCTTTTGAAAGAAGATCTAAACAGTGTTTTACATCCCTGGTTTTTTGTTCACGAGAAAAGTTACTATATTTAATCTTGTTACCGATTTGTTTTGGTATTTTAGTAAAAACAATTTGTAATAGCATTAGTTCTTTTGGTTTGGCATATTTAGAAAAATCATCATTGTAGGTGTTTAAAATTGATTCATGGATAGCAGAAACATCCACTAAGGAGTTAGTTTCACTGTATGTTAGCACAGCTTCCGGCATCCCTCCGACAAAGAGATACTCCCTTTGTTTTTCTGTAAGCCTGCGATGGATACTTTCCGGCCAATCATCATCAATTTTAAAGTTTTCAAGCGGATTAATAAGTTCGGGTTCTATTTCTGTTAAGAATTCCTTAAAAGTTAGTGGACCAAGATGGAAATACTCAATTCTTCCAACCGGCATGGAAAAATTATGATCCTTTAAAGTGAATTCCAACAGAGAACCTGCTGCTATAACTGCTAAATCAGGTTTTTCCTCATAGAAATAGCGAAGCGCTTGCAGGGCATAAGGAGTTGCTTGAATTTCGTCTAAAAATAAAAGAGTATTCCTGTCTTTAATAGCAGAATGGGTTAGCCCTTCTATTTCTTTTGAAATCTTATTTATTGATAATGTTTTAAAGATCAAATCAAGGTAGAGATGTTTTTCCAGGTTTATTTCGACCAGATTAAGATTATTTTTTTTGGCAAAGCGGCGCACAAGTTCTGTCTTTCCAACCTGTCTTGCTCCGCGAATAATTAAAGGTTTTCTCCGTTTTTTATTAAACCATTGGATTAAGTATTTTTCAGATACCCGCAACATAATTAAAACATCCCCCTGTTTTGAACTATATTATATAAAAATAGGGGGATGTTTGCAATAGAGTTATTGATAAATTACAAGTAAAATTTATAATCTGCATCAAGTGTTTTTGAGGTGAAAATCTCTTGAAAGGATAAAAAATCACAAAGATCGTATCAGTAACTGTAGGATGGAGAAAAGAAAGTTAGAAATTTTCTGTAAATCTTATAAGCCAAAAGCAATATAAAACCTCTGCGAACCAAGAACATTTTTATTAACTTAAAATATAGATCAGCACTTATAGTACTTAGCCCCCTTCGCAAAACCAAGCTTTTTTGCGATGTTAGTATAATAATTCTGAAATCGGGCTGCACTGTTGAGTGGGCTGGTCGCACGCAAAGCTTGCTGCTCGCCCATAAAAATTCAGAATTTTGAGCGCAATTGACGTGCGGGGTAAAGGCAAGGAGAAGGAATTTGCAATAATTATTTATAATATAATAAGTTAAATATTAAATATATTTTAGTAAAAATTGGTACATCGTAAATTGCTTGTGCCGCAATAATACTTGCATCTACCCCTATATCTATATATACTAATATTATTAATTTATAATATTAGAAAATGAAGGTAAAAAAAATAAAACCATTTTCACATTTTTTTGTCATTATATTTAACAACAGGATCGAAATTATATTATGGGGAATGAAACAACTTTTACCCGTAAAACAAAAGAAACTGATATTTCTATAGAAATATGTTTTGACGGGAACAGAGAAATTGAGATATCCACTTCTGTGCCGTTTTTTGACCATATGCTCCATGCTATGGCTTTTCACGGAGGATTTGGATTAAAAATAGCAGCAACAGGTGATAAAGAAGTGGATCCTCACCACATTGTAGAAGATACAGGGCTTGTATTAGGTGAAGTATTCCTGAAGGTTTTTAATGAACTTAAGAATGTTAAAAGGTTCGGGCATGCTGTAATTCCTATGGATGAGGCAATATCAGAAGTAACAATTGATGTATGCGGAAGGCCGACTCTTGTAATGACTGCTGACTTCCCCCAGAATTACATAGGTAATTTTGATATAAATTTGGTTAAAGAGTTTTTAATAGCCTTATCCAATAAAGCATGTTTTAGTTTACATACGCATATTAGATATGGAGAAAACAGCCACCATATGGCTGAATCGCTTTTTAAAGCTCTTGGTAAAGCACTTAAACAAGCATATACAAAAGAAAAGGAGATTTTATCCACAAAAGGTACTATATAAAAAATATTCAAAATGAATAAAAATGTTGAAGAAGTATTAAAAAATATTCCGGCTCAAGGCTTCATTAAAACTACAAGTGAAACTAATAAAAAAATTAGCAAAGAAGATAAAGTTGCTCTAATTCGGAAAGGAAACGAATACTTTAATAATGGTAAGATTGATATTGCAAAAAAAATATTTACAACCACCGGTTATTCTGATGGATTAATCCGGGTAGGAAACTATTATTATAAACAAAACAAACCGTTTGAAGCTTTACGGATGTACTATCTTGCACCGGATAAAAAAAATGTAGACACAATTATAGAGAAAATGAGCCATATAATTCAATATATGCTTCATGAAGATAAGGAAGGCCATGATGAATGAAGATAGTAATTCAAATGACAGCGAAAGAAAGGCTGAACTCGATCAGCATAGTATGATAGCTGAACTTTCAAAGACTGGATATCAGTATATAAAAGAGAACAGACTAAAAGAATCAGAAGAATGCTTTAATCAAATCCTCGAAAAGGACGAACTTAATTCTTACGCGCTTGTAGGATTGGGTGATATAGCAAGAAAGCAGCGTAACTTTACACGCGCTATTCAATATTATAAAAGCTGTCTGGAAAACAATCCATTAAATAACTATGCCTTATTCGGTCTGGCAGATAGTTATAAAGCGTTGAATCAATATAAGCAGGCCATTGAAATCTGGGAGAAATACATAGAAAATGATGAAAAAAATATTACTGTATTAACCCGGGTTGCGGATGCATATAAAAAAGTTAAGAATTTCTCAAAATCAAGAGAAATCTACTTAAAAGCGCTCGAACTGGAACCTGATAATCCATATGCACTAATAGGGCTCGGCTACCTGTATTTTGATTTTAAATACTACAAAGATGCATTAAATTTCTGGAAAAGAGCCTTAGACCTTGATGTAAATACAGGAAATATAAAAATCCTAACTGCAATAGGCAACTGCCACAGAAAATTAAAAACATTTGAAGACGGTTTAAAATACTTTCAAAAAGCGCTTGCTTTAGAGCCTAATAATTTTTATGCGCTCTTCGGAATTGCAGATTGTTGCAGAGGTTTAAAAGAACATTTAGAGTCCTTAACTTTCTGGGAAAAAATACTCAGCTTTGATCCGGACAATAAAGTTATACTTACAAGAGCCGGTGATGCTTCACGTAATCTGGAAAAATTAGATCAGGCAGAGGAATATTACCACAAAGCATTAAATATCGGGTTTGATGCATATGCCGTACTGGGCCTTGCAATAATCAATAAGGAAAAAGGAAAATATAACGATTCAATAGAATCCCTTGATAAACTTATAAAAAATGATCCTAATAATGCAAGATATTTCCATATAATTGCAGAATGTTATGCAGCATTAAATAAAAAGGAACAAGCTATCGATATTTTAACGAAATTCACTTCGCGTGGAAACAGAAATCCGTATATTTCAAATCTGCTGGAAACTCTTAGAAACGGTATGTAGCTATTCATCCATTAAAACAGCCCTTATTCTTCTAACTCCAGCAGAAGAAGACTGTTCTTTTTTTATTTTAAAACTTCCGAGAACAGAGATATTCTCTACATGAGGGCCGCCGCATACTTCTTTGGAAAAATCACCTATCGAATAAACAGTAACTTTTTCTTCATATTTATCACCAAATAAAGCTACAGCATCTGATGATTTAGCTTCTTCCAGTGTCATAACCTCAACTTTAACATCATGCTTTTTCTTAATCTGCTCATTAACAATTTCTTCCACTTTTTTTATCTCTTCCGGAGTCATTTTTTCCGGATGAGAAAAATCGAAGCGAAGCCTCTCACTTGTAATATTACTGCCCTTCTGTTTCACATGGACCCCTAAAACAATTTTTAATGCTTTGTGGAGCAGGTGAGTTGCAGTATGAAGTTTTTTAGCCATATCTCCATGATCCGCAAGGCCGCCTTTAAAGCTCTTTTCGGAACCTGCTTTAGAAACGGACTGATGTTTTTCAAATGCTTCCTTAAATCCTTCCTTATCTACTGTAAGCCCATGCTCAGAAGCAAGTTCCTCAGTTATCTCTATAGGAAATCCATACGTATCGTAAAGCCTGAAAGCAACTCTTCCCGGTATTATTTTTTTAGGATTCTTCATTAGATTTGGAAGCAGCTTTTCAAATTCATGTTCACCTTTTTTTAATGTTTCACTGAATTTCTTTTCTTCCAGATCAAATTCGTGAAATATATTATTACTATTTTTATCAAGTTCCGGATAAACATCACAGTATACACCTATCACCTTTTTTGCAATACCGGATAAAAATGCATCGTTTAATCCGAGCTTTCTGCCATGACGGATTGCCCTTCTAATGAGCCTTCTTAAAATATAACCCTGTCCGAGATTTGTTGGTTTAACACACTTCTCATCACCAAGAATAAATACAGATGCGCGTATATGGTCTGCAATTATCCGGAAAGAAACATCTGCCGCATCATCTTCACTGTATTTAAAATTGATTTTGGATTCAATTGCTTTTATTACAGGCTGGAAAACTTCAGTTTCATATACGTTCTTTTTGCCCTGAAGCATGGCAATTGTTCTTTCCACACCCATACCTGTATCTACTGTTTTGTTTTTCAGCGAAACATACTTTCCGTCTTCCGTTTTATTGTACTGCATAAAAACATCGTTCCAGATCTCAAAATACTTTCCGCATGAGCACCCGGGTATACATTCATCTGAACAGCTTTCCTTTTCCGTATCTATAAACATCTCCGTATCCGGCCCGCATGGGCCAGTCTGGCCTGCCGGCCCCCACCAGTTGTCTTTTCGCGGCATAAAGAATATACGTTCCGCAGGTATTCCAAGCGTGGTCCATGTTTTATAAGACTCAGAATCTTTAGGCACATCCTCATCCCCTTTAAAAACTGTTATATAAAGGTTCTCTACAGGAAGGCCCAGCCATTCTTTGGAAGTAATAAATTCAAAACTAAGCTTTATAGCTTCCTCTTTAAAATAGTCTCCCAACGACCAGTTGCCAAGCATTTCAAAAAAAGTACAGTGAGTACTATCTCCGACAATATCTATGTCCCCTGTTCTGATACACCTCTGGAAATTAACGAGCCTTTTTCCTGAAGGGTGAGGTTCACCGAGTATATACGGAACAAGCGGATGCATTCCTGCTGTAGTAAAAAGTACTGTTGGATCATTTTCCGGAATAAGTGACTTACCGGAAATTTGTTTATGGTTCTTTGAAACAAAGAAATCTATATATTTTTGTCTTAGTTCGTTCGCTGTCATGAATACAGATATTATTTATACGTTATGATAATGTCAAGCGGGGGAGGAAAAAGAATAAAGTATGGCGTTATTTTTGCTCTGATAATAATGTTTGTTTATTCTTTTTTAAGTGGTAAAAAAATTTCTCACACCGTTATTATGCCCTGTGGGTACAAAAAACTTTTGGAACACTTCTTTTTAGAATTGTTTTTTTTAAAACAATCTTCTAACCCTGGTAAAGGATTTCATCTTTTTATCTCTTTAATATAAGTAAAGGATTTATATTATTAATGCGACCTTTATCTTCCATCCAGAGAGAGAAGAATAGTATTCTGATTTTGAAAAATTCTATGATGTAGAATAGGGATTAAAATCCTAACCTTTAATAGATTGATTTTTTCTTTCTTAGTGATTTAAAAAATTTAGTAATTTCATCCTTCCACATGTCAAGGATTACAGCAAAGATAATGATACTTCCGATAACGATGTTCTGAATCGATGTGGGTACAGTGTTCAGGTTCAAGGCATTCTGTACAATAACTACAATCATGGCTCCGATAAAGGTGGAGATGACATTGGCTTTTCCGCCACTCAGGCTGGCACCCCCGATGACACAGGCGGCGATGGCTGACAGTTCCATACCCACACCGTAGTTCGGAGAACCCGAGTTAAGCCGGGCGGTCATCAAAATCGAGGCAACACCTGTCACAATACCAGCGAGAATAAAGCTCAACATCGAAATGAATTTGACGTTTATTCCCGAGTAACGTGCAGAAGAACGGTTTCCTCCAACTGCATGAATCTTCCGGCCTGTGGCTGTATATTTCAGGAAAAAGAAACCCAAACCATAAAAGATGATGATGTAGAATAAGACCACCGGCAGATTCAGGAAAGAACCATAAAAGAAATACTGCAGCGAATCTGAAATAGAAAAGATTGGTGAGCCTTCATTGATCATGAAGGCGAAACCCCGGAAGATGCCCATGGTTGCTAAGGTCGCAATGAATGCGGGGATGCGTAAGTATGCCCACAAGGTCCCGTTCAGCAACCCCATGACACCGCCCAGAGCAATGGTTAACAGGATGGCTATTAGAACCGGGACATGGAGAGCTTTTATCAGAGTGGCCAGTACCATGGTGAGCAGGGCAATCATTGATCCCGATGAAAGGTCTATACCGCCGTTCAGTATAACAAAGGTAGATCCGATGGCTACAAGGGAGACGATACTCACCTGAAGAAAGATG
>SDBV01002697.1_pt1 | contig 26523 bp, 17 predicted proteins | sample 2277081 | NCBI WGS metagenome assembly SDBV01 (sample SAMN10402039, study PRJNA504765) | marine sediment metagenome | isolation source: marine sediment core GS10_PC15, 223 cmbsf | place: Arctic Ocean: Southern Knipovich Ridge | collected 2010 | reverse complement strand
TGTGGTTACATTATCTGTTTGTGTATTTCCTACACTTGACCAGTTGTAACTTGAATATCCTGCACCTGCATCTAATGTTGCAGTATTTCCTGCACAGTATGTCAATGTTCCTGTAATTGTTGGGGTTGGATTTGAATTTACTGTGATATAATTTATTTTAGTTTCAGTATCATTACCTGAACCATTTTCAACATAAAGAGTTACGTCATAATTTCCTGCAGTGTTATAAGTTACAGATGGATTTTGATCAGTACTTGTTGCAGGGTTTCCTCCTTCAAATGTCCATGACCAGATTGTAGGAGCATTACTTGAATTATCAGTAAAATTAACTGTTCCTCCTTCACAAATAGTTGTAAAATCAGCAGAGAAATCTGCGACTGGAGGACTGGCACATGGACTAAATGTAATGATTGTTGTATCGTATCCATAACAACTCTCAGCATTTACTACAATTACATCATACGTGTTTGTAACAGTAACGTCCAGAGTTTGATTAACAGAAAGGTCATTCCATAAATATGTCTTACCTGCTCCTGCTCCTGCATCTAAATTAACAATATCACCATCACAGGCAGCTTGGTCAGCTCCTAAATCAACAGCAGGTATAGCATTAACAGTTATATAATTTGTTTTTGTTTCAGTATCATTTCCTTCAGCATTAGTAGCAATTAATGAAACAGTATATGTTCCTGCACCATTGTAAACAATATTAGAAGGATTTTGATCTGTTGAAGTATTTGGTGTACCACCAGTGAAAGTCCATGACCATTCTGTTGGTATTTTTGTTGATGCATCAAGGAAATCAATACTTTCGCCTGCACATATTTCAGTAGAACCGGCAGAAAAATCTGCTATTGGAGCTTCCGGAGGAGGCGGCGTACAATCAACAATATGGATGTCGTCTAAATATAACCAAAACATATCAGTTGCATTGTGATGGAATGCAAGATATACTTGTTGTCCGCCATAAGCACTAATATCAACTTCCTGCGGTGTCCAGGAATCATTTCCATCAGTTGCAGGGTCTTGATCAAAATATTCTAATAATGTAGTAGAAAAATTTACAGTATCTATTCCTGTTGTAGAAATTCTTACCTTATATCCATCTCTCCAAGCATTATCCGGTATCAAATGTTTCCATTTTAAATCAGCACCTGTTGCAGGTATTGTTATAGGACCAAATCTAATCCAGTCATTTGATGGATTAGTATTAGTAAACCATGAAGTAATACCTAATAACCAGTTAGTATCGCCCGGAGCCACTTCTTCGTAAACTAACTTCCAGTAAGTAGAATCATCTCCATTATTTACATTAGCTATTTCTTTGTCAAAATCATCAAAATACATATTAAATGAAGGTTCATCAGTTGCATTTACAAATATATCGGGAATAGTATAATCCATAAGAGTATCACAAGGATAAACTGCTTCTATATAGTCAGTTTTTGTTTCGGTATTATTACCATTAGTATTTGTTGCTGTAAGAGCTACGGTATAAAGTCCGGGTGTAGTATAGAAAACAGAAGGATTTTGAGCATTTGAAGTAGAAGGTGTACCACCTGTGAGTGTCCAGTCCCATGAATCAGGGAATCCCGAAGATATATCAGTAAATTGAACAGGACCTGATGGAAGTATTAAAAAAGTTTCTGATGCAGTAAAATTTGCTTCAGGTAATGCTGTCGGGTCAGTACAAACAACAGGGAAAATTGCATTGTTCCAAATATCACCCCAACCAGCCGTATAAGAATGCCATGTATCATCACTCCACATCTCCCAGGCAGTATTAGTACTTGAAGAATTATACGCACCAGTGTAAACTGCAAGTATATCAGTACCGGTTGGATTTATAAATCCAACATAAAATGGACCTGTAATAGTTAGAGGTGTAGTTAAAGCTATATAAGTTGGATCACCATTAGTAACATCAATTTCAATAGTATTACCAAGTGAAGCAGTTTTTGTAGCAAGTATGACTCCTGGTTTTCCGTTATCACTATCATCCCAGATATTAAATGTAATATTAGTTGGGCCACCTGTATTATCGCCTGCCCCAAAATAGAACCATATTCCCTGTATTTCCTGATATGGATAATAGGAATCATAATCAAAAAATTCTGCTTTTGCTTTATCTCCAAATTGATTTGTACCTGAAACATAAGAATCAGCAGCAACAGTATATATAGTTAGACCGCCTACAACATTGCTTAAAGAATCGCAATTAACAACAGAATTATCTTTAACTGTAATATAATTTGTTTTTGTTTCAATATCACTGCCATTAGCATTGGCAACAGTTAATGAAACAGTGTATGTTCCAGGGGTATTATAAACTACAGTGGGATTTAGTTCATTTGAAGAAGCTGGTGTACCACCTGAAAATGCCCATGAATAAATTGCAGGTGTGCTTCCATAAGAAAGGTCTGTAAAAGAAACATTATCATTAGGCCATGTAGTTGTTGGTGAAGCTGAAAATTGTGCAGTAACTCCTAAATTAGGGTCAGTACAAACAAATGGGAAAATTGCATTTGCTAAGGTTTGTATTCCCCATCTGGAACAGCCATACCATTCTCCATCGCTACCCATTTCCCAGTAGGTATTAGTTGGTGAATCTCCATCTGTATTTGTGATAAGAGCAATTGTATCACCAGCAGTTGTTGGTAGTATAACACCGATATAAAATGCAGGGGGAATTATTATAGAAACACCAAAATTAACATCTGTATAACCTTGAGCAGTATCAGCCACAATAGAATTAAGTGGTACAGTAGTGGAAGCAATCATATTCCCTGGTTTTCCGTTGTATCCATAATTATCCCAAACGGCAAAAGTAATGTCGGGATTTGTGGCGCTGGTTGCTCTTGCCCACCAGAAACGACCTCCTTTAATTACCTGATACGGGTCATAATAAAAAGAGCTGAAATATTGCGCTTTTGCTAAGTCTCCATACTCATTATTACCTGCAAGATATCCTTCGGCAGTAGTATAAATAACTGGAGTGCCATAAAAATTACTTATTGTATCACAATTTTCAATAGTTGGGTCAAGAACTTTAATGTAGTCGGTTCTTGTTAATGTGCTATCTCCATTTACATTTGTACATGTTAAAGATACATTATATAATCCGGCTGTACTATAAACAATATCAGCAGGATCTTTAACACTTGAAGTAGCAGGGGAACCGCCAGGGAAAGACCATTCCCATACAGTTATATTTCCCGGAGTATAATCATAGAAATCAACGCTTTCACTTTCAAAAATAATTGTAGGATAACCATAAAAGTATGTATGAGGTTTATCAAGACCATCATAAGTTCCATCTAAAATAGTTACTCCTGTGTTATCAGGGTCTAACCATGGTTTTAGCCGGTCTGCGTCAGTACCACCATTTAAGTCCCAGTGGTACCAAAATTTACCATAATAATCTGAACTACCTGGACTAGCACAGGTAGAGCTACCACCTGATAAAGTTCCAACTATTCTGCTATTATTATCAAAGATAGGTGAGCCGGATGAACCGCCTTCTGTTACACCGGCAGGACCTCCGTTTGGTGTATTTGCCCAACCATTAACCTGCCATGCTGCACCTGGCCCCATCTGGTTACCACTAATAATAGGACTGGAAGATGTAAGCGTAGAAGTATAAGTTGAGATTTTTTTTATATCTCCAGCAGGATGGTGAATGGTAACACCACTTGGACTTGCAACATCTTCTCTGTACCATCCATTGTAATATGCGTTATATGGTCCTGGAACAGAAGCGTTCAATTCAAGAAGCCTGAAGTCGGAGCCGCCTAAAATATTACCGAGGGCTCTGAGTGTAGCACCGGTCATAGTATTATAAGAAGGTTCTGCTCCGGGAGTAACACATCCGGATGCTTCATAATTAAAATAAAATTCCCATAGAAGCATATCTCCTGCACTAGATGTTTCTCCACAGTGGAATGCAGTTAAATAATAAGGCGTAAGGTCCTCACGAACATTATTAACTAAAGAGCCACTACACCATCCCCAGCTTGCTCCGTCTTTTAACCAAATTTCAGTAACTCCCTGTTTTTCATCCTGCCAGTTATCACCTTCAGGAGAACAATTAACATTTACTTCACATGCCTGGGAACTACCCCAACCTGTTGTTTTTGTTTGTAATATTTTTGTAAACAATTGATTAACATTTCTATATGCATAAACAATTTCTGAAATACTGATAATTGCTTGTCCAATTGATTTAGGATGTTCAAAGTATTCAAGGGTAACTGTTTCACCCTGGACCAATTCTGTTGAAAACAAGCCGCTTTCGTGATTGTTAAATTCAGTATATGCTCCAATTACCTGGGTTTTAGCTTCATTATATAAATAAAGCTTTCCTCCCGGAGGTAACCAGAAGTCATCATAGCATACACCAAGAGCTAAAGCATCTGCTGATATTAGCTTTAGCCGCCAGATCCTGCCACCATCAGGCAGGTTTGTCCATGTTCCTGCATTATCTATACTTAAGTTTACAGGAATAGATCTCCCACATTCTAATACAACACCGTTTCTTCCATCTCCTGTACTCATTTCCGTTGTATCAAGCTTAGGAAACTCTCTAATGTCAAAAGTTTCAGAAATTAAGCTTTGTGTAAAGCTTTCAGGAGTTCCTCCCTGACTAATCTGGGCATTAGTATTAATTGTTATTGCGAACAAAAATAAAATGCCCAATAAAAAAGTTTTGAAGTAATTGATTTTTTTCATGATAGTTAAAATTAAATTGTTAAATTGTTATATTATATTGTTAATTATTAGTTTGTGAAATTAATTCTAAAATGGTTATTTTATTGTTAATTATTGTTTTGTAAAATTAATTCTTAAATGGTTAAATGGTTATATGGTTAAATTGTTAAACAATTCAATAAAGGCATAATTATACAATAAGAGACAGGATAGCCATATAACAATAGAACAATTCAACCATTATTCCATTATTCCTTATTGAGACATTCCCGCTAAAAGCGGCTTTAATTCAAATTTCAACATTTGAAATAATCTAGTAACTTATCCATTAGTTTTGCAAAGACTTCTTATAATATTCAGACGAAATTTTTTTATAAAGGTTGCCTCAAAATTAAAAAAAAATAACTTTAAGTCAAAAAAAAATTCAATTAAGTATGAATATATTTCAAAAAGTTACTCATTGTACAAATATATAAAGATTATTTAGTGTTTGTTCATAAAGTAATGATTTATTTCAATTAAAGCACCAAAATACAAATAACAAATTACAAATAAATTCCAAAATTTAATAACCAAATGTTCAAAACAGTTTGGTCATTGTCATGCTAGAGGCAGATCCGCCTCAGGCGGAAGTTTTTGGTTATTGTGATTTATTTGTTATTTGGTGCTTGCGATTTGTGATTTTAATATTTAGTATAAGTTTTGACTTTATGAACAAACACCATATACTCTTTTCGGTATAAACTCAATATTTTTTTATACGTTTTAATTAATTAAAAGTTTCAGTATTAATTAAAAAAAATATTACTTAAAATTAGACACGTAATTTACCAAAAAAAAACATTTTGAAAATCATACTTTATTTCTGTAAAATATAAAAAAAGCTGGAAATAAAAGCCAAAGATATCAGCAAAAATTAAATGGAATAAAATTGTTAAAGCAGGTTTATTAATTGTAATAGGCTCTTACGATTTCATTATTGCCAACATGTTAACGATAATTTTGTTGGTGTTAATAGACAAGTCGTCAGTCCCGAGAGGTCGGGATTTCCGCTACGCTCCAATCGGCAATTGGCAGTTGGCAGTAACTGTCAAATGTTCAATGTTCAATACTCAACTAAAGACATGAAGCAAAAAGAATATGATTTAGAAGACCGATTAGTCAATTATTCGTGCAGAATGATTGATGTTGTGGACGCATTGCCAGGCACAAGAGCTGGAAATTATATTGCCGGTCAGTTAATCCGGTCATGCCATTCTCCAGCTTTTAATTATGGAGAAGTGCAAGCAGTGGAGTCAAGTCAGGATTTTATACATAAACTTGGAGTCGTGTTAAAAGAATTAAAAGAATGCCGGACCGCCTTGAAAATTATTCGCAAAAAGGAAATGATAAAACCTGCTACAAAACTTGCCAATATTTATAAGGAAACAGAAGAGCTAATTGCAATTACAGGAAAGAGTATCAGCACGGCAGAAAAGAATAAAGGCAAATGACATAACTTGAACATTGAAAATTGAACATTGGTCATTGAATATTTTACCTTGCCAACTGCATACTATCAAAGCCGACTTGTATCATATGGTAAAAATTGATTTCCCGCAGAAAGCGGTTTTTATTAAAACTTGTTTTGAATAAATTTAGTTACTTTTATAGCCTTTTAGCCTGTTCTTGAAAATAAATTTGTATGGAATGATGGAGCATATATGTTAGATAATAAAACGATAAAAGATTTATTGACTTTAAACTTAATGTTTGCCCTTCTTCATACTTTTTGCAACATTGAGTAATTAATGTTATAAGAACTGCTATCACAAAAAAGGAAGAAATTCTTTTTGTAAGTGTGTTTATAAAATTATATTTTAATTAATAATGATTTGTATTAATTAAAATGAGCTAAAAGGACTTGGATTAACTTTTGTTTTTTTTGCCTGGTCAAGCTTAAATGCAAGGGAAACTTCATGTGTCATTAATCCACTAATAGCTTTATACATATCCGACGTACCAAGGTCGTAGCTGTAGCCGATGGTAAAATTTTTATGTTCAAAGCCCACAATAAAAGCAACTGCATTATTTTTTCTATACCAGCCGCCGACAGTTACTTTCATCATTTCATTAAAGTTATAATTAATATATAAGCCCGAAGCTATTTCTTCTGCCCCTTTGGTGAAACATCTATTCCTCCTTCACTAATCATCTTAACACCAATCTGATAAGAATATCGGATAGCTTCCTCAACTTCTTGATCTGTGAATGATTTGTTCGCTTGATATAAATGGAAAGCAGAAACACCAAAATAAGCGTTCATTTTTCCTGAAGGATTGTAATACCATAAAATGCCAGCAGCGAAATCAGGATAACTTATTTGTTCATTAAGTATAGTTTCACTTGTTGGATTACCATCGTCAAAAGAACCTGTAATGTATTGGTCATCAAAGGTAAGACTCGCTGCATCCAATCCTTTTTGGACATATCCACCTGAAATAGAGGCGCTTAAATAATGCGATTCGGCTATCTGTAATTTATAGCCAACAGCTAATGCAATATCCATATTATTAAAAGCACCACATTTATCATTTACAGCCCCTAATCCAATATCTAATTTGCCGCCATCAACAAATATTGGATAAAGAAAAGTAAAGCTATACGTTTGGTAACCATCATCAATATTTGCCCATTGATTTCTGTAATTTACAATAGCTCGCAAATCATTGTTTGCCCCCATTATTGCAGGATTGAACTTTAACGGCACTGAAAAGGGCTGAGAAAATCTCACATCCTGTGCTTTAGCAGATAAAGAGCTAAATACGATAGCAATAAATAGTATTGCCAATTTTGCATTTTTAACTAATCCAGCACATATATGTGTTGGACTCATTGTAACAATAAAGTTTTTCATAATTTTTAGATTTTAAATTTTAATCAATTCCCAATACTAATCTTTTTAGAAATTATACCTTCCTGAACTTCAATATGTAATAAGTATATTCCACTTGGCAATCCAGAAGTTTTGATTTGAATTGTTTCTGTATTGTTCGGAATTTCATCTATCATTATTTGTCCGATAGTATTAATTAACCTAATTCTTTGAATATTTTTACCTTTTGATTCTACAAAAAGTATATCTTTTGCAGGATTTGGGTAAATAAGAATGGCGGCATTATTATTTGTTAATACATCCAAACCAAACGGACCAATATAAATACTTCCGGTCCAGGTACACCCGATGGCATCCGTTACTGTTACTGTATAAATTCCAGAAGCAGTGACAGTAATAATATCAGTGGTATCTCCACCCGGCATCCAAAGGTAAGTATAACCCGGAGTACCCCCGCTTGCAATTACAATAGCACTCGTATCATTTGAGAAAAGCATTGCGGAAACACCAGGCAATACATTAACTGTTACTATTATTGAAGTATCTGTGCATCCAAATGCAGTTGATACTACCACCTGATAATCTCCGGCTAGAGAAGCATTATAGCTAATATTTGTTCCTCCTGTTGATGTACCATTGAACAGCCAATCATAGCTGGCAGCAGTATCGGAAATTAGTGTGACATAATCTCCTTCACAAATGTTTGTTGAGCTTGTGGCAGTAATATTAGCTATTGGTACAGGATATATCGTGATGTAATTAGGTAAGGTTAGTGTGTTATCTGCCAAACATCCAAATGCTGTTAAAGTAACATCATACGTTCCTGCAGAAGGATAGATTACTGATGGATTTTGAACATTAGAGGTATCAGGTATTGCACCTGACAATGACCAGGCAAATCCGGTAGCATTGGCAGATGTATTAATAAAATCAATAGTGATACCTTCACAACCGGACGTGTTATTAGCGGTAAACATAGCTATAGCAGTTGATGTTGTATCCAGCGTTACGGTAACCGTTGTTGAATCTACACAACCGTTTACATCAGTACCTGTGACTGTGTAGGTAGTAGTTGATGCAGGAAACGCTATCACTGGGGTCCCAGTAGCAGTACTCAAACCTGTTGCCGGAGACCAATTATATGTAATCGCTCCACTTGCATCTAATGTTACTGAATCTCCCGGAGCACATATAACAGGTGCTGAAGGTGTTACAGCAATGATAGGTATGCTAAAAACGGTTACCGTATTTACTATTGTATCATTACATCCATTAATATTGGTTACTATAAGTGTAGCATTATAATTTCCTCCTGTAGCATATACATGAGCAGGATTTTGTAAGGTGGAGGTAGTAAAATCCCCAAAGTCCCAATTCCAGCTTACCGGTCCTCCAGTGGATAAATCGAAAAATACAGTTGAATCTCCGGCACAAACAGTGGTGCTAAAAAAATTGGCTGTTGGAAGTGGGTTAACCAAAACCGGTTTTGATATTGTGGTTGAACACGCTCCGTCACTTATTGAAAGCATTACGGAATAAGTTCCGGCTCCTGTATAAGTATGCGAAGGATTTTGCGTTGAATCTAAAGGACTGCCATCGCCAAAATCCCATATCCAGGAGGTAAGTATGCCACCAGTAGATAAATCATTAAAAGCTGTTGATGCTCCGAAACAGACCGTATCAAAATTAAAATCAGCATTAAGCGTATTTGCGTTAACAGTTATAAAATTATTTATAGTTAAAGTATCACTACCACAACTATTTGCAGCGATCAGGGTTATATCATATTGCCCTGGATTTATATAACTATAGATAGGGTCCTGGAGTGTAGAACTACCAATAAAATCTCCAAAATACCAGAACCATGATGTAGGGCTATTGACAGACAGATCAGAAAAATTAACAGGGCTGCCTACACAGACTTGATTGGGAGATGCAGAAAAATTTGGAACAGGTTTACCAGGTAAGATATTAACAATTTTAATACTTGTATCTGTACAACTGGTTGAATTATTTATTGTTAATGTAACTGTAAAAGTTCCACCTGCGGCATATATATGAGTGGGATTTTGCGTATTAGAAAAATTTCCATCGCCAAATTCCCAAAACCAGCTGGTGGGATTGCCCCCAGATAAATCCGTGAAAAAAGTAGTATCACCTAAACAGGCAGTCGTAAATACAAAATCAGCAGAGGGAGCTGGAAGTGTCCCATAATAACCTATCACTCCTGCGGTTCCACAATACCATCCTAAATTAGATGAGAGCATCTCTATTGAAAATATATCTTCAAAAGTGCTGCTTGTCTGTGGTGTCCAGGTATTGCCCGTATCAGTTGTTATCAATATAGTTCCTGCTGTACCCACTGTCCAGCCGGTGCTGTCATTCGTAAAAACAATATCAAACAAATCCTCTCCTGTACCACTTGTTTGGGGTGTCCAGTTAGTTCCTCCATCATCAGTGGTAAGTATGGTTCCTGCAATTCCTACAGCCCAGCCTTTTAAAGAATTAAGGAAAAATACAGAATTCAGATCTTCAGGTGTTCCACTGGTTTGAGTTGTCCAGGTTGTTGCACCACCATCAGTAGTATTGATGATAATTCCCGTGAGGCCAACAGCCCAGCCATTATTTGCGTCAGTAAAATAAATCCCGAACAAATGGTCACCTCCTCCTAAGCCACTATTTTGTGGTGTCCACACAGTGCCACCATTGATGGTTTTTGCTACATAACCATTCCTGCCCACAATCCAACCAATAGTTGTATTGGCGAAATTAATGTCGTAAAGTCGTTCTGGAAAGGAAGAGATGTCGCTTATCCATGTAACTCCTCCATCATTTGTAATAATCGAAAAACCATTGTTTGTGAAAGTATTGCGTCCAACGGCAATACCGATACTGCTATTGAAGAAGTAACTGGAATAAATGTCAAAATCTGGTGAAGTAGTTTGTGGATCCCAGCTTCCTCCCCTAGACGTGGTTTTTAATATTGCACCGCCCGTGCCAAAAACCCAGCCCGTACAGCTATCAACAAAACTGACACTGTTGAGGTCTTCAGCAGTATTGGATACTTGGGTTGTCCAGGTTTGTGAAATACAGTATGTGAAGGTAATTCCTAGAATTGCAATCACGGATAATAGTTTTTTCATAGATTCTAAATTTTAAGGTTTTTATTAATTATTATACTTTTATACTAAAAGACGTGTAACAATATAATAAGCTGCCTGAAAAAAAATAACATTATTTCTTAAATAAGGCATAAGAAAACGAAATTTCAATAAATCCCATCTTATAATCATTAAGCCTGTATTGAGGAGCATCATTATCTGCATCTATTTTACCCCAAAAGCCAAAAACTTCGTTGTTTTTGAATGTATTATTATCATATACTCCATCATTGGTGTACATTTCAGATTTTGTTAATGGTAAATTATATCTTACTTCTACATTGAAGTTATAATCCTTAATTTCAAATTCAGTGCCACCACCTATAATAAAGTTCAATCTGGGTGAATTGAAATTATTAATCTCTGAGGTTACAGCTTCAGGGTCTATATCAGTATCAACTAATACTCCAAGTTCATAAGTCTCTTTAGTTCTGAGTTCTTCAGATTCGATTTTTGCTGAAGAAATAAAATTGAAATTTAAACCACCAACGCCATAAATCCCTTTCCCGTCTATAAATTTATATTTAGCTAATATTGGAAAGCTAAAATACGAAATTTTTATTTTCGCCTCTGAATCAATTGTTATTTTGTCTCCATCGCCCTGAACGTCCAGATCAACTTCAGAATAATCTATGTAATATTTATGATTTAGAAAATTCATAGAAAGTTCTCCTTTTACAGAAATTTTATCATTAAAAATATATTCAGCAAAACCACCAAAACCAAAAGCTATACCAAATTTGCTATTTACATCCCATTTTTTTATATCAAAATTATCTGCTTTTCGAAACTCAAAACTTTCGTTTAAATTTTTAGAATTTATCCTCCCTGCCCCTAAATTTATTTTGGGACCAAAGGTAAATTCCTGGGGAAATGTATTAAGGGTTAGTAAAAATACAGATATTGTAATTATGGTTATTATAACTTTATTCATTATTTGAAAAATGATTTATTTTTTTATAAACCCTAAAATTAGCAAATCTAAAAAATAGTAAAATTTTTTCTTATTGAGACCCCAGTTGAATAAAAAGACCACAGTGAAATACAAAAGAAATTTCACGTGGTAAAGATTCAACAGGGTAAACATACTTTTTTAAAAAGTAATGGCAAAATAATATATCATTATTATATATAGTTAGGACGAAATAAAATATGAAATGGTTGGAAATAAAAAGAAAAAAAATTAAAATACCTTTAAGAATGATTTATTTTTTTATAAACAAATACTTCATCCCTGCGTAAAAACCTAATGTTAAATTCTCTGTTCTATTAAATTCAGAAGGGATAATGTCTGTACCATCAAAAATATTTTTAAAACCGAAATTGCTATGTATGCCAACCGATAATATCCACCGTTTTCTTAAATACATCTCGTACTCATAGCCGAAATGAGCGCCATAATCAAAATCAGCATATTGTGTTGTTACATCCTTGGTATCCCCATCTTTAATCTCATTAGCAGATTTTAACCATCCTAAATAAGAGCCAAAAACAAAATTATTGGATACGGGTGTAGTACCTTTAAAACCCATACGGGTCCATTTGTATTTGGCAAGGAAATTCCACACCATATATGCAAAGTCAATCGTTTTTACATATTGTCTTCCCTCATTGTATTCCGTATATTCCTGTCCTACTTCAGAATGAATCAACCAGTCAACCTGGGCACCCCATTTATCTGAAATATTATACCCTGCTGCTAATCCATAAGATTTTCCCCATGTAATATTCGTATAATTCAGCTCCGATTCTTTAAATCCATTATAAGTATCGTGATTAAGCAGCCAAACATTATTTAAACAAAAAGTTACTCCAGAATATAAACCTCTTGGTAGAAGCGTAACATCCTCATTATTAAAATCACTTGCTAAACCGTTACGTTCTTTTGTAAAAAATTGCGTAATCAAATCGTCATAATTTTTTGATTCACCAACACTCAAAACTGTAATAGGTACTAAATAAGCAACGTCACTCTTTTCTTCAATGATATATACATCCTGATTTTTATTTATTTTAGTTTTATAAATATTATGGAATAAGTTAGAGGTATTACTCTGCTTTTGCTGAACCGTTTTTGCTTCTGCCTTTATATCATTATTATTGGAAATAAATTCTGCAAATGGTGATTGTTGCTCTTTTTTAATATTGGTTTTTGATACACCGCTTAGTAGTTTGTAAGGATTATTATAATTGCTATTAATCGGGCTAATCTCATAGTTTTTATCAGTAATACTGTCCCCATTATCAGTTAAGTTAATAAAGATACCAACTCCACCAGCTATCATTAATAACACTATAACAGCAACTGTATTTCGCAAAGCCCTTTTTATACGCAAGACTTTTGCATCCCTCTTTAAAGTATTTGACACACCTTCCCACACTTCATCTATATCCAGTTCATCGGATATTTTTCTCCATATTTCAGCAGGAGGAAACTCTGACAGCCGCCTAAAAAGGTCTTTATTTATATTATTTGAATTATTTTGCAATTTTAAATGGTTTAAATTCATATAATTTCCAAAACTCATCCTGTAAGATCTTTCTTGCATAGTTAAGTTGAGATTTTGAAGTGCTTTCACTAATTCCAAGTTCTTCGGCAATTTCTTTATGCGTATAACCCTCTATCGCATATAAATTGAAAACCAATCTTGCACCATTGGGTAGCTTTTGAAACAATTTTAACAAATCTTCATATTGTAATCGTTCCAATATATCATTCTCAACAAGAGCAATATGAGAATCCTCTAACTCAACTATTATATTGTTTTCACGAATACTTTTCCGATAAAAATCAATAGCAGTATTAACGATAATGCGTCTTATCCAACCTTTCAAAGATTCCCCTTTAAAGTATTTAATATTCCTGAATACTTTAATAAAGCCTTCCTGTAAAATATCTTTCGCTGTTTCAATATCACGAGTATATCCTTTGCAAATACCGTACATTTCCTTCGCATATCTTCGGTAGAGTAGTTCCTGCATTTGCCTGTTACTCTCAATGCAGCCTCTTACTATTTCCTGCTCAGTAATAATAAGGTGGTTATCAATTACCATATAATAAAATAAAATTTAAGATAAATGTGAGATAAACACTACTGGAAAACCATTCTATTTCCCTTGTCTATTTTACCCAGTACCAATATATATATATATTCATTATCAGAATCACTTATCTCTATCGTTGGTATTCCATCATCATCTTCTACATCAGCACTGTCAAGCATGGTTTTTGTTACGGTTCCGAACCAGAAGAGCGGATCAAAAATGGTTGTAGCAACAGCCGGTTTATCTTCAATCAATACAATCTCATTGTTTCCATCTGCCGATTCAGCTTTTATTTGAAAAATAATTTTCAAATCAAATATAAATTCTACCAAGAAAGTGTCACCATAGTCATTGATATAAGTTCCTGTTAGCTCCAATACCTCCTCACCTGAATGTTCACAAGCTTCAATCTCAATTTCAATATCTGTATAAGTGCCCTGAGGTATATCAAAATCTACAAACGTTGAAGAAGTAATAAAATTTGCTTTACTTTCATTACCGAAATCACGGTTGAAATAAACATCCTCTCCTTGTTTTCTGTCACCCGAAAATTTTATTTCTTTTATATATATGTACCCGTCATTAAATTTAAGGTATCCGTTACTTTGTTTGTTTATTTCAAACTTAAAGGCAACATTTGTGGTCTTTTTCCATTTTTTTCCGCAGGATTGCAATAGAAAAAAAATCATTGTTACAATTAGAAAAAAAACAGTTAATTTACTCTTGATTGGAATTCTATGAAACATATTTTTCAAATAAATAATCCTTATAATTAAATGACGAATTTAGCAATAAAATGGTTGGAAAAAAATATTTTAGAAAAAATAAAATTACAATTTTTACCATAAATCCAATGGTTTAATTGTTTTTTATGATATTCTTACTAATTTTAGGTATTAACAATAAAAATTAAAATGTGATTTGAAATTCTACCCTAGCACGGGATTAAATTTAGCAATATAAATAACCTGCTCTCAAGTTCCAATTTCAAGTTTCAACATTTATTTCTAATGAGTTGTTGAATACTTTGTATTTCATCACGCAGGCGTGCCGCTTCAATAAAATTTAGTTCTTTAGCGGCTTTTTCCATTTCTTTTTTTGTTTTTTCAATTGTTTTTAACAAAGCTTCTTTGCTCATATACTGAACCACAGGGTCAGCTGCAATGTTTATTATCTCGGGTTCAATATATCTTTTAGTAACAGATTTAGAGGTTTTACCTGGAATTTGTCCCATAAATGACTTTGATGTTTTTATGATCTGTTTAGGAGTTATATTGTGTTCGGCATTGTAAGCTAATTGCTTTTCTCTTCTGCGATTGGTTTCGTCAATAGTTTTTTGCATTGAGCGAGTAATTTTATCGGCATACATTATAACTTTTCCGTTGATATTACGTGCAGCTCTTCCGGCGGTTTGTGTTAATGAGCGTTCAGAACGTAGAAAGCCCTCCTTGTCGGCATCAAGTATTGCAACTAATGAAACTTCGGGAAAATCAAGCCCTTCTCTTAAAAGATTAACTCCAATTAAAACATCAAAAAGCCCTTCTCTAAGTTGTTCCATTATTTCAATCCGTTCAAGAGTTTCAATATCAGAATGAATATATCTGCATTTGATATTAACGTTTGTAAGATATTTTGTCAGCTCTTCTGCCATCCGTTTGGTCAGGGTGGTAACTAAGACTCTTTCTTTTTTTTCTGCACGATGATTAATTTCAGCAATTAAATCATCAATTTGATTAAGACTTGGCTTTATCTCTATAGCCGGGTCTAATAGCCCTGTAGGTCTTACGATTTGCTCAACAATAATTCCTTCGCATCTTTCAAGTTCATAATCTGCAGGGGTGGCGCTAACAAAAATTATCTGATTCACCAGGTTTTCAAACTCATTGAACTTTAATGGACGATTGTCAAACGCAGCCGGAAGGCGAAAGCCATAGTCAACTAAATTTTGCTTTCGTGAATTGTCACCGCCATACATTGCCCGTATCTGCGGAACGCTTACGTGGCTTTCATCAATAACAGTTAAAAAATCATCCGGAAAATAATCTAACAAGCAGAATGGACGGGCACCGGGTTTTCTGCCATCAAAATACCGTGAGTAGTTTTCAATACCTGAGCAATACCCTAATTCACGCATCATTTCAACATCGTAAGTAACTTTATCGTTAAGACGCTTTGCCTCAAGATGTTTGCCAACATCATTAAAGTCATTTACCTGCTGAACCAAATCATCCTGTATCTGTATAATTGCATTTTGAATATGGTCTTTTGTTGTAATAAAGATATTAGCAGGATAAATTACAGCCTGTTCAAGAGTTTCAATAGTATAACCGTTAATTGGGTCAAACGAATTAATTTCTTCAATTTCGTCTCCCAAAAAAATTATTTTGTATGCTATATCGCCGTCAGCAAGGAAAACATCAACAGTATCACCTTTTACTCTGAAATTTCCTCTTTTAAATTCTATTTCGCTTCGTGAATAAAGATTATCAACAAGCAGTCTGAGAAATTTATTCCGGGAGATTAACAGTCCTTTTTTTAGGCGAATAACATTATTATGAAAATTTTCGGGATTACCAATACCATAAATGCACGATACAGAAGATACGACAATAACATCTTTTCTTGATAGAAGGGATGAGGTTGTGGATAAACGAAGCTTTTCAATCTCATCATTTATAGACAGGTCTTTTTCAATATATGTATCGGTTACGGGTAAATATGCTTCTGGCTGGTAGTAGTCGTAGTAAGAAACAAAATATTCAACAGCATTATCAGGGAAGAAGTGTTTAAATTCACCGTATAACTGGGCAGCAAGGGTTTTATTATGACTTAAAACAAGTGTTGTTCTCTGGAGATTTTCAATTACATTGGCTATGGTAAAAGTTTTTCCTGAACCGGTAACACCAAGAAGGGTCTGAAATTTACTTTTGTTTTTGATGCCTTCGATAAGTTGTTTGATTGCCTGGGACTGATCACCTGTTGGTTTGAAATTTGAGGTTATTTTAAATTTCATCTGTGAATAATTTAATTTTATTTTTTGACAGGATTAACAGGATTTACATGATTTTTTTTAATTCATCTTTCATTATCTTGTAAATCTTGTTAATCCTGTCTTATTCCTTTTTCAAAATAACATAAACTGGTAAGTGGTCGCTATATCCACCGTAATATTGGTTATATCTACTACTACTATAGGTTCTATTTGGTGATAATGCACCTGTTGTTTTATTTTTATGAAGGAGCCATTGTGGTTTAAAAATCTGACCATCTTCATAAGAAATTCTATACCCTTTTTTATCTTTTAACAGATTTTGTGAAACTATTATATCATCAAGCATATCCCATTTACCTTTGTAAGCAAAAGTTCCTTCATTGTTTAAAGAATATTTATCATATAATAAACTGAATAGCTCATTTTTTGTAGCGTTTTCACGTTTATTTGTTGCGTTTAAAAACAAATTCAGGCTTTTGTCTGTAGGGTTATCATTAAAATCACCTATGATAATTATATTAGAGTTAGGATTTAATATAAACAGAGAGTCAACTTTTTTCCTGAGTATTTTAGCTGCAAAAATACGTTTAAGTTCTGTTTTTTCTTGCTCACCTCCCCATCTTGCCTTCCAGTGATTTACAAAAATGTGCAGGGTATCGGTATTTGATGCAATTCCTTTTACATAAAGAATATCTCTTATAGTGCTATATTTATTAGAATAATAAATTACAGGGAAAGTTTTATGTAACAAATATTGAAATTCATCTTTTCTATATAATAAAGCAACATCAATACCACGAGTATCAGGGCTGTCTTCGTGAATAATTTCATATTTTCCCTGCTCCAGATTTGGTTGCTTGATTAGAGCTTTTAATACGGTTTTGTTTTCAACTTCGCATAAGCCGATAATTTCAGGAAGTTCATTTTTATTAATTGAGCACAGAACTTTAGAAATATCATATAGTTTTTTTTGATAACGTTTTTCAGTCCAATTTTTTGTTCCATAGGGTAGAAAATCGTTATCCATTTTATTATAAGGATCATCAATAGTGTCAAAAAGATTTTCAACATTATAAAAGACAACTGTGAAGTTATTTGTTGCCTTGTATTCATTATTTTGAGCAAAAATTTTGCAAGAAATAATGAAAATTGATAGAAAAAAGAAAAATGTTTTCATAGTAATGTTATTTAGAAATGATTAACAAGATTAATATTTAGACATGATTAACAAGATTAACAGGATTATTTCTTAACTATATATTAGTAGAGATCTTTGCAAAACCTGTAAAATGTCGTTCTGAACCCTTCGCTATTGTCATTCTGAACGAAGTGAAGAATCTTATCATACCGCTCAGGACAGGCTCCGTGAAGAATCTTTTTATGTCATTGGTTATCAACATTATGAGATTTTTCGTTTCACTCAGAATGACAAATTCCATTGCTTTTTGGATAGTTCCTAATCAGGATTAGCGGTTTAGTATAACATAAACAGGTAAGTGATCACTATATCCGCCATATTTAGTCCTATTTGGTAATAATTCTCCTGTTTCTTTATTTTTATAAAGTATCCATTCAGGTTTAAAAATCTGACCATCTTCATAAGAAATTCTATACCCTTTTTTATCTTTTAACAGATTTTGTGAAACTATTATATCATCAAGCATATTCCATTTTTCCTCCCAAAAATAAGTTCCTTCATTGTTTAAAGAATATTTATCATACAATAAACTGTATAGCTCATTTTTGGTAGTGTTTTCACGTTTATTTGTTGCATTTAAAAATAAATTAAGGCTTTTGTCTGTAGGATTATCATTAAAATCTCCTATGATAATTATATTAGAGTTAGGATTTAATATAAACAGAGAGTCAACTTTTTCCCTGAGTATTTTAGCTGCATTTATACGTTTTGGTTCAGTTTCTATTTGTCCTCCAGATCTTGCCTTCCAGTGATTTACAAAAATATGCAGTGTATCGGTATTTGATGCAATTCCTTTTACATAAAGAATATCTCTTGATTTATTAGAATAATAAATTACAGGGAAAGTTTTATGTAACAAATATTGAAATTCATCTTTTCTGTATAACAAGGCAACATCAATCCCTCTGTAATCAGGGCTGTCTTCGTGGATAATTTCATATTTTCCCTGTGCCAGATTTGGTTGCTTGATTAGAGCTTTTAATACGGTTTTGTTTTCAATTTCGCACAAGCCGATAATTTCAGGAAGCTCATATTTATTAATTGAGCACAGAACTTTAGAAATATCCTTTAGTTTTTTTTGATACCGTTTTTCAGTCCAATTTTTTGTTCCATAGGGTAGAAAATCGTTATCGCCTTTATTAAAAGGGTCGTCAATAGTATCAAAAAGATTTTCGACATTATAAAAGACAACTGTAAAGTTATTTGTCGCCTTGTATTCATTATTTTGAGCAAAAAGCCCGATGCTAACACCAGTTATATAAAGAAAAAATACAACGGGGTAAATATACGAATTTATGCTAATGATACTAATTACACACCCCTTCCAACACACATTCCAACGCACCCCCTCTTTTAGAGGGGAAAAGAAAAAAGAAATTAATTGTTTCATTGTTTTTTAATTTTTAATTGGTTGTCCCACAGGCATTATATATAAAGGTTGTTCATTATCCGGCAAATTCATAATCTTTTTTACCTCATCATCAGTAAAAGCACCAATAACGGCAGTTCCAAGGTTTAGGGAAAATGCCTGCAGATAAATATTTTGAGCAGAGTGCCCAACTTCAATATGTACGTATCTTTCAGCTCTTTCGCCGTATTTTGCAGATGTTCGTTCATAAACCGCTGCAAATACAATAGATGCAGGAGCTTGCTTAATTGAAAGCTGGCTAAGAGCAGCATTACATAGTTCTGTTCTTATATCACCCTCAGAAATTTTTACGAGCCTGTGCTTTAAAGGTTTATATTTATAAATTCCAGCAGGTAAGTCATTTACTTTTCCGGCAACAATGTAAAGCTCAAGAGGGTAAAGAGCACCTGCCGATGGAGATGTTCTGAAGCTCCAGCCCCTGGTTGAGTCGGTAACACCCTGTGCTGCCCATAGAAGCTGTGATATTTCTGCAAGTGTTATAGGCTGAGCTTCATAATTTCTAACAGAGCGTCTCCCAAGAAATGCTTCTTCAACCGAGGTCTGACTGTCATATTTTGGCTCGGGCAGTTTTATTATCTCTGATTTATAATTAGTCATACTGTTTTCTGAAGAAGAAGATAAATTACAGGATTCTATTCCTACATATATTGCAATGATAGTAAATATTAACAAGTAATTTTTTATTTTGTTCATCTAAATAATTTTTTTTAAATGTTGTGTTAATTTTGAATAATAATTTTTGAATTATACAAAACTAAGTAATTTTTATTTGATTAAAAAATAAATGAATAAGAAAAATTGAAAAAGTTATAGTTTATTAGATAATTTTGTAGTTTTAATAAAATATTTGTAACTATTCACTCTATAAAAAATGTGTAACTTTAAATATTTTATAATGGAAAGAATAATATTTTTTTTGTTTATCTTTTTTGTTACTGATATGATTTTTGCTCAAAACGATACAGCAAAAGCCTTGAGTAATGACAGTGTTGCTCTGGATACTCTGAAAACAGAGGATACAACAAAAACCTGGAATAAAGGTGGAGTTTTAACAATTTCACTTTCGCAGGTATCTCTGACAAATTGGGTAGCTGGCGGTCAAAGCTCAATATCCGGAACAGGAGCACTTAACTTATATGCAAACTATAAGAAAAACAAATCAACCTGGGACAATACTTTAGAATTAACTTACGGTTTAGTTAAACAAGGAGATGAATCTGTCAGGAAAAGTGATGATAAAATTGACTTTTCTTCAAAATATGGAAGGAATGCTTTTAAGCACTGGTATTATAGTTTTTTGTTAGGTTTCAAAAGTCAAATGACACCAGGATATAATTATCCCAATGATTCGGTCATGATTTCCAATTTTCTTGCCCCGGGTTATATTATACCTTCATTGGGAATGGATTTTAAACCTGATGATAATTTTTCATTATTTATGTCACCTTTAAGCGGGAAAATTACAATAGTTAGCGATGAGGCATTAGCTGATACAGGTGCTTTTGGAGTTGAAGAGGCTTTCTATAATATCTTGGGAATACTTGTACACGGCAAAAATTTTAAAGGCGAATTTGGTAGTTATTTAAAAGTATTCTGGAAAAAAAATATAATGGAGAATATAACATTAGAAACCAATCTTGATTTATTTTCAAACTATTTAGAAAACCCCGAGAATATTGATGTTAGCTTTGAAATGCACATTATTATGAATATAAACGAATGGCTTACAACCGATTTGAATTGTTATTTGCTTTATGATGATGATGTTGATATTGAAATTGATACTAATAATGATGGGATTATTGATGAGAAGGGACCAAGAACACAGTTTAAGGAAGTATTAAGTGTTGGATTTACAATTAAATTTTAGACACGAATTGCACGAATTAACACGAATAAATCAGTCAATTTACGGATGATATTTAGAACATAGCGAAAATTTTTATAAATAAAGTTCAGCAATAGTAAATACTGCAAAAATTATGCTTGCTATACCATTTGTGGAAAAAAAAGCAATATTAACTTTGCTTAAATCATCAGGTTTTACAAGAATATGCTGGTATATTAATAATGAAATAAATATCCCTGAACCAATCCAGTACCATAAGCCAAAATGTGCATAATATCCTGCATACAATATTAAGAAAGCAGAAATTATATGAAGAATAACAGATAAAATAAGGGCATTTTTTTTACCTAACAGAACAGGAATGGATTTTAATTTTTCCGATTTATCAAATTTTTCATCCTGTAAAGCATAGATAATATCAAATCCACTAACCCAGAAAAGCACAACAAATGAATATAGCACAGGAAGTAATGCAAACTTTCCTGTAACTGCTATATAAGCACCAACAGGAGCAAGCGACAGCCCAATCCCTAAAATAAAATGACATAATGCTGTAAATTGTTTTGTGTAGCTATATCCTAAAATTACCAACAAAGCAACAGGGGATAAAACAAAACATAATTTGTTTATAAAATATGCAGAGAGACAAAATAAGATTGAATTTACAATTACGAACCACAGAGCGGATTTTGGATGAATAATTCCTGAAGGGATTTCCCTGATAGCTGTTCTTGGATTTTTTATATCAATTTTTCGGTCAATATAGCGGTTAAAGCTCATTGCAGCATTACGGGCAAATACCATACATAATATTACCAGAGCAAAAGTTTTCCAGCTTAATACTGCATCGGTTAATTTAACAGCCAAAAAAAAGCCAATTAATGCAAAAGGCAGAGCAAAGATGGTGTGGGTGAATTTGACAAGCGATATGTATTTACTAAATGGAGTTTTTATTTTTTTTATCATGACTAAATCAATTTGTCGGGTTCTTGTCGGGTATTTATTTCGCCAGTCTGGTTTAATTCACCTGTCATCTTCTATAATCTTCCAATAGCCGCCTTTAGCGTGGCCGACTCTGTCTAATAAGCCTTTTTTCTTTAGGGAAGCTATATTTTTGTCTATGGCAGTTGTACTTATTCCAATAATTTCTGCCATTTCCCTTTTAGATATAAAAGGATTTTTCTTGACAAGTCCTAATATTTTTTTTTGGCTTTCTACCAACCCACCTGCCAACCTTTCTACCAACCCTTCTACTAAACCATTAGAGCTTTTCCGGTGGGGGAGCGGGTAGTTTTTTGAGTAGTTTTTTTTTGGAGGACCCTCCCTAACCTCAAAACTTTCCTTTTGTAGATCTGGCCTCTCAAAAATAATAGTAAACCAATTAGCGTCTGTCTCTATCTTTGGCATTTTTAATCTATACTCCTTCATTGCCTTATTCATTCGTAAAATACCTGTACCTACTTTCTCAACTAACTCCATTCTCTGCATCAAACCAAAAAGCAAGAAATTTCTCGGCATACTCTTCTTTCCTAAATCAGAAAAAGACATTCCCGACGGAAGACCACCTGGGTTCGTTATTTCAACTCTGTCAGAAAATACATAAACCTGTATATTTGCATTGGAAAAATAATTTCTGTGGGCAATAGCATTTAGAATTGCTTCTCTTAAAGCTTTTTCAGGAAGTTCTAATTTTTCCTCTCTTGGGCCACCTTTAATAATATATTCTGTATTAAGTTTTGACTGTAAGTAATTGAAAGCATTTTGATAATTTGAATATAAATTTTCCTCGAATTCTTTCCTATCAAGAATTTTATATTTATCTTTCCCTTGGAATAATACGCAAGTTATTGTTGCATTCAGGAAAAATTTTGTTATTCTATTACAAAACAACAACACACCTGCATTCTTCAAATGATTGTCTTTAATTAGTCCCAAATTTTTCAAAATATCTTTTCTTCTCAATAAAGGACTTATCCCTGCTTTCTCAAGAAAGTCATTAAATTTCAGCTCATTAAAATCCTTTTCTAAATCAAAATCAAAATTTAGTTTTTCATCAAATAAAACGAGCCCTTCTTCCTGAAAAAACTTTCTGATTTCATCCCTTTTTAATTGCTGAGAATTTGAGCCATATCTTAAATAAAACCTTCCACTTGCTGAATAAGGTTTATTAACACCCTCAGGAATATCAATAACCAAAATATTATTGACATTACTAACAGCAATATTTAATGGCGGATCCAAGTTTCTTGCAATATCTTGTATTTGTGATTTAAGACTGTTTGTGATATTTATCCCTTTTGTTCTCCCATCATCTGTAACACCCAATAATATTTTTCCGCCAATGCTATTTGCAAAAGCACAAATATCAGCAGATATTTTTGGGGAGTAAGATTCTTTAAACTCTAAATTATACCCTTCTCCCTGACTTATTAAGAATTTTATTTCATCAGAATACGATTTCATAATTCTATTCTTATTTATTCAACAATTTTTCATAAATTTTATAATTTTCCTCATCAAACACAACAAAAATCACCTTTTTAATTTGTTTGTTATTATTAATAAAATTTCTGACTTCGTTAATAGCAATATCAGCAGCTTTTTGTTTTGGAAAATTATATACTCCTGTGCTTATATTAGGAAAGGCAATTGTTTTAATATTATTATTCAATGCCAGGGTTAAGCTGTTTTTATAACAACTTGCCAGAAGTTCTGGTTCATTGCTTTTTCCATCATTCCATATTGGACCAACAGTATGGATGATATGTTTTGCAGGCAGGTTGTAGCCTTTTGTAATTTTTGCTTCACCTGTAAGGCAACCGTGAAGTGTTTTACATTCTTCAAATAATTCCTTACCTGCTGCGCGGTGGATAGCACCATCAACTCCTCCGCCACCGAGTAACGATTTATTAGCTGCGTTTACAATTGCAGGAACATTTAATTTTGTGATGTCGCCTTTGATTAGTTCTATTTTACTCATTTTTTTATTGCATTAAATTTTATAGACGAACTCTATCTAATCTTCGCACCTAAATCTTTCTCAAATGCCTTAATAAAATTATTCATTATTTCATCAATTTGCTCATCTGTTAAAGTTTTGTTCTTATCCTGTAAAATAAAGCTAACAGCATACGATTTTTTATCTTTTTCTAATTCTTTACCTTTATAAATATCAAACAAAGATACCTTTTTCAGAAGTTTTTTTTCAGTTTTATAAGCTAATTTTTTGATTTGTTCAAAATGTATGTGTTGGTCAAGCAGTAATGCTAAATCCCGTTTTACTTCGGGGTATTTAGGAATTTCATTATATGTTATTTTATAAACTTTTATTAAATCAATAACATTATTCCAGTTGAAGTCAGCATAGAAAACATCAGAATTAATATCGTGCTTTTGTAACAGTTTTTTATTAACCGCTCCGAAATCAACAAATTTTTTATTATTCAGTACATAAGCAATTCCCGGATTAAATATGTCATTGTCAATTTCGTTAGAATCTATCAAATCAATATTAAAGCCAAGGCGTTTTAAGATATTTTCTACATAAGCTTTTAGTTGATAGAAAGTAGTTTGTTCATCTTTTGTGTTCCAGCTTAATTCGTTTTTCTTTCCTGAAATAAAAACAGCTAAATGCTGCTCTTCAAAATAATTATTTAATGGAGTTTGCTCTGAAGCACTTTTCTTATAAGAATAGCAATTTCCGAATTCGTATAACTTTAAATCATAATTTTTTCTGTTCATATTATATGCAATAGCTTCTAAACCACTGAAGAGTAATGTTTGCCGTAATCCGTTAAGGTCAGAGCTTAAAGGATTTAAAACAGAAACAACCGAGTCTTTTTTATAAGTTTTTAAATCGTCATAGTAAGCTGATTTTGTCAAAGAATTTGCCATTGTTTCATTAAACCCGTAGCCGGACAGCATATCGGCAACAATATTTTGAAGTTTTTCCTTATCAGGTTTTTTTGCATAAGATATGTTTGAATTAATTTTTTCAGAGATTTCTATATTGTTGTAACCGTAAATTCGTAATATTTCTTCAATTACATCAGCTTCTCGTTGAACATCTACTTTATAAGGCGGAATATTAAGGGTTAAGCCCTTTTCATTCTTTTTTGTTATCTTAATGTCAAGAGATAAAAGAATGTTTTTAATTGTTGTTTTATCAATCTTGTTCCCGATTAATCTGTTAATATTAGAAAAAGAAAGTTCTACAACAAAGTCTTTAACGGGTTTGGGGTAAATATCAATAATATCAGAAGAGATTTCACCGCCGGCAATTTCTTTAATTAGCAATGCAGCCCGTTTTAGAGCATATATTGTATTATTCGGGTCGGTTCCGCGTTCAAAGCGAAAAGAAGAGTCGGTGATTAATGTGTGCCGTTTAGAAGTTCTGCGAATAAAAACAGGATTGAAACAGGCACTTTCTAAGAAAACATTTTTTGTATTTTCAGTAACCCCAGAATCAATCCCACCAAATACTCCTGCAATGCACATTGGTCTTTCAGCATTACAAATCATTAAATCCTGAGAAGAAAGTTTTCGTTCAACTTCGTCAAGTGTTACAAAATTTGAACTTTCAGGTACAGTTTTAACAATAATTTTATTTCCTGAAACCTGAGCAGCATCAAAAGCGTGAAGCGGTTGCCCTGTTTCGTATAAAACAAAGTTGGTAATATCAACGACATTATTTATAGAATTAATATCAATAGATTTAAGCCTGTTTTTTAACCATTCGGGTGATTCTTTAATGATAACATTAGAAACCGCAATACCAGAATATCTTTTACAGGCATCGGTGTTCTCAACCACAACACTAATTATATTATTACGATTATCTATTTTGAAATTATCAACCGATGGCATATTTATACTTACATCTTTGGTTTGGTGATGTTTCAGATATGCAGCCAGGTCACGGGCGACCCCAATATGTGATGTTGCATCAGCACGATTAGGCGTAAGACCAATTTCAAAAATTTTATCTGATTGAAAAGTTTCAATCGCTTCAACTTCTAAACCAATATTTGTTAATATCTCTGCTGCTTCTTTGTGATTAATATCAGTGTTAATGTATTGTTTTAGCCAGTTATATGAGATTTTCATTTTTATAAGAAATTAACTTCGTAAATTGATTAAAAATATCTCTCGCAAAATTTATCTCGCAAAGACGCAAAGAACGCAAAGAAAAATAAGAGTAATAAATAGTATATAAACTTTGCGACCTTTGCGCCTTTGCGTGAGACATTGACGCCAAGCACGCAAAG
>SDBV01002696.1_pt1 | contig 26525 bp, 23 predicted proteins | sample 2277081 | NCBI WGS metagenome assembly SDBV01 (sample SAMN10402039, study PRJNA504765) | marine sediment metagenome | isolation source: marine sediment core GS10_PC15, 223 cmbsf | place: Arctic Ocean: Southern Knipovich Ridge | collected 2010 | reverse complement strand
TCAGTATCGTCAGCAGTGTCATGGGCGCGGGAGGCAGGCGCAGCGGCTGACCGGCGCGCGTGATTTCACGCGTATCGAGATCGAGTTCGAGATCCGCAACCTGCAAGTGGTGCGCGCCCGAGAGGCCGCGCGCACGCTGCACGAGGGCCTTCACGCGCGCACCCAGCTCGGCCAGGGCGAACGGTTTGACGAGGTAGTCGTCGGCGCCCACCTGAAAACCCGTCAGGCGCTCGTCGAGCGTATCGCGCGCGCTCACCATGATGAGCGGCGTCGCGCAGCGCGCTTCGCTGCGCAGACGGCGGCACAGTTCGTAGCCGTCGAGCCGCGGCAAGGCGAGATCGAGAACGATGACATCGAATTCGCCCTTGCTCGCGAGCGTGAAGCCCTGCATGCCGTCCAGCGCGCAGTCCACGACGTACTTGCGAGCCTCGAAATAGCTGACTATGTTGTGGAGGATGTCCGGGTCATCCTCGATGGCGAGAAGGCGCATGATCGTCTGTACGGCAGGTGCTGAAACGGCGCTCAGTTCGTGCGAACGGTCGTGACCGGCGCAGGCACCTTCGCATTCGAGGGATGGCCGATACCACCGTCCTGCAGCCAGTAGCCCGCGGCCATGAAGACGGCGCCGCCGACGAGGTTGCCGAGCGTAACGAAGATTTCATTGTGGACGGCACCCGCCAGCGTAATGTCGGCGGGGTGGCTGCCGATCAGCGCGAGCGCGAACACGAACATGTTCGCCACGCTGTGCTCGAAACCGCTTGCCACGAAGGCGAATACCGGCCAGAAGATGAGACCGAGCTTGGCGCCGTCGTTCTGGGTGCGGCTCGTCATCCACACGGCCAGACAGACTAGCCAGTTGCAGAGCAGACCCTTTGCGAACAGGGGCAGGCCCGGCGTCGACATCTTCACCTCGACGGCCTTGAAGAAGACCGCGGACCCATCGGTCAGCAATACTCCCCCGCCGCAAGCGTGGAGGATTGCGGCGAGCACGGTTGCGCCAAGCAGGTTTCCCACCCAGCACACCACCCAGACCATCAGGACATGGCCAACGCTGACTTCACCGCGAAACAGGGCGAGCGGCATGTACATCGCGGTGCCGGTGAAGAGATCCGATCCGGCAAAGATCACAATGGTGAGCGCGCAGGCGAACACCGCGCCCATGATCAGGTGAACATAGGCCGGATCGACATGCGAGCCGACCGAAAACATCAGGATGTCTCCGAAGCCGATGTAGGCGCCGGCCATGGCCGCGCCGATCAGAAAGGCGAGCGGAGTGTGAAGAATGGAGGACGCCTTGTGGGCGCCGATCCTGGCGAATTTCTCAATACTGTCTGCGTACATGCCTGGCTCCAGAGAGTGCCCATTCAAGACGATGTTCGCGCGGGCACAGGCGGCCGCGACGACAGGGGCGGCCGGTCTAAAATTTGATCAGCAAATCGAGTTTCAAGCTATAAAAAGCGATGTTCTTTCCGACTGTGCTCCCATCATTTATATCGATCTGTACGTTTGTTGCCTGGACTCACGTCTTTTGAAACAAAGGCGATTCGAGTACATGACGGTTACGACGACTTTAGCCTGTACACGAATACCCCTTGAGACAGAGACTTCGGAATTTCGGACATTTGCGGTCCGACGTCTGTCTGCGATATCACGGCATGACATCGTGTTCCTTGCACGCCGGTATCAACGTGCATTCATCCTATGAGGGTGAAGATTCCATCCCGGTGACGCGCGGATTACGAATTTGTTATCTGGCGCGGGCATGTCCGGCAGAGGGTGGGCTGCCGGGCCCAGGCCGATTCAATTCTTAACTTTCCTTCATGGTTTCGTGATGCCGCCTCAGCGGGTTCATGCCTTATTCTTGCGATCATATGAATCAGCAAGGCAGGGCAAGCAGGTCGGCAGTTGCCGGTGATTCAACAGGAGCGGCCGTCTCGTTCGGGACAGGAAGCCCACCGTAATCATTCCATTTGTATTGATCAGCGCGATGTGGCGGACGGCAATCTTCACCGTCGCTGCGGCTTGCGCTCGCGCCTACTGTCTCTGACTTTTACCGTTCAATATCCGTCGAGAGGTTTCTGTAATGAATACTGGAGAAATGTCGCAAAGGTTGACCGACAGAACGACGTCGGCAATTCACGATGTACTCGCGGGCCGCAAAATGGCCGGTCTAAACCGGCTGCTGTTTGCGGGGCCGGCTGTGGTGGCTTCGATTGCCTATATGGACCCGGGCAATTTCGCCACCAATATTCAGGCTGGCGCGCAGTTCGGCTATTCGCTGCTTTGGGTCGTTCTGGCCGCCAATGTGATTGCGATGCTGTTTCAGGCGCTTTCCGCGAAGCTCGGCATCATTACCGGCCACAATCTCGCGGAGCTTTGCCGCAAGCATTTTCCGGCGCCCGTGGTGTATGGCATGTGGGTGGTGAGCGAAATCGCAGCCATGGCGACCGATCTGGCGGAATTTCTGGGCGGCGCGATCGGTTTGTCGCTGCTCTGCCACTTTCCCCTGATCGACGGCATGATCGTGACCGGCGTCGTCACCTATGCGCTGCTGCTTGCCGAAAAGCAGGGCTTCCGGCCGATCGAGCTGATTATTGGGGCGCTCGTTGCGACCATTACGCTGTGCTATGTGGTCGAGCTGTTCATCGTGCCGGTGTCGTGGACATCGGCGCTGCACGGCACCTTCGTGCCGGTGCTGCACTCGGGCCAGGCCCTCACGGTCGCCGTTGGGATACTGGGCGCGACGGTAATGCCGCATGCAATCTATCTGCACTCAGGTCTGACCCAGAAGCGCGTGGTTGCCCGCACGGAAGAAGGCCGCCGCATGCTGGTTCGATTCTCCAATCGTGAGGTCCTGATTGCGCTGAGCGTGGCCGGCCTCGTCAACATGGCGATGGTCGTGATGTCCGCCAGCGCGTTTCATGCGGGGCACTCCGACGTGTCCGAAATCGAAACGGCCTACCACATCCTGACGCCGCTGCTGGGCGCCGGGGCTGCGGGGGCGTTCCTGATTTCACTGCTGGCCTCGGGCGTTTCCAGTTCGGTCGTGGGCACGATGGCCGGGCAGATGATCATGCAGGGCTTCGTCGGTTTCCATGTCCCCGTCTGGCTGCGCCGGATCGTGACCATGGCGCCGGCGTTCGTCGTGGTCGCGCTGGGTGTCAATCCGACCGATGCCCTCGTGTACAGCCAGGTCGTCCTGAGTTTCGCGTTGCCTGTACCGATGATTGCGCTCGCGATCTTCACCTGCCGGCGCGACGTCATGGGTGCGTATTCGAACAGCAGGCTCGTGAGCACAGCGGCCATTGCGGGAACGGCGATCATTGTCGTCCTCAACGTGGTTCTGATTCTGCAGACCTTCGGTGTGAATATTCCGGGCCTGCCGGGTAACTGATGGCCGAGGCGTGTGGCCGTCACCTGTGACTGTGTTCCTCGCCTGGTTTGCGAACTGTGCTTCTGGCGGGCCATGGTGGGTCGTTATATTTCACCCTGCGTGTCGAGGATGAACGTGTAACCACTGCGGATCAAGACGAGGATGAAAGTGAAACGAGGCATGGTGGCCTGGATCACGGTGGCCTTCACCGTGCTGATGGCCGGTAGCGCACAGGCGGAAGAGTCGATACGCGTGACTTACGCCGGCTCCATGGGCGTGGTCATGGACAAGGCTCTGGGGCCGGCCTTTGCCGGCGCGAATCACGTGCAGTATCAGGGGCAGGGCGAGGGTGCCTATGGAATGGCCAGGCTGCTCGCCTCGCGGAAAATCGTCGCCGACGTGTTCGTCTCGATCACCCCGGGCCCGATGCAGATACTGAAGCAGGCCGGCCTGATCGATCAGGCGGTTCCGGTTGCGAGCACAAGCATGGTTATCGCGTATAGCCCGCACAGTGCATTCGCCAAGGCGCTCGCCGCCAGCCGGGCCGGTGGCGCGAACCCGTGGTGGAAGGTGCTGCAGTCGCCCGGGTTGCGTTTCGGCAGGACCGATCCGGAGATCGACCCCCAGGGGCAGAACATCATCTTTACACTGATGCTCGCGCAGCGATACTACGGTCAACCGGAACTGGCGAGGCAGGTTCTGGGGGACATCGAAAATCCGCAGCAGGTCTTTGCGGACGGCGGCCTGCTGACACGGCTGGAAGCGGGGCAGGTGGATGCCTCTTCCGGATATGAAAGCGCGGTCATTTCGGCGGGGCTGCCGTATATCGAGCTGCCGGACGAGATCAACTTGAGCAATCCGTCGTATGGCAAAAGCTGGTACGACACCGTCTCCTTCGATCTGCGCGATTCGGCCGGCAAGGCGCAAACACTGCGGCCTCAGCCGCTGGTATTTTATGCCGCAGTGCTAAAGAATGCGCCGGACCCCGCGGAGGCAAAGAAGTTCGTCGATTTCGCGCTGAGCGGTGAGGGGCAGGCGCTTTTCAAGCAGAATGGATATGGACCTCCCAAGGGCGCCGCGCTTCCTTAGCGCGTCATGGCGCGCCCCGGTACCGGGAGAGAAGCACGTTCGCGTGCCCAGATGGGTGCTGATCCTGCCCGCGCTGCTGCTGCTCGTGCTTCCGCTGGCGTCGCTCATGGAGCAAACGCATTGGGCGCAGCTCGAGGCCGCCTATGGGGACTGGCACGCGGTCGAGGTGTCGGTGACGCTGAGCGCCGTAGCCATGGTCTTTATCGTCGGTGTCGGCTTGCCGTTGTCGTTCTGGTTGGCGAGAACGCAATGCTGGCTCAAACGAGGGGTAGAGACGCTGGTTCTGCTGTCCTTGCTGATGCCTTCGCTGGCCATCGGCATTCTGCTCGTTTCGGTTTACGGGCCATATGGTTCGATTGGCGAACTACTCGGCCGGATTGGCATTTCGCTCAACAATAACGCGTCCTCTTTCGTCCTGGCGCAGGTCTACGGCGGGCTCGCCTATTTCGTCATGGCTGCCCGGACGGCGTTCGACAATGTCCCGCCCATACTCGAAGAGGCGGCTCAGGATCTGGGTTGCTCGCCATGGCGCACATTCCGTTGCGTGAGCTTGCCTCTCGCTTCACGTGAACTCCTCACCGGGGCAGTCGTCGCGTGGGTTCGCATCATTGGCGAATTCGGCATTGTTGCGGTATTTTCGTATTTCCCGCAGGGCATTCCAGTCAAGCTTTTTGTCAATCTGCAGAACGACGGGGTGCAGTCCGTTTATGTGCTCGTATGGATACTGCTTTTGCTGACACTGCCCATTCCCCTGATCATTCTTTCCCTGACGAGGCGCCCCTCGGCGCAATGACCCGTTGTCGCACCGGGGACTCCCGGCGGGCGCCCACGCTATAATTCATCGCCATGGCCATTGATTGCCATGGGAGCACGACGCATGAGTAATGAAAACCCGCCTCATATTCTTGCGGTAGACGACGATCCCGCAATGACCGCCCTGATCTCCGCGTATCTTCGGGACCACGATATGCGAGTGACCGTGGCCTCGAGCGGCAAGGAGATGACCGAGGCACTCAAAGAGCATGCCATTGATCTGGTGATACTCGACCTGCGCATGCCGGGCGAGGACGGCATGCAGATTGCCCGGCGCATTCGCGATCAATCTTCGCTGCCTATCATTATCGTCTCGGGCCGGATCGAGGAAGCAGACCGCGTCATGGCGCTCGAGCTGGGCGCGGACGACTATGTGACCAAGCCGTTCAGCTCGCGCGAACTGCTGGCGCGCATCCGTACGGTATTACGCCGCACTGCAGCAGTCCAGTCGCTGACAGGGCGCCAGACCGATGTCCGCGCCTTTCGTTTCGCCGGATGGGAGCTGAACACCGGCACGCGCAAGCTGACTTCACCCACGGGCCAGCGCGTGGATCTCACCAACGGCGAATTTTCGCTGCTGAGCGCCTTTCTCGCGGCGCCCGGGCGTGTGCTGTCTCGCGACCAGCTACTCGAGGCCAGCCGTCTTTATGACGACGTCATCGATCGTTCAATCGACGTGCAGATTCTGCGGCTGCGCCGCAAGATCGAGGCAGACCCGTCGAATCCACAGTTCATCAAGACCGAGCGCGGCGCGGGCTATACCTTCGCCGCGACGGTGGAGCGGCTTAGTTCCGCATCGCTATAGTGAGTCTTCAATCGTCGGCTTTGGGCGTAGCGCCACGTTTGCGTACGCCCAGCCGCGCCACGATCAGGCCTACTTCGTACAGCACAATCAGCGGCAGCGCGAGAATCAGTTGCGATAGCACGTCGGGAGGCGTCACAACGGCCGACACGACGAACGCACCGACCACCACATAAGGCCGGATCTTCCCTAGCGTTTCCACCGAAACGACGCCGATGCGCACGAGCAGCACGACTGCGACGGGAACCTCGAACGTGACGCCGAACGCCATGAACATCGTCAGCACGAAGCTCATGTAGTTGTCGATGTCGGTGTTCATGGCGGCGTCGAGCGGCGCGTTGTAGTGGGCCATGACGCGAAAGATGGTCGGAAACACGACCAGGTAGGCGAACGCCATTCCGCACAGGAACAACGCATAACTAAAGCCGACCAGCGGTGCGACCAGCCGCTTCTCGTGCTGGTACAGGCCCGGCGCAACGAAGGCCCAGAGCTGGTAGAGCACGACGGGAAGCGCAATGACGAGGGCCACGAGCATCGTCACCTTCATCGGCACGAAGAAGGATCCGGTGACGTCCGTAACGATCAGTTTGCCGCCTGCCGGCAGGTTCGCCATGAGCGGGCGTGCGAGGATCCGGAAAATGTCCGGAGCCCAGTAGACGAGCCCGAGAAACACGACGATAACCGAAAGGCCGGCACGGATGATCCGGTCGCGCAGTTCGACGAGATGCGCAACGAAGGGGCTGGCGATGGACTCGTTCGGAGTCTGCTGAAGTTCACTCACGCGGATGTCCAGTAGCAGGCAAGGTCACGTTAGAGGAAACGGCGGCGGTTAGCGGCCACGAGCGAGGGGCGCCTCAAGGCGCGCTGCGGACGATTGCCGCCGTGCACTGAGGGTGCCCAGCGGCGCCATGCCGGCGGGACGGCGCGCTTGATGCGCCAGTTCTTGCGCGGTGCGCGTTGCGGCGTCAGGTCAAAGCGCGATTGCAGCCATCCGCTCCGTTCCGGGATGTCTTCGATCGACACGCCAGGTAGAGGATCCTCTTCGATCGCGCGGCGCAAAGCCGTCCCGTGTGTGTCCACCGCCTCGACAGCCGACTGGATGGCCGCATGCTGCTTGCGCAGGCCGCTATCGACGGCTTTACGGGCGTCGATTGCAGCGGCTTCCAGATCGCCTTTCCATTGCTGCAGCTTGTCGAGTTCGATCTCCTGACTGACTTCGGCCTTCACCTCGTCGATATAACGCTGAGCCCGGCCCAGCAGGGCGCCGGCGGTGCGCGCCACGCGCGGCAGCCGCTCCGGTCCGAGGACGATGAGCGACACCACTGCGATCACGGCGGCCTTGGTCATGGAAAAGTCCAGCATGGCGGCAGACTCCGTAGCGCTTTGTCGGCCGATCGCGTCAACGCGACGACACGTGAGCGCTGTCCTTCGCGCCGGTCGTGGTCGTTGCGGTGCCGATCGCTTCCACTTGTGGAATTTCATCTGATTCCTGCATACCCTGCTTGAATCCCTTGATGGCGCCGCCCAGATCGCTGCCGACGTTGCGAAGTTTTTTCGTACCAAAGACGAGTGCGACCAGCAGCAAAACGATCAGCCAGTGCCAGATGCTTAACGAGCCCACGAATCTACTCCTTGAAAAACGTCATGAGACGATGTGCCGGCGTCATACGGTGGCGCCGGCGCTTCCTGTTAGCGTCTATTGGAAACCTGCGCGGTTACGCGAGCGTTTCAGCCGGCAGGCAGAGGGTTACATTTGAAATGGCGGCGTGCGCAATGCCGCGCACGTGATATGGACTGCCGGAAAAACCGTGTCCCGGTGTTGCGTTATGCATGTGATGTTGCGTATATCATAACGATCGCCAGACAGGTCACGAAACGTTCGGCATACCTACAGACGATAGACGATCACATTTCTTTGCTCCGCAAGCACCATGACAGACGCGAAACGAACCAGACGGATCATCGGCGGAACCAATCTGCAGCGGGTGATTGCGGTGGGCGCGGCGTTGATCGTCGTGCTCGTCTGGGTGGCATCGGGCTGGGACAGCTGGCGCGCGCGACGCTTCACGCTCGCGGACAATGACCGTGAGATTTCCAGCCTCGCGAATGCCATCGCGGAGCAGTCAGCGCGCTCGCTGCAGGAGGTAGACCTGATCCTGCGCCGCACGGCTGTATGGGAACGGGAGGCGAAGACGCAGTCCAGCATCCCGGAAGATGAAACCGCGTTCCTGCGGCGGCAAATTGAAGGACTGCCGCAGATTCGCGAGCTCACCGTGACCGACCCGAACGGCATGCGGGTTGCGTCCACGATGGTGTTGTCGAAGTCCGACCCGGACATCTCGGGCCGGCGATACTTTCAGGAACTGAAGGCCGCGTCCGGCAACGCGCTTGTGATCAGCGAGCCGCTGGAGAGTCTTCTTGAGCGCAAGCCGACGTTCGCAATGGCCATACGGTTGCAGGACCCCGATGGGAATTTCGCCGGGGTGGCACGCGCACTCGTTGAGGAAGACTACTTTCGGGATTTCTATCGGCGCACCGATCTCGGACCCGGCGCTTCGATCGAGCTGCTGCGCGATGGCGGCATTCCGATCGTTCAATATCCTGCCCCACAGCCTGGAAGGCAGCCGGTGAAAATGCGCACCGTACTGAAGCAGGTGCCCGGTTTTGCGCTCGAGGTGCAGGTTTCGCGCGACGAATCGGTCGCGCTTGCCGACTGGCGTACCACGTCAACCAACGCGTTCGTCCGGACGGCCTTGATATCGGTGTTCGTTGCGCTGCTCGCCTATGCGCTGATCAGGCAGATGCGCCGCCTGGAGGAAGTCAACGTCCGGCTGCGCACGAGCGAACGCAGGTGGCGCGCGGTCTTCGAGAACGCACCGCTCGGCATCGTGGTCTTGACGGAGGACGGTGTCTGCGGAGCGACGAACCCCGCCTTCCGGCGCATGGTCGGATACTCCGCCGCCGAACTGGCGCGCCTGAACGCCTTCAATCTGATCCACAGCGAGGATGTGCAATCGACCCGCGATTACACTAACCAGCTGTTTTCGGGTGCGCTGGACAAGATTCGCTTTCAGGTCCGCTACCTGCATCGCAGCGGGCGAGTCGTGTGGACCGATGTGGGCATGGCGCGCGTAGCGGCCGATCAGGCATCGCTTCCCGCGGGCGTACAGCCCTCTACGGGCATGCTCGTCGCGACGATCGAAGACATCACGCTGCGCCGCGAAGCCGAAAGCGAGCGGCGCCGTCTTGAGTCGCAATTGAGGCAGTCGCAGAAGCTCGAGGCGCTCGGCACGTTTGCGGGTGGAATTGCGCACGACTTCAACAACATTCTTGGAGCGATTCTCGGATACAGTGAGCGCGCACTGCGTCTGTTGCCGGCGGCGAGTGAAGAACGGTCATATATCGAGCACGTGCTCAACGCAGGCAACCGGGCGCGCGCGCTGGTCGAGCGCATCCTGACGTTTAGCCGTTCGGGCATGACGGTGCGCGTGCCGGTACACGTGCAGCCCGTTGTTGCCGAAACGATCGATCTGCTGAAAGTGAGGCTGCACGAAAGCATCGGCCTGGAGGCGAGGCTCGACGCCGCTAACGCCTACGTGGCCGGCGATGCGACGCATATTCACCAGGTGGTGATGAACCTGTGCAGCAATGCGGTGCTGGCAATGCCGGGCGGCGGCAAGCTGGTGGTTTCGCTCGCATGCACACGCCTCGATGTTGCGGCCACGCTGTCCGACGGTGTCGTCGGCCCGGGTGAGTTCATCCTGCTGCGCGTCGCGGACACCGGCACGGGTATCGCGCCGGACGTTCTCGAGCGTATCTTCAACCCGTTCTTTACCACCCGAAAGACAGGGGAGGGAACGGGACTCGGTCTTTCTCTCGTGGATGGCATCGTGCGCGAATATGGCGGCGGCATCAACGTCTTTAGCGTGGTCGGCGAGGGGACACAATTCGATGTCTATCTGCCCGTTACCGATGCCCCGCCGCCCACTATCGGGGATGTGCCGAAATCGCTGCCCCACGGCGACGGCCAGGTCGTGCTGATCGTCGACGACGAACCGTTGCTCGTCTCGCTCGCCGAAGACGTGCTTGCCGAACTGGGCTATGAACCCGTCGGCTACGGATCGAGCGTGGCGGCGCTGGCAGCGTTCGAAGCCGATCCCTCGCGCTTCGACGCTGTCGTCACCGACCAGACGATGCCCGATCTCACCGGTCTGGAACTGGCTGCCCGCCTTCGGGTCATTCAGCCGTCCTTACCCGTCATCCTTTGCAGCGGATATGGCAATGCTGCCCTCGAACGCGAGGCACGGGAAGGGGGCGTCGTGGCGCTGCTGCGCAAACCGTTGCGGACGGAGGATCTGGCGCTCGCGTTACAGCGCGCATTTCACCGTTTGACCCAGTAGTCGCTTACGCGACGGCAGCGCAGAGGCCATTTGCGCCATCAGCCAGCCGGCGTCGCATTCGCCGCGGTTCCCGCGGCGTTCTGCGCGCCCGTGGGCAGGCAGTCTGCATGATATTCCGCCCAGAGTTTCCTTTGCGCGACGTGAATGTCGTGGGGATAGTACTCGTCGTTGTCCGACGGGCTATAGCCAACCGATTCGAGCTCCGCCAGTTCCTGCATCAGTTGAGCGTGAGTCACTTCAGTCTTGAGCGGTGTGAACGGATAGTCGTTGCATTGCTGGGGCGTCAGGTGCTGGCCGGCGAAGGCCGATGCGCTGGATATGGCGAGAAGGGCGACGACGGCAGTTTTCGATAGCAGTTTCATGATGGCTTTCCAGGTGAGTTGATGGTCAGGTGACGACGTCAATCGTGCGTCGATGATGAAGCGTACATGGCGCTGCAAACATGGCGGTTGTTATATCGATGAAGGAAAGTTAATTCTTGCAGATGAGGTTCGTAAATAAATTAGGTATACGAATTAATGATTGAAGATTGATCGTCGCCGGTCGTTTAAATAACTCTTCATGATTTCAACAAGCGGGTGGCGCGAGGCGCTCGCTATGCTGAATGACGACGTAGCGTGATTCTTCCCCTCATTTCCCAAACGCACATGCCATATCAACCTCCGTATTTCATCCTCAAACAGAGTGTCGTTGCCCGCGCGAAGAAGGCGGTTTTGCTGCCCATGAAGCGCAGCCGGGCAGACCTGATTTCCCTTCGCTGTCACGCCGCACTCGAAGCGTTGCGGCGCGGCAAGGGGTGGTTTGGCGCGGCCGAAGCCATGACGCGTGTGTTGTTGCTGACAGGATGTCTGAGCGATAGCGGATACGGGCGCCTCGACAAGGAGACAATGGCAAGCGCACAGCGCGCCATTGCGCGGGTGCTCGATGCCGGCAAGCGGTCAGGGCGATGGTGTCTGGACGATTCGACGTACCGCCAGTTCGCGGACGTGGTGAATCTGCACGACTCCCAGCTACATGTCGTGCCGCTGCTTGCCTACGATGCGGCCAATGGCCGGCTGGGACGGATGTTCCGGGCGCTCAGGAGCGAGCAGCCGGTAGGTTGCGAGGCGGGCGCGAGGCAGGCCTAAACCCGACCTGAACCCGGCGGCTTACGTATGCCCGTGATCCGCTATACCGGGCGAGGCCGGCGCCGCAAACCGGTGCCGGCCGGGCCGCGCTGAGCGGCCGTGGTGCTGCAGGCAGGTTCTGGTGGTTATGGCAGCATGGTTCCCTCCTTCTATCGCGCTGACGCGAGACTCAGTTGATAACCGTAGCCGTTGACGGTGCTGATATGCACCGACGGAAGAGACTTTTTCAACTTGCTTCTTAGACGCCAGACGAGCGGGCTGACACTGCTGAAATCGAAGGCCCCTTTCTCGGGCCACGTGTAGCGAATCAGCTGGTCGTGGGCGACCGGTGCATCGACTTCCCGCAGCAGGCATTCGAAGAAGAGATACTCGCGCTTGGTGAGCGGCAGACGGTGTTCGCCCTTCACAAGCTCGCGCGTGGCCGTATCGAGCCGCAGCGGCTCGACCGTATCGGGTTGCTCCGGCATAAGCAGAGGCTGGGTCGACGACATGCGCCGCAATGCCTGAAGGCGCTCGTGGACCTCGATGAAGGAAAACGGCCTCACAAAACAGGCGTCGGCGCCCGCTCGCAGCACTTTCACCCGCTCCTGGGCGCGTGCCGCAGGCAGAAGCGTCATGACGATGGCGCCGCGCGCCACCGCACAGATGCGGGTGAGCAGGGACTCGATGTCGAAGGGCCGCGTCGGGTCGCTGACAACAACGACGATAGCGTCGAAGCGTTCGCGCGCGGCTTCCTCCGCGGTGCTCTCGAGCGCCTTTGCACGATGCAGGCTGTGGGCGCTTTCTCGCAGCGCCTTGCACAACCAGTCGGATTCGGGATGAGGCTGGGAAGCGAAAAGTATACGCATGGGTCACCTGATTGGGCGTGCTTGATGGACTGGACGAGTGCCGTTAGTTAAGCGCGTGATCGCGACCGAAGACGTAGCCGGCGCCACGGACGGTTTTGATCATGGGTGTCGTACCGCTGGGCTCGATTTTCTTGCGCAGGCGCCCGACGTGGACATCGATCAGATTCGTGCCCGGGTCGAAGTGATGGCCCCAGACGGCTTCGAACAGCATCGATCGCGTGATGGTCCGGTTCGCATAGCGCATCATGAATTCGAGCACGCGATACTCGGTGGGCAGGAGCGCGATCTCCTCGCCGTCGCGGTGGGCCTTGCGTGCGATCAGATCGAGCGTGAGCGGCCCGACCTGCAGTCGTGTCACGGCTTCAGCCGTGGATCCCCCGTGCCGCCGCAAGAGGTTTTCGACCCGTACTGCGAGTTCATCGGGGTTGAACGGCTTGGTAAGGTAGTCGTCGCTGCCTGCGCGCAACCCGCGCACGCGTTCGTCCACGTCGGTCAGCGCGCTCACCATGAGGACCGGCGTTTTCACACCGGCGCTGCGTATCCGGTTCAGTATTGTGAGTCCGTCGATACCGGGCAGAATGCGGTCGAGCGTCACGAGGTCGTAGTCGCGGGCCATCACGCGGCTTATGCCCTCCTGAGCGTCGTCAACCCAATCGACGGTAAAGCCGCAGGGCCGCAACGCGTGCATGATCGCCCCGGCGGCAAGCTCGTCGTCTTCGATGACCAGTACCCGTGTGTCAAGCATGGCTCTCGCCTCCGCGGGCCGCGAAGCGATCAGACGCCTCGTGTCCGCCACGCCGCACCGCCGGGACAACCCACATGCTATGCGAGCGCGGATCCTGACGAAGCACGGACGATATCAATGCAGAACCGGACATGGGGAATTTCCGTAACAAGGCGTTGATCTGCAGTGTTGGCGAGGGGAATTACCGGTTAATTGCAAGGATGCGTAATTCGATTTCATCGGTAACCGATCCGGCGCCGCGTCTGTTCAACGGGCGGCCCCGCAAGATGAAATTCCTGTCATGTTTGTGTGATGCCGGGCGGCACGCGGGCGAGGTTATGCTGTGCCCGTCCCCTTTCACCGCCGGTCACGACCTCGAGCTAGACATTGAACGGGATGTTTTCGCGGGAGTGCGTCCGAACGCATTCGAAAAACGGACTGTCCCCAGTATCGGGCGCCGGCGTGTGAGTAAAAACTTTCGACTTTTGCCATACACCGTGAAAAATGCCACGCTGCGCCAACTGAGAACCTTCGAAACCGTTGCCCGTCGTCTGAGCTTTTCGCGCGCGGCGAACGAGCTGAATCTTTCTCCTCCTGCGGTTTCTACGCAGATCAAGCATCTCGAAGAACATGCAGGCATGGCGCTGTTCGGGCAGCTCGGCAAGAAAATCTACCTGACGGAAGCCGGCCGCGAGATGCTGCGCCATTGCCGCGCAATCATTCACTGCTTTCGGGAGGCCGAGGAAGCGCTGGCGAAGATGGGCAAAGTCCCGGGCAGTAAGCTCAACATCGGGGTGGTCAGCAGCGGAAGTTACTTTCTCCCCAAGCTGCTCGCCGAGTTCTCGGCCAGCAACAAGGGCGTCGAACTCGATCTCACCATTGAGAATCGGGAACGCTTGCTGGCACGCCTCGCGGAGAACCGTATCGATCTTGCCATCATGGCAAATCCTCCCGACGATCCGCAATGGTCCAGCACGCCGTTTGCGCCTAACGTGTTCGTGATCCTTGCGTCGCCGCAACATCCTCTTGCCGGAAAAGAACGCATCGATCTTGCCGCACTGCGCGGCGAGCGCTTCATCGTTCGCGAGCAGGGCTCCGATACATGGAGCGCCATGCAGCGGCGCTTTGCCGGCGAACTGGAGCTGCACGACACGATCGAGATTCGCGACACTGAAGCGATCAAGCAGGCGGTCATCTCGGGGATGGGAATTACGTTTCTCTCCACCCACACGGTATCGCTCGAGTTGAGTGCGCGTATCCTGAAGGTGCTGGACGTGGTCGATTTTCCTGTGATGCGGAACTGGCATATCGTTCATCGCGCGGAAAAGGAACTGGCTTCTGTGACGCACGCCTTCAAGGCGTTTGCCATTGGCAGAAACAGCGTCCCTGGTGGCGCCATCGCGAGATGACGCCGTCCTGCTTGCCTGCCCGCAACCAGGTGGCGTCGGGCAGGCTTGGCAAGGCTTGAGGGAGAGTTAGACCGGCACGACGTCCGGACGATTTCTCGGGAACTTGGCCAGCACGTCCGGGGTGATGTTCAGGTGTTCCATGACCATCTGCGGCGGCGTGTGGGTCAGCCAGTCGGAGAGCGACACTTCCGCGTAGTGATCCGACCGGAATATTTCCATGAAGACGAGGTCGGTGTTGCCGGTGTTCTGCACGTAGTGACCGAGGCTCTTCTTCACGTAGCCGATATCGCCGGCGCGGAAGTCGTTGGTGATGGCGCGGGGACCCGTATCGAAGACCGTCATGCGTCCTTCACCGGAAATGTAGTACTGCCATTCATCGGCGTTCGGGTGCCAGTGGAGCTCGCGCATGCCGCCCGGCTTCACCGTGACGAGCGCCGCGGCGACCGTCGACGAAGCCTTGAAGTTCTTGCTGTCGGCGATCTGGACCATGCCGCCTGCGGTCTTGCGCACCGGCGGAAGATCGCTCAGCGAGAAGACGAACGGGAAAGTCGGCGGGCCGAGCGGGGACTTGACGGCGCGCTGGTCGGCATCGAGCGGTCCCGGATCTTTGCCCTGGAAGATCCACAGATTGTTCAGCGGGATGTTCTTGAACGCGTCGGCCGGTACGCCGAAGTTGGCGGAGAGCACTTCCGGCGGCGTATGGGCGATCCAGTCGGTCAGCAACAGCGTGTTGAATTCAGACGCCATGCCGTTATCGAAGGCAATCACGAACTCGGCGCCGGTGGATCCGATGCCTTGCAGCGAGTGCGGCAAGCCCGGCGGGAAGTACCAGAGGTCACCGGCCTTCACGTCGGCTACCTGCGGGCGGCCCAGTTCGTCGATGATCGTGATGCGGCACTTGCCGTCGGTCATCACAGCCCATTCTGCCTGCTGGTGCCAGTGCAGTTCGCGAATACCGTTTTTCGCAAGGCGCATGTTGACGCCGGAAATTTCGGTGGAAATCGCGAAGTCTTCCTGCGTGACCTGGCGGGCCCAGCCACCGTCCTGAATGCGCTTGGGCGCGTTGTTGAACGACGCCCAGAATTCCGCCATACCGTTCACGTCGGTCGGCGGCGGGTTGCCCGTGTCAGGGAACTGGCTCGCGAGACCCGGGTTCTTGGGACCCGGATCGTCCAGGCTAGTCGGGCTCTTTGCGTTGATTGCGCCTTCGGCGGGATTGTCCGGGTTGCCGAACGTTGCCGCTTTTGCGGTGGCTGCCACGCCCAGTGCGGCGGCCGAAGCGGCAGCGCCCACCAGCATCTTGCGTCTCGACAGATCAGTCATGTTGCATTTCCTTCCATTGCGGATGAGATAAAGACTTGCGATAAATGCGTTATCGCGAAGGGTCGGCAGTCATGCTGCAAGTCGACCAGGCCCAGGCAGCTATCCAACATGTCGCTGGCCTTGAACTCGATATTAGTCAGCTCGCGCGCAGCAAAACAGTTGATTTTTTGGAAGGAAACGATCAACAGAAGTTTAATGATTTTCGAACGAAAAATTCGACAATAAAGCTATTCGTCCAGTGTGAAAACCGTCAATTTTTCGATTAAAGAAAATTCAGAATGAGCCTGACAGCAGGCTCGGATTGCTGCGTTCAGGATGATAGGCGTTTCAAATGTCGTTTGCTCGTTTTATTCAATTTCAATTGAAACAATCAGATCGGGAAAATGATTCGGACCGGCTGGCCATCAGGACGGCCAGCCGGTATTCGATGACTGTGTACCCGTATCAGAACCGGTGACGCAGTCCGGCGACGAAGAGCAATTGATGGTTGTCGGAGGAGGCCGGTACGTTGAACATCGACGCGTTGAAGACCGGATTGCCGCCTCCACCGTTGACCGTCTGATAGAGGCTTTCCAGATAGACATCGGTACGCCGGCTGAAGCGGTAATCCGCTTGCACGATCGCCTCGTGCCACTTCGGCGAGAGGTCGCCGGTCGACGACACGAAGCGGCCGTCGGTATAGGTATAGGACGCGGCGAGGCTGAATGCCTGGGTAAAGAAGTATCGGCCGTTGAGTTCGAAATTGTCGAAGCGCAACAGATCTCCGTTCAGCGGCGTCAGATTGCCGTCCTGGAACACGCCGGTGACGTTGTTGGTGGCCGAATGTGTCCAGACGAAGCCGACGGTCCCGGCGCCGATGGCGTAACTGGCGCCCATCCCCCAGATCTGCTGGCGGCCGCCTGAAATGACCGCGTCGCTGTCGCCGTTGGTGACGGCGCCATTGGTATTGACGTTCGAGGCGCCGGCCGAGCGGTCGATCTGCAGGAAGCTGGCGATCAGCGTGACGGGCCCCTGGTCGTAGCGGGCGCCAAAGCTGTACGCGCGGTCGTTCGAGAATTCGCCGGCTTCGTTGGAGAAGCCGTACATGGCGCCTGCCTTAAGTCCCCGGTAGTTCACCGTCTCGTAGCGGATCGAATTCTGGATGCTCTGATGGCGGATCATGTCGTCGTTGTCGAACGGGTGATCGGCGAGGTTGCCCCCCCAGCCGAGGCCTTCCGCACTGATCGCGGAGAGGTACTGCGACATGAAGCTGTACTGCCGGCCGAGCGTGACACGGCCGTATTCGGTCGAACTGAGGCCGACGTACACCTGGCGGCCGAACAGGTCCCCGCTGTTGCTGAGCTTGCCGTTCGTACTGGAGAAACCGTCTTCCAGCCTGAAAATGACGGACAGTCCGCCTCCGAGGTCCTCCTGGCCGCGCAGGCCCCAGCGCGTGCCGCTAATGCCGCCGCTATTCATTTCGATGCCGGAGTGGCCCGTGGGCGTTTTGCCGCCAGTGGATTCGTTGTTGCCGTAGATGAGCGTCGTATCGACGATGCCATAGAGCGTGACACTGCTTTGGGCATAGCTTTGTCCGGCGCAAAGCAGGGAAGCTGCGAGGGCAAGAATTGTCTTCTTCATTTTGTGTAGCTTGTGGTGGGGGACCTCGGTGAGGCCATGGTGGAGATACGTGAGTGGCGCGCCACGGCGTTATATTTCGGCGGATACATCGAAGGGCAAAAAAAAGCGCCGTTGCGCGTAGGGTTTCAAATACAGTGGACAGCCTTTCAGTCAGCGTGAGGAGTGCTTTGCACGCCGCGATACCGGAAGACTTACCCTCCGGTCACGGGAGGGAAGAAAGCCACCTCGCTGTCTTGCCGCACGATGAACGTGCCTGAGACCATCTCGTGGTTGACGGCGACACGAACCGGCCGGCCTTCGCGCAGCGCGCTGGCAGACTGTTCGTCCCGCGCGGCGAGCCGGGTGCGCAGCGCATTGACGGTGATGGTGGGTGCATCGATATCGAGGGCTTCCTGAGCGACGCCAAGCTGCTCGCGAATGCTGGCAAAGTACTTGATGGTGAGTTTCATTGAGGGTTCTCCGTAGCGTGTAGAAGAGGGCGGCCGTGTTTTATCCCCATCGGAGCATGGCCTGCTCGTCGCCCGTTCTGGCTTCGACCCATTCGGAGCCCCCGTCGCCGCGAATTTCCTTTTTCCAGAGCGGTGCATGTGTTTTCAGGAAATCCATCAGGAATTCGCACGCCTCGAAGGCATCCACGCGATGCGCAGCCGCGACCACGACCAGCACTACGGGGTTGCCGAGCGCGACGCGCCCGATGCGGTGCACGATCTTTATGGCGTCCACGCTCCAGCGCGCATTGGCTTCTTCGACGATGCCCCAGAGCGACTGCTCGGTCATGCCGGGATAGTGCTCGAGCTCGAGTGCGACCACATCGTCGCTGTCACCGCTGTTGCGCACCACGCCGACGAAATTGACGACGGCGCCAATGTTGGGATTGCGGATGATCGGCGCCATCTCCGCGTGAACGTCGATGGTATGGCGCTGCACGCGCACCTCGAAACCGGCGGCAATGCTCGCACGCGGCGCGTCGGGCTCTTCGGCGTGATGGCCGGGCGAGTCTGCGGAAAGCGTGCCCAGGTCGGTCAGGGTGGTTGTCATGATTCGTTCTCCGATGTGTCTGCTTTCTTCACACGACCCGCATCAGCCACCAACCAGCGACATGCGGACCGTGGGGTAAATCTTGCCCGCACCGGGCTTGCGCCGGATAGCGCGCAGCTCCGAGTAGCGGTCGTCGCGCGTGCTCCAGCGGCGGCGCAGCGTCTCGACAAGCCGTTCCACCGGCACGGCGTCTGCAAGCCATGGCTTGAGGTCGGTCCCCTCTGTGGCGAACAGGCATGTATAAAGCCGGCCGTCGGCGGACACGCGCGCACGTGAGCAGCCGCCGCAAAACGGCTGCGAAATGCTGGCGATGAAACCTACCTGAGTGCTCTGGTCCGCGTGCCGGTAATTGACGGCCGTGGCCGTCTCGCGCTCCTCCGCCAGCGCAACCAAGGGGAATTCGGTTTCGACGATAGCCCGGATTTCGCGCGCAGTGAGTACCGTGGCGTTCGACCAGGCGCTCGCGCCGCCCACGTCCATGTACTCGATGAAGCGCAGGGCGATATCCGTGCCGCGGAAGTGACGCACGAGCGGCAGGATCTGGCTGTCGTTCACGCCGCGTTCGATCACCGTGTTGACCTTGATGGGCGCAAGGCCAGCCGCGTGGGCCGACTCGATGCCGTCCAGGATGCGTGCGACCGGCAGGTCCACGTCGCTCATGCGCCGGAATACGGCGTCGTCGAGTGCGTCGAGGCTCACGGTGACGCGGCGCAGCCCGGCGTCGCGCAGCGTACGCGCTTTGGCCGCGAGGAGCGAGCCATTCGTCGTGAGGGCGATGTCCATCGGCTTGCCGCTTGCGGTCGTCAACTGCGCGAGGCGCTCGATCAGCGTTTCGAGCCCACGCCGCAGGAGCGGTTCGCCGCCCGTGATGCGGATCTTCTCGACGCCGAGCGAAGCGAACGCCTTCGCGACCTTTACCATCTGGTCGAAGGACAGACGCTCCGAGGCCCGCAGGAAAGGATAGTCTGCGCCGAAGACGTCGCGCGGCATGCAGTATGTGCAGCGGAAGTTGCACTGGTCGATCACGGAAAGACGCAGATCCCGCAGCGGGCGTCCGAGCGCATCCAGAACAGGCGCCTGGGCGCCGGCCAGAATGAGCGGGTGAAATGCAGTGTCGGCAATGGCGTTCACGATCTCGTCGTAAGTCCGTAGCAAGCAGTAAGGGCCGGGGCGCCGGCACTCGCGCCCTCGGCGCGCAGGGCCGGACAACCGTTCCGGTACAACGCCCGCTCAGAATACTGTGTCGGCAGACTGCGCCGGAGGCACAGTCCGCATGCAAATGCAGCGGTACAGTTGCGCCGGGAACACGGCAGGGTTCGGCAAGTGCCGGGAATTCGCGCGAAAGATTCGCCTGAAAGTACAGCGCCTTTCCCGCGGATTTCCCCGGGAAAGGCGTTTCGGTAAGGGACCAGGCAGGCGTCAGTGCTTGACAGGCACGACTTTGCCGCGGAACAGGTGGTACTGGTAGAGGTTGTAGCCGATCATGATTGGCAACACGATTCCGATCCCGAACAGCATGAAGGTCAGCGTAGCGCTATCGGAAGCTGCGGCCCCGACCGTGAGCTGTCCCGGCACGATGTAAGGGAACATGCTGATCGCAAGCCCCGCGAACGAAATCACAAAGAGCAGGGTGGCGCCGACGAACGGCCCGTGTTCGCCGCGCATGCGGATAGCGTAGAGCACATAAAGGGTGGCGAAGGCGGCAAGGACGCCAAGCGCGATCAACAGATGGAGGATGCCGTGCTCGTGCCAGCGCGTCACGCCCACCGGGCTCAGTTCGAGCGTGGCGAGCGATACCACGAGCGCGGCTGCCACGGTCGTGAAGATCGCCACGGTGGCGCAGCGGCGCGCCCAGCGCTCGATGCCGCCGGTGGTTTTCTTCACGAGCCAGGTCGCACCGAGCAGGCCGTATCCGGACACGACGCCTATGGCGGTCACGACGACAAAGCCGAGGCTTGCCAGACCCAGCACGAAGCCGGTCAGGATCTTGCCGCGCACGCTGCCCTCCGAGACTGCCGCGAGCAGGCTGCCAATGCCGAACACGCGATCCCATACAGCCTTGCTCGTGTGGGCGGCGTGGCGGAACTCGATGGCCGCGCCGCGCATGATGAAGCTGGCGATGAGGACCATCACGGGGACGTAGAGGTCCGAGAGGATCATGGCGTACGCGTCGGGAAACGCACCGAAGAGCGCGCCGCCGAGCGCGACGAGCCAGGTCTCGTTGGCATCCCAGACATGGCCGATGGACTGGATCATAAGGTCACGTTCGCTCTCGCGTCGGCGCAGCAGCGTGAGTGCGCCGACGCCCAGGTCGAAGCCGTCCGTGACGACGTAAAGCACGAGCATCAGGCCGATGAGGCCGAACCACGCGTGACTTAGCAGGTCCTGCGTTGAGGTGGGTGTCATGGTGACGTCCTGTACGATGAATGTGATTGTGCGGACGGCCGATCAGTAATCGACTGCGTGCGCGATGGACTGCCTTGCGGGTTCGGCGGGCGGCATCATCTGGAGATCGGGGCCGCGGCGCAGCCAGCGCCGTGCGAACACGAAGAACGAGGTGATGAGCACGACGAAGAAGACCGCGAACATGATCATGCTGCCGGTCACCGTGCCGGCCGGAATGGCCGACGCGGCGTGCTCCGTGCGCAGCAGGCCGTACACGACCCACGGCTGCCGTCCTACCTCGCGAACGATCCAGCCGCACTCCACGGCGCAATAGGGCAGAGGAATCGCCAGCACCCATGCGAGCAGCAGCTTGCGGCGCGCGAGCAGGGACTCGAGACGGCCGCGCGACTTGCGCAGCGCATAGACGGTCCAGAAGGCGAGCACCATGAACAGGAAGCCGATGCCGGCCATCACGCGGAACGCGTAGTAAAGCAGCGGAATCATCGGCGGCTGGTTCTCGACGGGGATGTCCTTGAGGCCCGTAACCTGGCCGTGCAGGGTATGTGTGCCCAGGATGCTCAGCATGCCGGGCACTTCGAGCGACCAGTCGTTGCGCTGCTTCGCGGCATCGGGCCATGCGATGAGCGACCAGTTTGCCCCGGTGCCCGGTGCATTCGTTTGCCAGTGACCTTCGATCGCCGCGCCCTTGGCCGGCTGGGTGGCGAAAACGTCCACGCCGCTCGAATCGCCGAGCCAGATCTGCACGGGCGCGACGAACGCGAGCATGACAAGCGCAACCTTGAACGATCGCACGAAGAATTCCGGATTGCGGCGCTTGAGGAGGTAGTACGCCGAAATGCCGGCCACCACGACGAGACCGGTTTCGAGGGCCGCGAACCACATATGCGAGACGCCCCACACCATGTCGGGATTGAAGATGGCCTGAATGTAGCTGGTGACGACGAGCTTGCCGTCCACCACCGCGACGCCGCGCGGCGTCTGCAGCCACGAGTTCGCGACCATGATCCAGAACGCGGAGAGCGACGAACCGAGCGCGACCATCGCGGTGGCGAAGAGGTGCACGCCCTTCGGCACGCGGCCCCAGCCGAGCATCATGATGCCGACGAAGCCCGCCTCCAGCATGAACGCCATCGCGCCTTCAAAGCCGAGGATATTGCCGAAGAACTGGCCGGTGTATTCGGAGAAGGGACCCCAGTTAGTGCCGAACTGGAACTCCATGGGGATGCCACTGACGACGCCGACGGCGAAATTGAGTATCAGCAGCTTGCTCCAGAATCGCGCGTGGCGATACCAGACGACATCGCTGGTCTTGACCCAAAGGGTTTCGACGACGAGCAGGAAGGCGGACAGGCTGATCGTGAGAATCGGCCACAGGATGTGAAAGATCGCGGTCATCGCGAACTGGCCGCGTGCCAGATTCAAGGCTTCGACAGACATGGTAGTCACCAGGCAGGTTGAAAACGGGCAGTGCCCCGCGAAAGGCGCGGCCCGTCTGGTCAATGGGAAATCAGAAAGCAGGCTCCACGGCCGGCTCGCATGAGCGATGCAGCAATACGGGAATCGATTTCGAAGTCGGCGTGTTGCAGACGTCGCCCACACTGGAAAGCGGCACGAGCGGGTTGGTCTCCGGGTAGTACGCGCCGATGCAGCCGCGCGGAATGTCGTATTCGACGAGGCGGAAGTGATCCGCGCGGCGCTCGACGTTGTCGTCCCAGACGGTGGTCATGTCCACCCAGTCGCCGTTCCTGAAACCGAGCATGGCAATGTCCGCCGGGTTGATGAAGATGACGCGCCGCTGGCCGAACACACCGCGATAGCGGTCGTCGAGCGCATAGATGGTGGTGTTGTACTGGTCGTGCGAGCGCGTCGTCATGAGTGTCATGAGGCGCTCGCCATGGAGCGCTTTTGCGCGGGCGATCGGCGTGTCCTGCTGGACGGCGTGCACGATGAAATTCGCCTTGCCGGTCGAGGTCTGCCAGTCGCGCTCGCGCGAAGCCACGCGCAGATGGAAACCGCCGGGGTGCTGGATGCGTTCGTTGTAGCGCTCGAAACCGTCGAGCACCTGCTCAATGGCGTCGCGAATCTTCGCGTAGTCGCCGGCGTAGGCGAGCCAGTCCGCTTTTTCGTCCCCGAGCGTCGCGTGGGCGATGTTCGCGACGATGGCCGTTTCGGACATCAGGTTCGGCGAGGCGGGCTTGTTCATGCCGTACGAGATGTGCACCATGCTCATGGAGTCTTCCACCGTGACGCCCTGTGCGACACCGTTCTGCGTGTCGATCTCGGTGCGGCCGAGCGTCGGCAGGATCAGTGCGTCAACACCGTGGACGAGATGGCTGCGGTTCAGCTTGGTCGTGATGTGAACGGTCAGGTTGCAGGAGCGCAGGCCGTCGAAAGTGCGTAGCGTGTCGGGCGTTGCCATGGCGAAGTTGCCGCCGAGACCCATGAACACTTTCACCTTGCCTTCGATCATGTGCTCGACCGTTTCGACGACATCGAGGCCGTGCTCGCGCGGCGGCTCGAAGTTGAAGACCTTGCCGAGCCGGTCGAGAAACGCCTTGCTGGGTTTTTCCTCGATGCCCACAGTGCGGTTACCCTGAACGTTCGAGTGTCCGCGCACGGGGCACAGGCCGGCGCCTTCGCGGCCGATGTTGCCGCGCATCATGAGAAGGTTCGAGAGCATGTGAACCGTCTGCACCGAATGCTTGTGCTGCGTAATGCCCATGCCCCACGTGGCGATCACGCGCTTGCCATTCACGTAGATGCGGGCGAGTCCCTCGATGTCTTCGCGGGCGACGCCGGACTCCGCTTCCAGGCGCGGCCAGCTTTCGTCGCGCAGGTCCTGCGCGAACGCTTCGAAACCCAGCGTGTGCTGCTCGATGAAGTCGAGGTCGAGCAGGCGTTCCGTGCCGTTTTCGAGCGCCTTGTCGTCAAGCTCGATGAGGTGTTTGGCAACGCCTTTGATCAGCGCGAAGTCGCCGCCGAGCTTCGGTTGAATGAAAGTGGAGGCGATCTTCGTGCTGCTGAACGTGAGCATTTCCACCGGGTGCTGCGGGCTCGCAAAGCGTTCGAGACCGCGTTCGCGCAGCGGGTTCACCGAAACGATGGTGGCGCCGCGGCGCGATGCTTCGCGCAGTTCGCCCAGCATGCGTGGGTGATTCGTCGCCGGGTTCTGGCCGAAGATGATGATCGTGTCGGCGTGCTCGAAGTCGTCGAGCGTCACCGTTCCCTTGCCGATGCCTACCGTTGTCGGCAGGCCGCGGCTCGTGGCCTCGTGGCACATGTTCGAGCAGTCGGGGAAATTGTTCGTCCCATACATGCGCACGAACAACTGGTAGAGAAATGCCGCTTCGTTGCTGGCCCGCCCCGAGGTGTAGAACGCGGCTTCGTCGGGCGAGTCGATCTGGTTCAGGTGCCTTGCGATAAGCGCAAAAGCGTCGTCCCATGCGATGGGGCGATAGCGGTCCGTGACGGCGTCGTACACCATCGGGTCGGTCAGCCGGCCGTGCTGCTCGAGCTCATAGTCGGTTTGCTTCATCAGCGATTCGACGGTGTGCTCTTCGAAGAACGACGGCGTGACGCGCTTGGTCGTGGCTTCGGCCGCTACGGCCTTCACACCGTTCTCACAGAATTCAAACGTCGAAGCGTGCTGCCGGTCGGGCCACGCGCAGCCCGGGCAGTCGAAACCGTCCGGCTGGTTCTGTTTGAATAGCGTGCGATAACCACCCCCGGCAACACGCTCCTTGATCAGATTGATGGCGACGTATTTCAGCGCGCCCCAACCGGCGGCCGGGTGGTGATACGCCTCGATTTTGCCCTTTGGTTTTGCCTTGTCCATGACCCTGACTCCGTTGACTTCACGCTGGCGAACATCCGCATTCGGCGAGTGCTGCGCAGTGCATTTGACAAGCGAAAGGGTAGAAGCAAAGGACTGGTGTCAAAGCACACAGAATATGGAGACTTTCTAGAGTACAGTTCTAACCGGCGTCCTTAGATGACATTTGAAGTACTGCGTCCGTGCTCAGGAGAAGCAAACAGTGAAGCGTTATGAAAAGCTCGCAGAGGACATCGAAACTCTCATCCACCAAGGCGTCTACCGGCCGGGCGATCGTATTCCCTCGGTGCGGCAGGCGAGTCAGCAGCACCGCATTAGCATTACAACTGTAATACGCGCTTATCTGCTGCTGGAAAGCCGCGGCATACTGGAGAGCCGTCCTCAATCCGGCTATTTCGTCAGCGTGCGCGCAACCGGGGGCCACGACGTTACCAACGAGCTGCGCTCGTCACGGCCGATCGCCGTGTCGGCGTCTGTCGACGTGAGCCGTCTCGTGCTCTCCACGCTGCGTTCGATCAGCGTGGACGACGCCGTTCCGCTCGGCTCGCCTTATCCCGACCCGGTGCTCTTCCCGCTCGAGAAGCTCAACCGCTATGCGTCCGCGGCGGGGCGCAACAAATCGCTGCGGGGCGTGGTGAATGGCCTGCCGCCGGGCAATCCGAGCCTCATCCGGCAGATCGCGCGGCGCTACCTCGAGAACGGCATGGCGATCGATCCGAACGAGATCATCGTGACCGTGGGCGCGACGGAGGCGATCAATCTCTGTTTGCAGGCCGTTGCCAAACCGGGCGACGTGATTGCCGTCGAATCGCCCACGTTCTACGCGATGCTCCATGCCATTGAGCGTTCAGGCATGAAGGTGATCGAGGTGGCGACGCATCCGGAGTACGGCATCGAGATCGACGAACTGGCGAAGATCATAGGGGAGCAGACAGTCTCGGCCTGCATGGTGATGCCGAATTTCCAGAATCCGTTGGGCTTTCACATGCCTGACGAACGCAAGCGTGCGCTCGTCGAGCTGCTCAACGGCGCGGACATTCCCATCATTGAAAATGGTGTGTACAACGAACTCTACTTCGGTGAATCGCACCCGAGCACCTTGAGATCGTATGACAAAAAGGGCATGGTGCTGCATTGCAGTTCGTTTTCGAAAAGCCTCACGGCCGAGAACCGCATAGGCTGGGCATTGCCCGGCCGCTATCGCGACGAAGTCGAAAAGCTGAAGTTCCTCAATACGCTGACCACGCCCGTGATTCCGCAACTGGCGATAGCGGAATTTCTCGAGCGTGACGGTTACGAACATCATTTGAGGCGCCTGCGTAAGTACTATGCACAGCAGGCGAATCTGATGAGGGCGTGGGTCATGCGTTTTTTCCCGGCAGGCACGCGGATATCGAGCCCGGCGGGTGGATACGTGCTGTGGGTCGAGCTGCCGCAAAAGGTCGATTCGATGAAGCTCTATCAGCTCGCACTGGAGAACGGCATCACAATCGGGCCGGGCTACATGTTCTCGATCACGGACAACTACCGGAACTTCATTCGGCTCAACTACAGCACACCGTGGTCGAGCGAAATCGAGCAAGCGGTCATGACCGTGGGCCAGCTCGCGAAAGCCTGTGCCCGTTGACGCCGGCATGCGGGCACTGGACGCCCGCGGGCCGGACACAGCCGGCCCACACGGGTAGCGCCCCAGCTCAGCCCGGAGGGCGGAGTGGGCTGCA
>SDBV01002695.1_pt1 | contig 26525 bp, 17 predicted proteins | sample 2277081 | NCBI WGS metagenome assembly SDBV01 (sample SAMN10402039, study PRJNA504765) | marine sediment metagenome | isolation source: marine sediment core GS10_PC15, 223 cmbsf | place: Arctic Ocean: Southern Knipovich Ridge | collected 2010 | reverse complement strand
ACCCTTCATTGATTCCGAGTACAACTTTCCTCATTTGGACTATATCCAAAGCTGTGACTGACCCGGAAAGGTTAACATCTGCAGCAACAATTTGATACGGGCTGGAAAATTCCTGAATTTGTAAAATATGTCTTCTGGTCTTTATCATATCAACCGTAGTAACTGCTTTATTCATGTTTTGATCGTCCGTTCTGGATGCTGAAAGATTATATTCTGAATCTCCGCTGACACTTAATGAATAAGCCCCGTTTAGATCCGTTGCACATTCCAACCTTTCTTCCCCTACTATTTGAACCTTAACATCCTCAACCGCTTCACCAAAATAGGTAGCAACTTTACCTGACACAATTCTACCCGGAGGGAGATCATAGTCAATGGTATGTACACTTGATGTAATAATGGATGGCGCAAAAGGAGTGGCAAACTGACTCCCATAAACTGAAGTTTCAAAATCCTGGGAAGAGCTTGTTTCTGAAATTGCAAACTGTAAAGTTGTGCCATCCAATATACCAGAGGACAGCAAATAAACTCCCATGGTAATGGTTTCTGTCTCTTGGTCCGGCGCCAACAATCCGTCCGGATCAATGTCCGCAACAATACTATCCGCATATACCCGGATGTCAGTGATTGGAATGGTTCCAAGTGTATTTCCTGAAAGCGTAATGCCACTTATTACAGTCGTCCAGTCTGTAGCGCCCGGATTCCTGATCCAAACTTTTGAAACATTGGTTCTCCCAGCGTCACCTCCTGCAGGGCTATTGTCATTGATATCAAAGGCAAAAACATCAATCGCCTCAGAAGGCAAATCAGTCGTGGCGGGAATGATAGCAGAGGCGATCTGAGAAACCGGTGCACTTACGGTGGCTCCAACATCACTTGTTCTAACATTATATTGTAAGACATCAATAACTAATGGGCTTGATCCATTATCCAAAACCCAGTAGATGTCAAAACCTGAAGCTGAGCTTAAACCTGTAATTATTTCAGTGTATGTAGATTCCTGAGTATCGATAACAATATTACTATTTGACAATCCGCCAACTCCATCAACGACATCCGATGGATCGGTGGGAGCAGGATCTCCTGTATTTTTTATAAGATAATATGCCGTCAAGTGTTCTGCCGCATTTGCGTATACATGAAATCCATCGACCCTCGGACTATCAGATTGAGGATACCCCACAGTAAATGAATTTGTTTTCGTACCGGTAGTATTGTCAACATCAGTTTTGTACTTAATAATGGCTCCGGTACAATTATATTCATACACCCTAAAATAATAGGTGCTTGCGATACTTAGATTTGTAATGGAAGTGGAAGCGCCGTCGCCTGACGAAAAATATACAGCTTGCTGTCCGGCATTGTTCCAGCCAGGATCAGCCACATAAGAATCAACACCGTTTATGGGATCGACAAAGGTATTTGCTGAATTCATAAATACAATTCTTCCATCCCCATCACCATCTATCCATGACAAATCCAAGGAACTTTGAGCAATATTCGAAAAAGTGAGCGCTGTTGCCTGAACCAAAGGCTCATTGCAACTAGCTGTAAATTCACTGGCAATAGCAGGATTTGATTGCTTGTAGTTCTCCAAACTTCCTGCTCCATTATATTCATAGATGGCAAAATGATATGCTATACTTTTCGGCTGCAAATTCGTAATTGACACTGCATTATCGGCTCCGGCAAAAACCACTATATTTCCATTGCCAATATCCTCTCCAAGTGTAAAATCAGCATTAGCTGCATAAGATGTAGCATCAATAGGACTCCGATCAACAGCTGCTCCTTGCTTTGCGATGACAATTCTTCCGGTTCCATCTCCAACAGCCCAAGTGAGATTCATAGATGTCAGGGTTATGACATCAATATTAATTGATGATGCAGAAGTAGTTGGCTCAGTTGGCAAAACACTAAAAGCGCTGCTATTTCCACTTTGAATATCATCCCCTGAGGTACGACCAGCGGTTAAAACTACTCCTGTTTCTGAAACATTATACGTAACTCCTGAAAATGTCGAGGTACTTGTACCGGCGTTAATCGTCGTAGTTAGTACACCTCCCAAAACTCCGCTTCCTGTATCTAGCGTCACCTCAATATCGGTATCTTGTAACACATTGGTTGGTGATCCGCCAGCATTCTGAACTTCGATAACAACATCAAATGGAACACCTGGATTTGGGGGCAGTCCACCATTGATCGTGGCAACGATAAGCTGGGATAGATTGTTCGGTGTGCCGGCCAGAGTAATATCATCTATTCTACAGCGTGTATTCCCTGATTTTACCCAACGAATACCCAAATCGGCTATTGCAGCGGCAGCCGGTAAACTTACCGGGCTTAGCAAATACCATCCGGACCCATCGGTAGTGCCTGGATAATCAGAAATGGTGATCGTTTCCCAGCTATCACCGTCCCAGTATTCAGCCGCCAGGGTAGCAAAACCGGCGCCTTCAACGTTGTATTTTCTTACTGCAAATTGCAAGCTCAGGTGTGTATAGGATGAAGCGTCAATTCCTTGTATGGCAAAACCGTATTCTCCGGCAGTTGATGTAAAATATACATTAGCCCCTCCCGAAGCATCCGTATAGCCACTTGAGGAACTTGTATATCTAATAACTGCTTCTTTGGCAGCTCCTCCTCCGTTAAATGTTAATACACCTGAATTGACAAATCCGCTTACCGCATCATGATCTGCAATTGTAGTAGTAGCTCCGGTGGTTCCCATTGTTTCCTGACCATTTGAGAAAACAGATTCTCCTGGTTCAGCAATAGCAATATTGGCACTTATACCCTGAGAAAGCGTTCCGGAGTTTGCACTTAAGGAATGAACACCGGAAGCATCAAATTGGATATCGTTGAACGTTGCGATACCGGCAGAAGCAAGCTGCGTTAAGGTACCTGAAATGTCCCCGGACCCTGAATTTACACTGATTGTTATATCACCATCATAATTGGCGTCAACAGATGCGTCAGGCCTTCTCGCTTCAAGCGTAAAAGAAGAAATGACTTGATTGATCTGGCCAGATGTTGGGAAATTCACAAACGCAACATGATTTGCATTTGGAATAACCTCGAAACTACTTGAAACTACAGATTCACTAATTCCGAGTACATTGTTTATATCCGTAGCGGTCAGGATTCCTGCGCCGGCGGTACTGAAGGAAAGCGTGGAGTATGTTGATAAACCATCAGACATCACTGTTTCATTCACCAACCCTCCGACCAGTGTGACATTATTTGCTGAAATCCCAATCAATGAAGTTGCGTAGTCCACATCAATATTTCCATTCGCATCAGTAAATGACACGGTAACAGACGGGGCCATAATTTGATCCTGATCTACATCAGAGGGTTGCTGCATAAAAAGAAGCTTTGATGCTTCAATATCAATTGCATTAGAGGTACTACTTGAGCTTGCTGAAAAAGCGCCAAGTTGCGAACTTGTAGCCGCAGACTCAACGCTTACCCCCGCTTCAGTTAGGTCAAAAACAAACTTTGATCCTTCAATATTAGCAGGGAGGGCAGGCTGTAATGAAATCCTCAATGAAATGGTTTTTTTACTTGCAGAGCCATCGGGGACGGAAATAGAACTACCTGGCGTAAAAGATATATTGGTCTGGTTTATTGTGACCACTCCGGGAATGAAAATAGATCCTTCGAAAAAACCTGCCGCAAGCATTACGGTTTGCCAATCACTTAATTCATTGCTCGGATGTTGAGATATCGTAAGACTCGAATAATTTGTTGGTTTGCCATCATTGTCAGGATTAATTCCGTCTCCATCAAATAATTCCAACTGCCAAACCTGCACACCTTCGGTTAATGAAGTAATCGTTACCTCATTTATTATAGAAGACACAACAGAAGCCTCGGAGCTTGCAACAGCCTTTACAACACCTAATACAGGAAGCACTTCAAACGAACTGCTCACAATATCCTGCGCAGACAGGCTGCTTGTAGCATCTGAAGCGGTTAAGGTACCGAACCCAAATGTTGAAAAAGCTAGTTCGTTAAATGTTGCCAGTCCGTTTGATTGGACTGTTTGTATGGTTGTAGAACTCCCAATTAAAGTCACCCCGGCAGCAGAAATTGAAATTTGCTGTGTTGCATAATCAACATCAATATTGCCGTTGTTATCTGCAAACGCCACCGTTACCGAAGGGTTCATAACTCCATTTATCAGCACATCGCCTGGCTGCTGAACAAATTGCATTTGAGTCGCCTGGACATCAATGTAGAAATTATTTGAAAGGATATCCCCCCCGGAAAGTATGCTGGCAAATTGTGATCCAGATGCATCAGCAATAAAGCCATGAGTTGAGGCATCGATTAAAAATGATACAATCGTCCCATCTACCAGAGAAGTTGTATTCAAATAAACTGCAAGCGTCACTTCACTGCTTGAATTATTGCCAATATCCAGATTCCCGGATATAATCGGAATATCGATATAGGTATCTTTAATATCAACGGCGCCAATCGTAATGGGTGATCCATTATTTAATGTGACTCCCTGAATATGATCCGTCCAGTCGGCTGTATTTGAAGTGCCAGGCGTCAATCTGATAGTTGTGACCTTGGTTGCATTTAAATCACTTGTCCCCTGATCTGAAATAACAAATTTGAACACATCCGATGCAGATCCAATTGAATTTGATGTAGATAAAATTGAAGCTCCGGGAATCTGAGTGCCTGGATCATTTACCTCAGAATCAATATCTCGAAGCTCTGATACCGTTCCATTTATGATGATATCAGCACTAGGCCCCTCAAAACCTCCTGAACCTACTGTGCTGCTCGCCCCATACCCATAAAGCCTAAAGGATAAGGCCGAAGTTACATTCGTCACTCCACTGATGGTCGCAATCAACGCATTATTTGTATTGCCCGTTAAAATCTTTGTATCCAAGTCGCTAGCATATCCATCATTACTACTGCGAATGGTTAGCGAACTTGGACCTGTACTTGATTTTCGAAAATTAAACTCAACGGAAGTAATCGTAATTTTAAATCCCAATTCTGGTTCTATGGTCCACTCCATGTAATCCTCATCTGTAATTGCAGTAGCCAAATCAGATAATCCCCAATTTCTTCCATTAAATCTATTACCATTACTATATGCTGTTAAGCCAGTTCCTCGTCGGATATCGGCACTTGGCGATGTACTTGATATATTTGTAAAAACATTTGTTGCTGTAACTATGGCTTCGTCGCCTACATTGTTATTAAACTCCCACGACATCAATACATCCTGAGCATGGCTACTGAGTTGAAATAAAAAAGAGAAAACAATACATAATAATAAAGAATATCTAATGCCTTGGTAAAGCAATTTATCAATTACATGGGTTAATAGTCTTCGATAAAACATGTTTTGGTAGTTTGTTTTTAATACAGGTTAATATGTACATTAAATTTAACCAATTTTTTAACTAAAAAAAATCAACTATCAATACCAATGCTGCGAACTATAACCATTATAATTTCAAAAAGTAACTTTTCAAGCTCATAAATAATAATTTCAGCTTCTATTCAAAACTTAATGCTTCAAATTGCAAAATAAAATCAGATTGTGGATTTTGGTTTTCAAGCTTCTAATCTTCTATTGTTTTTGGAGCTTTGATTGCCATTCCTCAAAACGGTAAGGCCCCAAATACGGAAACAGAAAATTAAATAAATTCATCTATTCGCTGCACAATATTTTTACAGTTTAATAAATTTACTTAGTATTGAAACCTGATTTAATGAATCGTTGAAAACTGTGCTTAAAGATTTTTTAAAACAACCTTTTCATCTGCTGGATCGCAAGAAAAATCGCTGGCTACTGGTCATCGTGACAGGGATTTATGTAGTCCTTTTTATGAATTTGTATCTGCCGTTTAATGTGGATCGATGGTATAATAATGATCCTATTCCTTTGTTTGTAATCCTGTCAAGTTTCGGATTGATCGGAATGGCCGTACTTATGATCAGTCAACTTGTAATAAGGGAGATACTGAAAATCCGGGCTGTAAAAATATACGGAATTATACTTTGGTTTTTAGTGGAATTGGCGTTGCTTACGGTGACCATGTATTTGATATATGGAACTGCAGGCCTTCAAGGCGAGGATCGTATAAATGAAATCTTCCTTTCCTTCAAATATACCTTGCTTGTAATCATAATACCTTACGCCGGGGTATTGTTTTATCTTTATTCCACCCAACAAGGTGAAAATATTGACACCTTACTTACTGCTGCCAATCATCTGGTCAACATCCTTGATGAGAATGGTGAGCTACATATGGCTGTCGACCTCGAACAAGTATTATACCTAAGATCCGCTGATAATTATGTGGCTGTTTATTTCTTTAAAGATGGGAAAGTTAAAAAGGAATTAGTTCGCACATCACTGAAAAGATTAGAGACCGAGCTGGATGAATTTCCTATACGAAGGTGCCACCGATCATATATGGTAAACATGAAAAAGATTTCGGTCTCTATGAAAAGCAATCAAGGTTTATCACTTGCGTTAAAAGACTATTCTGACGAATCAATCCCTGTTTCCAAGAACTATAAGGCCTTTTTCACCCGTTTGATCAAGCAAAAAAAAGACCTGATCAAGTAAAATTTTGCCTTTCCCGTTTATCCCTTATAAAAGTTTTTTATCCCTAATATCCTTCAGTTTTCAAATCGGTAAAATCTTTTTCCGATAATTGCCCAGAACAAAAATCAATAGTTAAAATATTATTGTTTCACATATTATAAATTATTAATTATGAAAAGTTTAGTAGTAAAGAATGGAATTGTTTTGGGATTGGTTCTCGCTTTATTTGTTGGAAATGCTTTTGCTACAGTAAAAGCTAAAGATGTTGTTGGAACATGGAAGTATGAGGCGCCTTACGCACCTTACGAATATTCTTCTGGCAAATTGATTTTTACCGAAAATGGAGATAAGGTAGAAGGTAAAATCAAAATTGGCGAGTATGAAATTGAAATGAGAAACGTAAAAGTTGATGGCGCAAAAGTAGAATTTGGCGCTTATATTGAAGGCGAATATGTTTCCATAAAAGTTGAGATAAAGAAGAATACACTCTCCGGAACTGCCAGCTATTCTGAAGGATCGATGGAAGTAACAGCGGAAAAAGAAAAATAAGAATCTAGTTTTCGATTATTTTTTAATAGCCTGCACAAATTTTTTTTGCGGGCTTTTTTTTGATCTATTTTAAAATTAAGATTTGTATTAGAATAGAACATTCAAATCTCAAAGATCCTAAGCTGAACCGCACGATACTAAAAAAGATTGACTTGCCAATCCTATCAATCTATTCAATCTCCCTTTTCAAACTTTGTTCAATCTCCTTTTTCAATCTCCTTTTTTCAATCTCCTTTTTCAATCTCCTTTTTTCAATCTCCTTTTTCAATCTCCTTTTTCAATCTCCTTTTTCAATCTCCATTCAATCTCCTTTTTTCAATCTCCTTTTTCAATCTCCTTTATTCAATCTCCTTTTTTCAATCTCCATTCATATTTTGCCCAAAACACCAATAGCCATTAAAGCTGTTCTTCAATCAGTTTATCCATCATTAAATCAAACTCCTCGACAAATTTCTCATAATACTCACCTGTTCCGGGACCAGAGAACCCTGTATGAATTTTTCGTACTTTATGCTTTTTGTCCAATATGATTGAAGTGGGAAACGACATGACTTTATTTAGCATTGGTAAGGCTTTGGCACGAGATTCCTCACTGGTGGTGCCCGCAAACAGGACTTCATAATCTATACCCATTTTTCCTTTCATTTTGTTAATCCTGGAATTCGCATAGCTTGCATCGGCCTTACTTTCAAATGCCAATCCGATCACCTCAACTCCCCTGCCTTTATTATTCTTTAGCCAATCAACATAAAATGCAGTTTCATCCATACAATTTGGGCACCATGTGCCAAGTATCTGGACGATCACAATTTTGTCTTTATATCTTTCATCTGACAATTGTACCAGCTCTCCTGAAGTATTTGGGAATTTAAGTTCAAAATTCTCATACCCCTCCTTTATGTATGTCATCGCATACGGATCCGGCAATTCAAAATCGTCATTCTTTTTTGCAGTCCAACGTTCATGTCTTGACCTCCCTGACCAAACCTCACCTTCAATCGTTCCGTTTTCCAACATTTTTGCTTCAAACAAAAAGGAAAAAGAGCCATCAAAACAACTCAATTTCATAACATCTCCATCAACTACACCTTCCAAAAAGCGATAATCGCCAGTTGATGTGACGAACGTTCCGGTAACTATTTGATCTTTTTGCTTAAACAGGCCTATTGCTTTTCCTATCCGATTTTCCTTTATAAAATCCACCTCCCACTTGCCATCAAATAATGCAGGATTGTTTTTTGATTCTGTTGTGAACCTCGGCTCATTCCCAAAGGTCGCCTCAAATGGAATTACATAATTTTCAGCGTAATTCTTTACCCAAACACCGGTAAGCTTATCCCCATCCATCTTGGCATGTATCGTCGCATCAAAAATAAATAGTTGCACATGCAGCGAGTCATCTTTGATCATTACCTCATCCAACACAATCCTATCCTCCGCATTTATAAGCTCTAATGAATAACCCTTGGCGCTGTGCTTCACATTGAATTGAAAAGGGACTTCAATCCCTTGTGTTTTCAAAACGCCTTTCCATGCTCCTTCCTTCAAGGCATAATTTGATTGTTGTATTGCGTGGTCTGTGCCGGTGGTACATGACCAAAGCAGACCAATGAATAAACTTAAAATGAAAGTAGTCCTTCTCATAAATATGTCTCTAATTTGAATTACGAGGTAAATGTAATAAACGCAAACATATAACTTTTGTATTACTAACGACCAATATGAAATTCCCGCTCCACTTTCTCCCACTGCTCCTATCTATTTCAGAATGGTATATTAGATTATCCGTTCCTATAATAACAAGACCTACGAATAAAACAGGCCGTGATTTATATTACAAATAATAATTTTATTAAATATTTTGCATAAAAGTGTCATAAAGTGGGTGATTGTGGTTGAAATTGTGGCAATAATTTATATCTTTGTTCAAGTAGAATAGAAATTTACCTACAGCCGATGTCTCTTTTTACTGGTGAATATGAATGTAAAATGGATGCAAAAGGAAGACTTACTTTACCGTCAAAGGTAAAGTCAAAGCTGCCTGAAGTATCTGGAAATCAGCTTGTTCTGAGCCTTGGCTTGGAGCCTTGCCTGGTATTATATCCTATAGTAGAATGGAGAAAAACATCTTCAGTAATCGCATCAAAGAATGAATTCAATGAAGAGTTTCGGAGGCTTCAACGGAACTTCTTTAGGAGGAATATAGAAGTAGAATTGGACGGAGCGGGCAGATTACTCATACCAAAGTCGATGATCAGGTATGCTAAACTTGAAAAAGAAATCATACTTGTTGGTATAGGAAACAGGTTGGAGTTATGGGACCCAACTGTTTACGAAGATTTCATTATTAATGACAATTTAGAATTTTCACAGCTTGCGCAAAAGCACCTAACTGAGTGATATCAAAAACCATGACCTACCACAAACCCGTACTCTTAAAGGAAAGCATAGATGCCCTACAGATCAAATCTGATGGTACATATGTAGACCTGACTTTTGGTGGAGGGGGACATTCGATGGTCATACTCGAAAGCATAAAAGAAGGAAGTCTATATGCTTTTGATCAAGATCCTGATGCGGCTGAAAATGCGGCGCGAATCACCAGTAAGTCTTTTAAGTTTATAAAAAACAACTTCAGTTTCGTAGATAAATTTCTGAAGCTGCATGGAGTAACTCAGGTTGATGGTATTTTGGCAGATTTAGGAGTCTCATCTCATCAAATAGATTCTCCTGAGAGAGGTTTTTCTACCAGATTTGAAGGAGATCTTGACATGCGGATGGATAAATCTTCCTCCAAAAGCGCCGAAAAGGTGATTAATAATTATTCTGAAAAGGAACTACATCGGATTTTCGGAATGTATGGTGAAGTAAAAAATGCTAAAAGTCTTGCTGCGGCAATTGTTGCCGCCAGGGATCAGGCGCCTATCCGAACAAATGAAGGATTAAAAGAGGTTCTCAAAGACTTTGCTCCAAGAGGACGAGAATTCAAATACTTTGCTCAAGTGTTTCAGGCATTGCGGATTGAAGTGAATAATGAGCTGGAGGCGCTGAAAGAAATGCTGACCAGGAGTTTGAATGTGTTGAAGCCAGGAAGTCGGTTTGTTATTATCTCCTACCACTCGCTTGAAGATCGTCTTGTAAAGAATTTTTTCAACAAGGGGAAATTTTTTGGCGAGCTTGATAAGGATGTTTTCGGGAATGTATTGAAACCTTTAAAATCAATTACCAGGAAGCCGATTGTGGCAACTGAAGAAGAAATCCTTGAAAACAAAAGAGCAAGAAGCGCTAAAATGAGGATCGCAGAAAAAATTTGAGATGGCAGGAAATACATATAAAATAAACAAAGGGAAAAAGAAAAGAGAAAGCCTGTTTTCAATGATTGAAAACAAACTCAAAATTGATTCCCTATTCGATAATGGTCTTCCCGCCAAATATATTCCACACACGCTTTTTCTGACAGCTATTGGGATTTTTTATATCGGGGACAATCATTGGGCTGAAAAGACAGTCAGAAAAATTGACAAGATGCAGATTGAGGTCGAAGAGCTTCGCACAGACTTCACTTCTCTTAAGGCAGACTATATGTTTGCAAGCAAGCAATCGGAAGTAGCAAGAAAAGTAAAAAAAATAGGGCTAATAGAAAGTCAATCTCCACCAAACAAAATTATTATAAAGAACGGTGAACATTAAAAAGTCCATAATATTAAGGGTTAGAGTAGCTTTTCTAATCATCTGTGTTTTCGCTATTGCGTCAATAGCCAGGATATTTATTATCCAACGGGTTGATGATAGAAAGTGGGCGAAATTTGCCGAAGAAACTGATTTGCAATACAGAAAAGTGCCCGCTACCCGTGGCAATATTTATAGTGACAATGGTAGCCTGCTCGCGACTTCATTGCCTTCTTATCGCCTGGCATTCGATCCCACAATTGCCAGTGATAAGATTTATAAACAAGGAATTGACTCCCTGGCATATAGGCTTTCATTTCATTTCAATGACCGAAGCAGAGCATATTATAAACGAAAAATCAATGATGCGCGGCTCGATGGAAAGCAATACATTATCCTAAACAGAAAACTAATCAATTACCAGGATAAGAAAGATATTTCACATTGGCCAATCTTCAGAGCAGGCAGGCTAAAGGGGGGTATCATCTTTGAAAAGCTCAACCGGAGAGTCAGACCATTTTCATACCTGGGCTATAGAACAATTGGCTTTGTAAATGACAATAATAATGGCGCAGGTCTGGAATATAGTTTCAACAAATACTTATCTGGAAAAGACGGTAGAGCATTATACCAGAAAATAGCCGGCGGAAATTGGAAACCACTTTATGATGCATCTGAAGTTCGTCCTGTTGACGGGTATGATATTCATACTACCATAAATGTAAACCTTCAGGATGTGACAGAATCGGCCCTTTTGAAAGCGCTGAAAGACCATGAAGCAGATTATGGATGCGCTGTGGTTATGGAGGTAAGCTCCGGGGAAATAAAAGCAATTTCCAATTTGACCAAAAGCAAAAAACACAACGACTACCGGGAAGTATATAATTATGCTGTTCAGGGATTGTCAGATCCTGGCTCAACATTCAAGTTAGCTTCCATGATTGCGCTGCTGGAAGACTCCCAACTAAAACTTTCAGATAGTATTGATACAGGCAAAGGCGCTTATAAATATTACAATTCAACGATGAGGGATCATAAGCCTGGTGGCTACGGAAAAATATCAGTAAAACAGGCTTTCGAATATTCTTCAAACATCGCAATCTCAAAGATGATTTATAAGCAGTTCGGCAGCGATCCTCAACGATATATAGATTACATCAATTCGTTTGGTTTGTCACAACCTCTTGGTTTTCAAATGGTCGGCGAAGGAATTCCGAAAATCAAAAGCCCTACTGACAAATCATGGAGCGGGATTACACTTCCTTGGATGTCAATAGGTTATGAAGTCGAAATCACTCCACTTCAGATTCTGTCATTATACAATACTATTGCAAATAATGGTAAATTAATAAGACCCATCATCGTTAAATCCATCACACAGGCCGACAATGAAATAAAATATTATAAAAGCCATGTTATAAAGAAAAAAATATGCTCTGAAAAAACGCTGAAAGAAGTCCGGATATTGTTGGAGGGTGTGGTTGAAAATGGCACAGCTAACAACATAAAAAACAGCTATTATAAAATCGCCGGAAAAACCGGAACCGCTCAAAAAATTGTTAATGGCAAATACATAAAACAGTACAACACTTCGTTTGTCGGCTATTTCCCGGCTAAGAATCCTCAGTACAGTTGCATTATAATAATTGATAAGCCAAAAGGATTCAGACAATACGGATCGAATGTTGCCGCCCCGGTATTTAAAGAAATAGCTGATAAGATTTATGCGCGAGACCTGAAAATGCATGCCCCTTTTAATCCTGAAAAAAACACTATGAAAGGTATTTTTCCAGTAATCAGAGCTGGAAAAAGAGAAGATCTACAAAAAATATGCGACGAGTTTTCCATTCCAAACAAAGCGCTAACTAATGAGGAATGGGTAAAAGCTAAACGCAATAACGACACTGTGTTTTGGACGACCGATGAAATAGCCCCGGAGGTCACTCCTGATGTACTAGGAATGACACTCCGGGATGCTATTTTTATCCTTGAAAATCAAGGCTTGCAAGTATCGCATAAAGGAAAAGGTCGCATAACAGCACAGTCCATATTGCCTGGAAAAAAATTAGTTAAAGGAAGTAGAATCACACTTACGCTTGGATGAAATTATTAAAAGACATATTGTATAAAGTGTCTATACAGGCAAGCTCTGGTGATATGAATATTCCTATCGAACAGGTACAGTTCGATTCCAGAAAAGTAGGAAAAGGCGATTTGTTTGTGGCCGTAAAAGGGACACAAGTTGATGGACATGAATACATTCATGATGCTATAAACCAAGGGGCTTCGGCAATTATTTGTCAACATGATATTGCGCCATCAGAAAGTGTTACGATGGTTCAAACTGAAAATTCATCCTTAGCTTTAGGCATTATCGCATCCAATTATTATGGTAATCCTTCTTCAAAGCTAATCCTCAACGGCGTCACCGGTACCAATGGCAAGACGACTATTGTTTCTCTGCTTTACACCCTTTTCAGAAAACTGGGATACCATGTTGGCTTGCTGTCGACTATTCTTAATAAGATAAATGACGATGAATTGCCATCGACCCATACCACTGGAGATGCCCTGCAGATAAATCAATTATTGAAAAAAATGGTGGATGCCGGTTGTACCCATTGTTTTATGGAGGTGAGCAGTCATGCCATTGACCAAAATAGAATTTCAGGACTAAACTTTGACATAGCTGTTTTTACCAACATTACCCATGATCACCTGGATTATCACCTCACTTTTGATAGCTATATAAAAGCAAAGAAGAAACTGTTCGACAATCTGAAACCAGGTTCTTTCGCGCTTGTAAACTCAGATGACAAAAGAGGCAAAATAATGCTTCAAAATACCAAAGCTGAAAAAAGGACTTTTGGGCTAAAGTCAATGAGCAACTTCAAAGCCAAGATTCTTTCTAACTCACTTCATGGTCTGGAATTGGATATAGATAATTTCAAAATATGGTTCAATCTAATAGGAGATTTCAACGCCTATAATCTGATTGCCTCGTATGGTGTTGGTATACTGCTAGGTGAAGATCCGGAGGAAGTTCTGGTGGCGCTTTCGGCATTGGAGCCGGTTCAGGGAAGATTTGAATGCATTCGGTTAAAAAGAAATATCACTGCGATAATAGATTATGCACACACACCCGATGCACTGGATAATGTGTTAAAAACCATCACAAAAGTGCGCACCAACAACGAACAAGTGATCACTGTGATTGGGTGTGGTGGCAATCGTGATAAAGAAAAAAGACCCATCATGGCGGATATAGCTTGCAAAATGAGCAACAGGGTTATTTTCACTTCTGACAATCCAAGGGATGAAGAACCTGAAGCGATTATTGAAGACATGAAACGTGGTGTGAGAGCTTCAGATTTTAAAAAAACACTTACCGTTGTTGACAGGAAAGAAGCGATAAAGACTGCATTGGCCTTATCAAATGATAATGATATTATTCTAATTGCCGGAAAAGGTCATGAGCAATATCAGGAAGTAAAAGGAGAAAAAAAAGATTTCTGCGACAGAAGAACTTTGTTGGAGCTGGAAAAACTTATGTCGAACAATAAAACAGATCAGGATTAAATGTTTTATTATCTATTTACATATCTAAAAGAAGAAATCGACCTTATAGGAGCCGGAGTATTTCAATACATCTCTTTCAGAGCCGGTATGGCTGCGCTGTTATCCTTGATCATCACGATCACATTTGGTAAAAATCTCATCAACTTCCTGCAAAAAAAGCAGGTTGGAGAAAGTATTCGTGACCTTGGCCTCCCAGGTCAAATGGAAAAGAAAGGCACTCCGACTATGGGTGGAATTATTATTATCCTGGCAATTATTCTACCGACCATATTATTTTCCAAGATCGGAAATATTTACGTGATCCTCATTCTTGTAGCTACCCTCTGGATGGGATTAATTGGTTTTTTAGACGACTACATCAAAGTATTCAGAAAGAATAAAAAAGGGCTTAGAGGCATCTTTAAAATAGTTGGGCAAATTGGTCTTGGACTCATCGTAGGGCTTACCCTTTATTATCACAGTGATGTATTGGTCAGGGAATTTGAACCGGGACAAATCATAGAAAGTGGTCTTGAAATGAGCGAATTGACATTTAAAGATGTGAAATCAACAAAAACCACTATCCCCTTCATGAAAAATAATGAACTTGACTACAGCCTGTTCACATTGGGATTAGGAGATTGGCTAACCATGCCCATTTATGTTGGTTTTGTAATCCTCATTATCATGGCTGTGTCAAATGGAGCCAACATCACCGATGGTATCGATGGTCTTGCTGCCGGAACTTCTTCAATTATCGGGTTGACACTCGCAATTTTGGCATATGTATCCGGTAACGTCATATTTTCAGACTATCTCAATATCATGTATATCCCGGGTTCAGGAGAATTGGTGATTTTCTGTTCTGCATTCGTAGGCGCATGTATTGGATTTTTATGGTATAACGCCTACCCCGCTCAGGTTTTTATGGGGGATACAGGGAGTCTGTCATTAGGCGCCATCATTGCTGTGCTGGCGCTTACCATCAGAAAAGAACTTTTGATCCCAATATTATGCGGGATTTTCCTGATAGAAAATATCTCAGTTATTATACAGGTTTCCTATTTCAAATACACAAGAAAAAAGTATGGTGAAGGACGCAGGATTTTTAAGATGGCTCCATTGCATCATCATTATCAGATGAAAAACCTGCATGAGGCAAAGATAGTTTCAAGATTCTGGACGGTTGGCATATTGCTGGCCATTTTAACATTAGCAACATTAAAACTTAGATAAAGAGGATTATTCATTTATGAAAGAGAAAGTGGTCATATTAGGTGGAGGTGAAAGCGGAATCGGCGCAGCTATTTTGGCTAAAGCGAAGGATTACGCTGTCTTTCTTTCGGATAATGGCCTAATCTCGTCGAAGAATAAAAAAACGCTTAGGGAATATTCGATCGATTTTGAAGAAGGCCATCATGACATCGAAACCATTTTATCCGCCACCGAAATTATAAAAAGTCCGGGTATTCCTGATGACGCACCATTAATCATTTTAGCAAACGAAAAAAATATTCCCGTAATTTCTGAGATAGAGTTCGCACTTCGGCATTCAAATGCTAAAACAATCGGAATTACAGGGACTAATGGAAAAACAACAACAACGCTTCTTATTTATCATTTACTAAAAGAAAATGGATTAAATGTTGGATTGGCAGGGAACGTGGGTTACAGTCTTGCCAGGCAAGTTGCTGAGGAAGACAAAGATTATTTTGTAATTGAGCTGAGCAGCTTTCAGTTGGATGGAATGACAAAATCCAGATTGAATACAGCCATTTTATTGAACATCACTCCGGACCATTTGAATAGATACGATAATGATTTTCAAAAATATGTGGATTCGAAATTCAGGATTACCCGGAATATGCGAAAAGAAGATCACATTATTTTTAATGAAAGTGATGATACCGTTAAAGCGTATGTTAGTCAATTAAATTCACCGGCAACATTACAGGCGATCACATTACAAAAATCAGAAAAATCCATAGCCTACCCGGTAGAGAAAAATTTGATGTTTAATGATCATGATAGTTATAAGCGTGTATCCGTAAATAATCTCCCATTAATTGGCAAGCACAATTTGGTCAATATCATGGCGGCTATTCAGGCAGCAAGAAACATCGGGATAGAATGGGATAACATTTTATCCGCTTTAGCAACATTTGAAAATGCGCCACACAGGCTAGAATATGTAGGAAGGATAAATGGAATTGATTTTTACAATGACTCCAAAGCCACTAATGTTGATGCTGTGTGGTATGCTTTGGAAAGTATTGACGCTCCAATAATTCTCATTATTGGAGGTGTAGATAAAGGAAATGATTATACCCAAATCGATGAACTAGTAAGTGATAAGGTAAAAGCTATCGTCGCATTGGGTATTGATAACACAAAAATCTCTTCGCATTTTGGAAGTTACCTTTCCGATATTACTTCGACAGACAGCGTGTTTAGCGCCATTGAAATCGCTTTTTACAAAGCGAAAAAGGGTGGTGTAATATTGTTATCACCTGCCTGTGCGAGTTTTGATTTGTTCAAAAATTATGAAGAACGAGGTGAACGATTTAAAAAAGCATTCTTTGCATTAAAAGAAAAAATTGAGGGCGATCCAAATACAATGCTATGATAAAAGAGTGGGTAGATAAAAATCTGAAAGGCGACCCGGTGATCTGGGTAATTGTCATCTTATTGTCAATATTAAGCATATTCGTAGTATATAGTGCAACTGGAACTTTGGCTTACAAAAATCTTGGCGGCAACACCGAACACTATCTTTTACGTCATGGATCTTTGGTGATTTTGAGCCTCGTAGGAATGTGGGCTGCCCACCAGATAGATTATAGATATTATGCCAACATTTCCAGATTTGCACTCATCATCTCTGTGCCCTTACTCATTTTTTCATGGCAATTTGGTACAAGCTACAATGAAGCATCAAGGTGGATCATGATTCCAATCATCAACAAAACATTTCAGCCATCAGATTTGGCAAAACTGGCTCTGATTACTCAGCTGGCAAGCATGCTAGCCCAAAGGCAACAAAATATAAAAGATTTCAAAGAGTCCTTAATTCCAATTTTACTTTGGTGTGGTCTGATTTGCGGACTCATCGCAATGACTGATTTATCTTCAGCAGCCTTGCTTCTGGTGACTTGCATGATTCTTTTATTCATAGGTCGTGTCCCAATGAAATATCTGCTTATGTTGACATTTGTCGGCCTTATTGCAGGCGCAATTGCCTTTTCCATTGGTGAGAGGAGAGAAACTGCCATCAGCAGAATTCAGGATTTTTTGGATCCGGAAGAAATTCCTTTCCAGGCCAAACAATCGTATATCGCCATTGCAACAGGAGGTTTTATCGGAAAAGGTCCCGGGAACAGCGTAAGACGCAATAATCTTCCTCACTCTTACTCAGATTTTATTTTTGCCATCATCGTAGAGGAATATGGCATCATCGGAGCGGGGTTGGTTATTTTATTATACCTGGGCCTGCTTTATAGAGGGTTGCTGACTGCCACAAAAAGTGAACGCGCATTTGGTGGCTTACTATCTGCCGGGCTGAGCCTGGCATTAGTGATGCAGGCAATGGTGAATATTGGGGTGGCAGTTGGCTTGTTGCCGATAACAGGTTTGCCACTTCCGCTTGTGAGTATGGGGGGCACATCATTGATCGTCACAGGGCTTTCCATAGGAATTATACTCAGCGTAAGCCGGGGAGAAAAGGATGGCTTCAGCAATAAAAAAACAAATAATTTCAAAAAAGTTGCCAGTGCGGCATAAGAAATAAATTGATCGAAAAGAAAAGACCATATCGTGTAATTATTAGTGGAGGTGGCACAGGAGGCCATGTGTATCCTGCTATTGCCATTGCCAATAAAATGAGAGAATCTTTCCCTGATACCGAATTTTTGTTTGTTGGCGCCCTGGGGAAAATTGAAATGGAAAAAGTACCGGAGGCAGGATATGATATAAAAGGACTTTGGATTAGTGGTTTACAAAGAAAGCTAACTTTAAAAAACCTCATGTTCCCAATTAAACTATTGAGCAGCATGATGGAGGCCAAAAAAATCATACATAATTTCAAGCCCGATGTGGTAGTTGGTGTTGGTGGTTATGCAAGTGGACCTACCTTAAAAGCTGCTTCGAAAAAGGGCATTCCGACCTTGCTGCAAGAACAAAATTCGTATGCCGGTTTGACCAATAAGTTATTGGCAAAAAAAACCGGTAAGATCTGTGTTGCCTATGAAAATATGGATAATTATTTTCCTAAAGAAAAAATTGTCCTTACGGGAAATCCGGTACGAAATGACATCATTGAAGTGGATAAAAAACGTCATCAGGCCTTGAAATTCTTTGGATTAGATGCAAACAAAAAAATACTTTTCTCCTTTGGCGGAAGTTTGGGAGCAAGAACACTTAATGAAAGTATAATTAAAAATCTTCAAAATCTGATTGATGCAGATGTACAGGTGATATGGCAGATTGGGTCATTTTATATAGAAGAGTTTAAAGAAAGACTGAAAAATTTTGATCTAAAAAATATAAAATATTTTGAGTTTTTGAAAGAAATGGATTTGGCCTATGCTGCTGCCGATGTAATAATCTCCAGAGCTGGCGCACTATCCATTTCTGAAATTTGCCTCACAGGAAAGCCCGCCATTTTTGTCCCCTCACCAAATGTCGCTGAGGACCATCAGACGAAAAACGCGATGGCGCTAGTCAATGAAAATGCGGCACTTATAGTGAAAGACAAAGTAGCAGAGACAGATCTGGTTTCTGATGCGCTAAAATTACTATTCGATGAAGATCAACAAAGCGTACTTTCAACGAATATTAAGCCTCTGGGGAAACCAAATGCTGCAGAAAATATAGTAAAGGAAATTATAAGTTTAGTAAGTTGAGGATTGAAGACAAACATATCGTCTATTTCTTAGGTATCGGAGGCATTGGTATGAGCGCTTTGGCAAGATGGTTTATGCACCTCGGCAAAAAGGTCTATGGGTATGACAAAACTGAAACACCCTTAACCCAAAAACTCATTCAGGAAGGCGCTAAAATTCACTATGACGATTCTACAGAAGATATACCCCAAGAGGTATTGAATTTAAAAGATGAAGTCCTTGTTGTATTGACTCCGGCCATTCCGGCAAATCATACTGAACTCAACTTCTTGAAAGCACAGAATTATCCGATTTTAAAGAGATCTGAAGTTTTGGGGCTGATCACCAAAGAATTGTATACTGTGGCCGTGGCAGGAACACATGGGAAAACGACCACATCGTCAATGATTGCTCACATCCTGAAAGTAGCGAAAAAACCTAGCCTATCGTTGATGGGAGGAATTCTTCAAGGTTACGAATCAAACCTTATCATTGAAGGGGAGCCAACAACAGAAACTATTGCAGTGCTGGAAGCCGATGAATACGACAAATCATTCTTAAGATTATCTCCGGACATCGCAATCGTTACTTCTGCCGATGCTGACCATCTGGATATTTATGGCGCTCACGAAGAAATGAAATCTTCTTTCAGCCAGTTCATCAATCAAACCTCAGCTAAGGGCCATATTTATATTAATGAAAAATTAAAATCCTGGTTAATCAACGAAAATCAAGAGGTATCCAATCATACATACGCGCTGGAAAAAGGTGAAAATAAAGCCATCAATATTCATATTTCGGGAACGGATTTTATCTTTGATTTTCATGGGCAAACCAGTACAATAGAGGAGATAAAATTGCCAATCCCTGGCTATCACAACGTAGAAAATGCGGTTGCAGCAATTGCCGTTTCACTACACTTGGGCATCGATCAAGAGCTTATAAAAGCTGCCCTAAGCTCATTTAAAGGTATAAAAAGAAGATTTGAATATCATATCAAGACTGATGATATGGTGTACATTGATGACTATGCGCATCATCCTATGGAAATCAATGCATTTTTGCATTCTGTAAAAAGTCTTTATCCAAACAAAAAAATTACCGCAATTTTTCAACCTCATCTATTCACGAGGACCAGAGATTTTGTAGATGGGTTTGCCGAAAGTCTCGACTTTGCGGATGAAGTGATCCTGATGAATATTTACCCGGCCAGGGAATTGCCTATTGAAGGGATAACTTCTAAAATAATCAGTGATAAGATGAAAAATCCGAATCACTACCTGGTAGAAGAAAATGAACTTTTGGATAAGGTCGCCAAAATTGATTCGGAAATCATACTGACGATCGGGGCAGGAGATATTGACAAATTTGTACAACCAATAAAAGAATTACTAAAAAAAGGCTTATGAATTCGCAGCTGAAGAACATATGGAGCATTAGTAAAATCACCATTTTGGTGGTCATACTTTTCGGGTCAATTGGATTTGTAGAGAAGAGGTATGCCGAAAGAGCTTGCATTTCAATCAAGGTAGATATTGACAACCAATTTGAAAATTACTTTATCAATGAAAGTGATGTGATCGATTTGATTACAAACAGAGGCGAACATCTCATTATTGGTGAATCTTTTGAGGAACTAAAATTAAAGGAGATCGAATCCGAATTATTAAAAACTAAATTCATTCGCAATGCTGAGGTCTTCAAAGATCTTGGAGGAAATCTTTTGATCAATATCGATCAAAGCAGACCAATAGCACGGATGATGAGTCGCAAAATGTCTGATAGATATATTAGTGACAAAGGCGAAGTATTGCCCTTATCAAAAAGATATACCGCACGGGTGATGTTGATTGATGGAGCCTTTGCTGACAATCCGAAATTGTACGATTTATATAAAACAGAGACTGGAAACCAATTAATGGATTTACTCCTGTTTATTGAAAAAGACAAATTTTGGAAAGCCCAAATTGCCCAGATGAACATAGATAAAAAAGGCAATATCAAAATGTACACGCAGGTAAGCAAACAAGTAGTAGAGTTTGGTAAACCTGTTGAGATTTATGAAAAATTCAGGAGACTGAAAATTTTTTATAAAGATATACTTCCAGCAAAAGGTTGGAATAGCTACAAAAGAGTTAGTGTGAAATTTAAAGATCAAATTGTTTGCGAATAATTTTTTAATTATGGAAAAAAATAAAATAGTCGTTGGCCTGGACATAGGAACCACCAAAATTTGCGCCATAGTTGGACGCAAAAATGAATATGGCAAACTTGAAGTTTTAGGAATGGGGAAAGCTGTCTCTGATGGGGTGATCAGAGGCATCGTATCGAACATTGATAAGACCATGTTTGCCATTCAAAAAGCCATTGAAGAGGCGGAAAACCAGGCAGGAATCAATATCCGCGTTACAAATGTTGGCATTGCAGGCCAGCACATCAGGAGTTCAATTCAGCACGGAAGCATCACAAGGAAATCGACTGATGATGAAATTACAATTGAAGACATCAAACGCATTACTGACGATATGCACAGAATTGTAATTCCACCTGGGAGTGAAATCATCCATGCGTTGCCACAAGACTACTATGTAGATTACGAGGATGGCATTAAAGATCCTATTGGGATGTCAGGGATCAAATTAGAAGCTGATTTTCATGTAATTACAGCACAAACAAATGCCATTAACAACATTAACAAGTGTGTGCAACGTTCCGGCCTTGAAATTGAAAATCTAATTTTGGAACCCTTAGCTTCCAGTTTATCGGTGCTGAGTGACGAAGAAAAAGAAGCTGGAGTTTGTCTGGTTGATATTGGTGGAGGCACTACTGATATCGCTATTTTTTATGAAAATATCATTCGCCATACTGCTGTTATTCCTTTGGGTGGAAATATCATAACTGATGATATAAAACAAGGATGTATGGTAATGCAACACCAGGCTGAAAGATTGAAGAATAAATTTGGAAAAGCTATTGCTGAAGAAGCATGCCCGAATGATATTGTGTCAATTCCAGGACTTCGAGGCAGAGCCCCAAAGGAGATTTCTCTTAAAAATCTTGCTAACATCATTGAGGCCAGAATGCAGGAAATCATCGAATCAATTCATTCAGAAATTATTACCTCGGGTTTCCAATCGAAACTGACGGGAGGGATCGTGATTACCGGTGGTGGTGCACAATTACAGGGATTAAAGCAACTTTTTGAATACATGACGGGCATGGATGCTCGAATTGGATATCCAAATGAACACTTGGGGAAAAGCAAAATTGAAGCTGTGAAGTCTCCAATGTATGCTACAGCGGTTGGGCTCGTACTTTGTGGTTTCAGGGCCATTGATGATAGGGAAAACAGATACATGGAAAAATCTGAAATTTACAATCATAAAAGAGAAAAACGAGAAAGTGGAAGCGATATTTTCAGAAAAATTATTGCTAAAACCAAAGGTCTGTTAATAGACGACATAGATAATAAAGAAGATTATTAATAAAAACTGAAATACCGGAATTTAACTGTTTTAGTCATGACTGATAACACATATTCATTCGACATCCCCAAACATCATAAGTCGATAATAAAAGTAATTGGGGTAGGTGGTGGTGGCAGCAATGCCGTAAACCACATGTTTAGCAAAGGTATTAAAGATGTGGATTTCATTGTTTGTAATACTGATTCACAAGCGCTGATGACAAGCCCTGTGCAAAACAAACTTCAGATTGGCATTCACCTTACTGAAGGATTGGGAGCTGGCGCCAGCCCGGAAAAAGGCATGAATGCCGCCATTGAAAGCAAAGAAGATATTCGAAATCTATTGAGTGATGATACTAAAATGGTATTTATCACAGCTGGAATGGGAGGAGGAACCGGAACAGGCGCTGCACCTGTAATCGCAAAAGTCGCCCAGGAATTGGGGATTCTAACTGTAGGTATAGTAACTGCTCCCTTTGGCTTTGAAGGAAAAAAGAAAATGAAACAGGCCGAAGCTGGAATCAAAGAACTCAAATCTTGCTGCGATACGGTACTAGTAATCCTTAATGACAAATTGAGAGAAATATTTGGGAATTTGGCAATAAGTAATGCATTTGCTCAGGCCGATAACGTATTGACTACAGCAGCCAAAGGGATAGCTGAAATCATTACCGTGCCAGGTTACGTAAATGTCGATTTTCAGGATGTTAAAACAGTGATGCGAAATTCTGGATCGGCTGTTATGGGATCTTCGACTACGGAGGGCGAAAATAGAGCCAGAAGAGCTGCGGAAGAAGCATTGACATCTCCATTATTAAACGAAAAGGATATTCACGGAGCACAAAAAGTATTGCTATCCATTATTTCCGGAGAGCAAGAAGAGCTTCAGATGGACGAGCTTTCCGAAATCACAGACTACATTACTGAAATGGCAGGAGATGAAGCTGAAGTGATATTTGGTCATGGTGTTGATCCTGAAATAGGTGCAAGCATCAGAGTTACTGTATTGGCTACGGGTTTTGACAATCAATCAGATACGATACAGACTAAAAAACCAACTGTGATTAACCTTGAATCCAATAAGCCGGTTGAGAAGCCAAAAGGACAAATTGATATCATTGCTAAAAGGTCAAAAGTTAATGAAACTCCATTAGGCCAACCGGATCTTTTCGAATTTAAAAAGCACTATATGTTTGAAAATCCGGTAAACACATCTGAAGAACAAGGCGAACTCAGTAAACATTCTGTAGGTTTAAATGATGACCTATTAGATAAAATTGGTGCGCAGCAGGAAAAAGAGTATGAGGTAAATGAACCACTTCTAAATAACCTCGATTCAAAAAGATTTTCGCTACTGCAACAATCAAAAGATCGAATAGAGAAATTAAAGGGATTGAAGAACACAAATCATGATCGCCCTGAAGATTATCGTGAAAAATGGAATACACCTGCATACATCAGAAGGAATATCAATTTACAGGATGTGCCCCATTCTTCAGAAAAAAACTTATCAAGGTATAATCTGAATGATGATAATCAAATAGTGGGAAATAATAAGTTTTTACATGATAATGTAGACTAAAACGCAATCAATTTTTTAGCTTGTTTATTGATTTTTGATAGATACAATTGATCTGAGAGCTTATTGTCAGTCATAAGATCAGCAATATTTGCAAGTCTCAATCGATAAGCAAGCACATTAGTACCACAATAATTAAGAATATCAGTAAAGTGACTAAGGGCGAGTCCGGCGCCCTGGTCACCGGCTGATATTCCAATCAGGGCACATTTTTTATCTGTCAACGCTTTTCCCCGATCCAGACCATCCATAAAGGCCTTCAATACACCAGGGAAGGATCCATTGTACTCAGGAATAACGAAAATAAATTTGTCAGATTGATTCATCAAATCTCTTGCCCGGTTGAACAGTTCATTTTTTCCAGCATTTTCATAAAGGGCGGAATAAATAAAATCAGATGGCAATTCTCGCAAATCAAGAATTGAACTCTCTTTTCCTTCCTTTTTTAGCACCTCAGCATAGTGTACAGCTATTTGCCGTGATACGGAGTCATTTCTGTTCGTTCCTACAATAATTGTAATCATTAAATCGAATTTCGTCTTTGATAACTTTCAATAAGTGAAAAGGTTTTCCTTTTATTATACACCAAACTAAGTAATAAAAAAAATTGAACACAGCTAATATTTATTCCAAGCCAAACATGACAAAGGCTCCCCAATAGATGGGATCTGGATATTTAATTCGCAGTTCCTTTTTTGCTTCGACAAACGAAAGTCTCATTTCTCCAGTTGACATCCATTTGGTATAAAAATTAACCATCAACTCATTGGTGGCCTCATCCGAAACTTTGAACATGCTCATTATCAATGTTTTGGCGCCTGCCACCAAAAAAGCTCTTTGAAGACCATATACTCCCTCACCTGCTGAAACATCTCCGACGCCAGTCTCACATGCACTCAAAACTACAAGATCGGTATAATCAAGGTTTAGATTCATTGCTTCGTAAGCAGTTAAAATTCCACTTTCAATATTGTAGTTGAAGGTTGTTTTTGATAGCACATCACCGGCGCCTTTTAGCATGAGCCCTGACCTAAGTAGTGGATTCTTCATAGCGTCAGCATCATTAATTTTAGCCATTTCTATGTTTTGCTCAATTGTAGCTTCAGGAGTATAAAATCCATGGGTAGCGATATGTAAAACCCTGGGGCTTTGCAACCTTTTCACTTCCTCTTCGCTGGCATCACGACGAATATAAAAATTAGTTTCCCACCCATTATCCTTAAGCAATTGAGAAAGCGTTTTCACTTCTTTTTCCGTGCCGGGTAAAGATTGTATTATTCTTCGGCCCGGCTGTGGTTTTGGATCAACGGAAACATAAAATTCCGGATCACCGAAGATTAAGGCCGTATTTTCAGAAGGCTGTTTCTCCTTTCTTAAGGATTTCACATATAGGTCTTTAGTATTGCTAACAAGTATAATATTAGAATTATCCATAACATATTTGCCCTCCCCCAGCGCGATGGCTTCGAGGTTCATTTGCGTATAGACGCCATCGGGCGAAAAGTAAATAGTAGCATTTCTACCCACCTTTTCTTCTATTGGCTTCCAGAATTTGTCATAAGAATAGGTATCATCCATTTTATACATAATCATATTCTTATAATATTTAAAATACTTATTCTCCAATTCCCTTCCATTTCTGACAACAATAACTTCTGGACGATCGCTTTTCTTATCATTCTTAATTATGAGTGCCATATATATGACAGAATCAGTAAAAACATGATCGAAATGCCTGAATTTCATCATTTCAACAGCTACTTCATTTTTCTTCAGAACAGATTTTATATTCTCCCAGGTAATGCGCTGTTGGCCGGTTGAGGCGGAAAATATATCTGATTGCGCGCCTAATTTTTTCTCTAACAACTCCGTCTCAGTAATTAAAGAATCCAGATTAATCTCATATTCACCAAGTTGGTCTAAACTCATTGAAAGCGCTTCCGAAAGAATTTCTTTACTAACGAGCCAATTTTCATATTGACTAATAAGAAGGGTATCGCCACTATTCAAAATATTTTGCCTCATTTTTATAGAAGAATTAAGAAGTAACGCTTTAGTATTTAAGGCATTGTTGAAAAGTTTACCTACTATTTTATCATCAGGCGTCTCAATTTGTTTTAGCACGATGGTATTATAATATTCATAGTCCTCCCTGATTTTATTCCAAAATTTAGCTTTTTCTCTTTCACTGAGCGTCGGGAAAAAATATTTGATGAAATTATCATAGTTATC
>SDBV01002694.1_pt1 | contig 26534 bp, 50 predicted proteins | sample 2277081 | NCBI WGS metagenome assembly SDBV01 (sample SAMN10402039, study PRJNA504765) | marine sediment metagenome | isolation source: marine sediment core GS10_PC15, 223 cmbsf | place: Arctic Ocean: Southern Knipovich Ridge | collected 2010 | reverse complement strand
CGATTCGTTGTCCAGCGCGAGATCAAAGTTCTGCCCGTTTATGCACTCCTGAACGTCGATATTGTCCCGGTCCATGGCCGAGGCGATGCCATGGCCGAACCGTAAATTGAGAAATATCTTGTTGGCAATTGTCTGTAGGGCTTCAACCGGCTTGGGCACGTTCAGTACCGTAACTCTTGCGCGCCTTGGTCTGGGTCAAAGTCCTGAGAGCGCGGTTGAAACCAGCGAATGACGACACCGGATCGCGGGTTCCTTCGCCCAAGTCGAGGCGGACAATCTCTGCGACGGTCGGCAGCAGGCCATCGACCACGGTATCGGAAAATGGGAATGTGTCCGTAATCGCCGTCAGCGATATCCGCTTTTCGTACAGGAATTTGTACTCATCGCCATCTTCATCCGAGGTCGGCATGGAATCGATGCGAAACTCGCTGACGACGGTGTTACGCGCGAAATGTCTTGGCTGGCCGGTAAAATCCGTGGGGTCTGGTTGGTCGGCAAAGAGTTGCGTAAATCCACCGGGATATTCGAGCAGCCTGTGGCCGTTATCGGCGTTCACCAAGGCACGCGATATGTACGTTTCCCCCGCCAAAGCCTCGAAATCGTTTGGAAGATCATAATCATTCTGGTCGGTGACAAGGAAAATGGAATCTTCCTCGATCTCTCCGACCAAAGCCCCAAGGCTGTACATTTCGTGGATGACCTCGTTCCAGACTTGGATCACCACGTCCACGGCGGTTTGCCGCGCGCTGTCGGTAAACGTCGTCAGATCCCCGGCGTCACCGGCAATTTCCTTGATCCGCTTGAGGGTGCGGTTGGTCGCTTGGAGGAACGAGTATCCCATCAATCACCCTCTACATCGCGTCCTATTGCCTTCATTTCGGCCGCATCTTGAGCCGCCTCGATCTCGGCGATAAGAACCACCTTTTTCTTGCGCCACGTCTCGATGCCAAGATCGCGGGCTTTCGCTTGAAGTTCACGGTATTCCCGGATGGCCTTGGTGCCCGGCTTTTCGGAGTTATTAGGAGGCGGCGAATCGGGGTTCGGAGAATCTTCCGGGAGGGTTGGATCGCTCGGATGGGCCAACGCAGGATTCGTCACTGGCACGGGCACGTCTTCAACGGGCGCCGGTTCCGTCCGGTTCCCAACCAACGCCTCCATTCTCGCCAACCGTTTCTTCAGTTCCTCGATCTCGTCCTGCGGCCCGCGAGTGCCGAACGGATCTTCTCCGAACTTGCCCTGCATCATGTAACTTTCCATAAGCGTGACAAGCGGGACCATCGCCATGTCCTCGGGATAACGGTCGATGGCGCCGTTTTCGACAAATGGCCGGGCGAAGACGTTGATCTCGGTGCGGCGCAAGCCGCGGAAACCCAATTGGTTGAGAATCTTGTCGTCGGGCGGGAACTTGTCTCCCGGCTTGGCGCCGGGCGGGACGACGGGAAGATCGGTATCAGGCTGCATGGAGAAGCCCTTTCTTCTTGGCGATCATGGCAACGAGTTCGGTGTGGGGCGGTGTCTCGTCGGCCTTGACGAGTTTCATCTTCTTCGCCACCTTGAGAAGTTCGAAGCGCCTGGATTCCTGAATCTTCTTCAGTTCGGCGTCCTTCTTTTCCTGCTCCTTTTGGACGGCGGGCGAGCCGGTAGCGGTCATAAACATAGCGGTATCCTTCCAAAAAACAGGGGGCGGATTTTGGGTCCGCCCCCCCAGGTTGCCGTAATTCAGTGGCAGAACAGCGGCAGAATTACGCGAGGCGCGTGGCCCCTGAACGGATGCCGCGGAGCCACGCCGCATTCAGGATAGCTCCGGTGTGCTTCGCTTTCCACGAAAGAGTCATCACTTCGTTCAACGGGTCCATGGCTCCCGCGGAACCGCGGTTATGGGAGATCAACTCGATGGCCGGCAGGCTGTCGCCGGCCTGATAGATTTCCTTCACCATGCTCACGCCGAGGCCGACCGCACCATGGGCTTCCAAGCCCATGAGGATGGTGGTGTAGAGATCGGCGCTCGCCCCGAGGGTGCTGCGGAGGTTGCCGGGACCGGGGGCGGCGCCCAGATTGGCATCGGCACTCGCATCCTCGGACGAAATGCACCGATACGGACCGACCATACCGAATTCACCACGGAACGTCGCCGTGTGGCCGGCATATTGCTCGACCTTGATGAACCTGTCGATATCGCGGATGTCTTCCTCAACATCCACATGGCACAGCAAGGCAAAGGCGGGACGCGTCGGAGAGGTGCCGAAGCGTGTATCGCCCACCGATTGCGGCATGAATTTCAGCGCCGAATTGCGGGCGAGCACGTTGCCCCCGTTCCGGATCGTCTTCAGGTCGATGATGTCGCCGGTAGTGCCATCCGTCGTGGCATCGCCCGCGTAGATCAGCGTGGCGTTGTCTTCGAGGATGTTGCGCTGCAACCGATTCAGCGACCGGCCGGCCGAGATCGAAAGAACCTCGATCAGCTTCAAGGTCTGGCCGTTGAAGTTGATAAGATCCACTTCCTCGTTGAGCACGAACACCTGGCCGTACTTGGCGATGGTGGCTGAGGTGTCTGTCACCGAGGCCGTGGTGCCGGCGCGGAACGGATAGCTTTCCGCACCCGTCAATGCGGTCAGGGCCGTGGTGGTGGGCGTCAGGTTTTCATACCGGCGCCATTTGACGGTGAAGGTGCCTTCGTGTTCGGAAAGAGTGCCTTCCTCGGCGCCGGTGAAGTAAACGGCCAAGGCTTTGGCGTTTCGCAAGAGGCGTTGCTGGAACCGGACATCGACCGGACCCGCAAACTGTGTCGTCGTTAAGAATGCCATTTTGGGGGTTTCCTACTTGCCCCCGGCCGCTGCCAAATCCTTCGTCTCTTGAGCGTCGTATTCGGCATCGGACATCGCGGCGTATTTCGCATTGTCCGGTTTTTCGCCGGCCGGGGCTTGGTTTTGGACACCCCGAACCGCGTCGGCCGCCGCCTGCGCGTCCTCGGTCAGATTGGCGTCGGGCCTCTCGGCGAGATCGGCGGTGATTTCCTTGCCGATCAGCTTCATGGCCTTGTTCCAGTTGGCCGGGTCTTTTTGGCGGTTGCCGAATGCCTGGAGAAGTTCCGGTTTTTCCTCGGCGAGTCCGTAGAGATAGGAGCGCACCAACCTGTCGGGAACGCCCTTCAGGTCATCGGAACTGCCCTTGATGGTGCCAACGGCACCTTCAATGGCCTCCTTCACGCTTTGTTTCGCCAAGTCGTCTTTGAGGGCGTCGAATTCTTCCCTCGATACCACTTCTCCGGCTTTCGGTTCGGGCTCGGACTCTGGTGTCGGATGGGATTCGCCTACCAAGGCTTCCCAATCCGTGTCGTCGTCCTGTGCCCCCGCCGCCCCCGGCTTTACCTCTGGCCCCTCGTTCGGGGCGTCGGCTTTGGCCGGATCGTCGGTCACAGCTTGCTCGGTCATTTCAGTTCCTTACCAGAAAACAAAGAAAGGACGGCCAAGGCGCCGTCCCGGTATCCCGACGAATGGATCATGTCGGGAATCTCTTGAAGGGGGTTGTGCTTGGCCTTGTATCTAGGTAGCCGCACCGCCCCCACTAAAGTCAATATCATCTGCTGCATCTCCTGGTCCTGCCTCATTAGGGCCAGTTTCCTGCGCTGGTCTTCCGACAAAGCGTTCAGCATCGGTTATTCCAAATTCAGCCGCGAGAGCGCGGTCCAGTTCTATGAAGTTCGGCAACGGGGCACCGAGTTGGTTTTTCAAGGTCGCCGTTTCTAATTGCAGTCTGTAGTAGCCAATGAAGGCTTCCCGGCGTTCGCGCTTGGTAACGAGCCCGGCGGCGCCCTCAACGGTGAAGTCGGCCTTTTCCGGCATGTGCTCGCGGGTCAACTCGAAATGTCCCCGCACGCCCCGGCTGTTGACGAAAACCGTGGTGCCGGAACCGAGAGCGCGCTTCGCCAACTCGAAATGCATGTAGAGCCAGGTCAGAACCGGACCCACTTCAACCTCGGTGGCGAAGTCCTCGGTGGGCAAGAGTGAACGCGAAGCGGCGAGATCGGCGGCAAATCCCGTGGTGTGGCTTTTCAACTCCCCACCGCGGCGGGGATCGTCGATGCGCGTGACCTGTTCGTAATTCTGCTTGAGGCCCTGGAACACATTGAAAAGGGCTCCCAAGTCACCGATCTTGTGGGCGACAATCTTGTCCGGTGTGTCGCTGGGCCATAGAGCCGCCGGCGCGACTATCGGCCCACCAGAGGCAATCAGAGGACTGTCGTCTTTGTCATAACTCACCGGAGGTTCGGCCTGAAGCACCGCCACGTTGATCATGCGGTTGGCGACTTCGGTTGCCGCCACCTGGATGGGCCGGCCTCGCGTCAGGGGACTTGAGCCGTAAACATCGTCCCCCTTGTCGATCTCATAGACGCCTGTGATATATGACCGGAACGGCAATTTCTGCGGGCGAAGACGGACGACCCGAACGTTTGTCCCAACCGCCACGGTGACGATATGGTTGGGCAGAAAGATGTTTCTGCCGGAACGCGGGATGACGAGATCGCCCTCCATTTCCAGCAGTTCGACGTGTTCTTCCCGGCCCCTTACTTTGGACGGCTGGAGATCGGTCATCGCGCCCGGCATCCAGCCCTCGCCGCGGCGCAGGGAAGCGCGTTTCAGTTCCTCAAGCCGCTGCCACCAGTTTCGGATGAAGGTCGGCTTCAGCGATTGGCCTTCGTGCAATGCGTTTTGGACCGAATCGTCCAGATAGAGGTTCTTGATCGACACCGGGAAAAGGATCGGTATCTTCGTGTTCTTTGCATGGACAACGCGCTCCGCGCTGGAGAAAACCGAGATGTCGGGCTGGTCCATAAGCCCGACACGACCAGAGAAGGTGCCGTATTTCAGCGCATCGCCGATCATCGCGGTCCACGAAGCCCGGAAGGGATAGCTTCCGTGGTAATGGTCGAGAACCGATTTCACGATCAGATCGGCGGTATCCTGGTCGGCCTTTGTGCCTTCCGCCTTGCCGCCCCCTTCGACACCGGGAACGATGTTGAGCCCTTCAATCCGCTTTGCCCACTCATCGGTGAAAACCGCGTGGGCCGAATACCATTCCACGCCCTTGGGCATAATCAGGCGCATAATGTCCGCGTTGAGTGTTTCCTGGGCACCGGCCTGCCATGGCAACTCGATTGCGGACATCCAGGCCCGGTCGGTCCTATCTCCGGCCCGCGTGCGGTTGGGCTTGGCCTTAATGGCGACCTGGCGGTCGATTTCCTTCCATCGCGTTTCGCGGTCCTTACGGTTTCCTTTGCGGCGCTTCTTCTCGTCCACCACGTAATCCGCGAGGTTCTGAAAATCCCGGCCCATGAAGCGACGGCGCGGCCGGGTCGCCATTAAATCTGCCTCTCTACATTATCCAGGGCTCTCAGGTATCCCATCGCCGCGTCCACCGCCTCTTGCTGCCGCGTCTTTCGGGAAAGGGTCGCCGAGGCCCATACCGTCTGTACCATGTCCCTTCCCGCCCAGAACGTCTCGTATCCGGGCAGCCAAATGCTCGACCCCGGCTGTTGCGTCAGAAACCGCTCGCCCAGGAAGATGTGCCCCAACGGCGTTTCGACGACGGTGGTTTGGGTGTAGCCGAATTCGTTGATCAGCCGTTCCAGCCGCTCCATTCCGCCGACCGACATGCCGGATTCGCGGATGTCGATCCGTGTCTGGGGCATTACGACGCGATGGGCTGGGTGTAGACCGGGACGATACGGTGCGGCGGCATCCAGACCCGGGCATGGCGCAGTTCCATCATGGCGTACATCGTGGCCTTGAGAATGTCGTCCTTGATGGCAACGATTGTCCCGTCCTTCCTGTGGTAAAAACGGAATTGCTCGAAAAACGGCTCTAAATGCGAAAACACCTTGAAGGTGCCGAGGATCATCCGTTCGTATATGAGTGTCGCGGTGGCTTCCGAGCCCTGCGCGCCGCCCTTGTCCTTCAGGATGCGCGCCGATTCCTTCATCATCCGCGCCCCGTGTCCCTTGTACTGTTTCCAGATCATTTGTCCCTTGCCGCCCTTGTCCCGCTGCAGGCCGTCATGGGGCCAGGCAATCGGAATATAATTCGTCGGGTCGCGCTGTCTGAAAACAGCCGCGTGATAGACGGGAACCTGATCGGCCTTCTGGTAACAGTCGTACAGGTAGACGATATCGGTATCCCGGTCGTGCGCCAGCCATGCCCCTGCCGCCGGATGGCCGATCCCAAAGTCAACACCGGCAACCCGTGAGAAATGCCGCGGAATCTCGAACGGGTTGACCTTGATTTCTTCCTCCCTGATCGGCCACACGCGCCCCTCGCCCATCATCGGGACGCCCTTGGACCGGGTTTCCCGTTCGTGTTCGGGATAGCCGGCGATGATCATTTTCCGCTGTTCGTCCGTGTAGTGTTCGGCGTCGAAAATCGTCATATTGGTGACGTGACGCGGCGGATCGCCTTCCTTGGGCTCAAGGAATTTCTCCACCACCATGGTCTTGCCCTTGAGCGGGGTGAAGGTCATTATCAGGCGCCCGTTTTCCGCCGCCTGGGTGCGGGTCAGACCCTCGGAATAAATATCTCCCTCGGGTTCCTCGTCGTCCCACACGAAATTCACCTTCTTGCCGGTCCACTTGAGCCGCCCCTGCTCGTAGGTCTTCAGAACCGCCCGGGACGTGCCTTTCTTGTGCTGGACGATGATCTGGTCCACGACGTCCTGAACACCGGCCTGGCGCTTGGTCAACTTGATGATCGCCGACCCCGGGATCGCTCCGGTGCCCATGTTGGGCGAGTTGATATTCGCGTCCTCGCACCCCAGCAAAGCGGCCTGGATGACCTCACGGGACAGTTCGTTGCTCTCCGATCCCGTCCACGCGACGATGGGCTGGTCGTACCGCACCCCCCGCCACCAGTCGGGGTATTGCCCCGTCAGGTGCATGGCGGTTTCCATGGCGGCGCAGTACGTCTTGCCTACTTGGTTCCCGGCCATGAGCAAGCGTTCTCGGAACGTGCGTCCGGCCTCGTGGAACTCCCGTTGTTTGGGGTAGGGCTTATAGGCGGCGAGCCGGTTACGGTCCTGGCCGGTCCGCAGGCCCCTTAACGATAGCCCCACACGTCCGCCGTGGCCATGCCGGAAGCGATGTGCATGACAACGCCACGGGTCACCCACGGCTGCGTGGTGCAGACGCCGGCGCTCGCTCCGGTCGCGTTGCCCGCCGTGGAGGTCGGCGCCGTCATCGGAATGGCGCTGAAATCCGTACTCGCGCCATCGCCGTCGATAAACAACGTGCTTGATCCGGCATACAGGATCATCCCATTCCCGACCAGCGAGGTATTGAAAGCGCCGGTGCTGGCCGTGAGGGTGGTTCCGAAGCGGAAATAGGTATCCGCCGAATTCGTCCGCAGGCAGATCCGCACGTATTTGGCCTCGAAGCCGAAGTTGATGGAATCGAGCGTCGCGGAAGCGAACCCGATGATATTCGGCTCCAACACCGCCCCGACGACGTGGCTGAACGAAACGCCGGCCGGGAAGCTGTATGAATCGTCGGCCTTCGCGGGAGTCGTTCCGGCCATCGCCGCCGCGAACAGGATCGCCGCGATCGACAGATATTTGAAAAAGGTCTTCATCATCGTTCCTTTACTTTTAGGTTTACGGTGCGTTCGTAGGTTCGTGCCGGCGAACTGTCGGTCACGATCTTGTTGGAGACTTGATATTTGACCCCCGCGGTGCCGCCGCTTATAACCACGGTTGCCACTGTACTCGTCTTGGAGTCAGAATCCTTAATAAGCCCGGAAGGGACGGTCCACGTTGACGTGGAAATAACCTCCGATGTCGTAAGAACGGGAGCGGTGCTGTCCTTCCAGTCGATGGAGTAATCGAGAACTTCGTCCGGGTCTTTGTCTGGCCAGTCGTGGGGCGTCCTGACAACCATCGCTTACGCCGATTTCTTGATTGGTTCTATGGTACGGCTTTCGCCAAAAGTGGTAACGGTCCTCGATTCCCCGATGCTTTCCACGGTGCGGGATTCTCCGATGCTTTCCACGGTGCGGGATTCTCCGATAATGGTGACGGTGCGGGCGGTGTCGGCAATGAGGCCGGCGAGTTTAGCCGCGAAAGTTTGGGTTTTCCCAGGCGTCGCCGTAACGCTAAGGGCTGTCTGCTGTGCCATTTTAAACGATTACGAAGGTGTCCGCCGCCGAGGGCGATTCAGTGGTGGCCGTATACGTTAACCGCCCGGTCAAACCGAGATAGGCGGTGATGTCGGACGCCTGCCCCAAGAGGGCGCCAGAGGTCCAGATTACTATGCGTCCGTTGTAATGCTCATTCGTGGCCTCGGTGAGATCACTGGTCATCTGCGTGGTCGAGAGCGTACCAGCCTCCGCCGCGCCGATCACGATGACCTCGGCGCTGGCCTCCAAGTTGTCCGCCGCCGCGGTAGAGCCGGAGATCGCCAGCGCATTGGCGTCCACTTGGTTGGCCACGGTGAAGGTCAACTTGTCGGTTGCGACCTTGATTGCATCGACTACCGTATCGACCGTGGCAAGGTTCGCCGCAGTTCCCGCGCTATCGGTTCCGCGCATAGCAGTCGTCGGGATGGCGTCCAGCAATAGATCCAATCGTCCGCCGTTGATCCAGTCCGTGAGCGCGCCCATCCGGGCAACGGTTATCTCGTTGGTGTTGGCGAGCTTGGTGTCGAGGTCAAGGCCACCCGCGTCCGATATGGGCAAGCCTCCTGCTCCGTCTGCTGCAACAGCGGGGATCGCCCCGGCGACGACATCGGTCCCGGCCCATTCGACGACGTTAACCTCGCCGTCGATCTCCACCCGCAGATGTTCGGTGAAAGCGGTTGCCACCTTAACGCTCAGGATTACCTCTCGAACACCTGCTGTAAACGCTGCATCCGGCCAATCGACCCGGTACAGCCCCGGCTGGTCCGTGGCATCAATCTCGATGGCTTTGTTGTCCGCGTGTGCACTGTCGGTAGCGGCCAGAGCAGTAGCGTCTACCTTGGCTACAGGGGCAACGCCGGAACGAACATATTGAAGGTCGAAGCCTGTAATCGTGAGCCCCGTCGCAGCCTTGCCATCAGCGGTTAGGCGCAGCGCGAAGTATGTGGTTACGTTGGTTAACCCGCCGGCGACCAGCATTACTGCATTCCACCACTTAAACTAGCGTGGCCTGCTGCGCCACCAGCACCATCATCGAACGCGCTTAATTTCAAACCAATGAAAGGTCTCTTCGTCGTCACGTCCGTCCAGGCACCAGCATCGGTACGTTCGCTCCAATGGAAATTCTGCCCCCCGTCGAAACTGTCCATTAGCGCCACCGAGTCAGCAGTAAAACCACGTATCGTCATATCTGACGTAGTTGTTGGTTTAATGGCCAAACGGTAGAAGCTATCTTTTGTTAGGTTAGCTGTTCCATTGAAGTTGATAAAATGTTGTTTTTGACTAGTTGCTTCTCTCACGTCTGGATCAGGTGAAGCTGTCAACAGGACCGTTGTCCCGTCCGTATCATATAAAATAATATCAGCCGCTGCGTCCAAATCGAGCATCACCCACACACTCGTTATCCTAGCGGGCCAGGGGACCTTAAATTTCAAAGCTACTTCATCGGGCGTATCAGTATTATTAAATGTAGTGTTAAAAAGCGTACTGAAAGGGTAAATACCATCCATGACAGCATAGCTCCCGTCATCATACTCAAGCGAAATACATAGTGGGCGGCCAGACTGTGCTTTAGTCCATGTTGGTCCCGCGCCTATAAAGGAATCTGCATAAGGAAATGTTTGGTCTCGGGCAAAGTTAACAGATGCAATTTGCATGTTGCCCGTGCTGGCGTTGGCGATAGCGGCGGCGAACAGATCGCCCTCGGTTACGGCTACACCAGTTGTCAAAGCAGGCGTGAACCAAGTGTTATCATCCGCGTCCGCGATGACCTGGGAGCCGTTGCTGTTTGTGCCGAGCAGAGTGCCGGTTGGATCACCAGTTGCCAAATCTACCGTCTCAAGACGCACGTCAACCGTGGCTCCGGTTGTTACGGTGCGGGTCAAGAAACCAACTTTGCTAATCGTCCCCGTCTTTGGAATCAGTGAAACAAGAGCTTCTTTCTCCGTCGACGCATCTATCAATTCACCAGTAAAATTAATTAATGATTGGCGTTCAAGGGGCGGATGCAGTATCCACGCCCCGCCAGGGATTGCCTGAAACGCCATGCTACAAACTCACTGGAACAGAGACGTTCGCCAACTTGGTTCGGATGGTCGCCATCGGTGCGCCAGGATGGGTGCTGACCAAATGGCGAACGTACAGAGAGGCAAGCTGCTCAAGCTCCTCCTCGGTCAATGGCTCCAGCAAGTCCGGGTAGGTGATGGGTAGGACGATGGGCTTCCCACCAAGCCCTGCAACGGTCACGTCCCAGTGATTGCCGCCCGCGCAGGGTGGGCCTGGTGTGAGGGTGAGAGGCATTTATTTCAGTCCTATCGTCTGTAACTTGGGAGCCTCGTTGCCGTCGTAGAAAATCTGCACGGCAAGGACGTCATCCTTTTTCACCGTAATCCCTGGCGTTAAGGTAGTTGTAAACCAAGCACCGTCCTCACTAATGGTTTCAAGCCGCACATCAACTTTAGCTCCAGTTGTTACGATACCGTTCTTAAACCAGATTCCTCTAATCGTTCCAGGATAGGGCATTTGGAAAAGCATTCCCTTCCCGTCAGGCAAGCCCGAAGTGCCCCGCCCTAGAAAAACACTACCGCTAAGAAGAGCAACCGTCCCACCAAGCAACAGCTTGTGAAACTGCCTGCGTGTGATCTTCATCTTGTTTACCCTCTTAAGGACACTGCACCTGTGTCGGCTGACGCTGCTCAAGGGCTAACGTCGAGTTGGCTTCTCCGTTTTTTACACTCTGAACACCTTCCCATAGCCGCCATGCGCCGCCCGTCTCGTCGGCCTTGGACCATGCGTACCACCCGCCCCAACGTACCGGCGTCTCGCTTGACCGCACGACCGTGTTGTCGTGCCACGTGTTGACCGCGAACGGATCGAAGCCGCTGTCGAAATCCTGCACGGTTCCCTGCGTGCCCTTGCCATCCGCCAGGAACACGATCTCGTTGTTGAAGATGTCATTGTCCCTGGCCATGATGGCGCGGTCTTGGTTGACCGTGAAGATGGAATTACCGATATCGCCATACTCGTTGATGCCGACCTCCACATAATTGTCGTGGACCAGGAAGCCACCTGAATTTTGCAGCTTAATCCCGGCGCCGCCGCCCCAGCCATTGTCAATACCGTTACGGACCACCGTGTTTCGCCGAACCACACCGCCCGCCTGAAGCTCGATCTCGATACCGCTCTTTTTGTTGTCAAAGACGACATTATCTTCGATCACATGGTTGCCCGCGTCAGGGCCGGCGCCGTCGAGCCAGATGCCCGGCCCCCAGTTGCCCCAAGAGCAGATGTTGCGAATGGTCGCCTGGGACTTGTAAACTTTCATGCACCCGGACTCGAATCCCAAACCCTGGTGGGTCGTGTTGTTGTTGCGACACTCGATGTCCTCGATGATGACGCTGCCGGAGTTCGCACCGGCTATAGCGACGGTTCCATTGTCGGCATAAAGTCCCCCGCTTATGCGATCACCTGGACCCAGATAGAGGCCCAATCCGAGGTTCGCTACCACGTTCACGTCCTGATAGATCCAGTTCATGTGGTCGCGTCCGTCAATCGCCCCGCCATTCCCTTGCGTCGGGGAATTGTACTTCGTGACCGTCAGCCCGACGAGGGTGACGCCATCAACAAAATCGCGCGGGATGGCGCGAACGGCAGTTCCCTGTCCATCCATGATGACGCCGGCGGCCTGAATCGTCTGGTTCGCCTTGGGTCTGATGCTCTGGCCAAGATATAGCCCCGGCGGAAGCACAACCGTGCCGCCTTCGGCAACGGCATCGATCATCTCTTGAAGGTTGCCAAGAGCTATGATTTCCGTGGACAGCGTGGCACCCTCCGGGATCGTAACGGTTATGGTGTCCGCGTCGGTGGCGGTGATGTCCAGGGGTATCGGCTCGCCCGGCGCCCCTTCCACGTCCTGCACGGTCAAGGTGGGCGGTGGGGCAGCCTGCACCACGGTTATGGTCATGGTGCTGGTCACGGTCCCGCCGGGTCCGGTTGCGACCACCGGAATCTGGAACTCGCCGGCGCCCGGAAGCGTGATCGTCAGGTCAGGGAGTTGATCGGGAGTAAGGGTTACATCCCGCGTCTGGGCAAGTACTGGCCACAGGATCAGCGCCCATAGTAACAAACTCAAGGGGACTGCCCATTTCAGACAACGCCATTTCATCGCCATTTCTCCTTTTGCGGCGATAAAAAAAGCCCCGCCAGGACGACCAGCGAGGCCGCGAGAAGCCGTTTCATCTGGACTTTATTCCAGCGGCGTGAACCAGCATGTACCGTCCGCGGTCTGCCGGACCACGGCGAAGCGGTCGTTGCTGGAGGTTATCGTGACGTCCTGGTAAACGTCCGCCGCTATGGGCGTATCCTGCGTCGTCGCGTTCTGGATCGCGTCAAGGCTCGTTTCGATGGTCACATGGGCGTCGGAATTGCAATATATGCGAACGATCGTGGTGCCCACGCTACCGCTTTCGAAAACGTAATCCGGACTCGCGCCGCGCCGCGAAATGTTGTCGTATGTGATGGATTGAGTGACCAGCGGCCCGCCGAATTTCAGAACCTGGATCGGCCGGCCTCTATCGTCCAAGGGCAGTTTTTCGGCGGGGGCCGGACTCGAAACCAGCACAAAGAAAACGCCGGCCAAAAGACCGGCGGCGTTGAACCAATGGAGAATCTTCTTCATCACGGTTTCCTTGTCATGCGATGGTGTTCCGCTGAATCTGGTTCAGCGCCCGCCTGGCGGAAGCGGACAGCGCATCAAGTTCGTTCAGCGGATCCATTAAGCGAACGACATCAAGATCGACAAGCGGCTCCATGGGGAGGTTTTCGATCTTCCTCCACCTTGCCGCTGGCAAAGCCGCGCCGACGCCAATCACAACCCCGGCTACCGTGGCGGCGGTCCGCCCGAAAAACCGGAAAAATGCGCGCCTGTCCAACATCGTTTTTCCCCTACAATCCCAACAGCAGCATTATAACAATTCCAACCCCGAGCGCCAGGTCCGACCACTTAAGCCTGGCCATGGCGCCGTTCCTCGCGCAGATCGTGAACGATGGCGCAGATGCAGAACGCGACGAGGCCGACGACAGCGAGAACGATGACCGAGGCTATGAGAACAAGGAAAGCCTCGATGCTCATTTCGGCTTCGGCTTCCCTTTCTTGGTCCCCTTCTTCGTGCCGTGTCCGTGCTTCGACATCGCGTTCTCCAAAAAAGACGGCCCCCGCTGAACAAGGCATAACCGAATTCGCAGGGGCCGCCAGTTTGTGCGCCTTGAGAGGTCCAGACGCAGGGAATCAGACAGAGGCTTCAGACCGGCTCTACATCGCCGGGTTTTTTCGCATGGCGCATTTTCTCGCCCCACCATGCCATATTTTCAATCGCACACTGAAAACAATAAACAATCCGCCAAGCACGCCGAAGCGGGACGCGAAATTCACTCGCTGGCTTGGTTTTCTTACACTGCTTGCATCTAATCATCGGCCTTCGGCGATTCTTGGTCTTGCATCCAAACCTTACCTTCTCCAACAGAACCATTCAGTTCGCGCAAAATTCCTGAAAGCCCCATTTCCGCCACACGGGGGAGCTTTTTCATGGCGTCAGTAAGTGAATCCGCGCTCACAACGGCCCCAAAATGAAGCGGGGTTTTACAGATAATCATGAACCCAGTCGTGCCACTACGCTTGATGGAAAGTTCGAGGATGTTCATTTCTGACTCCCTAGATCGGTCTCCGGCTTCAGATAGGACGACTCAGACGATATTTTAGGTATCCGGCCCATTTCTGGTGTTGCTGGCGCGCGTTCCAGATCACCACCGCCAAATATACCGTCCCCACCACAAAACCGATAACACTCCAAATCATTCCTGCGCCCCGCGCTGCTTCTCACGCCACCGACGCACCCGAGTCGCCGTCTTTTCCTTTTTTGATGTAACGCTCGGTGTAACGCTTTTCAGTGCCGTAACGCCCACTGTAACGCTTTTGGTAACGCTCGGCGTCACACCGTAACGCTCAGGATGAGCCGCCCGATACGCCGCCGCACCAGCCCGCGCCCAACCGCGCTGCGTAGCGCCAGTGGTGTCAAAATCTCCAACCCACCAGCTAGACCGCTTCAGTCCTTCCGTCATGGCGCCTCACATAAATCACTTTCGCGTACTTCGCCCGCCGCCAGTACCACTGAAACCAGACCACCAGCGGCTCAAATTCCACCCGAAAATACGCCGTAACCCAAGGAGGGCCGTCGCTTGGCGACTTCGGCAGCGTGCCGGGAATGCCGATCCTCATTTCAACTCTCCTTGTGACCAGCGGGCGCGACACAAAGCCGCTTGTGTAAAGCCAGACGCCGAATAGCCTTGACACAAGAACGCCCACACAGCGCGCCCCACGGGCCGGGAAAAGCCATTCAAAAAGGAAAAAGCGTTTCAAAGCGGCTGGCTTAATGAGGGGCAATAGCACACGCACCCGAAGGCCGGCAGGGGGGGGTGTCCAAGTTCTGAGAGATCGCGTTCATGTGGTGAACACGCCCATTGTCGCGGAATAGTTATTATGGCAAATAAGCCACTAAGTCATTGATATCATTGGACACTGAAAACCACGCTCACGCTTTCGTGAAGTCAACTCGCCTCTTTTACCACATGTGGTAGGCCGCCGCGCTCCACTTCCTCAAGGATCTGTACCGCCCGCTCGACTAGGCGCACGGCTTCCTCGACCACGCGGCCCTTCACGGTGCAGAAATCGGCCACGGAAAGTTCCTCCGGCCCTTCATTTCGTACGCGTTCCACATAATGGCCAGCAACCTTCCCCCTCAGCTCCTCGCAACGCGCGGCGGCACCGAAGTTCTTTGTGATCTTGATGGTCTTCCCGTCTCTAATCTCCGCTTCGCCTTCTAGGGCCAGCGCCTTGATGCGGGCTAGTTCCCGAACATGTCCCTCTAGGGTCACCACGGCGTCCCCTGACAGGCTGGCACGTATCCGTTCAACGGTTGTGGTAACGTTGTGGTCGGCCATCACCTTGCTCGCCTCCTCGATCATTGTCCGGCGCAAGCTGTTGTCCGCATCGTACGCCTCTGCGTAACAGGCCCACTGCGGCAGTTCCCCCGCCGCGATCAGCCGCGCGAAATGGTGCTGTTTTCCGGTTAGCACTTTTTTTCACCTTATCCTGTTATTAGGGCTTGACACCATAGGGCGTATGTGCCTATAATCGGTCTTTGACGCCAGAGGTGTATCATGAAACTCACATATTGGTATTCGCGGTGCCCCACCGATTCCGACGCATACAGCGCTCGTTGCCGGACAAGACGGGAAGCCGTGGAATACATCAAGCAGACGGGCGGCCGCATTCTGCCCAAGGGCTATGTTGCCGGCTCTAATGGCTGGCATGCACCAATCAAAGTGACGGTCGAATATGACAACGCCTTAGACCTCGTGCAGCAATGCACCGGGGAAGGGCGCTTAGGCTGGGAAGCCAAGGCTTAACCCCTGCCTATAAAGGCATTATCAGATAGGAGGAAGACATGAAAATCGTTATCGTCACCGCATCCAGTGAAATCGTTGAATCCATCGACATTACCGATTGGCCCCTCGATAAGCCGCTCGTGCGCGCCGCGTTCATGGATGACATCATGGACGCTGTGGACACTGGTTTAAAGATCGAGAACCGCGATCGGGAAGAAAAGTCAATCAAGGCAACAGGGCGCGCCAATTTGTAACCCCAGCCTAGAGCGCCATCAAACAGGTGGCGTTCACGGGTGGGATTGTCCCACCTAGAACCAATGAGGAAACCATGTTCAAATTGCAGTTTGAGACGGAAAAAGCAGGCCCCGAAAGCTCCGAAACCGTCAAATATGCCCTAGCTCTCATGGCCGCCCAAACACTACGCGAAATAATCACTCGCATTGGAGAGGGCCAAACTTTCGGGCCAATCATAATGCCTGGGCCAATTTTTAAACAGGTTGGGTCCAAGGAAATAGGTACGTGGGCCTTAGATGTCTAACCCCAGCCCAGGGCGTTGTTGCGGCAACGCCCAAGGGTGCGGTTAATTGGAATCGGAGTTCATATCATGAAGCCACAAAAAAACGTTGCCGGCAAAATAACTGAGGACATTATGGCTCAAATACGCGAGAGATTGCCCAACATCAAAACCAATGAATATAACCGTGTCTATGAGGCCGTTTATAGTGTGCTTTCTGGCCTTATGGCATGTGGCGACAATGAAAATAGCGTTGTTTTAGCACCTAATAATGATTGGGCCTTTATGGCGAAGGTAACGGCGCTCTCAAAGGAAAAAAAGCGGAAGTTTTATGAGGCCGTTCAAGTTCTATTCTACGACTAACTCACACCACAGGGCCGCGTTGCGGCGCGGTCCGATGGTGCGCCAATGCACCTGACCGATGGAGGAAGTTATGAAATTAATGACCATCACAGAACTAGCAAACAGCCGCAAAGCCGCAGCGCCCCAGTTGTTAGCGGCGTTAGAGGCCATCGCCAATATGCGCGTGAACGAGGATACCGACCACGCGCAATTATCAGCACTTTGCATCGCAACAGCTCGTGCCGCAATCAAAGCCGCAACGGAGGGATGACCGATGAAAATTTCTAACAAAGAAGCTGTCGGTTTGGCGCAAACGGCTGGTTGTCCGGCGGGATGGTATGAAGGCCCGTGGTTCGATGAAGACGGTAATTTGCGAACAGGCCCACCGCCTTGCCTTGTGAAACTTATAATGCTCGCCCGAGGACCAGCCCGATGACCCCCGCTCAATTCAGAAAGGCCGGCGAAACGCTGGCGAAGAACGACCCCGAAACCTATGGCCGCGGCTGGCAGTCCGCGCTCGCCCGTGTCATGGGCGTCCACACGCGAACGGTACGGGCCTGGCTCGAAGGCCGAAACCGCATGTCGCAATCGACGGAAATGCTGATTGAAAGGCTGGTGAAGGAATCCAGGCGCTAGACGTACCCCTCCGCCCACGACCCTGATTTGTCCGGGCATTAATGTCAAGCGTAATGTTTTGGTTGGGCTCGTGGCCGCACGGCCGCCGAGTAGGCCTCCCAATCAATCTGCCCTTTGTGGCACCCCGGATTGAAACATGGCTCCGGGAGGTACTTGGATGTCGTCGGGCCAAACGCCCAGCCAAAAAGCGTGAACCATTTCCGCTCATGGTAAAGGATGTTTATTTCTCCGGTTCCGCTGCATTTAGGACAATTCATTTTCAACACCTCATGTTATACTAAGCATACACTTCAAACGCTAGGATATCCAAGCCTTTCAGCAAAAACTGCAACAGCGAATACCGTGGGTCAATATCGAAACAGCAGCATGAAATCACATGGTTCGCATACCGCCGCCCCAGCACCCGGCAGGCGGCCCGCCAAGCCTCATAATGGATTTCCTGGCCCTTGGACATCTCCCCGGCGGGATGCGCCTCTCCGTGCTCGTACCGCATCGCCAGGTTAGGTTCCTGGCCGCCGTTGTGCCAGCTTGAACGAAACCGTATCCCCGCGTCGTATCGAGGCTGAACTTCGTGCCAATCTGCACCGAGGCTCCCGGCGTATTTCAGCCGATCGAGGGCAGTCCCGGTAATATTGACAGCATGGCGGGCGTGGCCGGATCTGGCATCTTGAAGCAATAACGCGCAAATATGGGCACTGCCGTTGGCCCGCTTGGCGATCAGGGTTTCACGGGTTCCGCCTTCAAGGGCCACCTTGCCGATAACCTGAAGGGCAATGGCGCCGTAATCGGTGGGGCGTTTTTGTGTCAAGGTTGGTTTAGACCTTCAACTCAACAGGTTTTGATGGCGGAATGACGCTCGCGCTTTCCGGCCACCAGTAGATTGCAGCGCCGATAAAGAGCACCACGAAAACTATTGCCAGCCGAAACTCCCACTTGTTCTTATAGTCAAACACGCCGGTTCCGCTCAGGACTATCATCGCCGCCAAAAGGAAAAACCCGGCTTTCATTGTTTTACCAATCCTGAAGGGGCGGGGATGCAGAGGACACGGGTTTTTTTGTCGGGTAAAGAAAATTCGGTGCCTTGGGCGCCTTGTTGAAATAGTGGGTCAAGGCCCGTTGCTACGGAGCCAAAAGTATGCGGTCTAATTTCCTCATACCGCGTATTTTCAATCCATCGCCCTTTCACCGCCCCCACCTCCCGCATGGCGCGGGCGCAGGCTTCGGCGGTGGTTTCAAAATGGAATTGGTCAAGTGGGCCGCAGTTCATCATTTGCCTAACCACCATGGCCTCAAACCCGCCGTAAGATTGAATACACTCAGTATAAAGCGTGTTCAGCCCTTTGCCGCGCTCGTCTAAAAGCTGCCCATCAATCGGCCCCAGCAGCACCCCGCCGATGATCAGAAATACCGCGCTCGCTTCGTGGAGGGTCATTCGGCTTCCTCAAATTTCTTCATGGTGCGTAAAGTCTCTTCTATAACCTCCTTGGACACCAAAAACGGCAGCGATCCTCCCATGATTTCCTCATACGTTAGGTCACACATCCCATCTTGATATCTGGCTGAAAGCCCTGGCAATTCACAAGCGACTTTGATAACCTGTGCCAAGTGAAATCGTGATATTTCCATGGCACTTTCTGTCCAAACCAACCCTGCATATTTTTGTGATGTGAGGTATGAGCCGCTAGTCACGCCAACCATGAAAATCCCGACCGTTATCAACGCGCCACCGATTATCTTTTCCATCTTCATCCCAACGCCTCCAGCATCAGCCGCCGCTCGCCCACCCGGTATTCCAGCATTTCGTGCAACTCGGACCATGACGGCCACCACTTCCCGTCTTCGGTTTCCGGCCATTTCTTGAGCACATAAACCACCGCTTCGCCGGGGTACGGCGCCAGCTTTTCGACGTAGGCGGCAATCAGCAGTTCGGTGTCAACGTGGTCCTCTTTCCGGCGCTTGGTCAGGGCGTTCAGCTTAGTCAGTTCCCGGGCCAGCGTCGACGGCGGCAGGGTCGTCATGGTCCCCCGAACCACGCTCGCCGCCTTCGCCTTGTCCGCCGCCGTTCCCGCCGCCCGGTACACCAGGGGACAGTTCCATTCCGTCTCCCCGTCCCTCCATTCGGGCGACAACGCGAGCAGCGGTGGCAGCAAAGCCTCCAGGGCCTTCATCAGCGCGCCCGTGGTCAGTCCGGCGAGAACCAGGGGGTCCGTGGAAGTCAAGGTCGCGGAGGACCCACATGCGCCACCGGGCGAACCAATCCTTGCTGGTAAGCCCTTTGTCGGCGCAGTAAGCTCGGAGCCCGTCCGCAAGGTGCTCGATTTGGTGGAGGTTGTACCCTTTGCCTTGGGCGTATTTGATACCGTTGGGGCTAGGGTCCCAATCTGGCGGAAGCCTTGTCCCCCGCTTCGCTGGTTTTGGTTTTGCATCTGCTGCCTTCTTTTCGGGTGGCGCCGGCTTGTCCGGCGCGGCCTTTCTTTCTTGGACGCCCGATAGGGCGTCTTCTTTCTTTCCTTCTTCTACTGTAGTTGTAGATGGCATATCCGCTTTGCCCCATCGGGCATGTGCGGCAGCCCTAGCGGACGTTATGCGGTCGCTTGACCTAAGTGCTTCTTTTATAATGCGTTTGTGTATCCATTCGCCGTCCAAAATGTCAAAGAAGTCAGCAATTTTAGGCCGCATCTTTTTCCATTTTTTGGTGGACAATTTGGACGCACTTGCAAGCCACTTATCGTCATCAGGAAGTGAACGGCCTCGCTGCCAGTAGATACCTATAAGCAGCAAATAGGCCCCATGCTCCTCGGTCGTCAGGTGCATGGTGTCGCCGAAATAGTCGCCCCAGTACATGGGCATCCAGGCGCCGGTTTCTGTGCTCATGCTATTAGCTTATCCCCAGTTCCCGGCCCTATGATATCGAGGTGTTAACCTAGCGTTGCCAAAGGGTTCTCCTTGCTTCCAGTCGTCGCGGCCCTTACATTTTTTGCAGGTGAACATCAATTTGTTGTCCGTCAGGAAAGGGGCGCGGCACCAATTGCATATTTTCCGAAAGTTTTTCTGCGCGGACTTGGGCGCGGGCCTGGGCGCTGATCTTTTTGGGATGACAGTGAGAAATTCCTTCATGCTCCAGAGTGTCTTGCGGTGATTGTTAAGCAGACGTGATACCTGAATTCGACTGAGCCCATAAAACTGCGCGAGTTCCGCCGGGGTTTCGCCATACACCAGCTTACACAGCAGCGCCGTCAGCTTGTCTGGGGGAAGAAGGCGGGCGGTCATGTGCCTACCTCGAAAAGCAAGGTGTGATGGACTGCCCCCATCCCGCATTTTTTACAGACGCATTCCCCGCCATTCCCCTCCTTAAAATCTTGCCAGCCGCTCCAATCGTGATCACAGATATTTGCCTTTGGCGAACAATGAAAAAATATTTGCGGATGTTCCTGTGGGTAATATTTGGTCATGTGCCTACCTCGGCGAAGAGAGGGGCGTCTTGGCGGGAAAGCCATTTGATGGCTGGTGTCCGCCGCCCAAAATGACGGCCCTTTTGGTCCCAGACAAACCAAGCGAACGCCTCGGTGTTCCAGCCCGGTTGTTCTGCGGCCGGCGTGTCGCTAGCGAAAAACTTAATGCGCTCAATGAATTGGTACATCACCGTAAACGGGTGTTTTTGGTGGATGCTGGCATATCGCCGCGCGCCCTCTAAGAACTTCGTGCGGGCGAAAATTGCCAAGATGTCAGGCTTCAAGGAAAGCGCATGAAATATGAAATCATCAATGACGCCGAACGGCGGGTTGGTTATAATGGTGGGCGCGCGGAGTTCTTTGGTCGTGAGGAAATCGACGCCAATTTCGCCGTAACCACGGTCATAAAGGTTGGTGCCCACAACGTTATAACCATGTTCCTTCAAAACCTCGGCCATTACGCCCGTGCCACACGCCGGCTCCCAAACCGTGGACGTCAACTGGTATTGCCGCAGAAAGGGCACGATGGCGCATACCGGCGTCGAATAATCATCGTCGTGCGGTCGGAACGACGACGCCCGATTGGTCGACCCCGGTTTCGCGTTCATCCCGCCCCCCGATGTAGCAATATGGAGTGGTCCCCGTGGCTCCCCATCATCGGCTCGACGGGAAACGGGAGACGCCACCCTTGGGCGAGGTAAAGGAGAAAGGCGTTTATGGGGGCGTAGATGAGATATTCGGTCACGCCGCCCTCCCCCGCGCCTGTCCGAAGGTGACGCTCATAACCCCTTGGCCTCTATCCGCACGTCAGCGCGTGGGTTGGCGCGGTCAAGCCTCCGGTAGATATGCTTTTCGCGGATTTGCCGGTCGTTCTTGTAGACGCGCTTTTGCAGTGCATCAAGGATGATGCTTTCGTCCAAGTCCGGCCGTTCACTTGCGTACCAAATGGTGATATGTGCGACCAACGGACCCTCCAGCATCGGACGCAGGACGGGCACCTGTTTTTGAACGGCCTTGAAATAGGCAAGCGCCTTGGCTGACTTGGCAAACTGAATGTATGCGTTGCCAGCTTTTGACGTGCGCGGGATTGGCACGCGGGAATTCGCCTTCGAGGCCGGTTCCCCGATGATGGTGAAAAAAACCACAAAGCCCTCCAAAGACCGTTCAACAGGTTCGGCGCGCACCCGACAGATTGGGGCACCGTGACACTCTTCCCTGAGAACGGCCCCTGGGAGGGCCTTGTCGTTGAGCTTTGCGCTCTTGGTCGTCTAACCGACTGCGGGCCGGGATAGCGCGGCACCGACCCACCCGGCCAGGCCCTTCCCCCCGGGACAGCCGAAGCTGCCCCGAGAGTGCCGCGCCGCCGCAGCCTTCCCCTCTCGGGGAATAAACGGGGCGCGGAACCGTGCGGGAAAGGGCGGCCCTGGGGAGAGCCCCTTTGGAACACGATCCCGCGCCCTTTGCCCGCCTCGCCGCGCTGCATACGCCAAAAGGCGGGCGCTCCCCTCCTGGGTTTGAAGGGTGCGGGCGGGGCGTTCGTCTGGCTTGTTAAGCCCCGTGGCAACGCCAGCAGCCTTGGGCACCACACCCACGGAAAGGCTCCTGAGAGCCCTTGCGTGGTGGCGGTTGACAGAATGGACGGTTTTTCGGGTTTGGTTGCTCAAGGGACGACGCAACGAAATCCGAAATGGCGCCGGTTTTGTCAACCGGCTGCTGTGCCGACATTTGCGACGGGGCGAACCGCTTGCGTTCACGCCCGACACGCCCGTTACGATTGCCCGAAAGCCGCGCGAACGCTGCGTTTCAGCCGAATTTCCAGCTATTTTCCGGGGAAGTAATCCGGTCTCGAAAACCGTTGTACCCTCGCGGGTACCGTGGGTTCGAATCCCACCCCCTCCGCCAGCTTCAGCCATGGCCCGGGGCCTCAGACCGTTGTGGGTGTGCCGATAGTTGTGCGGGTGGTATCGCGGCCATGAAACGCTTCAGGCGGCCGCTCGGACGAAACCATTCGCCATGTAGGCGCTCAGCAGCGAATCGCTTATGAAGCGATGCTTCGACCCCTGGCACAAACGGCAGCCACCTGACGAGACGCAGCCGAATGTTGGAGCCTATTTGAAGCTTGTCGAGCCGCTGTTTTGCGTTTTGGCTTCGCCCGATCTTGATTGGGCCGCCCTTTTCTCCCTGCATAAAATATACGATCCCGTCTCGTTTAATAGAGGGACGATCAAGCAAAGCTTGAATGAGGCGCTTGGGCGGGTAGGTCGAGAGATCGTCGCCGAATATTTCATCAGCAACCAGAACAGCGCGTTTCCGTGCAACACGCTTCCGTGTCGTGTGCAGAGAACGTCTTATGTCCCGGTTGGCGATTTGAACGCGAAAATACCAAATGCCGTCTCTCTTTATGAGGTTTTCGCTCATCCGCCCGTTCCGAATTTCGCCAACCGTTGCTGGTCGGGTGAAAGATAATTCAGATAAATCTCGGTTGTCGTAATGGACGAATGCCCCAGGATCTTCTGCAAATTGTATATGTTCCCGCCGCGCTTCAAATAGATGATGGCGAAGGCGTGACGCAAATCATGGAACCGGAACTTCACCCCCGCCTTATCCCGCACTGCGGCGAAGCTAGTGGCGAATTGCTTGAACGGGCGGCCATCATGGTGCCAGAAAACATACTTGGAATCGAGGTACCGGGGTGTGCCCATAATTGTGCCGGCGGCGCCCGAGAGCAACGGGTCGTCCAGGGGGATAATCCGAGGCGCGTTGGTCTTCGTCCGCGTCAGCAGGATCTCGCGGGGCAGGGTGACCTGGGGATGCTCGAGGAAGACGATCTCGCCCTCGCGCATCCCGGTTGAAAGCGCCAAGTCCATCATCCGCACCATCATCGCCGGCGCTATGGCCCTCACCCGGGCAATGTCTTCGTCCGACGGCGGGGTGATGGGGGGCCGGGTTTCGCGGATAATCGAGCGGTCCCAGGCGCGCGCCGGGTTGTCCTCGCGCCAGCCCCAGGCGACGGTGGAGCGCAGCACGTTCGATACCGCCGTCAGGTCGCGGCGCCGGGTGGCGTTGGTGACGCCCCTGCGCCCGGCGACCTTGGCGATGACCTTGAGGTTGATTTCGTCCAGGTAGAGGTGGTCGAGAATCGGTTTCAGCTGCTTCACCGACACCCGGTAGCGTTTGAGGGTGCTGGGCTTGAGGGACGGCCCGATCGTCTCGACCCATCTTCCCGCCGCCGCCTTCCAGGTGCGGCGCTCCTCGCCGTAGAAGCGCAGATGGTCCAGGTCGTCGCGCATCTTTTTCAACCGTTTCCTCGCCTCTACGAGAACGCCCGTTCGTAGGCTTTTTCGTACCTCGCGCCCTCGGACCTGAATTCGTCCGTACCAAGTGCCGCCGCGTTTGTAGAGATTGTCGGGCATGCCACCGACTCCCTGTGCGAAATCCAGCGGCGCAGTTTAGCCTTGTCGAAGGTCCAGAGGGAGCCAAGTTTTGCCGCGCCGGGAATCTCTCCCCGGCCGGCCATGTGCTGAACCTGCCAGAGAGACAGCCCCGTTTCGTCGGCGGCGGCCCGGGACTTGATGCGTTTGGCGCCAGTATCGCCACCCAAGTTCACGTCATCACTATATGTAGAGGGTTGCACAATACTTGGTATCCGGGGTCCGTTTTCTTAGCCAGGACTTGTGCCTGTGAATAACATGTGAATAAGTTAATGGCGCTTGCTGTTGCGCCTTTGAATTTAGGCGGTATCGTTCTTGTCCCGGCGTGGGAGCGCCGGGCTAGGCGGCGATGTTGAAAAAGTCATCCGGCTTGAGATCGGCGTTCTTGTCGAGAAGCGTCTGCTGATGTTGCGCTGGAATAACACCATCCGTCCCGCCGCTCTCCCTGGGGAGAAGCCAACGATTAACCACGGACCGATCACGATCAATTAACTCCGCAGTGGCGGCGATTCCGCCGCACTTGCGAATGACCTTTGCCGCCGGTGTCTCGGTGGTGTTCTCACGCATGGCTGACATGATGTGCAAAAAATGCACGTCTTGTCAAGAGCGAATGTGCAAACTACGCACATCGTCTCTTGTGCGAACTATGCACAATGGGGGGCCCATGGATGTTGATACCGCTTGGCTAAGAGCTCGTAAGAAGGAACTGCACATTTCCGACAAGGATATTAGTGCTGCGATTAACCGCGAACGCTCTACTGGAAACCGCATCGTCACTGGCGAGCGCAAAATCGAGTGGGATGAAATCCACGCCATGGCCAAGGTGTTTGAGGTTTCTGAGCCGGAAATGGCACTACGGGCTGGCTACGACCCGAACTCAGAAACCATGCGATCCGGCCCAAAGCGGGATGCAGTCAGGCGCATTGACGATATGGGTGATAACGAAGTCACACGACTAGTTATTCCCATGCTTGTTCACATCGCGGACCTTTCAAAAAAACCGGACCCCGACGATGAACCAGAAGAGGCAGATGGCCCCACGGAACACGAAGGAGCCATATTAAGGAGCGTACGATGAAGACATTGGCCTCAATAGCAATCGCCGCTTTCAGCCTGCTGTTCATGGCGGGCACGGCGCTGGCCGACCACAGCATCTTTCATCAATCCAATAAATTGTTTAGCGACCCTTCGAGCGCGGGGCGTGCCGATCACAGTCTCTCCAATCCATATGACAAACCATTTCAGCGCAGGCGGGTGTACCGCCCTTCGGACACGGGACGCACTGGTCGCGGTCTCCGCGGCTTATCCGATGAAATGTTCGACCACAGGCGGGGCCCCCCCGATGGCAGCCTCCACGATCAGGCCGATAAGCTATTCGGGCACTAGGCCGGCGCTCCCTCTGAAAACCTAGCCTCATTTCGAGGGCAGGCTTCGCTTAAGAAAAACCGTGCAATTTTTGCACATTTCCTATTGACAGGGTGTGCAAATTCTGCACATTATATCCCCACGCCCGCCACCCCGGCGGGGAAACGTGGGGACGCAGACGATGGCCGACAAGCCGAATTGTTACAAATGCATCCATCGCGGCGGAGTGCCGGGATCAGGCCATTCGTCATGTGACCACCCCGAGGCAGTAAAGGCACGGGGCAACAGTCCCGGCAGCGAAGCAATGGCGATTCTCGCCAGCGTTGGGCGTGTGGCCCCGGTCGTGGCCCCGCCTGAAAAGATGACCGTCAAAGGACACCCGCACGGCATCCGAAGCGGCTGGTTCAACTGGCCGTACAATTTCGACCCGACATGGCTTTTGGAGTGCAGCGGGTTTGAGGCCAAAGCGGAGAAGCCCCATGCCTAGCCCCTCCCCCGACACCGCCCGCCTCGATGATGCGCTGGATAGGGCGAACAGGTTGCGCTATTTGGCTAAACGGTGCCGTCGCAATTCTACTTGGCGCATCAACCCCCAGCTTTGGTTGGCCGAAGCCAAGAAATGCGACGCCCACGCCGACGCCATCATGTCCGCCATGAAGGACGAAAGCCATGGGTGACGCGCTATTTGATGAACTGGCGGTAGCGCTGCGGAAAGCTACCCATGAACTTAATGCCATTCGCGCCCGCGACGGAGCGCCGCTGTGTATCCAGTGGGGGCCAAGCGGGCCAATGCAATCGTTCCAGTGCAGCGAGGAATATTTTAACGAACTCGTCGATGAATGTCACGCCGTTCTCAAAAAGGCGCATGTGCGACTTTGTAAAAAGGCAAGCGCCCACGCCGACGCCATCATGTCTAAGATGAAGGACCAATCCCATGGCTGACCGCATGGAGTTGAACGTGGCGCGGGCGATGTTCGATCAAGACCATGACGAGGGATGGGATCAGGGCTACCCGGATACCAAGGGGATTTACCTCAACAACGCCCGCGCTGCCCTCTCAGCCTGCCACCACGAGGAACTGGTGGAGGCGCTGGAAGATATAGCCGCGCACTGGAACGGCAGCGAAACCCAAACCGCGATGTCGGATGCCTGTCTTCATAACGTCGAGATTGCCCGCGCCGCTCTCGCCAAGGTG
>SDBV01002692.1_pt1 | contig 26548 bp, 20 predicted proteins | sample 2277081 | NCBI WGS metagenome assembly SDBV01 (sample SAMN10402039, study PRJNA504765) | marine sediment metagenome | isolation source: marine sediment core GS10_PC15, 223 cmbsf | place: Arctic Ocean: Southern Knipovich Ridge | collected 2010 | reverse complement strand
GCGTTCATATTTCATATTTCGATGATTTTAAGAACGTTCAATAATAATTAGACTAACTTATATAATTTAGTAGCGGGGTTTCCGCCTGATTGCATAATAACTATTTTAACATCATTATTATGCTCTGTGGGCGCAAAATGCTTATTTTTGATGGGGACGGAGGTACACGGTATTTTCGGGGGATGGGGACGGAGGTACACGACCACTAAATCTGATCTTATTATATTCCTACTATAATTAATTATTAAATCAGATTTAGTGGTCGGATGCGGATCTATTCTATAAGTTATTAGTGTTTTTCTTATTTCATGCAGAGCTTTTATTGTATTATAGTACAAAATATTGATTCCGCAATATTGAATAGTTTCAAAAAATATGAAATAGTTCTAATCTTTATAAAAAATGAATACTAATTTATTGATAAATATTTTAAAATAATACTATTATGGAGGCTAAATGAATGAGATTGAGTTTATGAGATTTAAACTGGGTCCATATATTTCGAGGGTTTTTATAGAAAAACAATTCAGAATACCCGATCTGGATCCGGATAAGAAAAAGCTCTTTATTTTTGATAAAAAAACAGCAACTCTCTTTTCTAAGGGAATTGAAGATTATCTTGTGCTTCCGTGTGGTGAGGAAAATAAAAGCTGGAAAAATGTGGAACGAATTCATAAAAAAGCTATAAAAATGGAATTATCAAGAGAAAGTATTTTTATTGGCATAGGCGGAGGTCTGCTTGGAGATATTGTTGCATTTGCTGCTTCTACATACATGAGGGGCTGCAGCCTTACTTTATTACCTACAACCTTGCTTTCCATGGTAGATGCCGGGGTTGGCGGTAAAACGGGCATTAATTTTATGGGCTTTAAAAATATGGTAGGCAGTTTTTATCCTGCAGAGGAAATATATATTTATCTGTCTGCAGTAAAATCATTAACAGAAAAAGATTATAGACAGGGAATTGCAGAGGTAATTAAAACTGCAATGCTGGGGGATGAAGAGCTGTTTAGAATGGTTCAGAATGAAAGTGATAAGATTAAAAAAAGAGACACGAATATTTTAGAAAATATTGTAAAGCGTTGTATAGCAGTTAAAGGAAGAATAGTAGAAGATGATTTTAAAGAAAAAGGAAAACGGGCATTTCTGAATTTGGGCCATACATTTGCTCATGCGCTGGAATCTGTAACTGAATTAAAAAGCTTTGCACACGGGGATGCAGTCGCATGGGGAATTAACTGTGCTATAAATTTGGGTTTAATACTTGGTATTACGAATCCGCAATATGCAGAAACAGTAAAAGAAGTAATCCGGTTATATAAATTTAAAACAAAATTGCCGAAATTGGATCCTGTAAAAATTTACAAAGCAATGGCTAAGGATAAAAAGCGTCGTAAAAAAAGTGTCAGGTTTATTTTACAGAAAAATCTTTGCCAGACAAGTATAGAAGAAGTAGAAAAGAAAATTATTTTGGAGAGTCTGAAGTAGGTTCTGTATGAGGATTAATAAAGCTACATATAATAATCATGTAAAATCTTTTGAAGCAGGTTCTGTCATTTTTAATGAAGGTGATACTGGAGAGGAGATGTATGTAATTATAGCTGGTACTGTGGAAATACAGAAATCTACATCCGGAAGTTCTTCTAAAACATTAATAACATTACATGCAGGTGATATATTCGGGGAAATGGCCATTATTGAGAACAAGGGCAGATCTGCTACTGCACTAACATCTGAAAAAACAAAATTATTGGTTTTAAATGAGTATCTTTTTGATACGATGCTCGGCGAAAATCCGGATTTTGCCAGAAAAATGATTAAAATGTTGTCTGAGAGACTGCGCAGGACTAATCTAACTCTTCAGAACGTACTTGGCACAAACATACAGAACCAGGTTTATCATGGCCTAATCCAATATGTTAAAAAATTTGGAGTAGATACTTATAAAGGCAAAAGAATAAATATTTCAAATTTCATCAAATGGACAAGCCAGCATCTTGGAATAACTGCTTCGGATATAGAGAGTATAGTTAATGAGTTTTTTATAAAGAAGAGGATTCTTAAACCCTCTGCTCTGGGAAAGGGTGAATACCTGGTAAGTTCCATTAAAATTTAACCCCGCTACTAAATTATATATGATGAGCGTTTAATTTTCATATGTTGATAAATTTCGAACGTTCAATAATTATTTGACTATCTAATATAATTTAGTAGCAGGGCTAACATATCAAATAAAAATACCGATCATTCAACTAGGATATAAAATTTTAGGAGAAATTTATGAAGATTAGAACCAGCCTTATAATTTTTTTACTGATAGTTTTGCATTTTAATGTTTTAGCATCTGTAGAATATACATCAGATCAGAATAATGATGGCGAGCCGGATCAGTGGTTTTTAATGGAAAATGGAATTATCATAAGGATTGAAAGTGATAGAAATTATGACGGTATTATTGATAATGTTTTAATTTATAATGAAAACGGAATAATGGAATATGAGGAATTGGATTACAATTATGATGGAATTATGGATGATTTCTATTATTTTGAAGAGGGGCTTTTAGTAATAAGGGAAATTGATTCAAATTACGATGAAGAAATAGATATCCGGGTACTACTTGAAGAAGGAAAATATGTTAGAAGAATAGAGCGTGACACAAATTTTGACGGTGAGCTCGACCTGATAAAGGAATATTAGTTTAAATCGCCCGACGATCTGACAACTAAATCTCCGGTATTAAAACCATCAACTTTCTCCTGAGCATATTTGCAAGTTCAATATCAGATAGAGGTTTACTTAAATAATCACCCTGAATTGTATCACAGCCCAGATTAAGTAGTGATAATACCTGTTTTTCTGTTTCCACTCCTTCCGCAATAACTTTTAGACCAAGAATATGTGCTACTGCAATAATTGCCCTAATAATGGCAATATCATCAGAACTATTAGTGATATTTGTAATAAAAGAACTGTCTATTTTAATTATATCTATTGGAAGATTTTTTAAGTAGTATAAAGATGAATATCCTGTACCAAAATTACCTAATGAAAGTTGAATACCCATTTCTTTTAAGCTGGAGAGTGAATTAATTAAATTAGTATCATTATTTTTCTGAATTATACTGTTTTCTGTAATCTCTAACCCAAGATATTGCGGTGATAAATTTGTTTCTTGTAATATTTTTTTTATCATATTTACAAGATCTCTTTTTCTTAATATATCTTCAGAGAGATGTACTATTATACGAACTTTTTCCATCTCTGTTTTCTGCCATTTTTTATTTACTGAGCAGATTTTATAAAGTATCCATTGAATAATGGAAAAGATCATTCCTGTTTCCATTGCTATCGGAATGAATTGATCTGCGGAAATGGTTCCAAGCTCCGGGTGCATCCAGCTTATAATGGATTCTATTCCGGTAACTTGACCTGTGCGAATATTGACCTGAGGCTGATATCTAATAATAAATTCGTTATTTTTCAAAGCATCTCTAAGATCATTGATGAGTTTTACGCGTAGAGAAAGGTTTGAATTCATAGAAGCGTTATAAAATTGATATGTATGTTTTCCCTTTGCTTTTGCCCTGTACATTGCTATATCAGCATTTTTTATTAATGTTTCAACATCTTTACCATCATCCGGATAAATACTTATACCAATACTAGTAGTTACATAAAAATTTTTATCATTAATACAAATTGATTTTGAAAATACATCATGAATCCTATCTGCAACATTAATAATATCCTGAATGCCCGTCACTTTCTGTAAACAAATAGTGAACTCATCTCCTCCGAATCTTGCTGCAGTTTCATTCTCTCTTATACATGTTTCAAGCCTCTTTGCTATAATCTTTAATATTTCATCACCGGTAGTGTGGCCCATAGTGTCGTTTATATCTTTAAATCCATCGAGGTCTAAAAATAAGACAGCCAGAGAGGTGGAATTCCTGTTTCCAAATGCAATTGCCTGATTAAGCCTGTCTTCAAACAGCTGGCGGTTAGGCAGTTTTGTTAGTGCATCATGGTACGCAAGGTAATGTTCGAGTTCTCTAACATGTTCTAACTTTAAAATACGACTAAATCTTTCTGTAGCATGACGTAAAGAACGGATTAATGCTTTACTGTTAATATTTTTTTTTACAAGATAATCCTGGGCACCTGCTTTTAACATTGTTATGGCTATTTCATCATCATCAATTTCACTTATTACAACGATAGGTGTATCTGATGTCAAATTCTTAAATTTTAAAAGCAAATCCAGACCGTTATTTATCTCGCTGGATATATATAATAGAAGTACGTCGATATTTGTATATTTATTATGGACTTTTTCTATTTTAGAGACATTAATATATTCAGTACAAATTGGAAATTTGCTGTTTTTTAAAAGTAATTTTTTTAACAGTTCGGCATTGCTTTGAGTGCTTGATGCTATCAAAACCTTAAAAAGAGTGTTCTGTCTATCTGATGAATCCCGCAAGATTAACTCCACTAATTTAGGCTAACTTTTTAAAATAAATTCAGTGTTTATCTTGCTAGTTTTTATGATGAATCATCTAGATTACCACTTTTAAAAAAAATTATCAAGTGAAATTTTCGATAAGCATATTGCGATTTTAAAGTTTTGCATCTATCAGGCTGCACCCGACCACTAAATCTGATTTTATTTATATTCCTACTACAATTAATTATTAAATCAGATTTAGTGGTCGGGTGCGGATCTATACTGTAAGTTATTAGTGTTTTTTTTATTTCGTGCAGATTTTACCGATATCTATATATGGCCTCAAAACTATTCATGATAATTCGCGGCCATTCGATGTTAAATTTTATTTATGAGAATCAGTACCCCTACGTTGTTAAAACAAATAAAAAAATCTGCAAAATCTCTGTTCCAATAGTACAAATAAAAATGATACCATCACAACAATAGAGTGATTTATGGTTTTATTCGCAGACATAGGGACAAGTTCAATTAAATTATACAAAGAAGACAGTTCTCTTAAGATTTTTCCTAATAATAGAACGGATAAATTAAAGAGTTTTCTTAATTTCATTAATCCACATACCATTATTATTTCCAGTGTATCAAAGACAGGATTAAATACACTAAAAAACGCGTTAAAAGGCATTAAAACAGTAGTTCTGGACCACGCGTCGGAATTTTCATTTAAGATTGATATAGAAAATCCGGAAACAGTAGGAATTGACAGGTTGCTGAATATTGAGTCCGTTCTTTATCACAGCTTAAGCACCAATTTTATAGTTATTGATGCGGGAAGCGGTATTACTATTGATGTTGTATGCAACTGCGAAGGTAAAGCAGTTTTTAAAGGGGGGTTGATAATACCCGGAGAGTATCTTCAGTATAAATCTTTAATAGATAATACGGATATTAAAGGAATTGAAAAGCAGATTGTTCATAATAGTATAATCGGTAAAAATACAAAGCATGCAATTACAAGCGGCATAAGAAACTGTCTTTTATATGGGATAGAGGGTATAATTTTAAAGCTTGTGTCTGAATATAAAATTGATAACATTGTAATTACCGGAAGAGGAAGTGAATTCTTAAAGGAGAACAAAGATGCCCTTAAAATAAAAACGGGTCTCAATATTGTATTTAATGATAAACTCATATATTCTGGATTTGTTTCTATGGCTAAAAAATTAAAAATAAAGTAAATTCTAAATTATTGGATAAAAAAAAGATGAAGGTTCTAATAGGAATTACAGGAGGTATTTCCGCCTATAAAATATATGATCTCATACGGCTTTTTACTAAAAATGGCCATGAAGTAAAAGTGATTGTTACAGAAAACGCAAAACACTTTGTCGAGCCGTTAGTAATCGAAACTTTAAGTAAAAACACCTGCATGTCTGATATGTTCGCAAGGCGTACCGATATTGCGCATATAGAACTTGCGAGGTGGGCGGATATTTTTGTTTTAGCACCTGCGACTGCAAACATAATCGGTAAGATCTCTCATGGAATTGCTGATGATCTGTTAAGCACTGCAATTATATCTATGGATAAGGTTCCCTGTATTATTTTTCCAGCCATGAACAGTGTAATGTATGCGAGTAAAGTGGTAGTGGACAATATAAAAAGGCTAAAAAGTTTTGGATATTTTATCGTGGAATCAGCCTCAGGTTCCCTGGCATGCGGAGAAACGGGAAAGGGCAGGCTGCCGGATCCAGAGGCAATATTCACTTTAACAAGAGCGTTGTTCAATAAAACCACTTTTGAAGAATCCAGCCGGAATAATTTTTACAATGGTAAGAATATAATGATTACAGCAGGCGCAAGCAGGGCATATTTAGATCCTGTACGTTATATTACAAATTCCGCTTCCGGAAGGACGGGAGTGGAATTAGCTGTCTCGCTATACTTGCGGGACGCGAATGTTTACTTTATCGCGGATAAAAATGTAAAAAAAAGATTTCCGGAGCTGGAAATAATTACCTGTAATTTTTTTGAAGCAGAAACAACAGAAGATGTTTATAAAAAAGCGCTCGAACATTTTAATAAGATTGATATTTATATAAGTACAGCTGCATTAACGGATTTTAAGAATTCTCCAAAAAAGAATAAAATTAAAAAGAGTAAAGGGGAATTTAATCTGACTATACCGGCAGGAATAGATGTTTTTCAGGAATTATCAAAAGCCAGGAATAAACAGGTAATGGTTGGCTTTGCCCTGGAAACAGAAAATTTAATTGATAATGCCATAGAAAAGATGAAGAATAAGAAAATGGATATAATTATTGCCAATAAAGCAGCTTCTATAAACTCAGAATTTACAAGTGCTTTTATAATTGATAGTACTGGTTGCAAACAGGAAATAGAAGAATGTGATAAAGGAATATTTGCAGAAAAACTGATCCGGAAAATAGAGGATTTTATCTGTAGAGAATAAAATACATGGAAATAATTAATACAATTACAGAAATAAGAGAGTTCCTTAAAGATAAAAAAGAGTCAGGCTTTATTCCGACTATGGGCAATCTTCATAAAGGCCATTTATCTCTAGTCAAACAGAGCAATAAAAAGGATACATGCACTGTTGTAAGTATATTTGTAAATCCAACACAATTCGGACAGGGTGAAGATTATGGTAAATACCCGAGAACACTGGAGAAAGATCTGGATGAGCTTAAAGCATATAATGTAGATGCTGTATTTTTTCCCGACGAAAAACAGATGTATCGCGAGCAGGAGCTGTATATTGTTGATGATGGTGATTTATCAAATAATTTATGCGGAAAATACAGGCCCGGGCATTTTAAGGGTGTATTAACGATTGTTTTAAAATTCTTTAATATCATTAAGCCGGAACGGGCATATTTCAGCAGAAAGGATTATCAGCAGTTTGTTTTAATTAAAAAAATGGCAGAGGATTTTAATCTTGATATAGAGATTGTGCCGTGTAAAATAGTGAGAGATTCTGACGGGCTTGCGTTAAGTTCAAGAAATGCATATTTAAGTAAACAAGAGCGGCAGAATGCATTATCTTTACAGAAAGCTTTGCTTGAAACAAAAGCAATATACAGAAATGGGGAATTATCTTCTAAAGAAATAATTGAAAGCGCTAAGTCTATACTAAATCCGGTAAAAATACAGTATATTGAACTGGTAGACCCGGATACATTAAAAAATGTGGAAAAAGTGAATGGGAAAACTGTAATGGCAATTGCAGCATTTGCAGGAATTACAAGATTAATCGATAATACAGTTTTAGGAGAGGACGATTTATGATGTTATCAATGTTAAAATCAAAAATACACAGAGCAACAGTAACAGGCGCGAATATAAATTATAATGGAAGTATAGGTATAGACGAGGATTTTTTAAAAAAAACTTCGTTGAATGAATATGAAAGAGTGGAAATATACAATATTACAAATGGAAACAGATTTAATACGTATATTATTAAGGAACCGGGGAGATCAAAATCGATAATTTTAAACGGAGCTGCCGCACGTCTTGTTCATAAAGGCGATAAAATAATTATTGCCGCATATGCACAAACGAATGAAGAAGAGGCAAAGAATCATAAACCGGTTGTTTTAATTATGGGTGAAGATAATAGAATAGTGACTGGCTGAATATTATAACCTTCATTATTTTATTAAAACTTTATGTTAGTTTTAGTTTCTCGCTAAGCTCGCAGAGACCGCAAAGGTTTTATTAATATATCATTTTTAAAGGTACTCTTTAAACTTTTATGTGCTTTCTTTGAATATAATAAAATATTTATACCTAAATGAAGAAACATACATGTACAAAAGTTTCAGAAATAATGTAATCAGAATGCAAAGCTTTGCGACCTTTGCGAGCTTAAGCGTTAGCGGGCGTGAAATTTATATTATTTGTCCTTTAATTCTTTTAAGATTATTGGAAGATATTTAAATAGGTAATCCAGATCCACTTTTGAAGTTTTTAATCCAAAACTAAAACGTATAGTACCGTAATTCTCTGTGTCTGTGTTTAATGCTTCAATTACATGTGAAGTCTGAATTTTACCGGAGCTGCATGCAGAGCCAACTGAAACACAGATACCCAATGAATTAAGGTTAAGAAGTAAAGCCCTGCTGTCTATGTGCGGGAAACCTATACTAAGATTATTGGAAACCCGCTTTTCTAATGAGCCATTAATAATAAAATCAGGTTCTATTTTCTTTAATTCATCAAAAAAATAATCCCTTAAGTTCATTAGCCTCTTTTTTTCAGATGCCATCTCTTTATACGCAAGGGATACAGCCTTGCCGAATGCAATAATGTGCCCGACGTTTTCTGTGCCGGATCTCATACTGTCTTCCTGGCCTCCTCCATGTATTAATGGCACTATATTTTGAAACTCATTTTTAATATAAAGTGCCCCGATGCCTTTTGGGGCATAAATTTTATGCGCGGACATCGCCATCATAGAAATTCCGGCTTTTTCCGGCAATAATGGTATTTTGCAGAATGCCTGGACGGCATCAACAAAAAATGGGATTTTTTCATTTTTGCAGATTTCTCCAATCTCTTCTATAGGATTGATTGTGCCTATTTCATTATTAACTGCCATAATGCAGACAAGGATTGTATTGCTCCTGATTGCTTTTTTAACGGACTCAAGTGTAATCAATCCTTGTTTATCAACACCTAAATAGGTTGCGGAAAATCCTAAAGTTTCCAGATATTCGATTGTTTCAAGTGTTGCAGAATGTTCAATACTGCTTGTAATTATGTGTCCTCCATTAACCATATATTGTAATGCAATTCCTTTGATTGCCATATTGATCGATTCTGAGCCTGAGCCTGTAAAAAATATTTCATATGGATGCACAGAAAGACTTCGAGCAATAATCTTTCTGGAAGTATTAATATAATCAAAAGCCATTTTTCCCTGTAGAGTGCTGCTGCTTGGATTTGCGTACCCCATATTGCCCTTATAGTACTGAATTAAAACTTCTGCTACTTTCGGCCTGATATAAGTTGTTGCATTATGGTCAAGATAAACTTCCCTGTAATCATCAATTTTAATATCTATAGGAGGCTTGCATGGATTATTAGCAGAATGAATTGGGATGCCTATCCATGAATAAATTGAATTTAATCCAAATGGAAATAATCTTTCAACTTCCTTTTGTTCAGCGCCTATGTTTTTTTTTAAATTAAAAAATAAAGGGCCTACTTTGTTCTTTTTATAATATTCATAAGCATATTCGAGAATTTCCAGGTGGCGGTCTGTAAGAATTGTGTTTGTACGTCTCGCCATCCTGTTTATTACTGCTTTTATGTAGTTGTCCATATTAAAATGCTTCGGGATTTGCTCCTGGATATAATTGGAATGGATATCCTTTTTCTGAATCTTCCATTCCCTGTGCAATTTCCTTAAATGTTACCCATGGTATACCAAGCCCCAATCTGTCCGGTTCGTATTCCGCAATCAATCTTGCGCCTATACAATAAGAGGAAAAGTTGATTTCTCCGGTTAGATAAGGACGCACAATTAAATCCGAGTTTACAACCCTTACAGGGCCCATGGTACCAGTTACTCTTTTTCCGGTATTATATTGATATGCCTGGGCTAACCTTGTAAGTTCAATAGGCCTGACGCTTAGCACCACAACATCCGGATCAATTTTAACTTCATCAAAATCTATGGAAAAAAAGAATACCCCTTTAACTACAGGAGGCTGAATTGCAATCATTTCTTTAATTGCCCTTTTCGCGATTTCTGTATTTTTAAACCTTCCTGAATCCTCACTGCCAAACAAACAGAAATCCTGTCTTCCTGAGTCGCGGCACGCGTAAACTCTTCCTTCTGTAAAATCATCCGGTGTTGGAGGATTAAATTCACCCGTTAATTCCGACTGCTCTTTCATAATGTCTGTATAAACGCGGGGGCCTGCAAATGGATTTTTATCATTCTGAGCTACAAGCCCGAAAGAAATTGCAGCCGCTATGCACCCGATATTTTCTTTTGTTAATAATACAACATCTCCCAGTGATGCCTGCTTATTTGCCTGACAGCTTGTCAAAGTGATTCCTGACGGTTTATATTGAACAATCTCTTGCGGGATAGTATCTTCGTTTTTGAAGAATTTAACTGCTGTTAATGGAATTTCCAGGCCTTTAATATTCATAAATTTGATTACTTTGTTATAAAGCTGATTTAATTCACTCATTGTTCTACCTCTCTGGCTTATAATATTTATAAACTTTAAATTCTTAGATACTACTGCCTGCTAATATCTTACTATGACTTTTAAGCCGGTAATAATATTTTTAGCAAAGTTTTATTTCTATTTAGCACCAGCTGCTTTTGCAAATTGAGTGTCTATGAATTTATCCAGGTCAATTTTATTGGACATCGCGGAAATCTTAGTTGTTAGATATATCTGCATAGTATCTAAATCTTTATGTGTGGGAAACAGTTCTGTTGTAGTGACTCTATCTGCAGGCTGTGTAAGGACTTTCTGCATAACATCAATCTTCTGATTAAGGAACTCAGCACCGATTTTTGCGGCTTTCGCAGTGTCGTCGTTAATAAACATGCCAGCCTGGACAAGATGTTGTGTAAGCTCGTGCAAGGCATCCGGATATTTCCCTATTATTTCATCTTTCGCAACAATAACGCAGCATGGATGATTCGGCCATATATCTTTGGAAAGGGCAAATTCATTTCCCATGCCGGCATTCACCACCTGTGTGCCAAATGGTTCCGCAACAATAAATCCTCCGATATCGCCATCTTTGTCCCATTCTATTACTTCCGGAATCTGGGATGGTGCTATAACTTCAAATATTACGTCTTTGCCCACACCGGTTGTAAGGCCTTTTTCTGTTAAAAGTTTATCGATAATCATGTGGTGTACAGAAAGATGATAAGGGATTAGTATTGTTTTGCCTTTAAAATCTTCCAGTTTACTTATGTTCGCGCGTTTATTTGTAACAATAATACTTCCGGATTTATGACTGAATAATATAAGGCGAATGTTCTGCTTAAGATTAAAGGTTTCCATTGCAAATGGAGCAAGCATAAATGCGATATCTATTTCTCCGGAATTTAATGCATCCCCTATATCATTCCACCCTGTCATAGCAATAGTATCTATTTGCGAATGGGAAAGAGATATTTCCCCTTTATCCAGTTTGTGTTTTACTATACCAAGAATTAGATGATCTGTGATTCTTAAATGGCCTATTTTTAATGATGCTTTTTCTCCCATAATTTACTCCTTACTTATTTTGTAGTAGTCCAATGGTCAAATGTCAAGGAATAATTTAGGAAAATAGATAGAATTTTAATATTAGGTTGATTTATTGTGTTATCTGAATTATAAATAGAGTTGGGGGATTTAATAATGAAAACCAAATCTGATTTTCCAACTATCAATAAAAAGGAACCTGACGGTATAAATGACTCCGGACAGCCTTACCGAATTCTGGTAGTGGATGACTCGATATTTATATTAAAGCAGTTATCTCAGATATTAACATCAGAAGGATTCGAGATAATCGATACAGCATCAAATGGATTAGAGGGATTGGAAAAATATAAGAAATTGCATCCGAATATAGATTTAGTTACAATGGACATTACTATGCCGAAAATGGATGGAGTAACCTCATTGGAAAAAATACGGGAATTTGATAAAGATGCAAAAATTGTGATGATTAGTGCTCTTGGAAAACAGGATCTTGTGCGAAAATCATTGGTTATTGGTGCAAAAAACTATATTGTAAAACCACTGGATCGAAAAAAAGTTCTGGGAAGAATACTATCAGCATTAAAATCATAAGTAAAAGTGCAAAAGGATGAAGAAATATTTAAACAGAATGATTTCAGTGATTTCCTTTATTATATAACAAGCGGAAGGTATGAAGTATATCATGATTCAACTCTTGTGGGAGTATTATCGCCGCAGGATATATTTATGGGTGAAATGTCATTTTTACTTAACAATAGAAGAAGTGCTACTGTAAAAGCAGAAACAGCAGGAAAACTGATAAAGATTAATCGCAGGACATTTATTTCTGTTATTAAAAAATATCCGCATTATGGTGTATTTTTATCTAAATTACTTATAAGAAAACTGGCAAGAGCTAATGTCCGCAGTTCCGATCTGAATAAAAGCAAGAAATCGAAAGCCAAAAATCTAATTATAGCTAATTAAAATTAGACCGGGCTTTTACTTATTTATAACAAACTCTATCACTAAAATAGTAATTAGTTCTTTTAGTATTGACTCCACAAAAACAATGCGCAGTCTTGTAAAATCTGCATGAAATAAGATATACATTTTTAGTTTATAGGATAGATCCGCACCCGACCACTAAAACGGCTCTTTACATATTTTTGTTTAGTTTAAATCTCTCAAACCGGTTTAGTGGTCGGGTATCTCCCCTATTAAAAATAAGCATTTTGCTCCCACAGGGCATAATAATGCTGTTAAAATAATCATTCTGCTGTCAGGCTGAAAAACACGCTACCGATGCACGTCTGCAATCTTGTGGTGTCAGAACATAATAATAATATCTCAAAAAACGTTATATAACTTGGTTCTGTTTTGCATCGGCGGCGTGTTTTGCTGCTAAGCCGAAGGCTCTTAAGTGCCTGTGGTTCAGCCTGAGATCTTAATTTTCTTTAACATCAAATTGCTTTGGTGAAATGTTTACTTGACTACCCCCATATAAAAACAGTACCTTAAAATCGTATAATTTTACCTATAGATTTGCAGTAAATGATTTAGAACTTATAAGAAATATTTGCCCGATTTAATAATTAATTTTAAGGAAAGTTAATATGCCGGAAAAAATAATAATAGATGTCAAGCCTTCTAAAAAGGCCTTTGGAATATGCCTTGGCGCTTCTACAATAAGCGCCGTTGAAGTTAAAGAAAACGGCAAAGGAATAGAGATTGAGCGTGTAATAATAAAACCGCATGAAGGAAATCCAAAAGCTTTATTTGAAGAAGTGATTGTTGAATTAAATTGTGAAAACACACCAACACTTGTAACAGGAAGAAAATTTAAGAATTTTGTAAAATACCCTTCAATTACAGAACCGGAAGCTGTAGAACTTGCTATTGGCCAGATAGCTAATGGCGATAAATATGATGCAATAGTATCTGCTGGCGGTGAAACTTTTATGGTCTACCGTCTTGATAAAAATCACAAAGTTGTTGGTATATCAACAGGAAACAAATGTGCATCAGGTACAGGAGAGTTCTTTTTACAGCAGATCCGCCGTATGAACCTTGATGTTAATGAAGCAATAAGTCTGGCAAATCAGGGCAAGCCTTATGCAGTAAGCGGCCGTTGCTCTGTATTCTGTAAATCTGACTGTACTCATGCATTAAACAAAGGTGAATCTATTGCAGATGTAACAAGTGGTTTATGTCAGATGATAGCATCAAAAATAATTGAACTTTTAGCAAAAGTGCCTAATGAAAAAGTAATGATAGTAGGCGGCACTGCAAGAAACAGTGTTGTAACAGATTATATACGCAAGGAAATTAAAGGTATACAGGTACCGGAAGAAGCTGCTTATTTTGAAGCTTTAGGAGCAGCCATTGCCGCATTCAATAAAGGAACAAAAAAACCGGAAGAACTCTTTCATACAGAGCATTCCCATTTTAGTTTTCTTCCTCCGCTTAAATCAGCTGAAAATCTTGTAACTTTTAATAAAACTGAATATGGAAAAGTAAAAACAGGAGACAGGTGTATAATAGGGCTTGATGTAGGCTCTACAACAACAAAAGCAGTTATTTACAGAACAGAAGATTCAAAGATACTTAGTTCCATATATTTAAGGACTAATGGAAATCCTGTAGAAGCTTCCAGAAATTGCTATAAAAGCCTGCTGGAGCAGCTGAAAGGGACAGAAATAGAAATTATTGGTATTGGTGTTACAGGATCCGGCAGACAGATTGCGGGGCTTTATTCACTAACAGACGGAATTATTAATGAAATTATAGCGCATGCATCAGCCGCGGTTTATTTTGATCCGGAAGTAGATACTATTTTTGAGATTGGGGGGCAGGACGCAAAGTATACTTATATTACTAATTCTGTTGCTTCAGATTATGCTATGAACGAAGCCTGTTCCGCGGGTACCGGTTCCTTTTTAGAAGAATCCGCGTATGAATCTCTTGGTATAGAAGTTACAAAAATTGCAGATCATGCAATTAGTGGAGATTCACCTCCTAATTTTAATGATCAATGTGCAGCTTTTATATCTTCTGATATTAAAAATGCTACACACGAAGGAATATCCAGAAAGAATATACTTGCAGGGCTTGTTTATTCTATATGTTTTAATTATGTAAATAGAGTTAAAGGCCACAGAACTGTAGGAAAAAAGGTGTTTATGCAGGGCGGTGTTTGTTACAATAAAGCAGTCCCTCTGGCTATGGCCTCTGTTCTTAATAAACCTATTATTGTTCCACCGGACCCGGGACTAATGGGCGCGTTCGGCGTTGCGCTGGAATTAAAAAAGAGGCTGGAATTAGGGCTTTTAGAAGAGAAAAAGTTCTTCTTAGAAGAAATTATAGCCAGGCAGGTGGAATATGCTGAAACCTTTATATGTAATGGCGGTAAAGAAAAATGTGACTTAAAATGTTCTATTAATAGAATCAGAATACAGGGAAAATTGTATCCATTCGGAGGCGCGTGCAACAGGTATTATAATATGCGTGTAAAAAAAGAAGTGGAAACAGAAAATCTCGATCTGGTTAATGTCAGACAGAAGTTAATGTTTGAGAAATATGCTCCGCCAAGAGCAATAGACGCAAAAGCTCCGGTTATAGGAATTAATAAAAGCTTTCTTATACACTGGATTTTTCCTCTTTATTATAATTTCTTTTCTTTACTTGGATGCAAGGTAGTAATACCTGATACAGTATGCGAAGATGCTTTTAACAGGCAGTCTACTTCCATGTGTTTTCCCGCGCAAATAGCATTAGGATTATTTGATAATCTGATTTCAAAGAATCCGGATTATTATTTTATGCCGCATGTTAAAGAAATGTATGTTCCAAAAGGCAATACAAGAAGAGAATTTTCTGCAACCTGTATTTTTATTCAGGGTGAGCCGTTTTATACAGATAAATCATTTTTAGAATATAATCTTACAGATAAAATAATATCGCCTACTATTAATTTCAGCGGCGGCTGGGGAAAAGGTAAGAATCAATTTATAGATGCTGCAAAACAAATGGGCCTTGATACAGGAGCTGCTAAAACCGCATTTGATAAGGCACTGGAAATGCAGTACTCATTTGAATCTGAATGCAAAGAAATAGGAAAAAAAGCATTAGATGAACTCCATTTAAATCCTGATAAATTTGCTGTAGTACTGTTTGGAAGGCCCTATAATGCGTATACTATAGAAGCAAATAAGGGAATACCCAAAAAATTAACAAGCCGCGGGCATATGGTAATACCATTTGATATGCTTCCATATGAAGATGAGCCTCTTGGAGAAGACTATAAAGAGTATATGCACTGGGAATTAGGACAGAGAATTCTGCGTGCGTCACAGATACTAAAAAAGGATGACCAGCTTTTTGGTGTTTATATTACTAATTTCTTATGTGCTATTGATTCTCTTCTTGTAACATACTTTAGAAAGATAATGAAAAGAAAGCCTTCTTTAACTTTAGAGCTGGATGGACATACAGCAGATGCCGGTGTTAATACAAGAATAGAAGCATACTACGATATAATTTTTAATTATCTGAAAATTCAGAATCAATTAAAAGATAAAAATACCGGTGATTTTACGATGGCAGAAGTGTGTATGGAGAAAACAGGCACTTACTATCTTGATTCGGATGGAAATAAGTTTAAGCTTAAAGATCCGGAAATTAAGATGATACTCTTTTCTTTAAATGATCTTACAAACCATGGAATGGCTGCTATCTGCGATAAACTGGGATTAAAAACAGAACCATTGCCTGTATCAGATGCTGAAGTACTTCAGTTGGGAAGGGGAGTTACAACATGTAAGGAATGCCTTCCTATGATACTCTGTATCGGGCAGATGCTTAAGTACTTAAAGTACAGAAAGAATCCGGATGAAAAGCTGCTTGTATTTCAGCCAAGGGCTGCAGGTTACTGCAGGCTGGGCCAGTATCATAATTACATGAAAATGATTATTAAAGAGCGCGAAATTAAGGATGTAGCCCTTATCTCTCTTGCTAATGAAGAATGCTATGCAGGGCTTGGCCCAACTTTTGCTTTTAATATATGGCAGTCCTTTGTTGCATGCGATGTTATGGATGATATCCGCGGTTCTATATGGGCAATTGCAAAAGATGTAGATTCTGCTATGGAGCTTTTTAATAAAGAGTTTGATAAAATTGTAAATGTATTAAGAGTTGGAAACGGCAGGAAATTTTACAGACAGTTAAAGAGTACTGTAAAAGAATTAAATAAAATAGAAATTAAACAGTCTGTAAAAGATACGCCTCATATAATAATTATGGGTGAGATCTATGTGCGTAAAGACCGTTTTTCAAATATGGATATAGCAAAACGTCTGGCAGAAAAGGGTTTTATTCCGCGGATATCACCTATAGGTGAATGGATTTATTATTTGAATTACAAAACTAAAACAGGCCTCCAGAAACCGGAATACAATTCTATAATAGGATGGCTTGAATTTTATATTTCTGATCTTACACAGAAGCATGTAGAGAAAAAGATAAAGAACATTTTTGATAAAAGCAGTCTATACGATAAAGAGATGATAGATGTTGCGGATATGATACGTTTTTCCGAACACCTTATACCTCAAACCCTGGATGGCGAACCGGGAATGATAGCCGGCGTTACTATGAGAGACGCATTGTCAAAATACTCGGGTGTAGTTAATATAGGTCCGTTTGGATGCATGCCAGTAAGATTTACAGAATCGGTAATAGGGCCGATTACAGATGTTAAAGCAAAAAAAGAAGCTTATGAGAAAGCAAATAAAAAATCGGATTTTGTTCAGTTTGATGATAATGAAAGAATACCGTTCCTTACTATAGAAGCAGACGGCAACCCATACCCTCAATTACTGGAAGCAAGATTTGAAAGTTTCTGCCTTCAATCTGCAAGAATAGGGGAAAAATTAGGACAGAATATAAGCAGGTAGTGATACTTTTATAAAAATTAATACTCTTCAAATGCTTTATAAAAATTGTCTGTAAAACCATGATGACCTGTAAATATACAAATAATATATTGGAAATTTAAGATAATATAGAGTACAATATTCTATGTAAGAATATAATAAGAAATATATTCTACCAATACAGTAGATAAATATGAAGAAATCCAGGTTCCCCAAATTCTCTATTATGATAGTAGATAATGACGAAACAATCATAGAAATTCTGACCCAAATGCTAAGGTTGGAAGGTATAACAAATGTGATCGGCTGCCAGGACAGCAGGCAAGTGGTGCCGGCTGCGAAAGAGGAAAATTAGCGGCGTTGCTCCGGAGCCCGCTCAGAGACCGCCGTGATTCCCCGACCGACTTTTGGCAGGGGGTCCCGGCGGTTTTCCTTTACACTCGTACATGCTACAAGGTAAAGGATGCTTATTTTATATCGTAAAAACCGGGCACCAATGGAATTCTCTACCTACAATATTTCCAAACAAATCTACTGCATGGTACTATTTCACTAAATGGAAAACTGATATTGGCTGGAAGAAATTCAATAACAAGTTGGACTTTTAGGGGGGATATGTAAATAACCCCATGTTGTCATCAATTATTTTGAATAGATTCTGTATTTGAGATTATTTAGTCAATAATAAATTTTATTAACTGCTCATCTATATTGTAAATTATTAGCCACTAAAGCAGCTTTTCAATAAATTTTTATTTAAGTTTAATTATATAGCTGCTGTACCATCTGTTATCTGCAATATATAATCAATTATCCCTTTCACATTATACTGAGCTTTAGCAGCTCCTATCCTGACAGCTTCTCTTGGCATCCCATATACCACACTCGATTCCTCATCCTGGGCAATTGTAAAAGCTCCAGAGTTCTTCATTTCAAGAAGACCCTTTGCGCCGTCTTTCCCCATGCCTGAACAAATTATACCTGTTGCAGAGCTCCCTGCTGACTGACTAACAGATCTGAATAGAACTTCTACAGATGGTTTAAATCTGTTAACGGGAGGTCCGTCATTAATTTCAATTTGGAAGCCTTTACCGTCTCTCCGGAGAAGCATATGTTTTCCTCCGGGCGCGATAAGGGCCCTTCCCATGTAAAGTTTTTCACCATGTTCGGCTTCCTTTACATAAATTGAAGTGAGTCGGTTAATCCTTTTAGCATATTCATAAGTGTACTGTTCGGGCATATGCTGTGAAATAATTATACTCGGTACATCTTCAGGCAGGCTGGTGAGTATATCTTCAATTAAATTTGCTCCTCCTGTTGATGCTCCAATCGCAATTACTTTCTTGCAGCCTGTTTGAAATTTATTTGGATTTTTTTTTGGTATTACTGCATCAACCGAATGTTTTTCCCGAATTTCAATAATTTTTAAGGTTGATTTCTTTCTTATTTTGGCTTTGCTTGCTCCAATTACCTTCTGAACAAGTGTAAGACTAAATTCGTCAATCTCATCTGAACTCTCAGATGAGGGTTTACATATAAAATCGATAGCTCCAATTTCAAGGGCATCAAATGTCTCCCTTGCGCCTTTTGATGTTAATGAACTGACCATTATTACAGGCATAGGTCTTGATGTCATAAGTTTTGAAAGGAATGTTAAGCCATCCATTCTTGGTAGAATAATATCCAGCGTAATGACATCGGGTTGAAACTTGTTAATTTTGTTCACGGCAATATAGGGATCTATTGCAGTCCCCACTACCTCTATCTTCGGGGATTTTGATAGAGCATCAGTCAGGAACTCTCTCATTACTGCTGAATCATCAATAACTAGAACTTTAATTTTTTTCATTTAATATTTTTAATTAAGTAAAAGGTATTCAACTGCTGAATTCAGGTTACATGCTGAGTACAAAAAACCAGACAAAATATTTCAATAGAAACGGTGTATCGACAAAAGGGCGCACTCCATCCTGTTAATTTCCGTCATTAAATAGTTACAGCTGTTCTTTCATATCTTGTTAAACTACTTTTAAAGATTTGTCAATATATTCTTCCGGGGTTTTATATATGGATAACAGTAACCGGCCAACGGTTAACGAAAAAAAGGCTGCACCCTGCTTATAGTTAACACTTATTGGTCACACCATATTTTTCCGCCTGTTGCATCAATTTTCTTTAACACCGCAAATTGCTTAGAGCAGGGCAAATTATTCCTTGACGCAATAATACCTCTACAGTAAAATAGCTGTTAAAACATTTTTGGAGAAAAGTATGGCAAAAGGTTTCACTCTCTCTGTAAACCCATGGGTTTATCTGGCTCAATATACAGAGAAAAAAGCATGGGAAGAAAAATACATAGAAAAAGAACACTTAACTCCACAGGAAGAGGAAAAACTTTCCAAAGCTGAAAAATCAAAACTTTTTAAGAAGAGAAATGCAATAGATGAGCTGCCGCTTGTTAATTATACAACACAATATGCAATGGGTTGTTTTGAAGGACTAAAAGCATTTCCTCAGAAAGACGGAACCTTTAAAATATTCCGGCCGGATGAAAATGCAAAAAGAATGCACAATTCTATGAAAGGTTTAATGATGCCCGCCTATCCGGAAGATATGTTTGTAAATGCTGTTATAAAGGTAATATCTAAGAATATAAAACTGGGATTTTTTCCAGAATATAATCCGGAATGGGAAAAAGACAATTTTATATCCGGTGAGTCTATATATTTAAGGCCTTTCACGTATTCCGAACCTGGAATAGGCTTAAATTTATCCTATTTTCCATGGGTTGTAATTGTTGCCACTTCTGTTGGTGCATATTTTCCGCCGGGAAATGCGAAGGCTGTAACAACAGATAAAATTAGGGCAACACCTGGAGGAACAGGCTGGATAAAATGTAACTCAAATTATGTTATTCCTATTTTAGTAAAAAAAGCTGCAATAGCAAAAGGATATATGGAGGCTATTTTTCTTGATTCTGCCGGACAGAAATATGTAGAGGAAGGTTCCTCCTGTAATATTTTCTTTTACTTAAAGAGCGGTACACTGGTTACACCCGCACTTACGGATACTATTCTGCCGGGTATTACAAGAAAATCAATATTAACACTTGCGGAAGGTCTTGGCGTAAAAACCGAAGAAAGAAAAATCTCCATAGATGAGGTTATATCGGAAGCTAAAGAGGCCTTTGTAACCGGAACTGCTGCAGGAGTGGCCTATATAGAATCCATTACGCATAAAGATAAAACAGTTGTGTTCGGAGACGGTAAAATTATGGAACTTACATGTACATTATTAAATACCTTAAAAGGTATACAGCATGGTGCTGTTCCGGACAAATACAACTGGATGGTTAATGTACCCCGCTACTAAATTATATTAGTAATTCTAAATAGTCTTAATGTTCTGAATTAAACGAAATAAGAAATATAACCGCTCTGTATAGATAATTTAGTAGCGGGGTAACTATTTAATTACCAGATAGTCCTGCCAGATACCCTGTGTTAAATTTAATGGAAGTATATTGTAAAAAAGAAACTCGAAAGATGGAGATGATTTAAGTATTTCCTGGGTGTTTAGGTAACCGTAAGACTGTGTTAATCCCCTCTGCAATGTTTCCGGATCTCTTATTATTTCATCAGCATATTGTGAAGACCTTAAAAAGTGTACTTTTGCTTGAGTTTCTTTTTCCGGATCTCTTGATAATTGTGATAATTTTGTATAAACAACGCCCAGATTGTTATGTGCAATCTGGAGATTATTAATCAGATAATAGTGCTCCGGATTCTCCGCTATTCTTATTGTTATAAACTCATTCTTTTTCTGCTCTAATAATTCTATTAAGTATTTATAATACCCCTGTGCACCGTAGTAATCCCGCTTATTGTATAGAGTATTTCCCAATGAGAAAATAAAATTCGAATTACTATTATATATAGACCTTAAGTTGTAAAATCTCATAAATGCTTCTTCAAAATCCTCTTTTGAGTATTTTATATAGCCTATTTTATAATCTAGTTCAGGGTTATAATAATTATTTTTTTCTGCTGATAAATAATTATCTAATGCTATGTCAAGAAAGTAATCTACGAAATCTTCTGAAACTTTATCATCCGAAATAAAAGATACGAGATCATCAGGATCCAGTGCTTTTTGATAAAGGTTATAGTAATAATAGAGGTCGCCTTTATTATTGTAAACTTTTCCAAACTCTTCTATATAATTAAGAGTACCCGAGCCTTTTTCAATTTGGCCGCCTTCTATTTTTTCAATTGCAACATCAAAATATTTTTCTTCCGCGTCTTCTATTAAACCTCTATCTACATATATTTCTCCCATCCGGTTATAACTTTTAATTTCCATTATCAACCTTTCTGTTTTTCTCTCTGGTGATAAAGGCTCGTCCTTATAATTCTTTAAATAATCTATTACATAATAAAGTGCTTTTTCTTCATTTTCTTTATTTTCAATTTCTTTAAAATAACGTGAATATTGATAATGAATTTCGGGAAGTTTTTCATCTATCTCCTTCGCTCTGTCCAGAACATCATCCACATCATTTAATTCATTCTTATCTATTAAATATCCTGCAAGCTCGGAATAAATTAAAGGATCTACTTTTGCATTCTTATCATCATCAAATCTATCCTTAATTGATATAGTCTGTTCATAATTATCTGTATATATTGTAAACTTTAGCAGATGGAGCCAGGCTTCGTCCTTATCACTATGATTTAATATTAAACGTTCATAAGTTTCGAGTGCATCATTTAGATGTATTTCACTGTTGTCCGGATCCTTTTTTGCCCAGTTAAAATAATTATCAGCTTTTAAGAGTAATGCATCAAAATCAAATGGTTCATTATCAAGAATATGATAGACCAGTATTCTATTTGATTCGTCATATTCGTGAATATCGGATTCGAGTCCTGCCCAGTCCAGTATGCCTTTTCTGTCTCCGGGATAAACATAAAGTAAATGCTGATATTTTTCTCTTGCATAATCGTATTGTTTTCTTTCCTTAAAGCCCTCTGCATATTTGTAAAACCAACTTTTTAGCATCCAGTGTTGTTCGGGCACGATATTAAACGCGGTTACAAACTTTTCATTTGCCTCTGTAAAATAATTCTCTAAAAGAAGGTCGTATCCTTTCTGGTAAACATCATTTGCCCAGAGAGGAAACATAATTAAATAAATAGTGCCAATAACAATAATTGTCAGAAAGACTAATGCAGGAATCATAATCTTTAAAAGTGGAATTATGTTTTTTCGGAAAGCATATGCAAATGTTCTTCTTTCTTCTTCAAATTCAATACCGGTCCTTTTTTCGAACTTTTTTGGTATTGATATTTTTTTACCGGATATTTTGGAAACTAATGATGCAATGTCTTTTGCAGATCTTCTCTGGATTAATGAATCGAGCAGGTTTTTAAGATTACTACCGCTAATCTGTTCTTCACCGATTAATTCTTCTACTGCAATTCTTAAATTAAGTGGCAGGCTGCTTAAAGTATTTTGAATTGCTTTAAATTCTTTATCAGAAAATTCCTGCTGTTCTAAGCTTACTTCATCTGCTTGAAATTCCTCTTCTTCTTCAATTATAGGTTTTTCTCCAGGCATTTCAGTGGGCAGTTCAAATGATGAAGGAAGCTCAGTTTCTAAATCCTCCGGAATTTCTTTAAGGCCTTCTGAGTCTTTTAATCCAAACTCTTCTCCTATTTCCGGTAATGTAAACTCATCTATATGAAAGTCTTCATCTCCGGTTCCGAGATCTGAAAGCTCATCATCAGGAGATAGTGAAACATCCTCTTTTATTCCCTCATCTGAAATACCCTCTGGTTCCACAGATGGTTCTGTAGATAGGAAACTATCATCTAAATTCGGCATATCCGGAATTTCGTCTTCAAGCTTTTCATCTTCCGGCGGCATCTGAAATTCATCTACAAGCTTTTTATCTTCCGGCGGCATCTGAAATTCATCAGGCATTTCAAAGTCTTCTTTGTCTTCAGTTACGGGTTCTGTCAATTCATCTATGCTTTCTGCTTCTTCCGCAACTGCAGGCTGCTCTTCACCAAGTAAATCTGTTTCAGAAAACTCATCAGCGAAAGATTCTATATCTGGTAATTTTTCTATATCCAGCGGTAAATCAGGTAAAGTTTTATCTGTATCTAATTTAGCTACATCTTCCGGAGGCAATTCCGGTTCTTCACCTGTCATTGTATCAAACTCAGGTAAAACTTCATCCGTAGGTATACCTTCTGAAATGTCTTCCGGAGAGAAATCTTCAAAATCTTTAGGAAGTATATCCAGATCCTCTTCTTCTTTAGATTGATCTTCAGTAAAAAGAGAATCAAGCTCCATACTGGAAAGTTCTCCCGGTATTTCAAGATCTTCCGGTTCGGATACGACCTCCGGTATTTCCTCGGGCAGTTCCAATGAAGTATCAGGCTCATCAGTTAACTCTGTTGGGCTTGTGAATGTGTCAATTATTTCGTCAGATAAATCTTCAGGCTCGGAAGTCAGCTCCGCCATTTCCTCCGGCTGCTCTAAACCAGCCTCAGGCGGTTCAGACTCAACATCTTCATCAAATGTATCTGTAAGTGGTTCTGCGTCTTCTTCTGTGCCCAGGAGTTCTGCAAGGTCGTCTGAAAGCTTTGCCTCCGGCGGACTGATTTCCTCAATCTCTTCACCCCTGTCTTCAAGAATTTTCTGTTCTGAGCCAAAAGATTTGAGATAATCGTTAAATTTCTTAATTTCTTTAATTTCAGGCATAATATTAATATATTTACAGCATTTACAGCATTCTTATAATATTAATCGGTTTTTCTTCTGAATCTTATTATACTTATTATACTTATTATTCAAGCTGTAAAAAACCTTTTCCGAAATATAAGTATAACGAAGTAATGAATAATAAACGATTTTTAGCAGTTTTTATCCTCTTTCTAATGGTTTTTAGCATTTTTCCTGAAGAATTTCAGGAATATAGTGAAATTTCCCTTCAGCTAAAGGTGTTAAATCTTACTGAGGCAGAATCTCCTGAACTTTTTAATGATTATATTATTTTTACCTATCAGATGGATAAACCTGTCAGATATATTGGTATCCGTTTTGAGCATGAGGATTATAAAGAACTGCATATTTACAGTAAGAATGGTAATGATATTTATTTTCTTGTTTTTTTAATACCCGAAGAATGTGCTACGCTTAAGTATAGAATGGTGGTAGACGGATTATGGATTACAGATCAATATAATAATTTAACAGTATCAGATCAGCTTTCCGGTATTGAATTTTCATTAATAGAGCTTGGAGAAGGCCGAGATAAAATAATAGAAAATCCGATAATTGAAAATAATTCGAATACAGGCTTTGCCTATAAAAGTAAACCTGGTGATAATATATATATTATAGGAGATTTTAATAATTGGGATCCATATATGTATAAATTAGAAGAAGTTACACCTGGTTATTATTATATAAGTTTAAGTATAGGGCCGGGCAGGCACTATTATAATTTTGTAATTAACGGAGAAGTTAGATCAGATCCCAATAATTTAAATAATGCTTATGACAGAGAAGGTAATTTAATGTCATTTTTTAATTTGAATTATTAATTTTTGTTAGAAGGAATTAGTTGACACAAGGAAACTGTGAAACTACAATCTATTTCAATATGAGAGGAAGCTAAATGTTAGATAAATATTCCCTTAGTGGTGTTACAATAGTAACTCCTTATAAGGTATTAGAGAATAGTTCTCTTATTATAAATAATTCTCGATTAAAGGATATTGGTAAGGTCGGTAAAAATGACCTTAAGCTGGGTTCAAATTTAATACTTTATCCTGCGATAATAAATATCCATGATCACCTAAGAGGTACATATTTACCTAAAATAGGCCCTAAGCCTGGTGATTATTATTCAAAATGCGCGGATTGGGAAAAGGAGTTAAGATCATCCAAAGTACTGGAAGAAAGGTCTAATATTTCAGAAGAGGACTGCTATTTCCTTGGCGCATATAAGAATTTATTTTCAGGTGCTCTTACAGTTAATGATCACTATCCGCATGAAATAAATAATTTGTATATCCCGAAGCTGCCAATTAGAATAATATCCGAATACAGTCTTGCGCATGAAGCTACTAAATATTCCCTGGACTGGGGTGATGGAATAGAAAAAGAGCATGAAAAGGCAGTAAAGAACAATCATCCTTTTATTATCCATATGGAAGAGGGCTTTGACGAAGAATACCAGAAAGGCATCGAATTACTTGAAGGACTTAAGTGTCTGGATGAATATGATGTTTTGGTACATTGTATAGGTTTTTCTGAAACAGATATTAAGAAAGTAAAAAAAGCAGGCGCGACAATTTCATGGTGTCCCGCGTCAAATTATTTTATGTATAATGTTACATGCAAAATAAAAAAAATAATTAATGCGGGAATAAATGTGGGCCTTGGTACTGATTCCACGCATACAGGCAGTATCAATATACTTGAGGAAATACGATTTGCAAAAAATGTATATAAAAAAATGTACGGTGTAGATCTTGATCCAAAAACAATTCTTGAAATGGTTACAATAAATCCTGCTAAAGCATTTAGAATGGATAAAGATATTGGCAGTATAGAAGATGGCAAAAAAGCGGATCTGCTTATAGTTAGTACAAAAAGTAAAGATCCTTACGCGGCACTATCAGATGTTGAAATGGAAGATATTGAATTACTCGTATTAGAAGGTAAACCGCTTTACGGTTCTATTGCATATAAAGATTTCTTTAAAATAAAGAATAACAGCTATTCAGATATAAAGGTATGCGGCAAGGAAAAATTTGTAATTGGGCATCCTGTCGATTTATTACATAAGATACGAGAAAAAGTAGGTTTTAAGAAAGTGCTTGATTTTCTTCCTCTTGAAGAGTAAT
>SDBV01002691.1_pt1 | contig 26559 bp, 26 predicted proteins | sample 2277081 | NCBI WGS metagenome assembly SDBV01 (sample SAMN10402039, study PRJNA504765) | marine sediment metagenome | isolation source: marine sediment core GS10_PC15, 223 cmbsf | place: Arctic Ocean: Southern Knipovich Ridge | collected 2010 | reverse complement strand
ACATGCTCTTTTGTCAGAGAACTTACTCCGCGATCCGCGTGCTTGTGGTTCTTTACGTCAACAAGGGGTAGGAATCGGCAAATCGGTTTATCAACCCCTCGCGATTCCACAATTACTGGAGGAGATCCCTGGGGATTTGGAGGCGAGATCACCCCCAAAAGCGCTGTTCACCTCACTCTACAGGAAGGTTCGATCCGGTTTGGGTCTAAGACCTTTTATCATTGACAATAAGAGGAGTAATGACAATAAGAGGAGCAATATCCAAATAATTTTTTGCCTTTTTTGAAAGGATGCAGGCTTGGATCATACAACGGATGCTCACTAGAAGGCCGATGCCTCCCACAATTCCGATTCCCGTAGTGATGGAGGGATTGCCAAGATGGTAGTGGGCAAAAACAGCCAATCCCGCAAAAATCACCGCCAGGGCAACAAACGCCACACTCTGCTTGATTTTGGTGCATTTTCTCTCCTCAAGCTGCTCCTTATCCGCTTTACCATGGTGCATTACCGAATCACTCTGCTGTCTACAACAAGAAAAAACCATAAGTTTTCCTCTAAGTTAATTTCCCAACAAACCTATTTTAAGGTATTTAAAAGAATCTGTCAAGGAAAATATTGCCTATTTTGCATGAATTTGACGAATTTCTCAGGATTCTTTAATAAGGAGGAGATGGGGCATTTTTGGGACAAGAGTTGGCTGGCTCTCGTAGCCGGGATTTCGGGATGTTTTTGGGGGTGTGTTTGTGTCGACACCGACCCGACCCCGTTGTTCCATGAAGTGCAAGGAGAGGTCTGGGAGCGGGGAGAGGCTCTTGTGTATTGGGATCGCCAAACAGGAGATGACCCTTTTGCCACTTGTATAGCTGAGCTATTGCAGGAGAAGATCTGTTTGGAACAGGCGGTTTGGATTGCTCTTGTCCAAAATCCGAGGTTACAAGCCCTCTACGAGAGTTTGGGATTGGCCAAAGCACAGCTAGCCCAAGCGGGCCTTTTGCCCAATCCTTTTGTTGCTTTTTCTTACCGTTTCTCTACAAAGCATGCCCCTGATTTGATCGATATCGGCCTTTTTCAGAATTTCCTAGACGTAGTCTTGATTCCAAAGAAAAAACGCGTGGCCAGTTTTGAGATCGAAGCGACCAAGGCCGAGGTAGTACGTGGTGTGCTCAAAGTGATTGCGGAGACAAAAAAAGCCTTTTTTTCCCTTCAGGCCACAGAAGAGATCCTGAGTTTGCAATATGAAAAAGTCCTGGCAGCTGAATGCATGGTTGAGGCTGCTGCAAAGCTCTACCGGGCGGGAAATCTCAGGGAGTTAGAGGTCTCTGAATTTCAACTCTTCTTGGATCAGGAAAAATTGGTTCTTCTCGATCTAGAGATCCAGAAAGAGGAGGAGAGGGAGCGGCTGCAAGTGTTGATGGGGCTTTGTGGCCATGAAGATCTATGGGAGATAGACGCATACCTTCGTCCCATTTCCGATGGAGGAGAGGATTTAGGGCGAGCTGAGTGTACTGCACTAGAAAAGAACCTAAAGCTAGACCAGATACGGAATGAGGTGGGGGCATTAGCTGCCCGGTATGGGATTGAGAGAACCGCGATCATCTTTCCCCAAGTCGAGCTGGGAGTGAGTGGAGAGCGAGAGGAGGGAGTCTGGTTTGTCGGACCGGCGTTGGCCTTGTCAATTCCCATTTTTGACTTTGGGCAGGCGATTGGAGCTGCCGCTCGAGCAGATCTCCAGAGGCTTTGGAATCTGTATTCCGCGACTTCTCTTGAGGTCGCCTCGACAGCTCGGAAACTGACAAGACACCTCCAATTACTCCGTGCACAAGTTGCGTCGATCGAGGAGCGGGCAATTCCCCATGCCAAGGAGGTGACAGCCCAAACTCTTTTGCAACACAACGCAATGCAGCTGGGCGTCTTTCATTTACTTGAAGCAAAAAGAAGAGAGTTAGAAGAGAGGAGTCATTTAGTGGAGAAAAAGAGAATGTACTGGATGAGTCATGCTGACTTTGAGGAGCTCATGAGAGGAGGTGGAGGGGGATGAGGTTCGTTCTTGCTTTCTTGTTCTTGAGTGTATGGACATTGCGTGCAGATCTGCCTCCTCTACCATGGGCAGAAGCGGAAAAAGCCGCTCTTCCTCCAGGAGAGCCAGGTAGGGATTATACACCGACAGTAGTTCCCAACGGGCAGAGAGCGGAGTATCGGGTTGTAGAAGGGGTTAAGGTATTTCACCTAGAAGCGGAACCAGTGACCTGGGAGGTGGGGGGAGGACTCACTGTGCAGGCCTGGGGATATAACGAATCGGTTCCTGGCCCCTTGATCGAAGTTGCAGAAGGAGACCGGGTCCGCATCTACGTCACCAACCACCTTCCTGCTTCTACTACGGTCCACTGGCATGGTGTTCTTCTTCCGTGTGGAATGGATGGTGTTTCGGGGTTGACTCAGGTGGCGATCCCTCCAGGAGAGACTTTTCTCTATGACTTCTACTTTCCCGATCCAGGAACCTTTATGTACCACTCGCACCACGATACGATGACGCAAGAAGGGATGGGACTCACCGGGATGATCGTCGTCCATAAAAGAGAGCCTGATCGAGAAAAAAGGCCCGATCGGGATTTTGCGATTATCTTGCAAGAATGGAGGGTTGATGTGGGAACAGCAAGGCCCAATCCTCAGGAGATGATTGATTTCAATGTCTTAACCATGAATGGGAAGGTGATGCCCGCCACAGAACCTCTTGTAGCAAAACTGGGGGAGAAAGTGTGGATCCGTTTTGGAAATCTAAGTGCTACAGACCACCACCCGATCCACTTGCATGGATATGCGTTTAAGATTATTGCCACCGATGGGGGATGGGCTCCTGACCCCTCCCTTTTGACTCCCGAAACAACTGTTCTTGTCCCGGTGGGGTCTGCTCGTGTGATTGAGTTTCTTGCCGACAATCCTGGAGATTGGGTGTTCCATTGCCACATGACCCACCACATCATGAACCAGATGGGGCACGAGTTTCCCAATATGTTGGGGGCCCAGTTTGGTGAACTTGAAGAGAAAATTCGACGTTTGATCCCCGGCTACATGACGATGGGAACAACAGGGATGAGGGATATGACCGAATCGGGAATGCCCATTCCCCCCAATAGCATCCCGATGTGGGGATTTGACGGCCAGTTTGGGAGCACCGTTCTTGGCGGGATGGCCAATATCCTACGGGTCAGGGAGCACCTCGATTCGTACGACGATCCAGGCCCCTACCATTTCCCAGAAGGGACGCGGGCTCTTCCCGCAACACCCAAGCAGATGGAGCAGGATGGAATCGATCCGAACTGAGGTTATGGGAGGTGGGCGGCGAGGACGGCGCCGGCGGTTGTGTCGACGATCCAGAGGGCGGGGGAGCGTTCGGTGCCGATCTTTTGGGAGGGGTAGGTTTCGGGGTTAAGGGGAGAGATGAGTACCTGCTCTAGGACCTCGGATTTCGCTGCTCCCATGACGTAGATCGAGATGTGGCGAGCCCGGTTGATGCAAGTGTAGGTGAAGGTCATCCGCCAGGTATTTTTCTGGGGGACAAAGTTGGGAACGACGAGACGGTGTTCTTCTGAGAGGGCCTTTGTGTGGGGGAAGAGAGAGGCGGTGTGTCCATCGTCTCCCATTCCGAGCATGACAAGGTCAAACGGGTGGGTTCCCAACTTCTCTAGGATGAGTTTTTCATAGGCGAGGGCATTATTTTCGAGGTCCTCTTCTGCGACCATCCGGAAGATCTGGTTGTTTGGGATGGGAAGGTTTTTGAGTCCCCCCTCTTCCATCGCCATGTGGTAGTTGCTCTCTTCACTTGAGGGGACGACATTTCTCTCATCACTCCAAAATAGGTAGACGTGTTCCCAGTCGACCCTCTCTTTTTTGCGGACGAGCTCTTGGAAGATTTTCTTTGGGGTGGAACCTCCGGAGAGGGCCACGGCAAAAAAGCTGTGGTCTTGGATCGACTCCTCGGCAATTTCAATCCAGTTTTCGACAGCAAATGCGAGGGTCTCTTCTGCATCTCCTGGGAGGGCGAGTTTTCGTCTTTTATCAAAATGGTAGGGGGGCTTCATGGGGCATTTCTCCATGGGATTTCAGAGATGACTTCGAGCATCTCCCGATAATGAACACCTGTTGAGGGGTTAAAGACCTCTTTCACGATCTCTTCTCCCTCTTTGATATGGGCAAGGGGGAGAGAGTAGGGGAGATCACACTGTTTTGCTGTTGAGTATTGGATAAATGCCTGAGAGGTTTCAGGGTGTCGCTTGAAGTTGTAGTGCTCCTCCTCCTGGCTGCTTTCAATTTCGATGGAGAGGATAGCTCCAGGAGGAAGAGTCGAGACCTCTTCGGACTGCAACAAGACGACCACATCTCGGCTTGGTTTCCTGTAGGAGAGGCGGACATTCCCTTCGATCAGCTCAATTGTTTGGAATTTCCAGTTGAGCCTGGAGGCGATCCAGGCTTGCAGGTAGGCTGCTTTGATCTCGCTATGCTGAGAGCCACTGCCGATCTTTTTGTTGTAATGGATGCGGATCCGTTTGGTCTCTCGAAGAGAGGAGAAGGCCTCAGGAGAGTTGAATACCTGCTCAATTACCTCCCGCCAGCCAGAAGTAGCGCTCCAATTGAGGTCTCCAATCTGGCAGTGGAACTGGGTAAGAGAGGAGAGGACCGAGCGGGCATATGATTGGAGGTCTTCTGTCGAATCGGCATCAAAGAGGATCCTCTCTGCAATCGGCTCGATCAGGCGGAGAAGCGAGCTTTGGGCTGCGGGATCTTTTGTCCAAAGGAGGTAAACGGGGAGATCGGGTAGGAGGTGGGGGAGAATGAGAGAGGGAATTCTAGGGAGGAGCTTTTCACCGACGTTGATCTCGATCTTCTCGCAGTAGATCTGTTTGGCCCCTTCTCCCATCGTTTCAGAGGTGACGCAACTCTTCAACGCCTCTCCCTTCTCATCAACTTGGATGAAAATCACGCGGCAGGGGAGCTTACTGATCACCGTTTTAACAAGATTTTGGTAGTAAGAGAGGCGTTCTCCTTTTTCGACGTAGAGGATAAAGGTGAAAAGAGAGGCGCGGATCTTATTCTCCCCTTGCTTAGCATCCCAGAGTTTTTTGAGCTCGCTACTGATATTGAGAAGTTCGATGGTAGGCTTTGTCATCGTCATCAAATCAGTCTCCAACTCCGTCCATCCCGCCTCAAGAGTTCATCAGCCTCTGGAGGCCCCCAACTTCCCGACTGGTAGTTCGGAAAGCTGCTTGGAGGGCTTTCATACCACTGTTCTAGAACAGGTGTGATCCACTTCCAGGAGGAGAGGACCTCGTCTTCTCTAGCAAAGAGGGTCGCATCTCCGAGCATGCAATCACAGATGAGTCGCTCGTAGGCCTCTGGAGGGGTCAAACCGAAGTAGGAGCCGTAGCGGAAATCCATTTTCACTGTTTGGATCGTGCTGCTCACTCCGGGGACTTTACTATTCATCCTAAGAGCGATCCCTTCATCGGGTTGGATCCGGATCACCAGGACATTTTTCTCGTTTTTCTGGTTCTTCTGGGAGAAGAGGATCCCGGGGACCTCCTTGAAGAAGACGGCAATTTCAGTCGCCCTTTTAGGGAGTCTTTTCCCTGCCCGTAAATAGAAGGGGACCCCTGCCCATCTCCAGTTGTCGATGTAGAGCTTTAAGGCGGCAAAGGTTTCTACGATTGATTCTGGGTTTACGTTGCCTTCTTCTCGGTACCCCTTGACAGGCTCGCCATCGACAAATCCAGGGGCATACTGCCCTCTCACAACCTGCTCGCTGAAGTGCCCCATCCCAATCGGACGGAGAGCTTTTAAGACCTTCACTTTCTCATCGCGGATCGCCTCCCCATCCAAACTAGCGGGCGGTTCCATGGCAGTAAGGGAGAGGAGCTGCATCATGTGGTTTTGGACGATATCTCGTAAGATCCCGGCCTCCTCATAGAATGCCCCTCTTGTCCCGATCCCGATCTCTTCACCCACAGTAATTTGGACATGGTCGATATAGTGGTTGTTCCAGAAAGCCTCGAAAATCGAATTGGCAAACCGGAAGACAAGGATATTTTGGACCGTCTCTTTTCCTAAATAATGGTCGATCCGGTAGATCTGCGACTCGGACATGTGATTGAGGACAAATTTTTGTAGATCGACAGCTGAGTTGTAGTCGTGACCAAACGGCTTTTCGATGATCACACGAGACCACTTCTCTTTCTCTTTGTTCGTGTCGTAGATCAAGCCGTGTTTCCCAAGGTGGCTGATGATATCGGGGAAAAATTTGGGGGGTGTCGAGAGGTAGAAAACCCGGTTCCCTTTTGTCCCAAACTGCTTGTCGAGATCGTCAAGGAAGGACTTCAGACTTTCGTACCCATTCCCATCATCGAAATTCGACTGGTGGTAGAAGATCTGGTTGTGGAAGGTCGACCAGAGGTTCTCATCGACAGGTTGTACGCGAGAGAATTCTCCCACAGCTTTGTGCATCTCGTCACGGAATTGGTCGTGGCTTTTCTCACGTCTTGCAAACCCGACGCAGGCAAAATGAGCGGGGAGCTGGCCGTCGCGGGCGAGATTGTAGAGGGCGGGGAAGAGTTTTCTTGCTGTCAGATCTCCTGTTGCCCCAAAGATGACAAGGAGACACGGCTCGGCGATTTTCGCGGAGAATGTCTCTTCAGATAGAGGATTTTGGAAGGGGGTTTGTCCTGTTTGATTGAGATGAATTTTCGATACATCTGGAATGGGATGGGAGCTTTTTTGCATGCATAGACCTCATTTTTCCTAACCATTACCCTTTTTTTGTATTGGATGCAACCCTTTTTCCGAAACCTTTTTTCCGAAAAATTCGAGTTTAGGATAAAGTACATAGTTTTTAAGAATTTGTAGAGGGAAGTAGAGGGAAAAAGTTTATGGATGATGCAATCTCTTATCAGGTTATTGGAGCTGCCATTGAGGTACATCGCCATCTTGGAGGACCGGGGCTTCTCAAAAAAATTTATGAGTCTGCGCTTGTTCATGAATTAAAGTTAAGAAACATAGAATTCAAAAATCAGGTTCCTATTTCTGTTCAGTACAAAGGTGAGATGATTCAAGAGCCTATGTATATCGACCTGGTAGTCGAAAACCAGTTGATTATAGAACTGAAAGCTACAGAGAAAAATCATTCTGTTTACCAAAGCCAGTTGCTTACCTATTTACGCTGAACTTGGAAAGATCACGGACAGATCACGAAGAGAGCTAGGAAGAAATGTGAAGATGAGGTAAAATATTCATCTTTAACAATTCAACGAAGGAGTTTCCCATGAGCGTCATGATTCCAAGAAAAGAGTTTTCTATAAGTGTCGCAATACAATTTCAGGAGTCTACTGTCGATGAGTTCCGGATAGTCCCTTCTCAGATCGGGAACAAGATCTACCAGGTGGGGCAATTGATGACAAAGCCCTTCGAAAGAGAGATGGACCTGGCGACAAGGCTCTTCCATCCAACCCCTGGGATTGTGAAGGATGAGAGTGAGAAGAGCTGGAAAGATACCGCGATCCGTGTTCTCCATGCGTTAGAGGTTTGTACACTCATTATCCCGATCGTGACAGGGATTTTGGCACTCTTGGGTCTTGCCCTACGCGCCATTGTAACCGCCGTCTCCCGTCCCGATGCTCTTCTACTTAGGAATGACAAAGTTGCTTACAAAGAAGGTATAGATGATGAGATCCACCTGATGACCTACAACACGGCCCTTATGCCCAAGTTTGTGTGTAACTTGAATGAGACACGTGACCCAACAAAAAGGGCTCAAGAGATTGCCGATGCAATCCAAGCAGAAGGGGATCACATGCCCGATGTGATCTGCTTCCAGGAGGTATTTGACTCTAGATCGGCCAAGGTGTTAGTTGAGGGATTGACCGCGTGTTATCCTGATATTGTCTACAATGTTGCGCCAACCGAGTTTGGGCTGAATAGCGGCCTTGTGATCGCAAGTAAGTACGATATTGACAAGATCGATTTCAAAGGGTTCTCAAATCTCAAATCAGAAGATTGGCTATCGAGTAAAGGGCTTCTTGGAGTCGCGCTTGATCTGGGAGGTAGCCAGAGCGCAAGGGTCTATACCACACACCTCCAAGCCAAAAGTGGAGAGAAGTACGAACAAATCCGAAATGACCAACTGAGTGCAATACAGGATTGGATGGTGAAAGACAAAACACCCACATTCTGCTGTGGGGATTTCAATTTTAAAGACGAAACCAAAATGGAACTTGGGGACTTGAAGAATGCTTTCTATGCAGACCATATAATTGGAAACGGTGTAAGGGACACACAAATGAGTGCTGCTCCTTTTGCCAAGGATGTGGAGGGAACGGCGATGTCTGAACCACAAGGGTCGTGGTACTGTAGGGAAGATCTACCACAAGCTTCATGGGGTACCTTGCAATGGGATCAAGTAAGAACCGTTGATAAACTATCCGAGAAAGGTCCAAAGGCGATGCAGGACATCATCTTTGCTCCACTGGATACTATTTCTAGCACACAAGTGCGGAATTTGGGCCCGAATATGTATTATCGCAGCGGGATGTCCGACCACTTGCCGATCAGCCTTCTCACCACACGAACTGAGCAGGAATCTGAATCAGACAACGCTTTTTCTTTTTCTAGCATAGACGAGGATTGGCAAGAGTATGCAAACTTGCGGCAAGAGGCTAATGATAGCGATGAGTGGTAGGTTTAGTAGCCGAGGAAGCTTTGGAGGATGATGATGGCGGCGACGGCATCGACGACTTTCGAGCGTTTTTTTCGGCTCATGCCCCCTTCTTTGAGCGACCTCTCTGCGACAGATGTGGAGAGGCGCTCATCCCAGAGGCGGACCTCGCAAGAGACGTGAGTTCTTAGGAGGTTTGCAAAGTGCTCCACCTCGTCGGCGAGAAAGCCGACTTTTCCATTGAGGTGGATGGGATTTCCGATGAGGATCAGATTGATCTCGTAAGGGGAGAGGGTTTTCAGGAGAAGCTCGATCGTCTCTGATGAGGTCTTTTGCGCCTGGAGGACTCCGAGAGAAGAGGCGATGATCCTGTTTTCATCGGAGATGGCAAGGCCAATCCTCTTGATCCCATAATCGATGCAGGCGACTCTACCCATGCTTCTTCTCGACCATTGCTTGGACAAATTCCCGGAAGAGGGGGTGGGGGTCTGTTGGTCTCGATTTGAATTCTGGATGGAACTGGACCCCAACCATCCAGGGGTGGTCCTTCACTTCGGCGATCTCGCAGAGATTTCCCTCTTCATAGATTCCCGATAGGAGTAGGCCCTTCTCTTCAGCGAGCGCTTTGTATTTGTTGTTGAATTCATATCTGTGACGGTGACGCTCGGAGATGCTCTTTGTTCCGTAGGCGGCATGGGCGCGGCTCCCTTCTCGTAAGAGGCATGGGTAGGCTCCGAGGCGCATCGTCCCCCCTTTTTCCTCGATCTCTTCTTGCTCGTTCAATAGAGAGATGATAGGGTCTCGGGTGGCAAGTTCCATCTCGGTCGAGTTTGCAGAGGGGAGTCCAAGGACGTTGCGGGCAAATTCGACGACCATCACTTGCATCCCGAGGCAGATCCCGAAGTAGGGGATCTTTTTCTCGCGGCAGTAGTGGGCGGCTTCAAGTTTCCCTTCCCAGCCCCGCTCTCCAAATCCTCCTGGAACGAGGTAGCCGTCACATCCAGCAAGCTCGTCTTGTGAGGGGATTTTATCAGACTCAATTGCCCGGATCTGGAGCTTGTAGCCGGCAGCGATCGCTCCATGGTGGAGGGCTTCGAAAACCGATTTATAGGCATCTTTGTGGTCGAGGTATTTCCCCACAATGCCAACAGTGATCGTCCCCTTAGGGTGGAGGATCTTGTCGAGGAGATCTTCCCAAACGGAGAGATCAACCGGATGGGTGGGAAGAGAGAGGCGCTTACAGATCGCATCGTCGACCCCTTGTTTCCGTAACATGAGAGGGACTTCATAGATCGAGGTGTTGACATCGACCTCATCAAAAACCGATTCTCTTGGGACGTTGCAAAAGAGGCTGATCTTCTCCTTGATCTCAGAGGAGAGATTCACCTCGCTCCGGCAGAGGATGAGATCGGGGAGGATCCCGATACTCCGGAGAGTTTGGACCGAGTGTTGGGTTGGCTTTGTCTTCACCTCTCCCGCCGCTTTCAGATAGGGGACATAGGTCATGTGGATGTTGAGGCAATCTTGTGGTCGCTCATAGCGGAACTGCCGGATCGCTTCGAGAAAAGGGAGCGACTCGATGTCACCGATCGTCCCTCCAATCTCAACGAGGACGATCTCAGCCACTCCCACATCCCCACAGTGGACGATCCGGTTTTTGATCTCGTCGGTGATATGGGGGATCACCTGGACCGTTTTCCCGAGGTAGTCGCCCCGTCTCTCCCGTTTGATGACCGTATCATAGATCTGTCCTGAGGTAGCGGTGGAAGCGCGTGAGAGGGGAGAGGTGGTATACCGGTAGTAGTGGCCAAGGTCGAGATCGGTCTCGACTCCATCATCGGTGACATAAACCTCGCCGTGCTCAAAAGGGTTCATCGTCCCGGGATCGACATTGAGGTACGGGTCGAGCTTGAGCATCGCAATCGAAAACCCTTTCTTTTCGAGGAGCATGGCGATGGAGGCGAGAGTGAGTCCCTTCCCTAAAGAGGAGACGACACCACCTGTGATGAAGATATATTTTCTTTGCATAAGATCTCTTCTACTTTTTTGAGTTCTTCGGGAGTGTCTACACCGACTCCCCCCTCCTCGACAAGGCAAACATGGATCGGCTTGCCCATCTCGAGAATTTTCAACTGTTCTAGATCCTCTGCCCTCTGGAGGGGGCCCTCTAGGAGGGTTTGGTAGGTGAAGAGGAACTCCCGACGGAAACAGTATACACCGATATGGCGGTAAGCGTCAGGCATTTCTTTCTGGAAGTGGGAATAGGGGATGGGAGCTCTGCTAAAATAGAGGGCTCTTCCGAAAGAATCAAATACACACTTTACAATAGAGGGGTTGGCTACCTCCTCTCGATCGAGAATTCTCGTAACTGGGGTAGTGAGGAGGGCATCAGGAGTTGCTTCGAGCTTTTCAATTAGAGTATCGATCACGCGGGGGTCTAAGAGGGGCTCATCTCCTTGGAGATTGACCACGATTTCTGCTTCAGGAAAATGGGATCCGATCACCTCTGCTGTCCTATCGGTCCCGGTGGGGCAGCTCTCGGAGGTCATAAACGCCTTGCCTCCAAAAGAGTGGACATGATCGAGGATCCGATGGTCATCTGTGGCGACAACAAGAGCATCGAGGAGTTGGCTTTGGGCAGCCTGCTCATAAGTCCTTTGTACCAAGGACTTTCCTAATATGTCAGCTAGTGGTTTACCAGGGAAACGACGACTCTTCCATCTGGCTGGGATGACGCCTACTCTTTGCATGCGTAGAAGTATGCCAAAAAACCTTTTAACTTGCAAGGGGAACAAATTCAATAACTAATAAAACTATTTTTCACAAATAAAATAATAGTTTAATATTTATATTATACGACGAAATTAAATAACAGGATTTATCATGAGCATTCTTCCAAACAAACTTCTTTTAAACATTCTCGCATGTGGAATGGTCCTTACCTGCCCCCTTCACGCCGGACCACTTGCCCAAACAGCGACCAAAAATGGGACAACCACCACCAATTCTACCAAGCAGTTCCAAGATTGGAAGACGTTCACCGCAGAGAAAAATGGGTTTTCTGTCTCTCTTCCAGTAGAGCCTGAGCATGTGGAGCAGACTATCGAGATCCCGAAAACCGATCTAAAAATCTCCTACGACACCTACCTCAGTGAGCCAAACGAGGACTCTGTCTACGTGATCTCTGTTTGGAACTACCCAAGCGAAGTCGACATGTCAAAGCCAGAGGTGAATCTCCAGGATGGGTTTGGGGGGATGTTATCAGCCCTTCCTGGATCTGAAGTTCTTGCGATGAAGATGACCAAGGTCGGTGGATTTGATGCTCTTGAGTTCCTCGTGAAAAACGAAGAGATCTACTTCCAGGGGGAGCTGATCTTAGTCCACAACACCCTCTACCAAGTCTTCACCGTCTACAAAGGGGGACAGGATATGACAGACAACTACACCCACTTCATCGACTCCTTCAAACTAACCGACACCGACAAGCAGAAGGTGGCTCCGAAAGCAAACGGAAGAAAAGTCCGCGTTTAACATAGCTACATGAATGTGATCCAATAAATTTTTAATAACAAAAACCAGTCCCTACACCATGATCTTGAAGTGACCCCCTTGACATAGGGCTGGATTGTTGAGAGATCTATGCTTATGATTCTTTTCCCAGCTCTCATTACACCCTTCTTTGGCGTAGATGAGATAGCCGAGGGACTTAAGTCGCTTCAAATATTGGGGGAATTTCTTTACAAACTCTCGATCATTGCTGATTCCAATTTCTTCCCACATAGGATTGTCTTGTGAGTAGGAGATCTTGATTTTTCGGGCGGCTAAGAGGTCGTAGTTGTTGGCACATGCAAGCTCGGTATTGATATATTTTAAGATTTTTTTGAGATTTTTATCGAGGTTATCGGGTATATGGAGAGGCTGTTTTGCTGCCACAACGCCTCTTTCTCGATAAAATAGCCTCCTTGTCGCACGTGTATAGGGCCGGTTTTCTGCCTTCTTTTTGTGGTGTTTCATCAGCCGCGCAGGGCTTGCTAGATCAACGTCATATGTTTTAACAATATCTTGGAACTCATTGAACCACTCGTGAGGGATCATCCCAAAAAGACCGAACGCTTTGCCTGCCTGACCCCTTACAAGGCCGGTAACCGCCTTCTTGTTATCGAGATCAAAGAGGGCGATCCGTCCATCTTTTGTGAGGGCGATATTGTCGTACTTCACATCGGAAAATCCACTCTCACAGATAAAGATCGTGAGTTGCCGAAAGAGCTCGTGCATATACTCGTGCATATCTGGCTGATCGAGAGCCCACCTGAAGAGCCCACGTTGAAAAGGTAGATCACCTTCTTTCTCTTGGAGCTCGATTTTTTCCTGGAGGAGGACTTCATTGTCTAAAAGTCGTGAGCTCGGGACATAGAGGAGGTAGAGGTTCTTCTCTTGACAGATCTTTTGGGCTTTTGTCACCACGTCCTGGTCCTCTTTAGTGAAGGCGTCTTTTTCCGGCTTGGCTTTTTTCCAGATCATACCGGGAGCACCCTTCTTATGATCCACCCATCTTGTACGCCCACCACCTCCAGTTGAGACTGTTTTTTTTTTCTTTTTAGGATCGTTTAGAACTTCAAGAGCTTCCCGTTGGGCATTTGCATTGACATGATCAAGTACGGTCTGCTCCTTGGGTTTTTTGTTTCCAAAAGTCTCAAGAGCACGCTCTTTGAACTCTGCCTTTTTCCGTTCCTTTTTTTCGTGTGTAGCGTCTGGTTGGGCGTGGGTGTCGGTACGTCGCTTGTTGGAGAGATGGAGGAGGCAAGAAGAGAGGAAAGTGACCCCTCCGCCTCCACCCAAGACATAGTTGGTGATGAGGGTGTTGATCCCGTGGAGGTAGCCAAAATGAGAGAGGGCCCCTGCTATAATGGCGAGGATCCCGATGACAAGGAAGGTGATCTCCGCTTTTTTGACAGCAGGTTTGTGCAAGGCAAGGGGGCGGCAAGAGCTCCTAGCAGGTGTAGAGATTTGGTGTGCCATAAAATACTTGAATTTAGGTAAATATAGGCAATTGTAGCAAAAAATTGAATTAAAATCCATAAAAAACCCTCCAAACCAGAGGTGTAGAGGGTGTGCTTTTATGAGTTCTTAAAAAATTAGAGTGGTGTGCCGTAAGACTTCTTCTCGAGCCAGTAGTCGATCGAGACAAACCCAGGCCCAAAGCAGAGGACGAGCAGAGAGGCGTAGAGGTAGAGGAAGGGGCTTGAGGATATGAAGAGATTTGGTTCGACAAAGAAGTTGATCAAAGCCTCGCTATGGGCAGTCGCGTAGGCAACCATAAAGAGGATGGTGAGAAGAAATCCGAACCAGCGGGAAAAAAGGCCTGCAAATAGGGCAATCCCTCCTAAAAATTCGACAACAGCCACTAGATAAGCCAAAAAAGTGGGGGCAGGGATATTGAGAGAGGCAAAAAAATCACTAACCTCTGGGATACTGGCAAATTTGCCAAGGCCTGTAATGATCAGGAGACCTCCCCAGTAGAGTCTAATGAAAAGAAGGAGGAAATGGCCGATAAAATGTCCCCCTTCAGCTAGTCCAAAATTCGCTTTTTTCAACCAGTTTCCCTCAAGATTTTTTTGCATTTCTTTGACCTCCAAAGTTTTTACTGCTGGTATACGTCATCACCCCCATTTTGTAAATCAAGTTTTTCGGGTTCCCTCTGCGTTTATTTTTTTTCCAAGAGTTAGGGAGTTAAGGACCTCAAGAAATGAGGGGAAATGGTATCATATTCCCCCTCATGGAAACTGTCTGGATACAAGAAGAGCAGATCGGATACGCTGCCTCCCTCTTGCAAAGGGGAGAGCTTGTCGCATTCCCCACAGAGACGGTCTACGGACTGGGGGTCTCCCTCTCGCAACCTGATGCCATCCCCAAGGTGTACCAGGTGAAGGGGCGCCCCTCCGATAACCCTCTGATCGCCCATATCTCGTCTCCTGCTCAACTGACTCAGCTCACCACCAAGCTCCCCCCCCAAAAACTGATCGATGCGTTCTGGCCAGGTCCTCTGACCCTCGTCCTTCCCAAGCATCCCGCTCTCCCACCTCTCGTCACCTCCCACCTTCCGACGATTGCGGTCCGGCTCCCTTCCCACCCAACGGCTCGCCACTTGATCGACCTTGTCGGCTCTCCACTCCTCGCTCCTTCGGCCAACCTCTCGGGTCGTCCAAGTGCCACCTCTGCTTCCCACGTGTGGGACGACTTTGCAGGAAAGATTGCGGCGATTGTCGATGGAGGGGACTCTCCCTTGGGACTTGAGTCGACGGTCCTTCTCCTTGCGCCAAAGCCGACGATCTTGCGTCCTGGGACGATCACCAAAGAGGCGTTAGAAGAGGTTCTCCAAGAACCTGTCGCCTATGCCGATCCGAAAACGGCAGAGCCCCTCTCGCCTGGGATGCGCTACCGCCACTACGCTCCTAAAGCCAAAGTGACCTGGTTTAGTGAGGAGGCCCCCTTCCTCGCCTATCTTGAACAAAGCCGGAGTCGATTGAGAATGACCCTCGAAACCCCACAACCTGAGACTCTCTATGCCGATCTCCGTCTTGCCGATACAAACGGTTTGGAGGAGGTAGTTCTCTACTGCTCTTATGAGCTAACCCAAAACGTCGCCTTCATGAATCGCCTTGCGAAAATCGCCCCCGAAGGGGTATAGCTTGGGGTATGCCCATTGCCGATCTACACTGTGATTTGCTCGCCTATTTGGCAAGCGAAGAGGGGAGAACCATCTTCGACCCCGACCCTCATTGCTCTCTCCCCCAGCTCCAAGAGGGGGGGGTGAATCTCCAAACCCTTGCCATTTATACCGAGACGGGAAAAAAGTCGGTTGCTTTAGCAGAAAAACAGTTCACCATCTTTCGGACCCTCCCCAAACTTTACCCAGAGGCCTTTGCCCACCTTCAAGAGCTAAAAATCCCTACCCGATCGAAAAAAATCCACATCGTAGCAGCGATCGAAAATGCCTCTGGACTTTGCGGGGAGGGGGAGAATCTCGAGAATGCCTTCACCCGTCTCGATCAATATAGGGAGAGCGCCGGCCCTCTTCTTTATCTCAGTTTGACTTGGAACCAAGAGAACCGGTTTGGTGGGGGGAACCAGAGCAAAGCGGGGCTTAAAGTCGATGGGGAGCGGATGCTCGACTATTTGGACGGTTCTGGAATTTCGATTGATCTTAGCCACACATCAGATGCCTTAGCCTCAGATATTTTGAACTATCTAGACAAGAAGAGGCTTTCGATCACCCCGATTGCCAGCCACTCGAATTTTCGGAAGATCTGCAACCACCCGAGAAACCTCACCGATGAGATCGCAAAAGAGATCTTCGATAGAGGGGGGGTGATCGGGCTCAACTTTTTCAAGATGTTTGTGGGCAAAACCTTTCCAGACGACTTTATGCGCCAAGTCGACTACGCCCGCTCCATCGGGGGCTTTCGCCACCTCTGTTTGGGGGCTGACTATTTCTACGACAAAGACTTTCCCCTCATCCTCCAGCCGTTTGTCCCCTTCTTCTACCCCCCTTTTGGGGATGCGAGTACCTATCCGGCCTTTTTTGCCTATCTCAACGAGAGGTTCACGCAAGCGGAATTGAAAAAACTGGCCTACCAAAATCTCGCAAGCTTTTTTCTGCGAGAGAGGAAGAAGAGATGAAATTGTTAGCCGGAGACATTGGAGGGACCAAGACCAATCTTGCCCTCTTTGAGGAGAAAGAGGGGGACTACACCTTCTCCGAATTCAAAAGCTATCCGAGTCAAGAGTATCCCGATCTCAAAACGATCGTGGAGGAGTACCTCATCTCGCTCTCTTCCCCCCCCATACAAAAAGCGTGCTTTGCGATTGCAGGCCCGGTTCAAGAGGAGGTGTGCAGGGCGACCAATCTTCCTTGGGTTGTCGACACGAAGGTCTTGGTCTCTACCCTCCACATCCCCCATGTTTTCCTCTTAAACGATCTTGAAGCAAACGCTTGGGCATTAGAGATCTTGCCTGAAGAGAGCTTGCTAGAGATCTATCCGGGTAAAAAAAGGGGGGGAAATCGAGGAGTGGTCTCTCCCGGAACGGGACTTGGGGAGGCGGGGCTCTACTGGGATGGGGAGCGGCACCACCCGTTTGCTTGTGAAGGGGGGCACTGCGAGTTTGGGCCGCGAGATGAGCTCCAGCTCCAGCTCTCCCGCTACCTCCAAAACCGTTTTGGCCACGCCTCCTATGAGCGGATCCTCTCTGGCCCTGGCCTCCACACTCTCTATGAGTTCTTGCGCGATACGGGGAAGTACCCAGAGCCTGTCTGGCTCAAAGAGGCTCTTGGAGAGGATGACCCTTCCAAGGAGATCACGATCCATGCCCTCAACAAAACCTCAGAGCTTTGCGTCCATGCTCTCGACCTTTTTGCCAACATACTCGGCTCTGAAGCGGGAAACTGCGCCTTGAAGTTCATGGCAACAGGGGGAATCTATCTCGGAGGGGGGATCCCTCCTAAGATCTTACCAAAACTCCGCGAGCCTACCTTCTCCGAAGGGTTTGTCGACAAGGGGCGGTTCCGAGACCTTCTCGAGCAGATTCCCGTGTGGGTGATCCTCGATGAAAAAGCCGCCCTTAAGGGGGCAGCCCACTTTGTCCGGGTCAAGAGGCCTCGTTGATACGCTTGATTGTCTCCATGTGGAGCTTGAAGAGAGGGAGAATCTTCTCGTTTTTCCCCTTAAACATTGGGTCTTTTGTCAGCTCTTTAGTGAAAATATTGGCTTGGGTGGCAAGTTTTAGGGCACGTGGATGGCTAGGGGCTGCTTGGGCAAGGAGCTTTTCTACTACCTGTATTTTATGGGCAATGAATACGCGTGGTGGTAAAAAGATCGTCTCTCTTACCTTCTCTCGTTTTCCTTTCGTACACTGTACAATTTTCCACAATACGGCCAGGCACTTGATACACTCCCCATAGTTGTGATGTGAGACAACGAGGATGTAGTCGAGAATGGTCGGGAGAAGCTCTTTTTTTTTATCGTAGGGAAAAATCAGTTTTAGGTTCCCCATGCAGGAGAGGAGATTTGTCGCTAAAGGAGCGGCTCTTGTGTTGTCCTCACGGCCGAAGTGTTGGAAAGTTAACAGGAAAAAATGGGGAAGAGGAGGCGCTTTTACGATTTGGTAAAAATCGGGGAATCTCTGGTTAAAGGTAACCGAAAGGAGGTCACAATAGGTAAGGGCGATCTCCTCTTTCCTATCAACCAGATATTCAAGAAGGGAAATCCCCAGGTTCCACCAGCTTTGATTGGTGGGTTGGCCCCTATCGAGGGCATCCGTCCATAATTTTACAGCTCGAGAGGCTCTCAAGGGAGTTATGTGTCGCAGAAGAAAACGGATCACCTTCTCATATTGAATATCGGTGGGTAGAACGAGTTCTAACATCTCAAGAAGGGAGTCGAGCTCTTTTAGTGGTTGCGGTTCCATCTTCCTTGCGAGGGTGTTGATAAGAGGGCCGATTTGGATCCAAGTGTTTGGTGGATGTGGGAGTGCAATAAAGACTTCTGCTATTTTTTGGGCATCTTGAATATGGGACGATCGTGAGGAGGAAAACAACATCTCCAAATAGGGGAGGACGAACTCTGGCTGTAGTGCCAATCCCTCAACCGGTAGCTCAAGCACAACTTTGTAGATATCTTCAACAGAGGAAAGAAGATTCAGGTCACCACTTGCCAGAAGAGCGGCACCTTTCATGAGTAGAGCATACCCTTTAACAACTTCCTCAATAGCACAATCTGTTTCGTTGTCATAAATGTTCTGAAAAGCATCGAGATTGTGGAGACACTCAAGAATTTGGGGATTTTTTTCAGAGATCCACTGCTCAAGGAGCATGTTGCAGAGGGGCAAAAGGACCCTCTTCTCTAACTGTAAATTGGTTACGACGAGGTGGTAGGTCTCCCCTAACTTTTTGGGAAGATGTCTTTTGATTGCAATAAGTGCAAACTGCCACAGTTCGGTAGGAAGTGTCTCGAGATGCTCGATGTGTCTAGTTACGATCCCGTGGATCCATCCAGCCCATCTCTTTTCAGAGCTTTTGAACTCTCCGACCATGATAAGGCCATGGACAGTCTCTAGGAAATACGACGCCATCTCTTCCCCCTCTGGAAGGGGATTTGCAGTAAACCAGCCGAATAGGGTAGAGGCGTTGCTGTCTTGGTATTTCTCGTCGAGGTTTCCTTTCAGGTAATGGAGAAGAACTTGGTCACAAGGCAAGAGAGGGGATGTATGGGCGACTTTGAGAAAAAGCTCCCAGCAAAGGGGCCAGTCGAGCTTTCCTTCATTTTCCAAATTGGGGAGAAGGGCTAGCCTCCCGGCTGCGTCGAGCTGATCGAGAAGCTCTTGTAGGAAACCACACTCGGAGAGGGGAAAAAAGAGCTCTTTTAGCAAAAAGAGAACCGTGAAGGTGCTAGTTCCCCCTTTTCGGGAAAGGGTGAGTATCCACTCTTTTGCAAAGGGGGCCCCCTGAAGAGTAAAGGAGGGGAGTACCCCTTCCCCAAGGAAGCTCTCCCACTGCTCTTTTCCACCAACACTTCCTTGCAGAATGGGGTAGACGAGGAGCAAAGAGCGCTCGGCAAGTGTCACCTTGGATTCTTTGGAGGCATTGGGGTCTGCAAATAAAAAGAGCGTTTTTAAGTAGTTGAGAAGAGGGGAGGAGGTTTCACTTGAGGCTGAGAGGTGCGAAAAGGTGCACCATCTCTCTGGATCTGCCACATTTCCTTCACTCTGTGGAGGAAGAAGGGTGAAGAGAAGCTCGATGAGCCTCTTTTCTTGCTCTTGGGTAACGTGATTTGAGAGCTCCTCGAGGGCGTGATAGGGATCTAAGGGGAGTTGGAGAGTTTGGTCGCTTAAGTGAAGAAGTGCGGTGTTGTCTGAGATCTCTATCTGCATCGAGGGATGAGAGGGAGAGCGGCGGACATGCTGCAAAAATGCCACGACTTGGAGAAGATCTGCTACCACAGAGAGGGGGATTTCTTCTACAACCATTGCGTGCTTCAGGGTCTCGTAAACCTCTTCCCCTTCGATGAATTGGCAATGTGTCACAAGTGAGACAAAAAGCTTCTCTGCCTTCTGATCTTGAAACGAAAGGCAGTAGTTCCAGGCAAAGGCGAACCGCCCTCTTGCAGAGTCTCCGTAGTGTTTTTTAATCGAGGCTTCGAGAGACTTTTTAGGGCGGAGGTTGTCTATTTTGGAAAGTGAGGGCTGGACAAACCCCCTACACTTCAAAAATACCGATTCGATCTCTCGATTCGCTTTTGGGAAGGTGGAATCTCGGATCCAGCCGAATGAGAGATGGAGAAACGATTCTAGCGGTTTTTTTTGAAAAGAGTAGGGGATGAGGAAGGGGGTGCCTCCATCGATCACTTGCTCCAAAGAGAGGAAGAGATCGTCACAGCTAAAATTGGGCGTATAAGGGATTTGGGAGAGGATCCAGGTAGCTTGGGTATCCGTAAAAGAGAGGTGGTGGATCTTCCCATTTGTCTTGCAAGTAAGAGATGTGCTCGACGAAACGTACTCTTTTAGATTGGAAACCGGAATATATTCTTTTTTCTTTTGGCGAAGAGAATAATGAGCTTGGGTCGCAAGGTGTTGGTGCAAGGCCTCTGGGACTTGTTTTGGTTCGAGGGTTTCCTCTTTCTCTTGTATGAGAGAGTGGATGGGTAGGGGGGAGTTAGGAGAGGTTTCGGGGTGGGAGATGTAAGGGATGAGATGGTCGAGTCCTAGATCAGCAAAAACCCGCTTTGCATATCCTGTTTGGACAAAGAGGAGGTGGGCAACATGTTCTCCGATGATTCGTGGGGGGAGGAGACGAAAGGGGAAGTTTTTCTCTTCTCGAGATTTTTTCCCGAGCCCGTCCATCATCTCAGCAAGAGAGGCAGTGTAGGTATGGGGGCCAAGGGTGAGCGTGAGGGGGGCAAACAGGCTCTCTTTGAGAGAGGAGCACTCCTGCTCATTGAGAGAAGGGAGAGGGTATCCGGTGTATTCTAGGGTGATCTCACCTGAAGGGGTGAGGATGTTTTTTTCTACAAGGCCCTTTAGGAGGGCCTCTCGTGGGCCGTGGGAGGGGGGTGTTTGGGGAACGAGGAGTGGAGGGGTGCTAACAGGGAGAGGTGGAGGTGGCGGAGAGTCGGTGAGTGAAGGTGTCGGAATAGCCATAAGGGTGGGATCATAGGATAAAGAGAAAAAAAAGAACAGTCTTTACCGTTAGAGTAGAGGCGGGTTAAACACCCACCTCTACTCTAACGGTAAAGAATCCACCTAAGACTCCTGCCTTCGTGTTCTTCGTGGCCAAGAAAATATTTTGTTGGTATAGTGGGGGTATGAAGAAAGAAGCGAAGATACTCTCCCAGGAGCAGCAGCAAGTCGATTGGGCAATCGCTCTTTTTCTCTTCTATCTCTCTCTTGTGGAAAAACGGGGGATCGTAGAGGCGAGCTATCTCGAATCTCTAAAGACTCCGCTCCAAGCAGATGGAGAAGCACCCCCTGAGGCAAAAAAAGAGCTCCTCAATGAGCAGATTTGCGCTTTGAATGCCCACGAAAAGACCCTTCTCGATGCGACCAAGTACTCTCCTTTCCCTCCTTTCTCCTTTGCGGTGGGGGAACACAAGCTCTCTGGTATTCTCGAGCAGCTCGATATGGTCGAGAGGACCTTAACTGAGACAGCAGAGGTGGGAATCATTGAGTGGAAGGAGGAGGGGGAAGTATTTTCCTCTTTTCTTCTTTTGTTTCGTAAGTTAGAAAAAGGGGAGATCCTTCCTGAGGAGGCGATGGCTCGTTTGGCAAGCGAGCTAGAGAAGGTCAACCTTCGGTTGTCAAAGCCGTACACCTTCCCTCTTCCAGATATCAGTGCGTATGAATCATGAGGTAAACATATGGTAGAACCTGTCTCTCCCCAATCGATCCCTCCCTCCAATTACCAAAGCCAGTCTCCAGAAGAGCAGAAAAAGCTCTTCAGCATCCAATTTGAGACCTCGGTGATTGGGATCTACCTCTCGGTCCACCAGATGAACGGGAATCTAGAACACCAGAACAATGCGATTAAGAAGGGGGCAAAAGGGGGGCAAGACCCCGAGCAGCTCTCTCCTCAGATTAACCAGCTGATCGACCAGATCAACCAGGCCGTTCCTGAGAACCCCACACTTCCCTCCTTCCACTTTGCCAGCAGCGGCAATGAGCAAGCGGCCATCAGCGGCTATGCCCACTCTCTCTCTTCGATTTTACAAAGTACAGTGCCTGCCCAAGCAAGCGGAACGATCGCCCAGCTAAACACCCTCGCTTCCCAAGTGGAAAAGGGGCAAATCCCGACCCCAGCAGCCCTCGATCAGCTCAATCAGCTCATCGGCCAGACGAATCAGGCCCTTCCACCAGCTTTCGACAAAGTCCCTAACCTTCCCTAGTTATGAAGTCCCACGCAACACGTTAGACGGTTGAGAATCATGGTGGCTGTGTAGACACTTCCCGCCCCGATAAAGGCATATGATACAGGAGGTGAGATGGAGAGAACCCCAACCGCCCCGAGAATTCCTAAGGTAAGTAGTGCGATAGCGGTGATCCAGTCGAGGGTGATGGTGGTATTTCTGCTGCACCCTTTCAGTCCCGAGTTTGTACAATTTCCGATTGATTCGATGATCATAGATGTCCTCCTTGCGAGCGTTTATGAAATATTCATACACTCCCATGAGGATTTATGCAATCTTTTTAGACATACTTTCCGTTGATGATCCTATTTTTTTCAAACTTGTAGAGTTCGACTGTCGCTTTTTTTACGAATGACTTTTCGCTCTTCTTTAACTCCTCCACAAATTCCCCGACGGTATCTTTATTCAAGGCTTCCTCCAAGACTTTACCGTCGCCTGTATCTTTATCGTTCAGGACTTGGATGAAAAAGCCCATCTTTCTCCCCCGTACTTCAGCAACGACGTACATCTGCGAGACGGGGGACTTGGGATCCACCTCGAATGTCATCTTCTTCTCAACGTTTGGCAAAGTTTCCTTTTTATTTTGAGATTGAGATAGGGTTTGAGGATATTTCTCTGTTGCATCCGTAAGTGTTCCTGCTATAGTTCCTCCACCTGTCTCCATCACTGCTGTCACTGTCGTCAAGCCATTTCCAGCAACCTCTACGCCTGGAGGGGGCTCTTTATCCTTGAGCTTTGGATCATCGGGATTGTGTTCAGGAAGGGCCATCGCGTGCAAGTCGAAGCTAAACTGTTTAGCCAGCAAATCGGTATTGTCAAACACCAAGTGGTAGACTTCAGGCTCGGGCCCTAGGAATTCCTGAAAATTCTTGTGAAACACATGCGCATGAGTCGATGGGAGCCTCACCCCCATCCTTGGCTCAGGACTTTCTCCCTCACGCTCCCCTTCTAGAACTGTAAGCATCGGAAGTTGGGGAATCTCGTGTGCCTCATTGTCCTTTACGTGATCCGTTGCTAGATCGGCAGGTTTACTTGGTGTAGCCTTATTCATTGCTTGCTCCCAGGAGGCTGGAGTAGCATGGATGTTTTTGGTAAATCCTTTGGGTTTCTCGATTGGGTTAGCTGGTGGGTCGTTGTTTTCTGAGGCTTTGATGTCGAGGGCTGTGTCCATGGAGACGATGTTTTGGATGACAAGAAGGGAGGGGACTCCGATGGCGATTCCTTCTGCGACCTTGAAGGCGGTTGGGGAGAGAAATGGAGCCCGGGCATTTAGTGCAAAGACGGAGATTGCAGCAGCTCCAAGAAGGGCGATGACAAGCCATTGGACTAGCACACTTTTGGTAAATGCTGTCTCCCGGTTCCGAACTCCATGATAGCCGAGATATCCCACGAGGCCCACGCCAAGAACTCCTCCAACCCCGTACAGGACGAAATCAAACCCTTTCAAAACAGCAGGAGAGGCTCCAGTGGCGGAGGCGATTATCAGTCCAACAACGGCGATTGCACCCAAGGCAACCGCCCCTTTCCACCCCCGTTTTAGTACTTTCTTAAAGGTTTTCCCTTTGCTTGAGCCTTCGTTTACATGCGGATTAGATATTACACTATTGGAGGGACTAGAACTATCATAACTACTATCTACTGAGTTCATAGAATTCTAATACTTTGGTTGTTAATGGTGACATTATATCAAAAAAATGCTTTAAAATCCAGGAAAAAGTCACTCTTTCGGATTTTTTTTGAGCTTGTAGTAGAGTCTTTCCCCTCCGATGGCTAGAGTGAGGGTGATGGCAAGGGCTGTGGTGATTTTGGTGGCAAGGAATTGGGGGTGAGAGAGGAGGTGGAATCCGGATACGTACTGTCCGATAATGAGCCCGATTCCGACGAGCACAGCAGCTACAAGGGTTGTGACCAGGAGTGACTTAATACTCTTTTTAATTTTTTCTTTCCGTTGACTTGACCTATAATCCTTCACAGATAAAACATCTGCTGTACCGTACATAGGTTTTTTCCTCCATTTTTTATAGCAATTATAAAGATATATAGATTAAATTTCAAGATAAAAATTTTGGAATAAATGGGGTGTGTGTGGCATCTTTGCGGGGAAAGTGGAGGTATCTCATGATCAAATCGTCAAATTTAACGTGGATTGTCGTCTCTGACCTGAAGAAGGCAAGAGAGTTTTTTGTGAAAAAAGTTGGGCTAAAAGAGCTCACTTATGCTGAGGAGTTTGGTTGGGTTGAGCTCTCAGGGGCAGAGGGGGGGAGTCGTATCGGGCTTGCCGAAAAGAACGATATCGATGGCCTTGAGCCAGGGATCAATGGTGTGATCACCTTAACTGTAGAGAACCTGGAGGCTTCCTGTAAGGAGTTCCAAGCTAAGGGGATAAAGCTCGTAGGGGAGGTGATGGAGGTTCCGGGGCACGTGAAGCTCCAAATGTTCCAAGACGATGATGGCAACTACCTCCAACTCGTCGAACGCCTCGAAACTGAATAGACCGGTATTGACTATATTTCATCCCACCACAGATCACGGAGAAAAAAAATCCTCTCCGTGCTCTCTGTGCTCTCTGTGGTTGTATTTTTCTTTAAAAACTCGTGTCCCAAAAGCTTTGGCATGGATCTGGCTCCAAGTTTTGTGAAAGACAAAGCAGGAGCTGACAAGTGCGGAAGATCATCATCGCCAACCAAAAAGGGGGAGTAGGCAAAAGCACCACAACCCTCAATCTAGGAGCCGGGCTAGCACGCCAAGGGAAAAGAGTCCTTCTTGTCGATGCTGACCCCCAAGGACACATCTCCCTTTCCCTCCGTATTTCCACCCAAGATAAACCGACCCTCGCTGAACTCCTCACACAAGAGACCACAATCCCCGAGGACGTGATCCAAAACACCTACATCCCTGGGCTCGATCTGATCCCAAGCGACTTATCTCTTGCTGTTGCCGACCTCAAGTTAAGTACCCTTGCTGCAAAAGAGTTCCGCCTCCGAAATAAGCTCCTCAAACTGACCTCCTCTTATGACTACATGCTCGTCGACTGCCCTCCCACTTTCGGGAACTTAACGATCAACGCTTTTACAACTGGAGAGGAGATCCTCCTCCCTCTTCAGCTTGGCTATTTGAGCCTTGAGGGAGTCAACAACTTCCTCGATTCGGTCTCTCTTGTCAACAGAGAGGTCAACACCGTGATCCAACACAAAATCGACCTTCTAGGAGTCCTCGTCACGTTCTACGATATCCGGACCAAGCTCGCCCGTGAGATCTACTCCTCGGTAAGCCAAATCTTCCAGAACAAACTCCTCCAAACAAAAATCCCTTCCAACATCAAGCTCAACGAAGCCCAGTCGCAAGGGAAGGCGATCTTCGACTACGCACCAACGAGTAAAGGGGCGCTTGCCTACGCCGCTCTTACAGACGAAATCATCCAACAAAGGAATCACCCATGAGTTCAGGAATCAAAAGCGCTGCTGAAAAAATGAAAGAGAAGATCACTCTGGGAGGCTTCTCGATCGAGCCTACCCCAACAGCCCGGAAGATCTATACGATCACGAAAGAGGACGCCTTCCGTCTCCATACACTCCTCACCAAGCGGCTCACTCGTGGCGAAAATGCCTCCCTCGCATCCGTTTTTTCCGAAGCTATTGCCCTCCTCTACTCCCAAGAAACCTAAAAGCCCGAGAGTGTTGAAAAACGCAAGTGGGAAAATGTCACTCCGCCCCCATAAAGCCTAGAATTCAAAAATCTATACTATATCCTGTCGCCTTTGGCGATCCTATCATCTTGTTTTTTTATGTGTTATCCTGATTTTACATAAATGCATCTTGCAATCATTTTTGAAAATCTGTTAAGATGTTTCTTTCGAAATCCTTAAAAATGGAGGAAGTACCGTGGTTATAGATGCATGTAAACGCGGCCTAGAATATGGTTTTACAAACGACTTTACGAAAAATTTTATTGAAGGCAATATTGAATGGGATCTCACTATTGCAGGCAAGATTGAAGACGATCTCACTCTCGCAGACGGGATCAAAAAGCATGTGGGGGCAAGAGCGGCCCATCTTGGGACCGTCCCCCTCTCTGTGGTCTCTGGAATAGCCGATACGATCATCGGGGTAGGAGCTGGGATCCCCTTTATCTTTGCCCGGGGAAAATCTGATACACTAGATAAGGTCGTCAGAAAACACCTAATTAAGGGAACAGATGAGCTGCTGGCACGCCCTTACCTCAACCTCCTCCGGACAATCAATCCAGATGCAGAAGTAGAACGTGATCTCGAAGATGTAAGCTTCTTAGGCAAAGTTAGTAAGACCAAGCACAACGGTTGGCTGACCCGTATTGCGCAAAAGAAAATTGGGAAGTTGGCAAAAAAGTGTGCAAAATCTGACAATTGTGTGAAGAAGCATGTTCTTTCTC